>TARA_R110001583_G_scaffold1612_1_pt1 | contig 52689 bp, 51 predicted proteins | sample TARA_R110001583 | Tara Oceans TARA_R110001583 (sample SAMEA4398432) | marine metagenome | biome: Polar Biome; feature: [MES] marine water layer (ENVO:01000295) within the mesopelagic zone...; material: water (ENVO:00002006), including particulate matter (ENVO:01000060) such as...... | reverse complement strand
TTTTATAAAAACACAACCATTACTCGCACAAAAATTAAAGGACGTCTTCACTATATCGCGGACCTTTGATAAGAAACAGACTGTTGAAGAAATGTTGTATAGCGGCGGATTCTTTTCTAACCATGATAAGAAACAAATGACTCTAATAGCCGAAACAAGCCTCGAAAATTTGGGTAAAATTGATATCGAATTTGAAGACGATAGATTAACTAAATTACTTTGGCATTATCGAGCACGCAATGGCGAACAATTCTTAACGATGGATGAACAAGAAAAGTGGGATAGAGAATGCAAAACATATCTATTAGAGAATCAGCAAAGTTATTTTGAAAAAATTGATGCACTTGCTCTGGAACACCAAAATAATGAAGAAAATATCGACTTGCTCAAACAATTACATCATTATTTGAACTTCTTAACCTATAAATAATGATTTATTTGATGTAATATCGATGCAATAAAAAATTTATATAATGATTAAGGAGGGTAAATGGAACAAAAGTCAAAACTACTGTTAAATATCTGTTTTGTCAGTTTACTCTCGACTTCTTTTGTTTGTCAGGCAAACCAAGAAAATTTAACGTTAACATTCAATCAATATAAACAACAACAAGCATCTGATTTTTTAAGTCTTGATATGGTTTATCAAATTCCTAACAAAACTTACGATTACCTCGATAATGCTCTTATTTCATTTTATAAAAAAATAACATTTAATACCGGGATCACTAAAAGCACTTTTAAAAATAGTGCTCACTATGAGTTAATTGCTATTCCACTAATAGCAGAGAATGAAAAAGGAGTTCAGTTCGAAGTATTTGGTAATTTTACTGATCCTGCAACCGATAGATTAAGTAATTTCTCTCAAGACCAAGCGCTATCATCTTATTATTCCAATACTGCACAACTCGATATTTACCAAAGCCAGCTTTCAATTGGAGCCGGTGTTAGCTTTAATGCCACTAAAAATAGCAAAATTAAAGTGCTTATATCTAATAGCGACATGCCTGGTTACGGTAAAAGTAGGGCATTATTAGGTTTTGAAACTAGTTTTTAAGTATTTATACCTGTTAACATATAAGATACTTCTATTAGTCGCTAGCTCGGACACGGATAAAAGACATAACATAATGACCTTTTAAAGTTTAACTGCATTAATCTTTAATCAAACCATTATTTAATCCGTTAGCATCTGATTACCTTCAACTCACTGATTTTGCATCTTGAATGATAATGGGCATAGTTAACGTTATCACTAAATTCCATATCCTATAACTAAATTATATTTCCTCCTTTCAATGAGTTCCGTTATGCTATGTGCTCAATTAACAGTAATTTCAGGGGAATAAAATGTCTAAAATTTTTACAGATAACTCACAAACGATTGGTCACACTCCACTTGTACGTTTAAATAATGTTACAACAGGAAACGTATTCGCAAAAATTGAAAGTCGTAACCCTAGTTTTAGTGTTAAATGCCGTATTGGTGCAAACATGATTTGGGAAGCTGAAAAGAATGGTACTTTAACAAAAGATGTTGAATTAGTTGAAGCAACAAGTGGTAACACTGGTATTGCTTTAGCGTTTGTTGCTTCTGCTCGTGGTTACAAAATTACATTAACGATGCCTAATACGATGAGTATTGAACGTCGTAAACTGTTAAAAGCATTAGGTGCAAACTTAGTCTTAACTGACGGTGCTTTAGGTATGAAAGGCGCTATCAATAAAGCAGAAGAATTAGCGGCTAACGACCCAGGTAAATATTTAGTATTACGTCAATTTGAAAATCCAGCTAACCCACAAATTCATGAACAAACAACAGGTCCAGAAATCTGGAATGACACAGAAGGTGAAATTGACGTGTTTGTAGCTGGTGTGGGCACTGGTGGTACTATCTCAGGTGTTTCACGTTACATTAAAGAAACACAAGGTAAAGCAATAATCAGTGTTGCGGTAGAGCCAACGGATTCTCCTGTCATCTCACAAACATTAGCGGGCCAAGACATTAAACCAGGCCCTCATAAAATTCAGGGTATTGGTGCTGGTTTTATTCCGAAAAACTTAGATATGTCATTAATTGATCGTGCTGAACAAGTAAGTAACGATGACGCAATTGAAATGGCGCGTCGATTAATGGAAGAAGAAGGTATATTAGCGGGCATTTCTTCAGGAGCAGCCGTTGTTGCAGCATCTCGTTTAGCGGCAGAGCCTGAATTTAAAGATAAAAATATTGTGGTTATTTTACCAAGTTCTGGTGAACGTTATCTTTCAACAGCCCTTTTTGCGGGTGTTTTTGAAGGCGAAACCTTCGCTTAATTTGTATTATAATAGTAATAAAATTATAGTGTTATAAAATAAGGTACTTTTAGTACCTTTTTTTTTAATTAAATTCCCTTTAAAAATGTTTAAAAAATAGACGTATTATTCTTTTTACGTTTTTTTTGCTCATTTTTAGTAAAAACCTGTTGACCCGAAACCGCTATTTAAGGATCATCTAATTACAAATGGAAATTGTTATATATTTTTACTTTATTAAATAAATGAACCTTTAATTCTGTAAAAATGTGGCTTGTAGCGGAAAACTTGACCTAGATTAAATTCATTTTTGAATTAATTGGTTACTTTACTACAACTGTATTATTCATTATTACGCTTTGCTAAATAAGCGCTAATAACAATATTTATTCATAAAAAACTAAGGTGTTTCCATGTATCAAAAAACAGTAACGATCACAGCTCCAAACGGCCTTCATACTCGTCCAGCAGCCCAGTTTGTAAAAGAAGCTAAATCATTCGCATCAGATATTTCTGTTGAAGTTGGTGGTAAATCTGCAAGTGCAAAAAGTTTATTCAAACTTCAAACCTTAGGATTAGTTCAAGGTACATCGGTAAACATCAAAGCAGAAGGTGCTGACGAACAAAAAGCAGTTGATAGTTTGGTTGCATTAATGGCAACACTTGTATAATTAACTCTTTTTTAGTTCGAAAATTTTAAGGATAGTTTATGATATCTGGCATTCTAGCATCACCTGGCATTACTTTTGCTAAAGCATTATTACTGCAAGAAGATGAAATCTCTCTCAACACGGATAAAGTTAAAGATATAAAATTAGAAATTTCACGTTTCCTGGATGGACGCGAGAAAGCTTCAGCACAACTTGAAATAGTGAAACAAAAAGCACTAGAAACATTTGGTGAAGAGAAAGAAGCAATTTTTGAAGGGCATATTATGCTCCTTGAAGATGAAGAGCTAGAAGAGGATATCGTTGCTTACATCACCAAACATAATTGCTCTGCAGACTTTGCAATCCACAATATTGTGGAAGAAAATGCAATGATGCTACAGGAGTTAGATGATCCTTATTTACGTGAACGTGCTTCCGATTTCCGAGATATTGGAAGTCGTTTACTTAAAAATGTACTTGGTATTTCTATTGTTAACTTAAGTAATATCAATGAAGAAGTTATTTTAATTGCAAATGATTTAACCCCTTCTGAAACCGCTCAAATTAATCTCGATAAAGTATTAGGTTTTATTACTGATATTGGTGGTCGTACTTCGCATACATCTATCATGGCTCGTTCGCTTGAAATCCCAGCAATTGTTGGTACCAATGATATTACTCAGCGAGTAAAAAATGGTGATTTTATTATTCTTGATGCTTTGAATAATAAAGTAATTATTAACCCAAGTGAGTCAGAACTAGCTGATGCAAAAGAAATTAAGGCTACATTCTTAGCAGAAAAAGAAGAACTAGCTAAATTAAAAGATTTACCAGCGGTGACGCTTGATGGTCATAGAGTTGAAGTATGTTCAAATATTGGTACCGTCAAAGATACCGATGGTGCAAAAAGAAATGGTGCTGAAGGTGTCGGTTTATACCGTACTGAATTCTTATTCATGGATCGTGATCAACTTCCTACAGAAGAAGAACAGTTTATTGCTTACAAAGAAGTAGTAGAAGCAATGGAAGGTAAAGCATGTATTATCCGAACGATGGATATTGGTGGTGATAAAGATTTACCTTATTTAGACTTACCAACTGAAATGAATCCTTTCTTAGGTTGGCGTGCGATACGAATTTGTTTTGATCGCCCTGAAATTATGAACCCTCAATTACGTGCTTTATTACGTGCTTCTGCATATGGTAAAATTCGCATCATGTTCCCGATGATTATTTCGGTTGAAGAGATTCGCGCACTTAAAGAAATTATAGAAACATTAAAAGCGGAACTCACCTCAGAGGGACTTGCTTTTGATAAAGTGATTGAAATTGGTGTTATGATTGAAACACCAGCGGCTGCGGCAATTGCACATCACCTTATTAAAGAAGTAGAATTCTTCAGTATTGGTACAAATGATTTAACACAATATACGCTTGCTGTTGACCGTGGTAATGAGTTAATTTCTAACTTGTATAACCCGATGACACCTTCTGTACTCAGTATCATCAAAACAGTCATTGATGCTTCTCATGCGGCAGGTAAATGGACTGGTATGTGTGGTGAGCTTGCTGGTGATGAACGTGCAACGTTATTATTATTAGGCATGGGCCTTGATGAGTTCTCAATGAGTGCGATTTCAATTCCGACGGTTAAAAAGATTATCCGTAATACAAATTTCTCGGAAGTGAAGGCATTAGCGGAGAAAGCATTATCTGTTGCTACGGCTGCAGAAATTGAAGCGATGGTTACTGAATTTAATAACACCAAAGGCATTAACTAATTTTACAAATGGATCTATAATCTAACGACTATATGAGCCGTTTGGTTACTTATTTTATATATTTTTAACTTGGAGTTAAACTATGGGTTTTTTCGATTCTATAAAAAAAGCAGTTTCAGGCTCAACACCTGATGACAATACAATTAATATTATTGCACCACTTTCTGGTGAAATAGTCGCTATTGAAGATGTTCCTGATGTTGTTTTTGCCGAAAAAATTGTTGGGGATGGAATTGCAATTCGTCCAACGGGTAACAAAATGGTTGCTCCTTGCGATGGTCAGATAGGCAAAATATTTGAAACTAACCATGCATTCTCTTTAGAGTCTGACAGTGGTATTGAGCTATTTGTTCATTTCGGTATAGATACTGTTGAACTGAAAGGTGAAGGTTTCACTCGTATTGCTCAGGAAGGCCAAAAAGTAAAAATGGGTGATACAATCATCGAATTTGATCTTGAATACCTTAAAGAAAACGCAAAATCTATCCTTACTCCTGTTGTTATTTCAAACATGGATGAGATTAAAGAGTTGCAGAAAATGTCTGGTACTGTTGAGTTTGCAACAGATCCTGTGCTCAAAATTATAAAATAAGTTAAAAAATTATAATGAATTTAAAAAGAGTCACTTAGGTGGCTCTTTTTGTATCTGTTCAATACTATTATTCTGTTACAATTGTTTTTATTTGAATGGAAAAATAGTTGTGACTACTCTTTACGGCATTCCTAACTGCGATACGATTAAAAAAGCGCAAAATTGGTTAAAAAATAACAATGTAACTTATACATTTCATGATTACCGAAAAGATGGCTTAGATGAAATGCTCATAAACGCCTTTCTTAAAGACATTCTTTGGACAGATTTACTCAATAAACGCAGTACAAGTTACCGAAGCCTCAGTACTGAACAAAAAGAAAACTTATCTGAAAAGACCATTGTATCGTTGTTTATTGAATTCCCTACTTTGATTAAACGCCCCTTACTGATCTGTAACCAAAAACATCTTATTGGCTTTAAAGCTGAAAACTATCAATCATTTTTTGCAATTTAAGGAATTAAAATGTCAGACTCTCCTGCATTAGCGCTATTAAAAGATTTAATCGCCCGCCCTTCACTGACTCCCCATGATGCTGGTTGCCAAGCATTATTAATTGAACGTTTACAAAAGATTGGTTTTACCTGTGAAGTCATGGAGTTTGAAGACACACTTAATCTGTGGGCTCGTCGTGGCACGGAAAGGCCTTTAATGTGTTATGCAGGGCATACTGATGTCGTGCCTACCGGCCCAGAACATCTTTGGAAGTGCCCTCCTTTCGAACCCACTATAATAGATGGTTATCTTTATGGTCGTGGAGCTGCAGACATGAAAAGTGGACTGGCAGCCTTTATGGTTGGCCTTGAGCAATTCATCGCACAAAATCAAGATCATAAAGGTTCAATTGCATTATTAATTACCAGTGATGAAGAAGGCCCATTTATTAATGGTACGACGCGCGTCATTGATACCCTTGAAGCACGCAATGAAAAGATTGATTATTGTATCGTTGGAGAACCTTCAAGCACTGATCACGTTGGTGATACCATCAAGAATGGACGCAGAGGCTCTCTCACTGCTGACATCACCATTAATGGTGTACAAGGTCACGTAGCTTATCCGCATCTTGTAAAAAACCCGATACACAATTGCATGTCAGCAATGGCAGAATTGACAGAAACGACATGGGATGCCGGCAACGAATATTTCCCGCCAACAAGCTTTCAAATTACCAATTTTAATTCCGGTACAGGTGCCAGTAATGTAGTACCCGCTGAAGCTCATATACAATGTAATTTTCGCTATTCTACTGAATTAACGGCAGACCAAATTACCGATCGTGTTGAGAAAGTATTAGCACAACATAGCGTCGATTATAATATTAAATGGACTTATAACGGCTCGCCATTTATTACCCAACCAGGATCACTTACCGATGCGGCAGCTAAAGCAATCAAAACCGTCACCGGATTAGTAACCGAACTTTCAACAAGCGGAGGCACGTCTGATGCACGTTTTATCGCGCCAACAGGTGCTCAAGTCGTTGAATTAGGGCCAAGTAACAAAACAATCCATAAAATCAACGAATGCGTTAAAGTTGATGACTTAGAAGCCTTAGTAAGCATTTACCAAATAACATTAGAAAACTTACTTGCATGCAAATAGAAGAATTAACAGGCCAAGTTGAAACACACTTAGTTAGTATTAATTCTAAAGTGGCAATACATCGTAATGTTGTATCGCCATTTCTTGCGCTTCAAAATGAAGCTAAAAAGTTTGGTTTTGATTTACAAATAGCAAGTGGCTTTAGGAGTTTTGAACGCCAACGTTTAATTTGGAATAATAAATTTTCAGGTAAAACCCCATTATTAGGCATCGATGAAACACCATTATCGATAACAGCTCTTTCTGAGTTTGATAAGTTAGTTGCGATTCTACACTGGTCTGCACTTCCCGGTGCAAGTCGGCACCATTGGGGAACAGATTTTGATATTTATGATCCAAGTCGATTACCACAAGGTAAGAAATTACAACTTACCTGTTCTGAATATGAAGTATCTGGTTACTTTTACGAATTAAACCAATGGTTAACTGAAAATATGAATCAATTTGATTTTTATCGTCCTTATCGAAACTATCAAGGAGGTGTTGCGACAGAGCCTTGGCACATTAGTTTTCACCCAATTGCAGATGAGTGCCTCAATGCATTAACTGAAAGCATTATTTATGATCTCATTATTAATAATAATGTGCTCGGAAAGTCGCTAATTTGCAAACAGTTACCTATGATATATAAACAATATATTTGTAATATTAACAAAGGTGGAGAATAGATATGGATGAAAGACGTCGATTTTCAAGAATTGATTTTTCTGGTGAATGTTCATTAAGTGAAGAAATTGCTGGCGAAATAGAAATATCAAAAACAGAGTTAGTAGATATTTCATTAAATGGTGCTTTAGTTCATCGACCAGACTCATGGCACGATGAAATTGATACATTAGTTAATTTGAATCTAACACTTTCTGGTTCTGATATTATTTTAGAAATCAGTGGCATCGTATGCCATCAAGAGCATGAATTACTTGGCATCAAATTCGTGACCCTTAGTTTAGAAAGTATTTCTCATCTAAAACGTTTGATTCAATTAAATCTAGCGGATAGTGAGCTCATGCACCGAGAAATGTCACAGTTAATTAATATTTCAACTAAAGAATAAACGTTTTATATATCAATATAATAGATAATCTATATGATATATTTTAGCGTTAATTAGTTTGTAATATACAAATTACTTTTCAGTTTGTTATATTTAACAAACTTTTTGATTTATTGGATGAAACATCGCTATTTATGGATATAAAGGCTTATAAACCTCAAATAAAAGAACTTATCCCTCTTCGCAAATCACCTGATTTTAATGATCTACTCAATAAAATTCTTTTTGGTGAAAAAAACAGCGATAAGTTCATTATCAAGATGGAAATAAACCGCCTTGCGACACCCTGTGCACGCATTTTAGATATTAGGGATAAAGTGACAGAGCCTTGTATACAATTTCAACAAGAAGCTTTAATTCACTATTTAACAAAAGAAACCATAAAGGTGTTACAAGAGAATATTAACCTATATGGTTTATACACTGTTGGGGCATTTGAAGCCGTCCATGAATTTATTACTAACAAAAAAAACATACAGAATATCCAACAAAACAAAATCAAACCTAAAGTCATCAAAGAAGAACAATGTGAATTATTACCATTATCCCAAAAAAACAAACGCGGTGCGCCTCGTATGTTCTTTGTTTCTGATACAAAAATCACTTTAGAAAATGGTAAAACCTTTAAAGCACAAACCTCTAACCTCTCTATAAGTGGCCTCAAACTAAAGTTATCAAATGAAGTACGCATCAATAATGACATTAAATTATTGATCACTTTTACTGGTTTGGGGCAAGAATACACAAATAATGTTCTAAAAAAACCAGTGGCCTATCGACTACTAGGCCAAGAGGATGCTGGAGAAAATTCCAACTATTTTTATCTCAGTTATATTGATAATAAAGACACCTTTATAAATTTTATTGGTGACTTTATAAAAATAAATCAACATAAATATAAGATAGATGTGCATTATTATTATCAAATAGCTAAAACAATCGCATTAAAAAATAGCTATCTCGCACAAATGAATACTCTGCCTATTTATCTTGATATAAATACTGATAATTCATTTCTTTTCACTTTAAAGAATCAAGTTAATCAAGCATTGCTAGATGAATGGCATTGTGATGAAATTAACCAGTTACCTGATTTATTTAAACAATCACGTTTAATGAAACTCATTAAAGGAAAAAATATAACCACTATTTATACTTGCTACAATACAATAAAAGGCAAGAAATATTTTCTTTCTGCAAGTGAAGAAGAATTAAACGAACAAGCATTAAAACAAACTTTTATTAACTATGGACGTAATAAAAATACTCTGCGGGTCTACCATTTAAGCATTGCCCCTTACCAATACAAATCACTCAATAATTTAGATATTACAGAAGTTGTACCCGACATTTTCAAACGCGTGACACACAGTGCAACCTTGCAAAGTATAAATGTTTCTCTGCCCTTTTCTGATAATACGGTAACGGACAAGCAAAAAGTAAATCAATTAATCCCATTTATACACCGCTCAGAAAATCAAAATGACGCCATCCCTTCGTTTACATTAATGTCTGAAGAACAACGAAAGGAAGAACGCTACCTATATCAAAGTAAGCTTTCGGTAACAGTTAATGAACATAGCTATGATGGGGCTATTGTTGATTTTTCATATTCAGGTTTAAAAATCAAACTCGATCAATTAATCAGTATTCCTGTTTTAAGCATCATCAAAATTAATTTAACCGAATTGCAAAAAATATCGCAAAAGTTTTCATTATCAGACCTAAAATATAAAGTTGTCAGAGTGGGTGCAAATAATGTTTTGCATTTACAAGTATGTAGTACAAAAACATTAGATATTTGCACTAATTTTTTCTCTATTTTAGTAAAAAACAATGCAAAACATTTTACTTGCCATCCATTAAAAGAAAAGAAGCAACCTGTTGCAAAACATCTTATTGAAATTGCAGAAGAATCTTTTGTTAATAGCGTCTTTTTTATCAGTAAAGTAGCGGCTCGACATAAAATTATGTTTTCAGCCATTGATTTACCGCTTCACCCTTTGCATAAGTTATTCTCACTTAATAGCGATAATAACCAGGAACTCAACTATTACCCCATCGCTAACAATCATCTTTATGAACGTTTAGTCACATTACCTTTTAAAGAAAGTGAAAATACTTCTTTACAAAAAGAAGCATTTATTTATATCCGTGCATCAAAAGATAATAAAAAACAGTGGGAGATTAATAGTTTCTTAGACGAAGATTTCGATTCTGAAAGCGCAAAAATTAAATTTGTAAAAGAAAGCTATTTAGCAGATTCATTCTACGCACTACATTATCGTTTAACATCTTTAGCCAAAATAAATTTAGATACAAATCAAAATGAGACTCGTGCTATATCTCGCTTTGCTATTCATTTAACAAAAAAATTGGAAGAAGAACTTGCTGCGGTTGAAGCAATAATTGAAGTGACAGACAGAACTGAACATATTATTAATACGGTTATGAATTGATTTAACCAATAATCAACAAATAAATAGGTAATAATAATTACCTATTTATTTCCATATTCATGCGCGATAGCTCAATTGCATTAACAGTGAATTAACTCCAAGTTACATCATTAGAGCTACTCAGAATAACTAATGCGCCCTCTAAGTCTAAACTATTTAAAGAGACAGCCGCTTTCTGTTGAACAATAGGTTTGGCATGAATTGCAATACCCATTGCAGAAGCATCCATCATCACTAAATCGTTAGCGCCATCTCCGATTGCAATGGTTTGTGACATAGGAATATCGTATCTTTCAGCTAATTCTTTTAATGTTCTGGCTTTAACATCAGCATTAACGATTTCTCCCAAAACACGACCTGTTAGGTACTCGCCATTTATTTCTAAATTATTTGCAATCGTATAATCAAAGCCATGATCTTGTTTCAAACGATCTGCAAAATAATTAAAGCCTCCCGATGCAATCGCCACTTTCCAGCCCGCCATTTTCAAGCCTTTAATTAGAGCTTGTAAACCTGGCATTAATGGCATGTTATCCGCAACCTCTTGCATGATAGAAAGTGGCATATTTTCGAGTTTACTAACACGAGTACGCAGACTTTCATTAAAATCTAACTTACCCTGCATTGCAAGTGCGGTGACTGCTGAAACCTGATCCCCCACACCATATAATCGTGCAATTTCATCGATACACTCAATTTGAATAGTCGTAGAATCCATGTCCATTAACACTAAACCAGGCTTTGACCAATCAGGAAATTCTGCCATTAATGCAAAATCTATATGCAAGCTTTTACTTAAGTGTTCTAATTTTTGTTTTAATATAACTGGGTATTTATTTAGCGTTAATTTAAGTGTAATAACCCCTTCTATTTCTTCAGGCGGTGATAATGCAATAGCATCAATATCTAATTCAGCTAATAATAATAAGATAGACTGTAACTGTTGTGTATTAAAGTTTTTGCCCATTAAAATTAATTCAGCTTTTTTTACAAGGGAATATTCATCAACTTGTGATAAAATGCCTTTATTAAAAAACACAAACTCAAGATCTTTAATGTCTTGTTTTAAATCATCTCTCCATTGTAGTAGTGGTAAAGAGTTTGCAGGAATTTTCAATTTTTGTATCGTTTTCACAGTAATATGCCTATCATTTATATTGAGATGAACTTCAGAGGTTGAAGCATATTAACAATAACGATTGCACATAACGATTACAAGCAATTCGAAGGAATAATCAATGAATAAAAAAATGTATTACTGGTTACGATTTTGTCAAATTAGTGCTTTATTAGCCGTATCAATAGTTATTTTTCTTCAGTTAAATGAATTACATAGCATTTCAAATAATGTTCGCTATCAACAAACAGAAAAATTTTCAGACTCTTTAACGAATTTAGCCGCAGCAGAAGCGTCTCGTTATTTGGCACAAAATAATCATAATGATTTACAGTTATTAATTGATGATTTAACGACTGATGCAATGGTCCGTGATGCAACTATTTATGACAATTTAGGTAAGGTACTTTTCCAATCAAATGAGCCTTTATTATTACCTGTATTGCTCAAATTAGAGGCGACATCAGAGGAAGAAATTAGTGGTATCATTCCTTATATTGCAGAGTTATATAATGAAGATGAAAAAATTGGTTATATCCGAATTTCATTACAGCAAGACCATATTTTAAGACTCATTTTTGATTATCAAGAACAAACCTTACAAACACTTATTTCACTTTTATTCTTATCGTTTCTTGCTGGAAGTATTCTTATGGCACTTTTTTTCAAGCGCTTTGAGGCTTGGTATTACCGTTTGAATCGTTTAATTCCAAACTTGATAGCAACAAATAAGCAAGCTTAACAAGGTTTATGAGATGCATTATTGAATGCAAATGTTCAACATACATGCATCTTTGAATGCCTCGTTACAGCTTATTATTTGACAATTTATCAAAGACCGCTTGACTGTAATCCAAGTAGTCACTGTTTTCTTGTTTATTTTCTGGAGCGAGCCATTTTAATAATTCAGTTAAATGTTCTTCAATTGCAAAGGGTTTCGCTTGCTCATGCACTTTTGTTAATTCATCATTAACAGGATTGAAACGTTGTGCAATTTCTTTACCTGGCATCACTTGTTGATACTCTTTAATGGATACGATAGTTTCAGTACGTTGTAGATCCATTGAAAAAGAAGCTAAATGAGTTGGATCCATTGATATTTCACTTGCTTGTTCAAAAGCATCTTCCAATTCCCCATTAAAAAATAAATCACTCACATTTTGTAAACCATTCATTAATTCGTTAATTGCTTGTTGCTCATCTTCATTTAAGTCACCATTAACTTCAAAGGAAAATGCGCCTTGGAAACTCACTTCTGTAGAAGACGAATAATCTAAACTGTTATCGGATAACTTTAATACGGAAGCACTTTGTTGCTGATAATCAGAGTTGAAGGTAATATTGACAGTATCTCCCTCATTGGTCTTAAATTGAAAAGAGGCATCTTCCGTTAAGTTATAATGCATTCCTTCTTTATAGCTACTGATCGCTGTTTCTGGCGACTTAGATGACGAAAACAATTCATCAGCAAAATTTTGCAAACCTTTTTTAAGATCAGTCGAAGTTTCTTTAATGCCTTTTTTAATATCATGAGATAACAATCCAAGCTCAGAAAGTTCATCCGAGGCAGACGCAAGACCTTCCTTTATTCCTTTTTGAGCATCAGAAAGCATCTTCTTCAATTCATTATCTGTAGCGCCATTATCTTTTGCATTAGAAATAGCACCCGTTACAAAACTGAGAATATTTTTAGCAACAGATTCAAAATCAAACTCACCTGTTTTATTGCCCTCACCTTGCTTCGGGACACCTAAGGCTTCATTTAACTTATTGTTTACTATATTGGTCGAAACATCTTTTTTATCAATGTGATGGTTTCTATGCGTCTGTGAACTTATATCAATTTTTACATTGCCTTGGGAAAATTTATTTAGCATTGCCATAGGTTGTAAATGTTGCATATTAACGTTCATATTACTCTCCAATCATCATGTCATCTGATGCTTTATCGGCCGTTAATCACAATACTTTACCTTTTGTCTGCTATTTTTTTAGAGGGTATAGGGACGCTAAATGCATTTATTCGAGCGGCATACTTTTAATGAAGATAAATGAGTGGTTGTCAAATAACAACCACAGAGAAAGACCTTAAATAGAAATTCACTATATAAAAGTTAATTAAACCCCATAATAAGCATCAGAAAGCGCTTCAACGGAACAATCAGTAATAAAATCATAACATGCTAACCATTGTATAAATGCCTCTCTATCTTGCTCTGTTGCGCTTAAATACCGGCCATAATTACTAATATAAATACTAAAGCGTTCTGTACCACCAGCGCCACCCATAATGAGATCTCGAGAATCAACAAAGGACACGAGATCTGAAAAAAAACGGTCAAAACCTTCTTCAGTCACATCTGCAAATTTAAATGAAACTTCAAAACCATAAACAGCAAATTTGCCAACATATAATTTCTTATCTAGCCGCTTTGTTCTTTTTATTTGATCTGTCGTTTTCATATTATTCCTTGAGTATTTTTATGTGTAAATTTATGGCAATGATAACTTAAATAATAGAAGTAAATTGGTTAAAACATATTATACCAATTCCACTAATATAGTGCTCAAATTTTACGTAGGAAAAAGGAGGTAGCACAAGGCGAAAGTGGCAGTAAATGGTTGTTCCATTTGCAAAACTTGCAACGCAGAGATACTTTCTTTTAACCAGTAAAATTGATCTGTTATTTATTGGATTTGGTATTATTATTTTGTGCTTATTTTTACACCAAGATAGTCTCTTTTATACAAACTAAACTTATATTCTATGGTTATTTTATGAAAAAGTTGGAAAATCAGAAACTTTATTAGAAATCGCCTATAGGAATAGTCAGTAAAACTTACTCTAATCTAAGAAACATTTTTAAATAATTTCTTATATAAAAAACCTTGCACATAATCAGCTCCAATTTGTTTAGCAAATAAAAGCTCATCTTGTGTTTCCACACCTTCCAAAATAATTTTTTTTCCGGTCTCATGGGCATATCCAATCAATGCATTTACCAAAGACATAAAGCCCTTATTATCACGATTTTTGATCACATACTTATCCAGTTTAACATAATCAACCATTTGAATCACAGAAGTCGACAACATCGATTGAGGGTTAAATAAATCATCTATGGCCGTACTAATGTTATTTTTCGATAAGTTGTCAATCATCGAAAGACTCATTACTGCATCGCTAAGTTCAGAGTTTTCAATGAGCTCTACGATAACATTTGCTTTTTGATAGTTTTTAAATAACTTCACAAAAGGATTGTTATGATCTAGTGAACCCGCTGCAGAGTACGAGTCTTGATCAAGATTAACAAAGATATCAATGTTATTTGGCGCATATGAAAGTTGTATTTTCTTATGCTCATATTCCACTTGAAAAAGACTAAGCGGATTATCATGTAAGGAAGCATCATAGGTTGGACATTAAGAGATAATTGGATTGAGGCCACACTGTAATCGTCCTTTTTCCTTATCTCTTATCGGGTTTGCTCTTTGAGCATATTTTGACAGAAATACGACTGTTTTCTTCCATATTTTATTCGTGTAGAGCTTGCTCTTTGGGTTATTGACTCCATTAATTGATAAAACCAGCCTTGCGTGTTTTTGGCCACCATAAATGTTGATAGTGCTATTCCTGATAACCGTTGGACGCTACTGCCTACTTTTCTTTTTACCAATAACGTTAATAAACTAGCCCACACCAATCCTTCCATCATTGTTGATTTTCTGGTGTTGAACTTTTTTAGATTACAATACGATTTCCACTCTTTAAAAAGTAATTCTATTTGCCAACGTAAGCTATAGAGTTTAATCACTTTTTCTGCACTAAATTCTTCTCTATTTAAATTGGTAGCCCAATAAGTCGGCTCGCTTTTGCCTTTTGGCCAGCTCGCAATTAATCGGTAATTTGTTTTTCCTTCTACATCCATATCAACAATCTCGCTGCGACGAATATACTTTTTAACGGTTTTTTGTTGCTTTTGAGTAAATCGTTTTAAAGGCTTTCCTTTACGATTAAAAGCAGCTGTAACCAGTGGGTTAACGGTTGTTTTAGCACGAACAATATAATAACCGGCTTCTGTATTGATCGCATCTAAGTATGAAAGCTTAAAGTACCCTCTATCTGCGAGAAATAATGTATCCGTTAATGTGTTAGCCTCGGGTAAAAAGTCATATTCAGCTTGGCTGTCAGGACTGATTGCAATTTGTTCAGGATAACCTTTCAATACATCCCAACTCACATGCACTTCTATTGCTGCTGGACTTATTTTCGTAAACCGCCCCTTGAAGGTTTCTTTCAAACTATCATGCACAGCAAACGAACTACCATCTTGTAAAACAATGCGCTTAAAGTCTGAAATGCTGACCTCCGTGCCTAACACTTGTTGTTGCCATTCACTTAAAGCGACATCAACCAATGACTTCATTAACGTAACAAATTCAGGTTTACTTAGCTGGTTATGAAAAGGCTTATACTGAACATCTGTCTGAGTTAACTTGACAAAATATCGATGTAGATCCGTTACCGTATCAACAGATTTATCACCTAAAGCGGTGATGAGTGACATCACTAATTCAAATGGTTTAATGAGGCGTTTACGAGCACAAAATTGACTCGTTTTTCCGATTTCATTAATATCAAGGTTATTAAGGACTTTCGTTATTTGTGCTAACTCGGTATTATATTTATTCATGCTCTACTTTTGATGTTGATAGTGGTGTGGTAATTACTATCAGATCAAATTTAGAGCATGTTTTCAATCGTTTTATTCCTTAAGATCCAACCTATGAAGGAAGCATAAACAAGATCTGGGCGAATCGTATTACCTTGTGCATTAAAGAAGCGAGACAAACATTCGTAAGCAAAAGTATCCCCTGTTATTGTGGATATTATTGGTTGATATTCAACCCCATAGCGTTTCTTTTCCATAAGTTCGAGTAATTGTGGTGCATTAAGGTAGTGAGATTGACTCATTATCATTCCATTGTGAATAAATTATTAATTCAAATGTAATTGATAACCACTATCATGTAAATGTAGTTATGGAAAATTTGATTAAGATTTAATAAAGAGAAGGACTATTAGGAAACTTCACTAATGATACTCACCGCTTTTATATAACTAAACACCGATTGGCCTACTTTTAATTGCAGTTGTTGTAGTGATTTAAAGGAAATTTTTGCTAATAACTTTTGTTTACCCAATGCTAATGTCAGGAGAACATGACTTGCTGATATTTTCTCTATTTGCTCTATCTGACAAACAAAACAATTTTGCAATGAGCTGTTATGAAAAGCCTGTGTAGCAATGATGACGTCTTTACTTTCAACTTTTATTTGTATTTTTTGCAATTTAATCGGCGCATCAACCGTTAAATAAATGCGTTGACCTTCTACTTCTCCTTGTAATATCGCATTTTCAGCATCCCAAGAAAGCTTATCCACCTCTATCAATAATCCAGAATGTGCATGTTTTGCGAGACTCAGCGTAGGGTCTATAAATAACGCTTGTGGATGCCCCACCGCTTCTACTTTTCCATTTGAGATGAGTAACATATTATTCGCCAAATAAAAAAGCTCTTGCATAGAATGAGTAATATATAAAATAGGAATTTGTTTTGATAAAGCCTTAATAAAGGGCAAAACCGACTCTCGACTATGTTGATCAAGTGATGAGAGGGGTTCATCCATCACTAATAACTGTGGTGCCGTTAACACCGCACGAGCAATGGCTACTCGTTGTTTTTGACCTCCAGATAACGTCATTATCTGTTGCGCCAGTAAAGATTCAAAATCAAGCAACCTTGCTAACTCTTTTATCGTGTACAAACTGTGCTTATTTTTTGCAAGTTTTAAATTGCCAAGCGTATTTAAATGCGGGAAAAGGCGAGGCTCTTGAAACACCATACCAATTCTGCGCTGTGCGGTTTTTACAAAACAATGACTATCTTGCCACTTAACGCCATTGAATGTTACGAAACCTGTAAATTCGTTATCTAAACCTATCAGTGCATGCACTAAAGAGGTTTTACCAGCACCCGAGTCGCCAAATATGCCACAGATACCTTGCAAAGGGATTTTGGCATTAAAATCAAAGCAGTTGTTTTTGTGAAGATTAAATTCAAGCATCGCGTTAAGCATCATTGAGTCGTTTCTGACGCTTTTGTAATACGCCATAAATTAACATGAGTAAGATCATCGAGAAGGTAAGTAAAGAAAATGAAAGTAAGTGAGCTTGTTGATATTGTAGCGTTTCAACATGATCAAAAAGTGTAATTGAAAGCACTTGTGTTTCTCCTGGAATATTACCCCCAATCATTAATACAACGCCAAACTCACCAATAGTATGTGCAAATCCTAATGCACCAGCAATAATAAAACTGGGTAATGTCATCGGAAAAACGACTTTGTAAAACGTTTTGATTGACCCAAACCCTAAAGTAGAAGCAACCTCTAAGTAATTTTTATCCAAATTCACAAAGGCACTTTGCAGGGGCTGCACCACGAAAGGTAAAGAATAAATTATTGAAGCGATTAATAAACCTGAAAAAGAAAAAGCTAATCCATTACCCGTTAATTGTAACCAAAATGCACCAAAATAATTTTCCGGTGAAAATGATAATAATAGATAAAAACCTAATACTGTCGGAGGTAATACTAAGGGCAACGCAACCAGGGACTCAACAAAAGGTCTGAAAAATAATTTACTTCGTGCTAACCACCACGCAAGAGGAGGCGCAAGTACCAATAATATTAATGTCGTTAAACTGGCAAGTTTAAATGTTAGATAAATAGCAATTAGATCCAATTCGCTCAACATGTTTACAAATACCCTTGACGACGAATAAAGTCTTGAATGTTTTTAGATTGTAAAAAATCAACAAAATCTTGTAATGCTTGTTTATCAGTATTGCCTGACAGCATAACTCCCTGCTGTAAAATAGGTTGATAGGTTTCACTTGGCAACAAATAATAATGGCTTTGCTTGTTTTGTAACAATAATGCCTGTGCAACAAAGCCCGCCTCTATATTTCCTGTATCAATAAACTGGTAAGTTTGAGAAATATTACTGCCTGTTACGTAACTGAAATTTTGGTCCAAATTTAACGTTTTTAATGCTTGTTGCGTCGCTAAACCATAAGGTGCTAGTTTTGCATTAGCAACAGCAACGCGTCCTTTATAAGTTAATAAGGTATTTTCATTAACTGCTTGTTCACTATGAGGGACCCAAAATGCCAATTTCCCGCGCGCATAAGTGAAACGAGAACCTTTAACCCCATATTGAGATGCCTCAATCAACTCTGCTCTTTCTTTATCGGCTGAAAGAAATAAATCAAAGGGTGCGCCATGATTAATTTGATTGTACAAAATACCTGTTGAGCCACTAGAAACTAAAATTTGTTGCTCTGATTGTTGTGCATAAAGTACAATAATTTCACCTAGAGTCACTTTGAAGTTACTGGCAACGGCTATTTTTAAAGAAGCATTCACAGGTAAAACCATCATCATAAAACATAATGAGAGTAAATATTTCACCTTCATTTCCACTTGTTGAGTGCATTTTGATCACTTTCTCGCGCATCAACCCAATAACTTTCGCCTTGACTATTCGTTTCCTTTTTCCAGAATGGCGCCTGTGTTTTTAAATAATCCATAATAAACTCACAGGCAGCAAATGCATCACCTCGATGCAAACTCGATACACCAACAAAAACGATTTGATCAAGTAGTTGCAATTCGCCAACCCGGTGAATAACACTGGCATCGATAATTGACCAGCGCACTTTGGCTTGTTCAACAATATCCAACAATGCTTTCTCTGTCATTGCAGGATAATGCTCTAGGGTTAATGCACTTATCTGCTCGCCTTGATTAATATCGCGAACGAGACCTGTAAAGGTTACAACAGCACCGGTATGGCTAGCTTGCCGTAATCGATCATATTCTACTTGTTGATTAAAATCATCACTCTGTACTTTAATCATTTAACCACCTGTGACAGGCGGAAAGAAAGCAACTTCATCGCCATTGGATAACGTCGCTGTCTTATTACTGATAGTTTGATTAATCGCCACCATTAAGGTTGCATGGGACAGTATTTGTCCCCAATGGGCATCTTTATGTTTTAAGTTATTTAACAATGCCTGTACATTTGGATTGTCATCGCTTTCTACTGTTAATTCAGATACCCCGAGTTGATCTCGTAATTGTGCAAAAAAGAGAACTTTAATCATTTTTTACTCCTACTCTGCTTTCCACTTTAAAATGTCCCGATTTACCACCTGTTTTTTCAAGCAATTTAACCTGTGAAATGATCATATCTTTCTGTACTGCTTTACACATGTCATAAATTGTTAGCGCAGCAACCGAGGCAGCTGTTAATGCTTCCATTTCAACCCCTGTTTTACCATAAAGTTTACATAGGCTCTGAATACGGACTCTATTTAATTCAGGTTCTGCTGTTAATTCAACTTCTACTTTTGTCAGGGCTAAAGGATGACACAAAGGAATAAGATCAGAGGTTTTTTTAGCGGCCATGATGCCTGCGATACGAGCCGTTGCGAATACATCACCTTTATGGTGATTACCTCCAATAATTAATGCTAGTGTTTCAGGCGCCATTTCAATATAAGCTTCAGCAATCGCTTGTCGTTCTGTTACTTTTTTATCTGTCACATCAACCATATTGGCTTTGCCATCTTGGTTGATATGAGTAAATTGATTCTGCATATTTTAAATACTTACCTTGTCTAATAAAAGATGACTTCATGTCGGTCTTCGAAAATTATTAAAAGACTTTGAGACATTGTTAAATGGACTCTGGATAAGCTAGCTTGTTAAGATCAAGGCGAAAGCGCGGAGTTTGGTTTACCAAATGAGCACTTTCAACGCAGAAATTAGCAAGTTAGCAACGCCAGATCCGTTAAACACCAATGTGTGGCATAAAATTACATGGCTTATGTGTTGAGTTCATTTGTTCTTTGATAATTTTAGTCCAAGCGGTTTTACACGCCCCCGTTGAACCAGGCATACAAAAAATAACGGTTTTGTTAGCGAAGCCAGCAATAGCACGACTTTGAATAGTAGATGAACCGATCTCTTGGTATGAAACATAACGGAATAATTCGCCAAAACCTTCTACCTGTTTATCAAATAAAACCGAAACAGCTTCAGGCGTGGTATCTCGAGATGTAAATCCTGTCCCACCTGTAATTAAAATAGATTCAATATGTTCATCCGCTATCCACTGAGAAACAACCGCTCTAATTTTATAAGGACAATCAATCACAATTTTTTTATCTGCTAATTGATGCCCCGCTTCTATCAAAGCATCCGCTAAATATTTCCCAGATGTATCAGTTTCTTCTGTGCGTGTATCGGAGACTGTTAACACGGCCATATTGGCTGGTTTGAATGTTTTAACGCTAAGGTGACTCATCTATGATCCTTTTTTTTTGATAGAGTGACATTTTCTAAATGACTGGTTTCTGAGTGATAACTCTCTAAACAAGCATCCCACTCTTGTGGTGTATTACTATTTTGAAAACGATAACCTTTTTCTGCCCGATAGTGAATAGGTTGCAGTTTAAGTGTTTTTAATAAACGATAAAGTGAACGTTGTTTATTATGTGGTGAAGCTAAAGCTTCTGATAAATAATCTTGAAGTTGTATTGTTAAAGGGATAATCATCGGAAAAGTTGATTGCTGATAATAAACACCTTTTTCATAAAATTTAAATGAATCTAATAAGTATCTGCACTCATCAACGCCTAATAATGGCATATCAACAGGCATGATAAATAAAGCATTATAGTGCGTCATTAACTTCGAGACACAAGCATGCAATCCACCAATTGGCCCTAATAACGGGTTGATATCAGTAATACACTCAAATCCATCATAATCGCCACTAACAAATACATCCGCCAAATTTAATGACGATAAAAGTGAAACATTTCTAGCCAACAATGTTTGATCTGCTAACACCAGTTTTGCTTTATCTTGTCCCATGCGGGATGATAATCCACCAGCTAATACAATGCCTGCTATTTTCAAGACATTTTCCTCTCTAGACAACTATATTAAACCTTAGCTCGAAATAATAGGTAAACTTTTTATTATACGTTGCCGTTATTTTCCATTAAAAAAGGGGCTTTCGCCCCTTCTGATCGCCTTTCAGGTTACTGCGATAATACAGCTATTTTACCATCCTTCAATACCTTCCATATTAGGAAGTTGATGCGCAATCCCCTTATGGCAATCAACACAGGTTTTCTCGCCTGATGCTAATGCGGTAGAATGTTGCTTGACACTACGCGCACCTTGTTCGCTGAAGTCCATAAAGTCGAATTGATGACAGTTACGACACTCTTGCGAATCATTTTCTTTCATACGATGCCATTCACGGTTGGCCAGATAACCACGACGAGCTTGGAACTTCTCATCGGTACTGATCGTGCCCATAGCAAATGCAACTAGCTCTTTTGAGGCTTGTACTTTACGTACAATTTTATCTGTCCAATTATGTGGTACATGACAATCACTACAAATAGCTCGAACACCGGAACGGTTAGAGTAATGGATAGTTTCTCTAATCTCTTTTACAATGGGAGCATGACAACCTGAACAGAATTGCTCAGTATTAGTCGCTTCCATTCCTGTATTAAATCCCCCCCAAAAGATAATACCACCAGTAAATCCCAGTAATAAAATAAATCCCATTGATGCAGAAGAGGGAGACTTCATCGTCCGCCATAAACGTTTCAATAAACTTAGCATAAATTACCCCTCTAACTTATCTCAACGAATCAACAGGTTGGAAAGTATTTTCCACCAAAGGTTTTGCATCGGCTTGTGTAACATGACACTGCAAACAAAAATAACGACGTGGCGATACATCTGATAGTGTCGTTCCGTCACGAGTTTCGTAATGCGTTACGCTAATTTTGGTTGCCCCCATGTCGCCCGCATTTTTAAAGCTATGACAAGATAAACACTTATTAGCATTTAAATTGATTTGATAGCCACGAGTTGTATGCGGTACTAAAGGTGGTTGTTGAACATAATTTCTATCAATCGTTTGCTGATCTCTTGGAACACGCTTCATTGACTCCGATTGATTAACGGTAGACACCTCCACGTTACCTCGCAATGATTCTATCCCACCATTATTTGAGAAGACTTCCTCTTCATTGGCACTCCATGCCGATGTGGCAGTTAAAGCAACTATGCTAGCTGCGACAATAACCGTTAATAATTTCTTCATTTTATTTCTCCACCTTATTCTTAGGCCTGTTTTAAACTTTTTTTATGAGGGCCTAAAACAGTTGTAATTACAAAAACATCTTCTGCACAAACATCAATACAGCGACCACAGTTTGTACAGCTCATATCATTGACTAACGTTCCAATATTCTTTTTTTGTCCGTGAACAGGGCCTTTCAAAATGGCAGGTTCAGGACACACATTAAAACAATCTAAGCAATCCGTGCATTTTTCGCGGTTTCTTGCATCTACTTTTATCATTCCAATTTTGTTGATAAGACCATAAAAGGCTCCGACGGGGCATAAATGTCCACACCATCCATTTTCAACAGCGAATAGATCAAAAACGAATATCATTAAAAATAATACCCATCCCGTCCCCATGCCAAAAAATAGACCACGATGGAATGCTGAAACAGGGTTAACTAATTCCCAAGTCATCACCCCTGTAAACAACGGTAGTATCATCACCATTAACAGGATCCAATAACGCCACTGTGAACTCATCACCTTTTCTTTACGCAAATTCAGTTTGCGTCTGCACCAAGCGCTTGCATCTGTAATTAAATTAACAGGACAAACCCATGAGCAAAAAACACGCCCTCCAACAATAATATAAAATAGCAGTACAACCGCCACCCCTAACAATGATTGAAAAAGAGGAAAATGACCTGACATCATACTTTGCATTAGAATAAAGGGGTCAGTAAATGGGATAACATCAAAAAGAATACTTGAGCTTAAGTTTCCTTTTAAAATCCAAATACCTAAAAGCGGTCCAACAAGAAAAAAAGCTAATATTAAACTTTGCGATAATCGACGTAACAATAAAAATCGATTGGCTAATAACCAACCTTTTCTAGCAATTGCTTCCTCACCTAAAGGATGTGATTTTCTCATTTCAACACCTCAGGCATTCTATCGGGCAAATCTAATACAGGATCAGACAATAATGAATGACCCGCTTTCTCTTTCTCTTTCCATCCCCAACGATAATGATGACCAAGTTCGCCTTTAGCGATACCTCTTGGTAACACCTTAATCGCCGTTTCTTCTAATACACATGACTCTTCACATTTACCACATCCTGTACATGCATCTGAATGTACAGTTGGGATAAATACCGCATGAAACCCTGTTCTTGTATTACGATGCATCTCCAGCGTGATCGCTTTATCAATAGCAGGGCAAACTCGGTAACAAACATCGCAGCGTAAACCTTGAAAATTCAAACAATTTTCTTGGTCAATTAATACTGCTAACCCCATTCTTGCATCATCAATATTCTCAAGCTCTGGGTCAAGCGCACCCGTTGGGCAAGCGACTACACAAGGAATATCTTCACACATTTCACAGGGATTTGTGCGCGCGATAAAATAGGGAGTGCCTGTTGTAATCGGCTGAAATAGTCTTCCTAATTTCAAAATATCATAAGGGCAAGCTTCAACACATAAACCACATCGTACGCAGGCTGATTGAAAATCTGATTCAACCAATGCGCCAGGTGGACGAAGCATTTGTGGGTTAAATGATTGGCTTTGATTTGAATATCCAGCTAATCCTAATCCCATAAATCCAACGCCACATGCACCTTTACTTGCTTCAGCAAGAAATTGGCGACGTGTTTTTTTGCGTTGAGTGAACTTGCTCATTGTTTAATGCTTACCTTTAATTTACCGATTAAACGATGCTTTTTTTAGTTATTTTAACAGCACACTTTTTGTAATCCGTTTCTTTTGAAAGCGGATCCGTTGCATCAAGCGTGATCTTATTAACCAATTGTTTAGCATCAAACCAAGGCATAAATACCAGTCCTTTTGGTGGACGGTTACGTCCTCGTGTTTCCACTCGAGAGGTTAACTCTCCTCGACGAGATGCAAGTATTATTTCATCGCCACGGCGTAATCCACGTGATTTAGCATCATCAGGATGCATAAATACAACCGCATCAGGGAACGCACGATGTAATTCAGGAACGCGACGAGTCATAGAGCCTGAATGCCAATGCTCAAGTACACGACCAGTGCTTAACCATAGGTCGTATTCTTCATCTGGTGATTCAGCAGCGGGCTCATAAGGCAGAGCAAAAATAACCGCTCTTTTATCTGGTTTACCATAGAACTGAACTTCTGACCCTTTTTCGACGTATGGATCGTACCCCTCACGGAAGCGCCATAAGGTTTCCTTACCATCAACCACAGGCCAGCGTAATCCACGTGCTTTATGGTATTCATCATAAGGTGCCAAATCATGCCCATGACCACGACCAAAGCTTGCATATTCTTCAAATAGACCTTTTTGTACGTAGAACCCAAAATGATGAGCTTCATCGTTTAGTTTATCTTTTCGTACTTCGTCCATTCCAAACGCATCAACCTGCCCATTACGGTAAAGTACGTCAAACATGGTTTTGCCTTTCAGTTCAGGCATCTGAGCGATTAAATCTTCTGTCCACACTTCTTCAATTTTAAAGCGTTTAGCAAATTCCATCATTTGCCACATATCAGACTTAGCACCCGTTGGCGCTTCAACTTGTTGATACCATGCTTGTGTACGGCGCTCTGCATTACCATAAGCGCCTTCTTTCTCTACCCACATCGCTGTTGGTAAAATAAGATCGGCCATTTGTGCAGTGACGGTTGGGTAAGGGTCAGAAACAACAATAAAATTATCTGGGTTGCGGTAACCAGGAATAATCTCTTCGTTAATATTTGCACCAGCCTGTACATTGTTATTACACATAACCCAATAAGCATTAAGCTTACTGTCTTTTAGCATACGGTTTTGTAATACAGCATGAAAACCAGGTTTTGGTGGAATAGTACCTTCAGGTAATTTCCAAATTTTCTCTGCAGTAGCACGATGTTTAGGGTTTGCAACGACTAAATCAGCAGGTAAACGATGAGAGAATGTTCCTACTTCACGCGCAGTACCACATGCAGATGGTTGGCCTGTCAGTGAAAAAGGACCTGAACCAGGTTTTGAAATTTTACCCGTTAATAGATGTACGTTGTACATCAAGTTATTCGCCCAAACACCTCGAGTGTGTTGGTTAAAGCCCATTGTCCAATAAGATGTTACTTTCTTAGTTGGATCTGCATATATTTTTGCAAGTTTAATGAGTTTATCTGCTGGCACACCAGAAATTTTCTCTGCGTATTCAACATCATAGGTAGAAACATATTGCGCATATTCCTCAAAACTCATTGGTGTTGATGCACCCGAGTCAGGGTTAGCTGCTGCTTGTTGTAATGGGTGTTCAGGACGAAGCCCATAACCGATATCAGTAACACCTTTACGGAAATTAGTATGTTTATTAACAAAGTCTTTATCTACTGCATCATTTTGAATAATGTAGTTAGCAATAAAGTTTAAGATCGCTAAATCTGATTGAGGTGTAAAAATCATGCCATTATCAGCGAGCTCAAATGAACGATGAGTGAACGTTGAAAGCACATGAACACTCACATCTGGACTACTTAAACGACGATCTGTCAGGCGAGACCAAAGAATAGGATGCATTTCGGCCATGTTCGACCCCCATAATACAAACGCATCTGCATTTTCAAGATCATCGTAACAACCCATAGGCTCATCAATACCAAAGGTACGCATGAAACCACCAACAGCAGAAGCCATACAGTGACGCGCGTTACAATCAAGGTTATTACTTCGGAAACCTGCCTTCATCAATTTTGAAGCAGTGTACCCTTCCATAACAGTCCACTGACCAGAGCCAAACATACCAACAGCTGTAGGCCCTTTTTCTTTTAATGTTTTCTTAAATTTATCAGCCATTACATCGAAAGCAACATCCCAAGAAACAGGTTCAAAGTCACCTTCTTTATCGTAAACACCGTCTCTCATCCGTAATAAAGGACTCGTTAGACGATCTTTTCCGTACATGATTTTCGAAAGGAAGTAACCTTTAATACAGTTAAGCCCTTTATTAACCGGTGCATCAGGATCACCCTGCGTTGCAACGACTTTGCCATTTTGCGTGCCAACTAGCACACTGCAACCGGTACCACAAAAACGACAAGGTGCTTTATCCCATTGTATTTTGCTTACATCCTTACTAGCAATTAAATTGCTGGCAGAAGCCGGTAATGTTATTCCAGCAACAACGGCAGCAGATGTCGCGGCCTGTGCTTTCATAAATTCACGTCTGGTAAATTTCATGTTACTTCCTCACTCATTTTGAACTGCTATTTAATGTTTGGTTATGCTTGCTGCTTTTCAAACTCATGATAAACAAGGCCTGTATTAATCACCCCGTCTATTTCATTTATACTATCAATCACATCCATAATGACGCCTTGATTGGGGGCCTCTAACACCACAATCGCCTTTCCTTCAGGAGAAATAGTGATCACTTCAGCGCCATTTAATAAATTGATGCTCGCTTGGATCGCGTCTGCTTTTTTAATATTCACATGCACCAATAAACTTGATACATGTAATTCTTCAAGTTTCATTCTAATTCCTTTACAACAATTGATTTAGTCGGACAAGGGGCAACACATGCGCCACAACCAGTGCATAAATCAATGTCTATTTTCGGTAGCGCACTAATACCAATTTGAAATGTTAACGCTTGTGCTTCACAACTTTCAGCGCAACTACGGCAAACTATTTTTTGATTAGCCAAACATGTATCGTGGATGACTGCTTTTTTATGCCAAGGTGATTCAGCTGTATTTGTAAAAATTGGTTCATTGCAAATATCTGCACATTTCCCACAAAAATCACATTCACCAAGGTCAAAATCAATCATTGGGAAACCACCATCTCCTTTTACAATGATTTTTTCAGGGCAAACAGAAATGCAATCTCCACATTGTGTACAGCTATCAATAAATTGTGTTGAACTCACCACCCACGGCAACAAATCAGATGCAAAATTAACATTCCTATTACCAAATAAGCGGCGTTTGTTAACATCAATTGACACAATAAGACCTTAAAAATTGTATTGTTATGAAAAGGTTAATGATTCTATATTTAATGTAAAAGAGAGTAGCAAAATACTGATTTGAGGATAGGCCTAAAGGGTATTCTATTGATTCACATCAAAAGCTAATTTGTGCAAGTGAGGGTATTAACACAAAATAATAAAAATAAAGGAGAAAATGATAGGAAGTATTTATATAATTTGATTTTTCTGCTACTTCCCATTAAAAGAAGAAGTAACAGAAGTTAAAAGGTTATCCTCCAATAGAGGCTAAATGAGGCGTCGCCCCTGTATTACCCGATTGCAGGTAATGGCTTTCTTTTTTGTCATTTAACGCTAAAGTGATGCGTTCTTTAAGCGCTTCTTTTTGCGAAGCATCAACAAGCAAGTCTCTCAAATCAACGCCTTCTTCGCCAAATAAACAAAGATGTAACTTTCCAATTGAAGAAACACGCAAGCGATTACAACTTTTACAAAAATCTTGGCTATAAGGCATGATTAATCCAACTTCACCTTCAAATTCATCATGAGAAAAAATTTGTGCAGGACCATCATGGCTGAGAGGTATTTTTTGAACCCAACCTTCGCTTAACAGTTTTTCTTTAATCCATAAGCCAGAAAGATGGTGTTTATCGAAGAAATCGGCATTATCACCTGTTTGCATTAATTCAATAAAACGTAATTGAATAGGATGTGTTTTAATCCAATTGATATAAAGATCTAAATCTTTATCATTAACGCCTTTCATCAAGACACTATTTATCTTTACCTGCTGATAACCTGCTTCAACACATGCATTAACACCATCCATTACTTTTTGAAAAATATTTTTTCCCGTAATTAAATGAAATGTTTTTGCATCTAAGCTATCAATGCTGACATTAATTGCATCTAATCCTGCATCAAACCATTGTTGCGCATCTTTTTGTAAACGATATCCATTGGTCGTGGTAGCCACTTTTTGAATACCTTTGATAGCAGAAACAGATTTAATAATGTCAGGAAAATCTTTACGTAAACTCGGTTCACCACCTGTTATACGGACTTTTTTGGTGCCTAATTCAGAAAAAGCATTTACCAAATTTTTAATCTCTTGATGAGATAAAAACTCGTCTTGGTGGCTGCGCTGGTAACCTTCTGGCAGACAATAATTACATTTAAAATTACATTCGTCGGTGATCGACAAACGTAAATATTCGAACTTACGATCGAAGTTATCTTTAAGTTGTGGCATGTTTTAGTTCCTTTCCAAACACGGGAGGCAAAGCAGTTTCCTGCTTTACCCTTCTTAACAAATTTAAGTTAAGCGGCTTAATTCACATATTAAAAACTTAGCGAGTTTAAGCTCGGAGCTGTGGTTATATACCTGTTACTCATCAATATACATATTGAAGATTGAATGATAACGGGTATTTATGTAAAGTTTATGTTAAATTTTATTTCTTTTTATTCTCTTATAGCCATGAAAATTAATCTACCCTTTCATTCTTATTCTGTTGTAAAAGTAATCACAAACGCGTGTTTATTGATTCTTATCATATCAGCAGTGCATATTATCAGTGTCTTTGCGACATTTAATAGCCATATTGAAAATATGAAAATTATTGATAAGTTAACATCACTTAAGATATCTACCAATGAACTTATTTATTCAGTGCAATCTGATCCTGCCAAATTACATTATCTTGTGAAGGAAATAGACGAACACTTCATAACAGATAGGTTGTTTGAAAGTTCATGGTTTAATACGCAACAGATTAACCAAGCACATAGAGATATTCCACAACAATGGAAAGTTATCTCTAACAATATCGATACCTATCACCTTTCAGAGACCAAAAAATCACTTCACACTTTTGTTACTTCACTTAATAATGTTGCCAAACAATATCAAGTTCTCACCACTAAAAAAATGAACTTGATATATATGGTTGAAATAATTAGTTTTATTTTTATTGCTTTTATTAGCTCCATTTTATATTTGTATTCAAAAAAGAAAATCGTAATTCCTATCAAACAATTAATTAAAAACGTGAAAGCACTTAAGATGCACCAATTTGATATTGTCTTTCCTCAAACAAATAATGAGATAGGTCTTTTATCTCAAGGCATTGAAGATACATCAGACGAATTACGACAACTCATTCAACATATGCAATCACAAGTGTCAGAACAAACGATTGCGCTTGAAAATGCACATCAAACCATTGCATTTTTATATACTATTTCTCAGCAACTCAGTACCGTAAAATTAACATCTCCGATTCTTAATAACGCTTTAAAGGCACTTGCTCAGCACGCTAAGCTAAAAAAACTTTGTATAGAGCTTAATAATGGTACCTTTATTAATACAGCACAAGGTTGCGCAAGCGTTGAAAAAGACACTAAACGTATTGCGATTATCATCAATGGTAAACCCTACGGTTTTTTAAACTATGTTTCAAATGAGGTGTCACAGGAACAACACGCTTTAATAGAAAGTTTTACCGGCTTAGTCGCGCGTGCCTTATACCAAGAAGAAATGAGTCTACAAGAACAAAAAATATTATTAATGGAGGAGCGTAGTATTATCGCGCGTGAGCTTCATGATTCAATCGCACAATCACTTTCATTCTTAAAAATCCAATGTACATTGTTGCATCGTCAACTTGATCACTCATCTCAAGCCCAACAAACCATTTTTAATATACAACAAGTTGTATCAGATGCTTATATTCAATTACGTTCATTATTGGCAACCTTTCGCCTAGATTCAACTAAATCAAATTTTAAGGAAGCGATGTTAACCATGATTGAAACCATGCAAAAACAAACTGATGCCATCATTTCACTTAATAAATTTGAAACTAATTTATATGTTGATGCCAATCAACACATACACCTTTTACAAATTGTCCGAGAGGCAATCGTTAATGCGATTAAACATGCTCAATGTGAGAACATTAATATTTCCTACCTTATTACCGATGAACATAACGTATGGTTCAATATTATAGATGATGGCTTGGGAATATTAGATAATGGCCAACAGCATAATCATTATGGACTATCGATAATGCAACATCGAGCCGATGAATTAGGGGCGACCCTTTCAATAAACCGTTTGAGCAAGGGGACAGAAGTTAAACTGATATACCCTTATAAAGGCTCGAGACTTGATCAAGGAACTGAAGATGAATAATTTAACACGTATAATGATTGTAGATGATCACCCGTTAATGCGTAAAGGTATCAAGCAACTGTTATCTATTGAGCCAAATTTTAGTGTTATTGCAGAAGCACAAAATGGTATTGAAGCAGTCAGTTATGCCAAAAAACTTAATCCTGATTTAATCTTACTTGATTATAATATGCAGGGTATTTCTGGTTTAGAAACCCTTAAAGCATTAAAAAAAGATAATTGTTTAGCAAAAATTATTATCCTTACCGTAAGTGATAATAAACAAGATGTGATTTCTATGATCAATCAAGGTGCTGATGGTTATTTACTTAAGGATTCTGAACCTGAATTATTACTCAACAGTATCATTGAGATATTATCAGGGAAATTAGTGGTCACCGAAAAACTCAGTGATTTTTTAAATGAATTACATGAAGAAGATAATATTCGTGATAAATTAGCGCAATTAACTAAGCGCGAACAACAAATTATCGCAGAAGTTGCCAAAGGGTTAAGTAATAAAGAAATTTCAGAAAGTTTACTTATCTCTGAAGGTACGGTAAAAGTACATGTTAAAAGCTTACTCAAAAAATTAGCGATAAAATCTCGGGTTGAAGCGGCAGTATTATACCTACAACAGACTAAATAACCCTTTCAAACAGTTCGGAAGTTATGCTCTCAGATAAAGTTAAAAAACAAATTCGTCATGGATATGATCGACTGACTGATGCCTTACCTAATTTTGCTAAGCGAAAAGCACAAAACTACCTTGTTGCCGAGATAGCAAAAGTACTTGCCGGTGAATATAACAAATCAAGACGCATTTTGGTTGCAGAAGCGGGCACCGGCATTGGTAAATCCTTAGCTTATATCTTAGCCGCACTGCCTGTAGCACAATCGCAGAATAAAAAACTCATCATTTCTACTGCAACCATCACTTTACAAGAGCAACTGATTAATAAAGATTTGCCTTTTTTCTTACGTCACAGTGATTACCAATTTTCTTTTACACTTGCCAAAGGTAGACAACGTTATTGTTGTGAACATAAATTATTGGCAACACAACAGGGTGCCGCTCAACCGCTACTCTTTGAAGAAAAGCCTAAAGTTGCAGACCAAGCATTATTAAAACGTTTAACTGATGCGTATTTAGCAGGAAAGTGGCAAGGAGATAGAGATAGTTGGCCAACTCCGATTGCTAATAGAGTTTGGCAACATATCGTTTCCGATAAATTTAGCTGTAAACGTGCACTTTCAAATCATCGCCAATGCCCTTTTCACAGAGCGCGCGATGATATTAATAAATCAGATGTTATTGTTGTCAATCATGCATTATTACTCGCCGATCTTGAACTTGGTGGCGGCGTCATTTTACCTGAACCTGACCATTGTTTTTATGTTTTAGATGAGGCGCATCATTTACCTAAAATATCACGCGATTTTGCAAGTGCTTCCAGCAATATAAAAAATGCGCAGGAGTGGTTAAAAAAATTAAAACCACTCAATCAGCACATTTCCAAAAGCATTAATAAACACACGACCATTACCCCCTGTTTAAATTTACTTGAATGTGGCGTTGAGTTAGAAGCTGAATTTAAAAAAATTGAGTATTTTTTCAGGGACAATCCTCAATTATTAGGCGACAAAGTTCAATGTCGATTTGCCCTTGGGGAATTGCCTGATGCTTTATTAAATATTATTCATAATATTGAAATAGAAAGTAAAAAAGGCGTGAGTGCACTCTCTAAGTTATCTTCTATTATTGATGAAGAAATAAAAGACGATAATATAAAATCACGAGATGCAGAGCCTTTATTAATTGAAACAGGTTCGTTTTTACAACGTTTTGAAAATATCCATACGTTGGCTAAAATGTTAACTAAAGAACGATCAGATAAGTATGCACCAATTGCGGCCTGGGCTGATAATGAAAATAATGAACTGAGCTTACATGCATCCCCTATTGAAGTGGGTGGTTTATTAGAATATATGCTTTGGTCGCAAGCGGCAGGTGTCATTGTATGCTCTGCAACGCTCACCTCTTTGAACAGTTTTGAATACTTTAAACGTCAAAGTGGTTTGCGAAGTGATGATGGCACTCAATATTTGCGTTTGAAATCTCCTTTTGATTATCCGGCCATTCCATTGATTGTTGCAGATATGAAATGTGAGCCAACTCATGCTGATTTTGATAATGAATTAGCCAGTAAAGTAGACCAATTCATTGAAGATAAGCAAGCAAACTTAGTGCTTTTTGCATCTTATTGGCAAATGAATTTGGTGGCAGACAAATTGAATGAAAAATATGGAAAATCATTATTAATACAAGGTGTACTGTCACGTAATCAATTAATTATTGACCATAAGTTGCGATGTGATAAAGGACTCACCTCTATTCTTTTTGGAACGGGAAGTTTGTCGGAAGGCTTAGATTTACCCGGTCATTACTTAACCAATTTAATTATTACTAAACTGCCTTTTGCTGTACCAAACTCGCCTGTTGAAGAAGCACATTCTGAATGGATCACTTCTCAAGGTGGTAACCCATTTATGCAACTGGCAATCCCTGAAACAAGTAAAAAACTCATACAATCTTGTGGTCGATTAATTCGAAAAGAACAAGATAAAGGTAGAATAATTATTTTAGATAAGCGCGTAAAAACGAAACGTTATGGAAAAGGATTACTTGATGCATTACCTCCCTTTGATGTTCAATTTGAGCAAATATCCTCATGACCGAATTATTACTAGATCCAAGTAATTGGGCGTTATTGATAGGCGTAGGTTTATTGGCTGGCTTTATCGATGCCATCGTCGGTGGTGGCGGTATGTTAACCGTACCTGCTTTATTAAGTTTAGGACTTCCTCCTCATTTAACACTGGGTACCAATAAATTATCAGCTTGTTTCGCTTCAGGCACTGCCGCTTATACTTTTTTTAAAAAGCAGTTATTCACGCCTGATTTCTGGAAAGAAAGTATTTATAGTACTTTCCTAGGGGCTTTAATCGGTACCATTTTTATTAACTTTGTCAGTACAGACTGGCTAGAGAAAATTCTTCCCCTTATTATTCTCGTTGTTGCAATATACAGTTTATTTAGCCGTTTAAAAGAAGAGCAAGGCAATGTATTACCTGTAAAGAATAATCAATTAAAGGTTAAACAACGGGTCCAAGGTTTAATCTTAGGCTTTTATGATGGTTCATCAGGACCTGGCACAGGCGCATTTTGGGTTATTTCAAATATGAGATTGTACAAACTCAATATTTTATTAGCCAGTGGCGTTGCTAAATCGATGAACTTTACTAGTAATATCACCTCCTTATTAGCATTTATTTACTTCGGTCAAGTTAATTGGATTATTGGCTTAACAATGGGGTGTTGTTTAATGTTAGGCGCATATATTGGTGCACATTCAGCCATACGATTTGGTTCAAAATTCATCCGCCCTATTTTCATCTCGATTGTGATGGTCATGGCATTAAAATTAGGTTACAACGCATGGCTCAGTTAAATAGTGATTCTATACAATCTCTCAGAGTGCAATTAAATACACTTAAAACTAGATGCGCTAAAATTGACAGTGAAATTAAACAAACAGAAAATCGTTACTTTATGTTTGAAGCACACCAGTTTCCATCTCGTAGTTTAACGTTAATAGGTTATGCCACTCAAATTGAGAAAACCTTACAATCCTTAGAAACGTGCATTAATAAAAAACGCAGCGAATTATTAATTAAAATAGAATGTGAGCAATTCATCGTTCAATTTCAATTGTTATTTCAATTGGTTCAATCCATTGAAAAAGGGAAAGCATCTTTGCTTTATAAATCTTACTCTTCGCCCAAAGAAAAAATATTCCAACAACTTAAAAAGCAATCCGAATATGAGCATCGATTAATCGCGATGATATCAGAACAAGAAGAACTATTAGCAAACGATAAACACTGCAATCGTGCTTATGTTAAAGAAAAAATAGAACTTTTAAAACAACGCTTTGAGAAGTGTAATAGCTTTACACAAAAATTAGAGTTTCAACTTGAGGAGATACAAGATGAGTGAAGAGACACATCAACTAAAGGACGCACCGCTTGAGGTTCAAATTGCAGTCGATTTGATACAATTGCTGGAAGACAATAACATTGATAATAAAGTTGTAATAAAAGCACTAGAAATTGCATTAAATGATTTTCAAAAAAAAGCACAGACTAATTAGCATGTGCTTTATCGGTTTTTAATTAATTTAAACACTGAATTTTTTAGATAATAAAACGCTCAATACGTTTATCAACATCCTGCGATAACGACTTAACATTTAAACTTTCAACTTTTGTTTGCTCACTTGCCTGTTCCGTTTCGACTGAAATATCACTAATACTGACCATCGCGCGTGCAACTTCTTCCGAAACGGCAGCTTGTTCCGTCGTTGCCGCCGCAATTTGTCCTGTCATATCATTAATCAAAGCCACATGTTGAACGACTAACTTAAGTTTTTCATCAGTGCCCGCCGCTGCTTCTATGGTTTTTGCAGCAGCCTCTTTACCGTCACCGATACTCTCTGATGCCGTTTTAGATAATGATTGCAGCTTTTCAATTATTTTTTGAATTTCAACGGTCGAATTTTGAGTACTATGTGCAAGACTTCTTACTTCATCTGCAACAACTGCAAAACCTCGTCCCGCCTCACCTGCTCTTGCTGCTTCTATTGCGGCATTAAGTGCCAGTAAATTGGTTTGATCAGAAATACTCGTGATAACATTTAATACGGTTGCAATCTCTGAAGAGCCTTGTTTTAATTCTTCAACAACATCGCCGGCATGGTCTATTTTTTGTGCAGCATTATCTATCAGTTTAATCGTTTCTGCCACCATGACACTCGCATCATTTACCAAGTCATTCGTTTCTTGTGTGGTATTAGAGGCATTTAACGTATTCCCCTCAACTTCTTTAACTGTTAAAGACATTTCTTCTATGGCACTAACAACCGTTTGAATTTCTTCTGTTTGCTTATTAACGCCACGGTTAGTTTGTTGTGCAATGACAGAAAGACTATCTGAAGCAGTGGTAAGATCTCGAGATGATTCTGATAGTTTACCTAACAAATTATGAAATTCGGCCAACATCGAGTTAATTGATTGACTTAATAAACCTAACTCATCCTTTTGAGTAATATCAAGACGCTGTGTGATATCACCCGCTTCCACTTTCGCCATGGTATGTTGTATTTGTTCAATAGGTGCAATAACCGATCGAATAATATTATAGGCAATAAACCCTAAAACAATAAGAATTAACCCAACAATCACTAGCATTTCAATAATTTTACTTTGAGCTTTTTCAGCAATATCGCTGACATAGATACCGGTACCAACAACGATGTTCCAAGGCTTATAGTGTAATGAATAAGCAAGTTTATCCTCAGGTTCACCACCATTTGTACGTTGGAATTGATATTCTGCGTAACCACGTCCATCAACGCCTTGAGTAGCATTTAAAATATTTTGATAAATAAAATGACCATTGGCATCTTTTACATTAGCAATATTGACGTCTGTTTTAATTCCTTTTGCAGCAGCCTTTAATATCATATCTGTCGTAAAAGCAAAAAAGTAGCCATCGCCACTATAATGCATTTCTTTTAATACAGTATAAAAAGCACTTTGTGCTTCTTCTTTTTTTAACTCATTGCGATTAACTCTATCTTGCAATGAGACTAAAATGCCTTCAACAGCTTCAATTTGTACTTTTAATTGCATTTTCCTCTCTTCAAAGACTTCCTCTTTTAATATTAAAATACCTCGGGAGCCTATGAGTACAATAGATAAAATGGAAAAAAGAACAAAAGAATACACTTTTTGTTTGATTGTAAATGACATTAATATTTCCTTGAATAATGATGTTGTATTCCAAATGAAAAAATTTTCAATAACATGAAAACAGATTAAGGTTACTATAAGGTATGTTGGTCACTTTTATATCAATAACATTGGACATAGGAGGACCTTCTTTTAACCAATTTAAAAGAATATCTAATTGCGTTTTTTTACCAAACATCAATACTTCAACAGTGCCATTTGATAAGTTTTTTGCATGCCCAGAAATAGCCAAATCCTTTGCTTTTTTTGCAGTAAAATAGCGAAAACCGACCCCTTGTACAGAGCCTGAGACAACAACCTTGTAACCCAATTCTTGCATTTTCATCTCCAACAATGATTCATTCGCCAAAAAAACATAAGCTTATAACTAAACATTATTTAGAATAGAACATATTGTCAAAAATAAAAGAATAATATTGCAAAATAAATGACTTTTTTTCAAACGCCAATTTTTAATACAAAATTGACGGTTACAAATAAAGTATTAATCATCAAGGACTTTTAGGGAAAGGTGAGTTTGAGGGCTTTATTAAAAGGGCATTATTTTAGGCATCAAAAATCATAGTTTCTTTATTAATGTCAAATAAAAAACAATATTAAAGAAACCTGTAAAAATGGTGTTATAGCTATTTTTTAACTTCTTCGTCTCGTAAAAATTTAATCTCTGAAAAACCCATATTAGCAAATTCTGTTTTACGATTATTTTTTAAGATACCTTGTCCGCGACAACTCATCGCTAATTGTTTTTCCATTTCAAGAAAACGAGTCAAATCAATTCCCTCTGCATCAGCGACGGCTTCATAGATATCATGAAAAATACCATAAGAAAATTGGATTGTTTTGCGTTGTTTTTTGAAAATATACGTTACTTGACGTGCCATTGATTAACCTTAATTTTATCATCTATAAAAATTTCATTATTTGAATGATGGATACTACCGTATACACCACTCTCAGCAAGTTAAATTGCCATAAAATTTTAGTATGATGAACAGTTTTAATTGAATCTAAAAAATATTTGTGACAAATTTGCATGCCTGTTATAAATTAGTCCTAAATAATGATTATACATTCAAAAATAAAATAATGAGGTCTCTGTGTTACGATATATAAATAGTATGATCAACAATACCAAAGAGTATTGGTTACTAATCTGTGTCATCATTATTGTACTGATTACTTCTCTGTCTTTAACACCATTACCACATTTGCCTATGGTTCCTGGTAGTGATAAAACCCATCATTTTATCGCTTATGCGGGGTTATTTTTTCCAGTCGCATTAGCTAAACCAAAACATTGGTTTCTAATTGGACTTTTTTTTATTTTTATTAGTGGCGCCATTGAATTAATTCAACCTTATGTAAATCGATATGGTGAATGGCTAGACTTACTCAGTAATAGTGCTGGATTAATATGTGGTTATTTACTCGCAAGATTAACAGATAAGCTATCCAATAGCATAAAAAAACAACACCAAAAGATTTAAAATAAATTGGGAAAATTGTCATTAGTGGATATTATTTTTAGACTAAATATCCATCACTAATTTATGAGCACAATTTTAATCTTCCACCTTGTAAAAATGTAAATCAAAAAGCTTTTCTCGTACTTTCCAAAATCGCCCTTCTTTATGGGCAATAATAACCTCTGGATGACGTAAACGATGTTGTTGCTTAATCACCTTGGTAGGAGCCGTATCAGTGAACTCACGATGGCGATCAATCAAGTGAGATTGAATAAATTTATTCAAAAAATCGCGCTTTTGAAGCAGGCTTGAAAGTTGCCATACCTGTTTAATTTCAGCATTATTGTCCCCACGATAAGTCACTACTAACTGTGCTTTATTAAAACGATTTTTTTGTGCTTCCAAGACCATATCGGTACATTTGAATATCAACGCGTCTTTTAAATTCATTGCATCACGTAGCTTTTTATCTGGATCAACCAAAACATGATCACAGCCATTACATCGTCGTGCTGCAATATCGTTTGCTTCTCCGCATAATTCACATATTTTAGCGCGAAAACGATAACCACAGATGTCTCTACTACCATCTTCTTGCAATTTATATCCTTGACACTGACGACCATAATGCTCAACAACAAAGCCATTAGGGTCAACCTTTGCCCAAAAATTATTGTTAAACTGACAAGCAGGACAAGGGATGGTGACCATTTCACTTTCACTATTAGGTTTAGGTTCACCAAGTTCAGGCTGAAATACATCATAGCAATTACCAGCAAATTCCATTACTAAGCAATCTTTTTTACCTTCAAATAAACGTAAGCCACGTCCTACTATTTGCTGATATAAACTCAAGGAAGCCGTTGGTCTTAAAATAGCAATCAAGTCTACATGAGGCGCATCAAAACCAGTGGTAAGTACTGAGACATTAACAAGGAATTTAATACGTCGAGCTTTAAAGTCATTTATAATTTGGTCTCTTTCCTCCAAAGGTGTACTACCAATCACTAAGGCAGCATTTTCATCAGATAAATAACCAACAATTTCTTGTGCATGATTAACTGTAGATGCAAAAATCATCACACCAAGTCGATCTCTCGCTTTTTCAATAACTTGTTTTATTATTCCTGGGGTTGCTCGTTTAGATTGTTGAATAATATTATCTAATTCTGATTCACGATAATGCCCTGTCTTTGAAGCACTCAGTGAAGAAAAGTCATAACCTAATACTGCCATATCCATTATTTTAGGCATCGTTAAAAAGCCTTCTTCTAACAAATATCGTATTGGTAAATCAAAAATACAATCCCGAAAAAAACGAGGCTCGGTTGAGCGAACTTGACCTCGAGTATGATATTGATAAATCCAACCAAGTCCTAAACGATATGGTGTTGCTGTTAAGCCTAATATTTTTAGTTTTTCATTGTTTTTCTGTAAATGCTTAATTACGCGTTGATAGGCACTATTTTCGTCAATCGGCACACGGTGACACTCGTCAATGACTAATAAACTAAACTGTTCATTAAACTGCTCTAAGCTATTAACCAGTGACTGTACGGAAGCAAATACAACTTGTTGGTCTGATTCTTTGCGCCCTAACCCTGCAGAAAAAATTGACGCTTTGAGTTGATAGCTTTCATATTTTTTGTGGTTCTGCTCAACCAATTCTTTTACATGCGCCAGTATTAATACTCGGCCACGGGCAAGCCGTGCAAGCTCAGCAATAATTAAGCTTTTTCCTGCCCCTGTTGATAACGCAAGTACCGCTGGTTCACTACTTTTACGAAAGTAATGCAATGTTGCATTAACACTGTCTTGTTGATAGGGCCGTAATGTATACATTTATATCCAAGAGAAAGTTTTAAAACCTAGCAGTGTAGCTTAAAAATAGTAATAATAGGTAATTTAGCTAATGCCATTCCGCATTATATTGTGGTCAGGGTTTGTTGAGGAAAAATGATAGATAGCAAGGCGTATGAGTGAGTAATAGCTCGCTATTGCGATTGAATGCAACGACGCTATCTATTATTTTAACCAACAAGATAGACCAGATACTTATTCGGATTGGTATAATACAGAAATGGAAGTAAACAATGCAAATCAGTAAAGCACAATTAATTGAACAACTTGACCTTTGGGGTTCTCAACAAATATCTAATGAGCAATTACAAGCATGGATGATTACACATTATGATCCACCTGAAGTAGAAATTGGGCAAAATGAAACTGAATGGGTCATTGAAGCGATGAATATTATTATGAATGAATATGAATTAGCAAAGATTGATAAATTTAAAATTGAAGGTTACCAGTACGCGCTGGCATTTTTAGGCTGTGATGAAGAGAATTTTTATCAACGCAAACACAGTTTTATTCATGATGGCTTTTCAGATTAAATACATAATGGAATAACTTTCTGGGCAACACCTATAATATTAAGATCCACTTGGAAATCAAGTCAAAGTGATGATAAAAAAGTACTTATCAAAACATTATAGGTGTTGCAATTACTTGTTAAGTAATGTTTTTAGCTAATAATTATTTCAACAGGAGGCATGATATAACCTTGATAACCATCAGCTTTTAATGGTTGTATGGTAAATAGATGTTTATCATCTTCAATACCTGTAATAATTACTTTGATATTTAACCCTCTTGCGATGTTAACTAAAGCACGGCAAAGTTCTAAATTCTGTTGATTTTCCTCATTTTCTTCATTGTTATAACAAGATAACGACATATCTAATTTTATATAATGTGGTTTTAATTGTTGCAGATAAGTCAACGATCCCATCTGTCTACCACAATTATCAACACCAAAATTTGCACCACCACGGGTGATAATGTCACAAAGCTCTAAGCATGCGCTTAAGTTCTGGGTAATACCCGCTTCAGGCATATCAAAGTTAAGTTTTTCAGGATGATCTACTTCAGATAAATATATCGCTAACCATTTATGGAAATCTGCATGGGCAAGACTATCCCGAGATAAATTAACTGCAATTGGCTCTTTACTTAACGATAAAATATTATCTCTTTTGATCGTTTCTAATAGACACCTATCAAGCTTATTACCAAGTGAAAAACGTTCTATATAAGGCATAAATTGCCCTGCACGAATAGATTTACCAGTAACATCTAAGCGACAATACATTTCACGATGTATGATTTTATTATTGTCACAATGTTGAATCGGTTGCCATTGGAAGACAAACTGATTACCGCTAATCGCCTCTAGTAGTTGCTCACGCCAACCTTCTCGACTGAATTCTTGTTCTATTTCTAAATAGAACCAATTGCTGGTTTTTCCTTCATTAAGGGCTAATTGAAGTGCATTATCTGCTTGTGATAATAATTCAGCACGAGTTATACCTTCACTTCGCTCACTGATACCAATTGCAAAGCCTTGATTTGAATCACAGCCTGCATTTAGCATTTCTTGATTAATAAGCCTGATCAGATTTTGCAAATATTCACTCATTTGTTGCTTATCAGCATTTCTCATTAAAAATGCAAATTCTGTGTTTGAAATACGTGCAATCAATGTTTCAGAACTAAAAGGTAGCTCTTTGGTTAATTTTTGTGCCAAAATTCTAATCGTTTGATCTCGAACTTGATAACCATATTTACTGTGTATTTCATCTAACCATTTAAAATCAGCAAGTAATAATCCACCAATATCAGGCTCATTGAGCCAACTATTAAGCTGTCCGGTCAGATATAGACGGTTAGGTAACTGAGACACTTGATCAAGTAATGTATCCTTTTTTAGTGTATCAACTTGTTCATCTAATGCTTTAAAAACTTGTTTTAATTGCCCAGACATTGAATTTATGGCACTGACAACCTCTTTTAGTTCTAATGTAGGCGGTAGAATCATGTCTGGATGAAATTTGCGTTGTGAAACATCTCGAGCATGCTCTGCAACTGCATGTAATGGTTTTAATATTCGCTTTAAGCGTAAGTGTAAGGCAACAACACATATCAGAAATAGACCAGCTAACACCATCAATGTATCATTCATAATGCGCCAGAGTTCTTTGTATCCAATAGCAGGATTCGACTCAACATTAAGGGTTGCTAACTGTAACCAACCTGAAGTGATAGTAACCTCTTTACTTTGCGCATCAAAAAGCGCCAGATTAGTAAACCATTCTGGTACTCGTTGTACCTGAATATCATTTTCCCAAATCTGTTCTTTACTATCTGCTAACCATGTCAATTTGACTTTTTTATAAAAACCACCTTCAAATATAACATTAACTAATGTATCGACAGTCGCTTCATCACCTGTTTCTAAATGTGGTTTTAACATTAAACTCAAGGAAGTAACCGTGTTATTAAGATCCGACTCCATTTGGTTAGACATAAACTCTTTCGTTTCAGTAAACTGAAAATAGACTAAGCTTGACATTACCAATAAAAACAGTGCAAATAACAGTGAATTTATTTGACTAAAAAGGGTCATTTATTACTCCATTCTCAAGATTGGTTGTTTTAAGTTTGTGATGCCCATGCGCTGATTTAAATCAGTCCAACGTTTTAAACGTTCTGATTTTCCTGCAAGTACACCTTGACCTTTATTTTTATTTAACCAAAGCTGTTTACCATTAAAACTATATACGGGAATAAGATCATTACGTTGAGTTGCAGGTTTAATGACCCCATCAATATTATCGAGAATTAAAGGAATTGAGCCAGGCGTTTCATAATAAGCAACAACCATATGATATTGATTTAAAGTGAGAGATTTAACCATAGTGATACGCATTTTCTTATCTGGTACACCTAATTCTAATAAACTAAAATATTTAGCAATGGCAAAATCTTCACAATCACCTGCATTTGCACCTAAAAATTCAATGGGTGTTGCCCAGTAGTTACTGAGTCCCCAAAGTTTAATATCATCAGTAAAACGTAATAAATTGAAAAAGCTGTTTACACTTTTAATTTGTTGTAACTCATCTAAATCATAGGTTTTTTCAAGCATGTTAAACCAGGCAGTCCCTCGTTTACCTGCTCGAACACCATAATTCTTTATTAGAGCAGCAACAATCTGCTGCTCATTTAAGTTACTTGTTTTTTTTGCATATAAAATCGAAATTGTAATCAATAAAATCAATCCTACCAATAAAGTCCGATTAATAGGCGAGATTGACAGGGTTTGCAAACTAATTACTCTTCTTCTTTATCAACGCTATATATATTCCATTTCATATCAGTTAGGCTTTTATCTGAACTAATTTCAGCAACAATACGTCGATTCTTAGCATGAGCCGCATCAGTATTTCCTTCATCTAACAATTTTGTGAAACCATAACCAATTGCAGTAATACGATTTTCAGAGATATTAAATTTTTCAATTAAAATATCTTTAATAGCTAAAGCACGATTTTGCGATAACGTTAGGTTATATTCCGAAGGTCCTTTGATACTAGTATGCCCTTCAATTGAAACGATTGATTGTGGAAATTTGATCATAAAATCAGCGATAGTTTTAATTTCAGATAAGTATTTTTCTTTCACATCATACTTATCAGTATCAAAATTAACTTCTAATTTTTTACGAACAGTTTCGATAATTTCTGTACCACATCCATTATTTCCTACTTGAGCTCCCTCTATAGAATCAGGGCATTCATCTCGAGCAAGTATAACACCGTCTCCATCTCCTCCCTCTTCAAAATCCGTTAAATTAAATTTTTGAACCGTAGGCTCTGGAGTCATATCAATGATTTGTACTGAACAAGCCGAAAGCAATAAAGTACATAAAAGAGTTAATATTTTCATTGTGTTACACCTCCATTAAATTCCTTTTCACCTAACCAAGTACTTGGTCTAGTAACACGTAATGCATCGACAAGCAGTCCCATTGAATGCAATATTCTGTATTGCGCTGTTATTTCGGTAAATTCTGCATCTAAAAAATCACGACGAGCTTGATATAACTCGTTCTCAGTATCTAGCAAATCTAAAAGACTACGTTGGCCTATTTTAAATTGCTCTTTGTAATTGTTTTGAGATTCCTTAGCGGCAATCACATGCATTTTAATATATTCTTTCTGCTGATTTAATTGCTCAAAGGCATTCCATGAAAGTGTAAAACCTTCAGTGACTTGACGATGAACGCTACGATTTAATTCTTTAGCCTCGCTCATTTTATAAGCCGTTTCTTTAGCGTAAGCTTCATCACGTCCACCAGAGAAAATATTATAGGATACTCTAACCATTGCGATGACTTCATTAGAATCCCCCCCAACATCAGGACTACCAGTACCATCTTCACCATCTAAATTATCATCAAAATTTGCATCCACATCAAATGACACTTTAGGATAATAATTTGATTTTGATGTATCATATTGCGCACGAGCAGATTCAATGTCGTTATTTGCAGATTTTATAACAGGATGATTTCTAAGCGCTATTTGTAACCCTTCTTCAGCACTTTTTGGTAAGTAATCTGAATCAGGATAAGGTATTTTTAAATCGACAGGTTGTTGCTCGATCAGATGATAAAAAGCGACTTCAGTGTCTAAGAAGTTATTTTTAGCAGCTATCAGATTGGAGTGTGCTTTAGCGAGACGTCCATTAATTTGCGATAAATCAGCAGAACTACCAAATCCAGAATCTGTGCGAATTTTAATTTGTTCAAAAATTTCTTGATGTGATGCTAGGTTCTTTTCAGATAACGCCACTAATTTTTTAGCCTTTATAAGTTCAATATAAACCTTACTGACTTCAAGCGCTAAATCTTCAGCAGTACTATATAATGTCCATTGCTCAGCACTGGTTTCATAACTAGTACGATTAACTTCGCTTCTGGTATGGAAACCACTAAATAACTCTTGTTTTAAGCTTAAACCCAATTCACGTCGAGTTAGCTCTTCTGTACCATCAGTTGAAGATCGACGTGTACTAGGACTATCTGTATATTCATAGCCAATACCCGCCGTCGCATCAATTGTTGGCCAATAACCAGCTTCCGCTTGATCAACTTGCTTCTCAGTCACTTTGAAGCGCGTGTAAGCTGCTCGTAAATCTGGATGTGTATCAAAGGTGAACGCAACTGCTTGTTCTAGAGACTGACTATTTACCGTTATAGGTAAAATCAGTGCACTACATAAGAGTCCCATTACTCCATTTTTAACTAACCTGAAACTTGTGTGCTTCATCTTAACTCCGTTTATATTGTTCACGTTTAATACTCTCTTAGCGCAAGCTCTTTAGCTCTTAAAAGTGGGTTTAAAATATATTCAAGTACCGTTCTTTTACTTATCATGACATCGACGCTGGTTAACATTCCCGGAATAATAGGCATTTTCTCATTATCCCGACTGTGCATGCTTGATTCTGTCGTTCTGATTCTTATTATATAAAAACTATTACCATCTTCATCTTGAGTGGTATCAGCACTAATATGCTCAACGACACCTTCAAGTCCACCATAACGAGTAAAGTCGTAGGCGGTTATTTTTACTTTTGCAGGTAAACCTACATGTAGGAAAGCAATATCTTTAGGTATTATTTTTGCTTCTACTAATAATTTATCTTCAGAAGGTACTATTTCAAGTAACACTTCTCCGGGTCTCACTACACCACCCAAGGTGGTAATATGCAAGGTTTTTACCGTACCAACCACTGGTGAAATAATTAATGCTTTACTCACTCTATCTTGCGCCCCGACTTGAGCTTCATTCAATCTAGATAATTTCGATTGTAATTCATTCAGTTCTGCTCTTGTATCCGTACGGTATTGATATACTGTATCGCGACGCTTTAGTATTGCCTCTTCATAGGACGATTCTACCTTAGGTTTTAGCAAAAGCAAGGCGCTCATTTCACCTTGAATATCATTCACTGTACGCTCTAATTTTAATAATTCTATTTCTGGTACTATCTTTCTCTTTGCTAAAGGAATGGTTAATTTGAGCTCTCTATCTGCTAACTTTAAACTGCTATTCAATGTTGCGACTTTAGAGGTCAACTCTTTAATCTCTTGTTCTCGTTGCATAATTTGTTGCCCTTGGATGGCAACTTGATTTTCTAAATTAGTCAGTCGAGTTGTATACTCATCTTGATTTCGAGCAACCAATTCTGGTGCGCTGAGATTGAGATCATCAGGGAATATTAACACCTCTTTTTCTATCTTAACTTGCAATTGCCAAGCTTTCACGTCGGCAACTAAAACATTACTTAATTCCGACCGTAAGCGAATAATATTGGCACGTAATGCATCTACTTCTTGTGTTTGTTGTGCCATATCAGAACGAAAACGCGTATCGTCAATACGCGCTATAATCTGTCCTTTGGTAACTTGCATACCTTCTTGTACATAAAGTTCCTGCAAAATACCACCATCGAGGCTTTGAATGATTTGTACCTGTGATGAAGGTATTATTTTCCCTTGGCCTCGAGTGACACGATCCAGTTCTGCATAATATGCCCAGATAAGAAAACAACAAAAAAGAGCGGCGAGAGACCAAATGGTAAAACGATGCACTGTCGGTGTTTGCGTTAAAATAGCACCATATACGTCATCTGCCATTTCTAAATCTTGTTTACTTATCTTCATAAGTTAGACTCCTTTTTAGGAGCGCCATTTAATAGACCATTTTTAAGTTGCTTTAATATAACGTCTTTACTTCCATCTGCTATCAAACGACCATTATCAAGTACAATAATACGATCAACTAATTGTAATAAATGCATCTTATGAGTGATCAAAAATAAAGTTCTATTTTTGACTGTTTGCTTCATTGATTCGATAAACAATTTTTCTGCCCTAGCATCTAAACTCGCTGTTGGTTCATCAAGTAATAACATTTGTGGATCATTAAGAATGGCACGAGCTAATGCAACCGCTTGACGTTGACCACGCGAAAGTGATTTACCACCTTCACCGACTTGTAATTCAAGTCCTTGTGACTCCATATCAGTGAATAAACTCACACCAGAAAGTTGTACTGCTCTTATTAACTGGTATTCAGTGACTTGTTTTGTACCAAAAAGAATATTATCTTTAATCGAACCATGGAAAAGCACGATATCTTGTGGCAAATACCCTATGTTTCTTCTTAGATCACTCGGGTGTATTTGTCCTTGGTGTAAACCATCATATCTAATACTACCTTCACTAGGTTGAAAAAGTCCTAATAGAAGTTTCGCAAGAGTAGTTTTCCCTGAACCATTTCGGCCTATAATCGCAATTTTTTCACCAGGTGTTACTTTCATCGATAAGGTGTTTAATGCCGACTTTTCAATATCAGGATAATGAAAATTGACATGTTCAACAACAATGTGTCCTTCGAGTTTTGTACGACTTGCAAGATGACCTTTATTTTCAAATTCACCTTTTTGATCCATAATGCCATCGAGTTGTCTTAAAGAACTCACCGTCTGATTATAACGAGTCATTAAAGACGCTATTTTCGCCATTGGCCCTACTGCACGACTTGATAACATGACTGCGGCAATTATTCCACCCATTGAAATCAAACCATCGGAAACACGATAAACACCAAGTACAATAACGGCGACAACCACCATTTGTACAATTAAACTGGAGAAATTTGCCACAGAATTGGTAATGACTTTTGTTTTAAGTTGCCAATTTGAAGTGTGTCCTAACATTTGTTGCCATGCACTCTGCACCACGCCTTCAGCACCATTTGCTTTTATGGATTCTAAAGATGACAAACTTTCAACCAAATGGCCCTGACGTAAACCAGAGAATTTATTACTTTCTTCAATGGCATTACGTAAGCGCCCTTGTACTAATAGCGCGTAACCTAAAATAAGCACCGTCGCGATGATTGAGAAAACAGCTAAGTCACCAGCGACAATATAAATGATAAAGACAAACATAAAGGCAAAAGGTAAATCAACGAGTGCTGTAATGGTTGCAGATGATAAAAATTCTCGTACGCTGTCAAATTCTCCTAATTGCCTTGCCATTCCACCGACACTAGGCGCTTTTTTTTCCAAAGAAATACCAATGACTTTTGCAAAAAGTTTCGAAGATGTTTGAATATCTATTTTTTTACCCGCAACATCGATGAGATATGAACGTAGCTGTTTAAGAATAAAATCAAATATATAAGCGATACTTGCACCGACAGCGAGTACCCATAAGCTTTCAAAGGCTAGATTAGGCACAATTTTATCGTAAATATTCATGACTAATAAAGGCGATACCAAAGCAAAAATATTAACAAGAATGGACGCAATAATCACATCGCGATATATAGGAGCTGATTCACGAATCGTGTCCCATAACCAATGTTTTTGAGTATTGTTAATATGCACGTCAAAGTCACGGTCACCATGGTATTTTTGCTTAATTAAAAACAGGTAACCTACATAAACAGATTCTAATTGCTCAATCGTTAACTGTTCTTCTCCACCCGTTTCAGGTAAAGAAAGTATGGCTTTATCAGATTCAAAATCTAAGGATTGTAGTACACAGGCTTTTTGGTCTTTAAGCATCAAAATACAAGGCAATAACATCTTAGGGATATTATTCAAACTTTTTCGACTGAGCTTTGCGCTTAATCCAGCTCTTATTGCAGCTTGTGGGACTAATTCAGGAGACAAAACACTGCTTGTTAAAGGTAATCCAGCAGCTAAGGCTTCAGCAGAACAGGGATCGCCAAAATGCTCACTTAATAAAACTAAACAGTCTAAAAGTGGATCGTCGCTAATGCGTTGTGAGGCGTTAATCGTCCATTGAGACTGTGCAGATGACATTATAATACTCATGAATAATAATAATTATTAGTTAAGTATATAACTTATAAAGGGTTATATAAATAAAATTTATCAATAAAGTATAAATTGAAGGGTTTTTAGAGGAAATAATTGATAAATTAAGCTGTAAAGCATCTATTGATACTTTAACAGCTTAATTTTATTTATTGTTTAATTGAAATAATCAATCACAAATGGTTATTTATAATGTTTCATCCGGAATAGTAACTTCCATTGTAACAGCATCAACAGTTGCATTATCTCCTATAAATAAAGCTCCCGGATTAGATCCTGTTAATAAATCATTAATAATGGTGACGTCATCACTACCAAGGTCTATGCCATCTAACACGATTGTTTGTGTTATCGCTCCTCCATCTGCATGAACACTGATAGTAGTATTTATACCATCACTTTCAAAGTCTAAGAAGTCATTAAGATTATCGCCATCAGAGATATGTAAAAGATCACTAATATCGATAACATCACCTTCTGTAACAGTAAAGTCAGTAACATGATCAATACCAGCATCACCATCTAGCCATACAAAGGTATCAGCACCATCACCACCGGTTAGTATGTCATTTCCAGTACCACCAATTAGGAAATCATCACCATCCCCGCCAATGAGTACATCATCACCAGCTAATCCTGATAATGTATCGGCAGTTGTTTCTCCAACTAATCTATCATCGCCCAAAGTGGCAGCAGACTTACCATCAACAGTGCCATCATTATCACTATCTGTATCAAGGTAATCATAAATACCATCAGAGTCACTATCAATAGGTGTGAGGCCTGCGGTTTCATAAGCATCATCTAAACCATCATGATCTGAATCAACTCCCGTTGGAGATATATAGTCTTTATTAGTTTGCGCTTCTATATTGTCAGAAATACCGTCGTTATCACTGTCGGTATCAAGGCTATCAATGATGCCATCTCCATCAGTATCTTTAGTTACTGTAGTAGAATTTGAAATAGTAAAGTAATAATCGACACCACTAACTCCACTTCCATTGCCCACTCCACTCCCAGTCACGCCAGAAATAATGATACTAGGAACACCATTGACCTCAATCACTTCAACTTCGTAAGAAGTTGAATTTAATACCTCCCGGTAAATTGCATCTTCAGTCCCGCCATTTAATTCTGTTTGTAACTGACCTGTACTTACCGTGCTATTAAAGGTAAGTGTGAAGAATTCATTATTAGCATCACCATTGATGTCGCCACGCGCAGTAATATCAGAAATAACAATTAAATCACCAACGGATACACCATACGAAGACAAATCAATAGTTTGAGTACCTGAGCCTCCAGAGCTAGCTACATTAGAGCTATTCGTCGTAAATTCAAACGGTATAACGGTAACATCATTTTCAATAGTATCTAAAATACCATCATTGTCATCATCTATATCGATAGAATTGATAATGCCATCAGAATCACTGTCAATACCACGACTAATGTTCAAGGTGACCGTCCCTTCAGAATGATCTCCATCTGTATCAACAACCACAAAGTCAATGGTTTCTTGATATTGAGTATCAACAGCCAGGGTAGCCAATGGTAAATAAGTGTATTGTCCAGTCTCAAAATTTAGTGTTAATTCACCTAAGTTACTGGTGGTAAAAGTAATCGTATCCCCTGAAACAATATCAGAATTATCACTATTTGATATTTCTCCAATGCCATTATTCGCCGTACCATCCCAAGTATAAGTGATGCCGTTAACGGTAATACTTAAGAAATCACCATCATCAGCACCAAAACCATCATTTTCTAATGAACCAAACAGACCACCAATAACTGGTTGCTCAACAGTAGATAATAATTCTTCATTTAACTGGGAAGAATCAGTGACAATAAGTCCGTTTCGTTCAGTATCATTAACACCATCATAAGCTAAAGGATCAAGGAAAACTCTGTCATCGGCATCTAAGCCACTACCAAAACCGACAGCATATGAATCAATCTGGTTAGCGACTAAGAAATCAGTCCATTCAGTGATTTCACCATTAGTTATACCGTAACTTCCTCCGCTGTTAGTTGATGTATCAGAGCCTCCACGTGTCTGTGGTTGACCATCAGAAAGGAAATAAGAAACATTATTAACTGACACATCTGCAGTATCTACTAGTTTACCAGGATTATCGTATCCATCTTTTGCTTCAATAACAGCACGATCGTAATCCGTCCCACCAGAAGGATCAAGAGTAGAATCACGGCTACCTGATGTCCCATCACCAATAAAGGCTAATGCTTGCTCTACAGTTAACCAAGTGGCTTGTGATGTCGAATCAGTACCTGAGTCAAATGTGACAATTTGAATCATGACATCACCCAGTGAATCGTAAGAGTTTATAACTTCCGCAACAGATTTGAGCAACAATTCCATTCTTGTCATGCTGACACCATCAACAGTAGTTGTGGTACCCATACTGCCAGAGGTATCAATAATAAACATTACATTAGTATTTTGTTGTTCAATAACAAGTGATTGATAAACATCACCGCTAATCGGCGTGTCATCTTCTACTGTGACATTAATACTGCTTGTTGCTATATCAGTTCCGTCTGATACCTGAATACCAATATCAAAACTCAATAGATTATCATCATTACCTGTTTCATGGTCCAGAGCCCCCTGCAGTGTGACCAGGTAAGTCCCATTATCACTTATATGAACTTCTAATATAGGTTCACCATCATCACCCGCAAAAGCATTTAGGGTTTGACCATCGGTGCTTAAGATATAAACCAAATCAATACCACCTGACGTTAAGCCTGTTGGAGGTGTTGTAATGGTTGCAGTGAGGCTATCTCCATCTATATCAGATACTTCAAATGTACCAGAATAGGAAACATCGTTAGTTATATCGGTCGGATTACCAATGCTATCTTCGATACCACCAGTTAAACCTTCTTCTGAAACTGTTGCTTTTGATACAGATCCTATCACAGGAGCATCATTAACAGGTTCTACAGTAATGGTTAACTTTCCTATATCAGTTAAAGAACCATCTGTAACTGTATAATTGACTGAATCTGTACCATGATAATTAAGTGGCGGTGTATAAGTATAACTACCATCAGTAGCTATCACGATAGTACCGCCTTGAGTAGTGGTAAATGTACCTGCAACGACTGTCAACGAGTCACCATCAACATCTGTATCATTAGAATCTAAATCAATCGTTGAAACGAATGGAGTATCTTCCTGAACAGTAATTTTGTCATCTACGGCAATCGGTGCATGGTTGCTATCAAGAATGGTCGCTGTAGCACTTGCAGTGATGATTGTTGCATTAACAGGGTTAGAAATAACACCATTAAAGTTTTCAGGACCTTCGAATGTACCATCATCAAATACAGTTAGCGTTATGACAGGCGCAAGTAATACTCCTGCTGGAATAGTTATTTGAACACTGTTTCCGCCCGTCACTTCTGATATTGCAACAGTTTGTTCAACATTATTAACATCGGTATAAGTAATAGATGTTAAATCTGCTATTTCTGCATCAGTTAAGTTAAGTGCAAAATCAACTGTTGTAGCAAATTCACTAATATTCCCCTGAGACACTGTAAACTCAATAACGGAGTCTGTTACGCCTTCAGTAGCTTCTGGTTGCGTCGCAGTAATCGTTACTGCGGGTATATCGTT
>TARA_R110001583_G_scaffold177396_1_pt1 | contig 52806 bp, 45 predicted proteins | sample TARA_R110001583 | Tara Oceans TARA_R110001583 (sample SAMEA4398432) | marine metagenome | biome: Polar Biome; feature: [MES] marine water layer (ENVO:01000295) within the mesopelagic zone...; material: water (ENVO:00002006), including particulate matter (ENVO:01000060) such... | reverse complement strand
AAAGATAAAGATAAAGATAAAGATAAAGATAAAGATAAAGATAAAACCAAACCAAAACTTTGGCATTGTTATAATAGCCGCTCCTTGCGAGCATTATGGGCCTTAGAAGAGTTAGGGATAGATTATGATATTGAAACGATGGCATTTCCCCCTCGCCATACGGTTGAAAAATATAAAGCACTGAATAGCTTAGGCACAGTGCCTTTTTTTGTTGATGGGGAAAATAGCGAAATTCAGATGACCGAGTCGGTGGCAATTTGTCATTATCTAGGTGAAAAATATCAAAGTGCAAATAACATCATACTTTCGGCAGTAGATACTGATTATGGTGATTACCTCAACTGGCTTTATCATAGCGACTCCACCTTAACGTTTCCACAAACATTAGTCATAAGGTATCGAACTTTTGCAGCTCAAGATTCTATTCAACGACAAACAGCTGACGATTATGATGCTTGGTTTGCTGCGCGTTTAACGCGTTTAAGTGATCATTTACTGCACCATGAGTACTTATGTGCGGAGCGATTTACTATTGCTGATATCGCTATTGGATTTTCTTTACACCTAGCCACTTTGCTAAAGTTAGATAAACACTTTAGCCCACAAATATCAGCTTATCTGATGAGGTTAAAACTCAGACCTGCATTCCAACGCGCGCAAGCGATAGGTAAAGAGCTTGACCCTTTTGTCAGAAAATAGTGCTTAAAATGCTACTTCTGCTCTATTAAATTAGTTTATTTGCACTCGCCCCGGTATTAATTTTATAAGGCGGTAACTATGAAAGATGAAGAACTTTTAGTTGAATAGTGAGAAAAGCTAAAAAGTTGAGTTTTATCAAATAATCAAACAATAAATTAGTTTAAAGTAGCGATATTAATATTTTAGTGTTGACGTGTTAAATTCCCAACATAAATCGATCGGACAATAAAAATGAAAAAATATATTCTAGTTTTATCAATGCTCTTACTTGTGTTGACCGGCTGTAGTAAATTGGTTGATGTTCAACTTGACGCTGAAGTGACAGTATTTTTGAGTAATGGTAGTGAGCAAAAAGTACAGCTAACGGCTAAAGATGCAGAATACGTTATGTTGAAAGACTGGCTAGAGTTGCACAAAGGTGACTGGTTATCTACATCGGGTCGATATTCGGGTGGTGTTTACCTAACATCAGGTAATTACGGTATTCAAGTCACAGATAGTAAAGTTGTGCTATATACCAATATTACAGATAAACCAACGGCTATTTATGCTCAAGAAATAGAACGCAGTGATCTTAAAGCGTTAAAGCAATTGAAAAAATAATATCTTCGTTGACGTTACTGCACTGTTGAGTTGTCATTGAATATCACTTTTATAGAAAGTAAAATGCCAAATTGGGAAAGTAGTGGTGTGTTATTATCGCCCCCGATTTTAATGGTTTATGCCTTTAAGTTGACTTAGTACCTAGCATTTTAATCGCGTGTTTTTAAGGCTGAAAAAGCCCTAAAAAGGGCAGAGTATATTCCGCCCTAAATATAATGATCACTTAAAACTACTGAGCAACATCACTTCATCGTTGCTGTAACTTATGATGGAACAACCATTCTTTCATTACAGCGCCTTTAATTGAAATAGCTCAAGCACTCTCAAACATGCATCTTGATTGGTAACGGGTATACCTGTCGAAAGCAACATGTTTTAGCAAGTGAAGCGCTGAGTTTATTATTTTAAAGTTAACTACCTGATATTTTTACTAATCAGGTAGTTAAATAGTTACGTACGATGTTTTATAAACAATAACGCTGGATCATTGCTACCAACAACTTGTCTGTTTTATCAATTTCACTGTGGTCTAAATATTCATTTGGTTGGTGAGCTTGGTTGATTGAACCTGGGCCCAATACAATGGTTTGGCAACCTAGCTGTTGAATAAAGGGGGCTTCAGTCGCATAATTTACCGCGCAACACGTATGGCCACTAATTTCTTCAGCAATGCTCACTAAACATGTTTCATCAGTTGTACTCTTTTCTTGTTCAAAGCTTGGTGAGCTAGGGTGTAACTCTTCAAAGCTAATACGGCCAGGGTATTTCTCAGCTAAGGGCTTTAATGTGTCGCTTAACCAATTCATTAGTTCGTCATCAGTCATACCCGGCAGCGATCGTAAATCAATATCTAAGTCACAATGGCCACAAATACGGTTGGCATTATCACCGCCTTTAATGGCACCAAAATTTAAAGTGGGCGCTGGCACATCAAAGGCCTCATTCTTATAGTTTAAGCGGAATTTTTCTTGTAGGCTGATGAGCTCACCAATTACTTGATACATGATTTCAATGGCATTAATACCCAAACTCGGTTTGCTAGAGTGGCCAGACTGTCCTTGAACACTAACACGATGTGACATATGCCCTTTGTGCATGATGACAGGAATTAAGTTAGTGGGTTCACCAATAATGGCGACATCAGGTTTTATTGCTTGGCTTTGAGCAAAAAAACGCGCTCCGGCCATGGTAGTTTCTTCTTCGGCGGTGGCTAAAATATATAAGGGTTTCTTTAGCTGTTTAGCATTAAGTCCTTTACAGGCTTGTAAAATAAAAGCGAAAAATCCTTTCATATCACAAGTGCCTAAGCCATAAAATTTATCATCTTTATCGACAACGCCCATAGGATCGCTTTGCCAGCGGCTTTCATCAAAAGGTACTGTGTCACTATGACCGGCAAGCAATAAACCTCCTTCACCACTACCAAGTTTGGCAAGTAAATTAAATTTATTCTCACTGTTTTTATGGGCGCTAGGTACTTTTTGAATATCAATACTAAAGCCTAACTGTTCAAACCATGTACCAAGCAGTTGAATAACTTCTAAGTTACCTTGATCCCAACTGGCTTGAGTTGAGCTAATAGAAGGGCAGGCAATCAACTGAGTTAATGATTGTGTGAAATTAGGTAGTTGCGACATAAAACTATTCCGGAAATATACTTGAACAAAAGATTAAATAGTTATGCTTAATAGTTGCATAACTACCCATTAGCTGATAAATTGCTATTACAGTGTAAATAACCTGCTTTCATCAGGCTACTTTTCTTATAGGTACAGTGTAATGCTAATTGTTCAAGAAATACGACGACGATAGAGAATTTTTTATTATCTCTTGAATGCTTTAGTTATAAGAGGTAGTTATTCCCTGATAAAAAGCATATCGTTATTGTTTATTTGAATGTTAAGGTATTTGATTGTGTCAAAAGTTATGAAAGTTGCCGTGATCGGCGCAAGTGGTTATGCAGGTGCTGAATTAGTCGGTTTACTATGCAAGCACGATAAAGTTTCAATACAACATTTGGTTGTGTCGGAAAACTCTACTTCCTGTGGAAAACCTTTTAGCGAGTTACATGGTCGCTGGCAGGGGATATGTGATGTGCCCCTGCAGTCTTTTTCTAAGGAATGGTTTGAGGCTTCTGTCAAAGAGCTAGATGTTGTTTTTTTTGCTACTCCCCATGAATTCAGTGCCGATTGGGCCCATGCTTTTGTTGAGGCAGGCGTAAAAGTATTTGATCTTTCAGGTGGTTTTAGACTTAAAGACCCACAAGATTATCCAAAGTTCTATGGTTTTGAACATGCGAATATAGACGCGCTATCCATTGCTAAATATGGCTTAGCCGAGTGGCATCAAGACGACATTGCCAGTACAAATTTAATTGCCGTTCCAGGTTGTTATCCAACCGCCAGTTTACTTTCCCTCAAGCCTATCACTAGCAACAACTTTCATGTTGAAAACTCACTTATTGTCGTTAATGGTATTAGTGGTGTTAGTGGTGCCGGTAGAAGTGCCTCTTTGGCCACTAACTTTAATGAAGTTAGCTTAAAACCATACAATATTTTACAGCACAGACACCAACCTGAAATCTCTCAAGAAGCGAATGCTCAGGTAATATTTAATCCCCATTTAGCGCCTTATACCCGAGGCCTGTTGGCAACGGTGACTTTGCAGTTAAAAACGGAAATTACCGCTACACAAGTCGCACAAGTATTTGAGCAAGCTTACGGTGATAAACCATTGGTGAGATTAGTTAAAGCTTGGCCACAAATTGGCAATGTTGCCAATACCCCATTCGCTGATGTACATTGGCAACTTGATGAAGAAAAACATGTGCTTGTAGTGAGTTGTGCGATTGATAATTTGTTGAAAGGTGCTGCATCACAGGCTTTACAATGTTTTAATATTTCGCTTGGTTTACCCAGTGAGTATAGTTTGCTACCCAATAAAATCGTATAAAGACCCACGGGAAATAAGAGAAAAGACATGAGTAATCCTAAACCTTTAGTTATAAAAATAGGCGGTGCCATCTTAGAGAAAGAAGATGCACTTAATAATTTATTAGCCGTGATCACCAAACTAAAGACTGATGCCAAAGTTGTTTTAGTGCATGGCGGTGGTTGTGTTGTTGATGACATGCTCGCGCAAGCCGGTTTTACCACGGTTAAAAAACATGGCTTGAGGGTAACACCTAAAGAGCAGATAGGTTTAATTACTGGCGCATTGGCGGGTACTGTCAATAAATCTATAGTCGCTACGGCAAATAGTATGAACTTGCCTGCGGTGGGATTATCGTTAACTGATGGTGATATGATCCATTGTCGCTTATCACCACAAGATTTAGGGCAAGTAGGTCTTCCTAGTGCAAAAAATAGTGTATTATTAGACGCGTTATTAAATAGTCATTTTCTACCGGTTATTTCTTCCATCGGCGCTTTGCCCAATGGTGACCTAGTTAATGTAAATGCTGATGATGCAGCGGTTGCTATTTGTCAGTTGTTAAACGCACAATTATTGTTATTGACTGACGTAAATGGCGTTAAAGGGGCTGATGGCGAGTATTTGCCTAGTTTAAATAGTGAGCAAGCAAATGCGCTAATTGAACAAGGTGTTATCGCCGGTGGTATGACCGCTAAAGTAAATGCAGCGTTACATGCGGCGAATCAATTACGACGAAGTATCGCGGTTGCCAGCTGGCAATCGCCAGAGCAAATTATGCAATTGCTTGATGGTCAGGGTGTAGGAACACAAATTCAGCCTGATTAGCATTTTATAAGCTCCCTCAAATACAAAATACGAGGGTGTGAACGTAATAAAAATTTTAAAAGAAGATACCAATGTCGAACCAATTAAATCACTTTTTAGCTGACGATCAGTTGAATAAAAGCCAATTGTTAGCCTTAATTGAGTTAGCAATTAAGATTAAAAAAAATCCAACCGACTATAACCAAGCCTTAGCTGGAAAGTCCGTTGCAATGATTTTTGAAAAACCGTCATTAAGAACGCATGTCAGTTTCGATATGGGCATCAGTAAGCTTGGTGGTCATGCCTTGTATTTAGGGCAACAAAATGGCAAATTAGGCGAACGTGAACGCGTGAGCGATTATGCTAAGAATTTATCCTGTTTTGCCGATGCTATTGTTGCGCGCGTATTTAGTCATGATTCTATTCAAGGTTTAGCTCAACACGGTAGTGTGCCTGTTATTAATGCCTTGTGTGATGTCTATCATCCTTGTCAAGCCTTGGCTGATTTTGTTACCTTAACAGAGCTACTTCCGTCCTTAAATAAAAGTGAATTAAGTACGGTAAAACTGGCTTATGTTGGTGATGGTAATAATGTGTCTAATTCATTGATGATTATGGCAGCAACGTTAGGCGTTGATTTTACTCTGCTTACGCCAACAGGTTATGAAGCACAATCAACTATTGTCGAGGTAGCACAAGCATTGGCGAATAAGTCGGGTGCAAAGTTAACTATCACTACCGATGTTGAAGCGATTGGCATGCAAGATGTTATCTATACCGATACATGGATTTCAATGGGCGATGAAGACGCGAGTAATAAAGCGAAGATATTGGCGCATTTTGCCCCATATCAAGTTAATCATCAATTGATGACTAAAGCGAGCGCAAGTATAGTAATGCATTGCCAGCCAGCACATTTGGAAGAGGAAATTACCACTGAACTATTTGACAGTGATATGGCGGTGGTTTTCCAACAAGCTGAAAATAGAATGTGGGCACAAAATGCCGTATTGGTATCGCTACTAACATAACGAACCTATTGACTAACAAATCCTTTATTAAGAAACAATTAAACTAATTTAGAGAATAAAATCATGAGTATTCAAAAGAAACAAATTAAAAAAGTCGTATTAGCTTATTCTGGTGGCTTAGACACCTCAGCTATTATTCCATGGTTGAAAGAAAACTATGATAATTGTGAAGTTATCGCATTTTGTGCTGATGTTGGTCAAGGTGAAGAAGAGCTTGTTGGCATTAAAGAGAAAGCGATCGCTTCAGGCGCTTCTGAATGCTATGTAGCAGATTTGAAAGAAGAATATGTTAAAGAGTATATCTACCCAATTCTTAAAACGGGTGCGGTTTACGAAGGTCAATATTTATTAGGTACGTCAATGGCACGTCCTATTATTGCTAAAGCTCACATTGAAATTGCGTTAAAAGTTGGTGCTGATGCGGTTTGTCATGGTTGTACCGGTAAAGGTAATGACCAAGTACGTTTCGAAGCTTGTTTTGCTGCCCTTGCGCCAGAGTTAACGGTTATTGCGCCATGGCGCGAGTGGGACATGGTTTCTCGTGAAGACTTACTTGATTACCTAGCTGAACGTGATATCCCTTGTGCTGCTTCATTAACGAAAATTTATAGCCGTGATGCAAACGCATGGCATATTTCTCACGAAGGCGGTGAGTTAGAAGACCCTTGGTGTGAGCCATCTAAAGAAGTATGGACGATGACGGTTGATCCTATGGATGCACCTGATGTACCAGAAAAAGTAGAATTAAGCTTCCTTGAAGGTGAATTAGTTGCTGTTGACGGTAAAGATTTCTCTGGTACTGGCTCTGAAAATAGCCCAGGTGCTTATGAAGCACTAATCTATCTTAACAATAAAGCGGCAGCACATGGTGTGGGTCGTATCGATATTGTTGAAAACCGTTTAGTGGGTATGAAGTCTCGTGGTTGTTACGAAACTCCGGGCGGCACCGTATTAATGGCTGCTTATAAAGGCCTAGAAACACTTATTCTTGATAAAGAATCTTTAAAATATCGTGAATCAGTTGGCCATGAGTTTTCTCATGTTATTTATGATGGTCGTTGGTTTACGCCACTAGCAAAAGCACAATTGGCTTCAGCGGCTTCTTTTGCTGAAAAATTGACTGGTGATGTAGTGGTTAAGTTATACAAAGGTATGGCTCAAGTGATTCAACGTCGTTCGCCTAATAGCCTTTATTCAGAAGCATTTGCTACGTTTGGTGCTGATGATGTTTATGACCAAAAACATGCAGAAGGTTTTATTCGTTTATTTAGCTTATCTAGTCGTATTACTGCACTTTCTCAAAAGGGTAAATAACCATGGCTTTATGGGGCGGACGTTTTAAAGAAAAAGCGAGTGTACAATTTAAAAAATTCAATGACTCGTTGCCAGTTGATTACCGCATGGCAGTACAAGATATTGTTGGTTCAATTGCTTGGGCGGAGGCATTAACAACAGTTGATGTGTTAAGCCAAGATGAATTCACCCGTTTAAAAGCTGCATTGTTAGAGCTTAAAGCGTCAGTTGAAAATGATCCTAATCAAATTCTAGCATCTGATGCGGAAGATATTCACAGTTGGGTTGAAATCAACTTAATTGAGAAAACTGGTGATTTAGGCAAGAAGCTCCATACGGGCCGAAGTCGTAATGACCAAGTGGCGACAGATTTAAAACTCTGGTGTAAAGAATCAGGCGGTGACATCTTGTTTGCCTTAGTTAACTTGCAACAAGCATTATTAAACTTAGCTGAACGTGAAAGTAAAACAGTATTACCGGGTTACACCCATTTACAGCGTGCACAACCGGTTACTTTTGGTCATTGGTGTTTAGCGTATGTTGAAATGTTCGATCGTGATATTGGTCGCTTAAAAGATACCTTGTACCGTGCTGACACCTCGCCACTAGGCTCTGGTGCATTAGCTGGTACTGCTTACCCGATTGATCGTGATTTATTAGCGCATAATTTGGGTTTTAGAAGTGCAACCTTGAATAGCTTAGATGCAGTATCTGACAGAGACCATGTACTTGAGTTACTCTCAAATGCCAGTATTTCAATGATGCATTTATCTCGTTTTGCTGAAGACTTAGTTTTCTATAATTCTGGTGAAGCCGGTTTTGTTGAAATGAGTGATTTAGTTAGCTCTGGTTCGTCACTAATGCCGCAAAAGAAAAATCCGGATGCCTGTGAGCTTATTCGTGGTAAAGCCGGACGTGTTATGGGCTCTTTGGCTGGCATGATGGTCACAATGAAAGCCTTGCCACTTGCGTACAATAAAGACATGCAAGAAGATAAAGAAGGGCTTTTTGATGCGCTTGATACTTGGCAAGAATGTATGGAAATGGCGGTATTAATTGCCGATGGTTTAAAAATAAACCGTGATCGTACCTTAGCTGCAGCACAACAAGGTTATGCAAACTCAACTGAATTGGCTGATTACCTTGTTAGCAAAGATATTCCATTTCGTGAGGCTCATCATATAGTGGGTGAAGTTGTTTTAGCGGCTATTGACGCGGGTCACGCATTAGAAGAATTTTCGGTAGCACAATTACAAGCGTTCAGCGAGAAGATAGAAGAAGATGTGTATCAACATTTATCTATCGAATCTTGTTTAGACAAACGTGTTGCACTAGGTGGGACGTCGAGAACGCAAGTACAAAAAGCGTTAGCTGATATACAAGGAAACCATGACAGCTTAAATGCACAAGTCGTTGGTGCGCCGAGTAAAGATCAAATTAATATGACGTTGAAGCAGGTAAAGCAACGTTTAAATGCGCAAAAAGCTGCAGCGCTTTCAGTGCGAAGAGCACGTATGTCTGATGTTGATAAAATTCATCAACAAGTCAGTTATTGGGCAGAGAAGGGTGAAATATTACCGCGTTCGCGTGATAATATTATCCATGATATTCAAAACTTTGTTGTTGCAGAAATTGGCAGCGATGTAGTTGGCTGTGCTTCTTTGTATATCTATCAAACAGGTTTAGCTGAAATACGCTCAATTGTAGTTGATAAGTCTGCTCATGGCCAAGGACAAGGACAAGCTTTAGTACAATATTTACTTGAGTTTGCTCATCAAATGGAACTGAAAAAAATTATTGTCTTAACGTATGTTCCCCAATATTTCAATAAATTAGGTTTTGCTTTAATTGAAAAAAGCTCATTGGCAAGCAACATTATTGAGGACAGTGAACAAAGTCCTCATAAAGATCCTGCTGATGAAGTGGCGATGGCATACGTTGTTGATCGTTCAGCTACAGCTTAGTAAAACGAGTACATGAGTAAGATTTTTTACTCAGGCAATACAGGAAAATGAAATAGAGATCATGAATAATAATAAAAATAATGTTAAATGGTTTAGAAATGCTGCGCCTTATATCAATGCGCATCGTGGAAAAACTGTGGTATTAATGTTTGGCGGAGAAGCAGTTTCACACGCGAATTTTGCCAATATTATTCATGATATTTCTTTATTACGTAGTTTGGGCGTTAAGTTAGTGATTGTGCATGGTGCGCGTCCACAAATTGAAGAGCGCATGATACAGCGTAATATTACCCAAGTAATTGAAAATAACATTCGTGTTACTGACGCTGATACCCTAGTAGCGGTAAAAGATGCCACAGGTTCTCTACGTTTACATATTGAGGCCTTATTAAGCACAGGATTAGTCAACTCACCTATGCACGGCTCACAAATTCGTGTGAGTACAGGTAACTTTGTTATTGCCAAGCCTATGGGTGTTCGTGATGGTATAGATTACAAATACACCGGTAGTGTTCGTCGAATCGATTCTGATGGCATAAACATGCAGCTAAATTATGGCTCTATTGTTTTGTTATCACCCATTGGTTATTCGCCTACAGGTGAAGTATTTAACCTTGCCTTAGAAGATGTTGCTGCGCAAACGGCCATCGCTTTAAAAGCAGATAAATTGATCACCTTAACCGAAGATGAAGGCTTATTGGCTAAAACGGGCGAGTTGATCAGAAGCTGTAGTGTTCGCACGGTTAAAACCTTATTAGATGATAAAGATTGCCATGTGCGTCAGTTATTACTGCGAGCAATCATTCAATGTGGTGAAAATGGTGTCGAACGTTGCCATTGTGTGAGCTATCAAAGTGATACCGCATTATTACAAGAGCTCTTTACTCGTGATGGTGCAGGTACGTTGATTGCTAAAGATCATAAAGAACAAATAGCGATAGCCACTATTGATGATGTTGGCGGTATTTTGGAATTGTTAGCACCGCTTGAAGAAGAGGGTGTGTTAGTCAAACGTTCACGTGAATTACTCGAAGTTGAAATTGATAAGTTTACTGTTATAAAAAAAGAAGACGTTATTATTGCTTGTGCCGCTTTATATCCCTATGCGGATGCAAAAATGGGCGAAGTGGCCTGTGTGGCTATTCATCCTGATTATCGTAAAGGTAACCGCGGAGGACGTTTAATGACGGCTCTAGAGAACACCGCGAAGGAACAACAACTTGCCGCTATATTTGTGTTAACAACGGTAAGTGGTCATTGGTTTCTTGAGCAAGGTTTTATTGAACAACCCATGAACATGCTGCCCGAAGGTAAAAAGAAGCTGTATAATTTTCAACGAAAATCAAAAGTGTTGATTAAAGAAATTTAGCTTTGTTTTAGCTTTGATTAGGAACGTCTTAGGCTAAATATCCTTTTGGTATAACAGCCAGTAATAAAAATTTAAAACAGTTCTTCAGCGTTTTTAATCGCTTCCCCACTTTGAAATATATCCGCACTATTATCAGTACTGATGTATTCGGTAGGCACAGTACCTAATTCAAAGTATTCAAATAAACTACTCTTATTGGTTTTAGTGGTTAATTTACCTGTGGCTTTATCAATACGTACTGAAACAATTTCAGCAGGGGGGTCAAAAGTCTCGGTAGCGATATCAGTTAACGCCACCTTCATAAAACTTATCCAGGCAGGTTGAGCTGATTTAGCGCCAAACTCTTTGCCAGTAATTTGATTTCTACCCAGATTATTGTTGTATACGGACTTACCTAAGTTACGGCTAGGATCATCAAAGCCTATCCATGAGGTAGTCACTAAGCGACGAGTAAAACCAGAAAACCACGCATCCTTGGCTTCGTTAGTGGTACCCGTTTTACCGCCAATATCACGACGTTGTAAAGTTCTGGCTCGCCATCCTGTGCCTTGCCAACCATTGTCTACAGACCAATCAGCTCCCCAAATAGCACTATTAAGGGCTTGGGTAATTAAAAAAGCATTTTGAGCTGATATCGCTCTAGGCGCAGATATTAATGCCTCACTAATTGGCTGTTCGTCAACCAATGGCTCTTTTACATATTCATCAGTATACCCATTAATTTCTTGCGTGTTTTCATCAGGTTCACTAGGTGCTGTGCAGGGATCACACGCCAGTTTAGGATTGGCCTGATAGATAACTTCACCTTCAGCATTTTCTATGCGCTCAATTAAGTAGGGTTCAATTAAAAAGCCGCCATTAGCAAAGGTAGCAAAACCGGTAACAAGCTCTAGCGGTGTTAAGGACGCTGAGCCCAAAGCTAAAGATTCATTACGCGGTAATTCATCGGGCGAAAAGCCAAATGAGGAGAGGTGATCTATGGTTTTATCTATGCCAATACTTTTTAATAATCTTACCGCAACAACATTTTTTGACTGTGCTAAGGCTAAGCGCATTCTAATGGGGCCAACATAAGTTTCTGGCGAGTTTTTTGGTCGCCATACCACACCAGTACTTCTATCCCATTGATTAATAGGCGCATCATTAATTAATGAGGCGAGAGTGAAACCGTTTTCTAATGCGGCAGAGTAAATAAAAGGTTTGATATTTGAGCCCACTTGACGCTTCGCCTGGGTTACTCGATTAAATTGACTTTGCTGGAAACTAAAACCGCCAACAGCCGCTTTGATTGCACCATTGTCGGGTGATAAGGAAACAACGGCCGCACTAGCCGTTGGTAGTTGGCTTAAACGATATTCACCTGTGGCTGTTTTATTGACGAATATTAGATCACCATAATGGAATATGTCACTCGCTACCTTGGGGGGCTTACCTTGTTTTTGGTCATTTATATAAGGACGTGCCCAAGCCATACCAGCCCAGGGTATTATCACTTCTTCATTATTGCGCAAGGTGATGATGACTGATTTTTCATTTATTTTAGTCACGACAGCGGGTGCTAACATTTCATAATCATTGGCATTATTAAGTGCTGCTGCAATTTCTTCATCGGTGAGTGGTGGAAAATCAGGCGTTAATTGAGTTGTTTTGTTAGTTTGTGAGTTAGCAATATTAGTTTGCTCATCATTAGGGCGCAGAGAGCCAAGTGCTCCTCGATAGCCATGACGTTGGTCATAGCGTAATAAATTTGTTGTGACAGCAGAATGAGCTGCTTGCTGTAATTTATTAGTGACCGTAGTGAAAACTTTAAAACCACCAGTATAAGCTTGTTCTTTACCATAACGGCTTAGCATTTCTTTATGAGCCATTTCAGCAATATAGGGTGCGTTTAATTCTATTTTTGCACCATGGCGTTTGCCGGTAATGGGCGCTGTTTTTGCTTGTTGGTATTGCTCATTTGTAATATAGCCACTCACTAACATGCGCTGTAATACGGTTGTTCTACGTAACGTAGCTCTTTCAACCGAGCGGATAGGATTATAAGTAGAAGGCGCTTTCGGTAGACCTGCTAATACGGCAATTTGCGCTAAATTAAGTTGATCAATCTCTTTGCCATAATAGACTTGTGCAGCGGCACCGAAACCAAAAGATCGATGCCCTAAAGGAATTTTATTAACATAAAGTGTGAGTATTTCATCTTTAGTTAATAAGTTCTCGATATGAAAAGATAAAAATATTTCCCTAATTTTTCTAATATAAGTTTGTTCGCGAGTTAAAAAAAAGTTTCTCGCTACTTGCATCGTAATGGTGCTGGCTCCGCCTCTACTATTCCCGGTTATTTGACCCAAAACAGCACGTGCCATACCGATTGGATCAACACCGAAATGAAAATAAAAACGATCATCTTCAGTGGCTAATAGGGCATCAGTTAACTGCTGGGGGATCTCATCGAAGGTTAGTGGTTTTCGTTTTTTCTCACCAAATTGAGAAATTAACGAGCCGTCAATACTGTAAATTTGCATAGGCGTTTGCCACTGAACATCCTTTAAAGAATTAATGTCAGGTAATTCATCGCGCAAAGTTAAATATAAAACAAACGTGCCAAAAAAAATAATAAATACGAAGGTGAAGGTAAGCTTGAAAAAATTTTTGACAGAAAACACTACATTCACTCTATATGTGGATAAAATTCTCAGATAATACTAGTATATCTTGTAAAACCATGTAATAAATGTATTTATGTCAAAATTTGTCTAAAATAATTACAACAATATAATTTAGTGGGCTGCTATGCTTTATAATCTGTGGAAAAAGAAGACAACTATGATGGTGGGGATAGATATAGGATCCCATGCAGTCAAAGCTGTTTTGCTTAGCCAGGGCTCTGAGGGTTATATTCTAGAAGATTTCGCTATTGAACCGATGACACGTGGTGCAGTAGTTGATCGTGAAATTCAAGATATTGAAGCGGTTGGTCATGTTATCGCTAAAATTCGTCAAAAAATATCAATGAAGGCGAAAGAAGCAGCAACTGCGGTATCAGGGCAAACTGTTATCACCAAAATAATTTATATGGATGTTGCCCTTAGTGAAGATGAGCTTGCTAGTCAAATTGAAATAGAAGCCGATAGTTTAATTCCCTATCCTTTAGATGAAGTCAGCCTAGACTTTGAGTCGTTAGATGTTAATGAGTCAGATCCGAGTAAAGTTAATGTTTTACTTAGTGCAGCGCGAACAGAATCTATTGAAGCCAGAGTTGCTGCCTTGGAATCAGGTGATTTTCATACCAAGGTTATTGATGTAGAATCTTATGCGGTTAGTAGATCACATGATTTATGTTTATCCCAACTGCCTGAAGATGCGGCAAATAAAACGGTAGCCATTGTAGATATTGGTGCAACCATGACACTTTTTTCTGTAACCAAAGCAGGAAAGCATATCTATAGCCGCGATCAAATATTTGGCGGTGAACAATATACTCGTTCAATTGTTTCTTATTATAACAAATCATTTGAAGAGGCTGAAGAAGCAAAAATTCTCCATGACTTACCCCCTAATTATACTTTTGAAGTGTTAGCGCCTTTTCATACCATTTTAATGCAACAAATACGTCGCGCTATTCAAATGTTTTTGACTTCAAGTGGCGCGGATAAAGTTGATTATATACTTGTCTCCGGTGGAACGGCTTCCATAGAAGGGGTAGAGAAATTACTAACCGATGAACTAGGTATTCACACCGTTATGGCTAACCCTTTTAATAGTATGGAAATAGCAAAGACAATCAATGAAGATGAGTTAGCTAAAATCGCGCCACAATTTATGGTGGCAACAGGGTTAGCGTTGAGGAGTTTCACGCCATGGCATATATAAATCTGCTTCCTTGGCGGGAAGAGGCAATCAAGGCTAAGCAAAAAGAATTTTTCATGATTTTGGCTGCAGCCGGTCTGGTTGCCTTTGCTCTAGTGCTATCAGTTGATTTATATTTTCAAGCTCGCGTAGATGGACAGCTAACACGTAATGCCTTTTTGAAAAATGAAATTCAATTATTAGATATACAAATAGCAGAAATAAAAACCTTAAACGATAAGAAAACCGCACTACAGGAACGTATTGATGTGGTAGAGCAATTACAACGCAGTCGTAATGTAGGCACGCAAGTCCTTGATGAGATAGCCACCATAATTCCCAATGGAATTTACATCACTCAAATTGATAAAAAAGGCAATACCATTCAGATTACGGGTAAAAGTGAATCGAATAATCATTTAGCTAATATGATTAGAGCGATTGAACTATCGGATTTATTCACTGATGCTACTCCAGAGTCGATTACCTCTGATGATGGCTCGCCTAAGCTACTCAGTAGTTTTAAGATGCGGGTGAAAATTAAAGGATTAGTAAATGATTCAAATGCCGAACTTACTAATGTAGTCAATGGAGGTGGTAAGTGATACCTCTCATAGTTAACGTCTCTTTGCTAAGCAACGCCTTAAGGCTTAATAGGGGGATATTTTGAAGTTTGATGCATCACAATTTGAAAACTTAGAACTTGATAATATTGGTCAATGGCCATCAGCAGCGAAGTTAGTGTTAACTATCTTCTTATCCATAGTTGTTATTGGTCTAGGGTATGTTGGTTTAATTAGTGACAAAATGTCACAACTAGATAGGGTTACCGCTGAAGAAGTCACGTTAAAGCAGTCTTATAAAAGTAAATACCATGTTGCAGCAAATTTAGAGTTGTTCAGGGCACAAATGCTAGAAGCAGAAGATATCTTTGCTAATCAATTAAGACGTTTACCTAACAGTCATGAAACACCGGGTTTATTAGACGATATTACCTTTATTGGCACTATAAGTGGTTTAGACTTTGTTAAGTTAGAATGGCAACCTGAAATAAGTAAAGAAATCTATATAGAGTTACCTATTGATATCGAAGTAAACGGCTCATATCACTCTTTTGGTAAGTTTGTCAGTAAAATAGCGGGATTGCCTCGCATTGTTACTTTACATGATTTTAAAATAGATATTATGCCGAACAATGAAGACACGTTGAATTTAAAACTTGAAGCTAAAACCTACCGCTACCAAGAGGCTGAAATAAAATGAAAATATTAGCTGTGATTGTCTTGGTATTAGTGAGCGGTTGTTATGATGATACAACTGATCTTAGTGCTCACATTGAACAGGTTAGAGCCACAACAACCAACCAAATTGATCCTATGCCAGAAGTACACCCATTTAATCACTATGATTACTCGGCATTTACTTTAAGAAGTCCATTTGCTTTACCAAAACCTGAAGTCATTCAACAAAAAATTCAACAAATGTCGGGATGTTTAAGCCCTGATCCCCGTCGTCGTAAGCAGCCATTAGAAAAGTTTGCACTGGGTGATCTAACAATGCGTGGCACTCTTGGGGATGATGGTATACTTTGGGCTTTGGTCGAGGCTTCAGACTTCACCCTACATAGGGTTGCTATTGGTAGTTACATGGGACTATTTAATGGCCATATAAAAGCAGTCAATGCTAAAAGTGTCACATTAGTTGAACTGACACCTGATGGTGCAGGTTGTTGGGTAGAACGTGAAACAATGATTAAAATTGCTCTATCAAAGTCCGAAGGGTAAAGGAAAATAATAATGCTATTTAATAAAATGAAAAATTATAAAATCTTTACTGGAGAAGCCAAAATAAAGCAGGCTTGGCTAGTTTTCTTGGCGATACTAATTCTTGTTACAGCCTCTTTTAATCTCAGTGCAGAGCCAGCAAATAATAGTCAGTTATTAGGTATTTCTTATAACACCATTCAAGACGACCAAATTGAATTGGTCTTTGAATTCTCAACAGAAATATTATCGTTACCGGCAGTCAAAACCTCAATGAACTCTGCTTTTGTTGAGGTGAGTTTTACCGCTAATATGTTTGATAATAAAATTAAAGAGACACTGATTAATCATGCGGGTATTACCAATGTTGTTTTAGATAATAGTTCAGGCAAGGTTGTTGCCTTGATCAATTTAGAAAAATTATCGGTGTTTGATGTCGCTTTAAATGGCAAACAATTTTCTATTACTTTTAACTATGGTCAATCAGCTGAAGTTGTTGAAGCATTAAGCCCTGCAGGGGAGCAATTTATTAATCATATAGAGTCACTTGATTTTCGTTTAGGTGAAAATAATTCGGCTGAAATATTAGTGTATTTAAAAGACAGTATGGTTGCTGTTGATGTTAATGATAAATTAGGCAAAGTTAATGTTGAATTTCACAATACAAAAATAATTGAAGAGTTACTCTACAAGCTTGATGTAACCGATTTTGGTACGATTGTTTCAGGTATTGAAACATTTAAAGAAGGTCGTAATGCTCGCCTAGTTATTGATGTTGATACGCACTTTACTTTTTCACATCGTCAAACAGACAACTTATTTATATTGTCAGTTAAAGAAAAAGAAAAGAAAGCACCTGGATACTTAGGCGACAGTGAAGACTTTACTGGCCGTACAATATCACTAAACTTCCAAGATATTCCTGTGCGTACCGTGTTGCAAATCATTGCTGATTATAATGAATTTAATTTAATTACTAGTGACACCGTTACCGGGAATATTACCTTACGTTTAGATGGTGTTCCTTGGGACCAAGCACTTGATATTATTTTGAAAGTGAAAGGTCTTGATAAGCGAATGCAAGGCAATATTTTAATGGTTGCGCCAAGCGATGAACTCGCTGCCCGAGAAGCAAAAAATTTACAAGCTCAACAGCAGGTAGAAGAGTTAGCTCCATTATATTCTGAATATGTACAAATAAATTATGCTAAAGCCATTGAGCTAGCTGACCTAATCAAAAATGAAGATACAAGTATCTTATCCTCTCGTGGCAGTGTCTCAGTAGATGAGCGCACAAATACCTTATTAATTCGTGATACAGCCAAAATTATTGAAGACATTAAACGCATGGTTACTATTTTAGATATCCCTGTGCGTCAAGTTATCATTGAAGCGCGCATGGTAACCGTTAAAGACAATATAAATGAAGAATTAGGAATTCGCTGGGGCGTTACCGATACGGATGGTCAATATGCAACCTCTGGCTCTTTAGCCGGTGCCAACTCTTCTAATACTGGCCTTGTTCCTGCATTAGCGGATCGATTAAATGTTAATTTACCTGTAGTCAATCCAGCAGGGGCATTGGCATTCCAAGTTGCTAGATTATCAGATGGAACCATTTTAGATCTTGAATTGAGCGCTATGGAAAAAGAAAACAAAGGTGAAATTATTGCCAGTCCTCGTATTACCACGGCAAATCAAAAGGAAGCTTACATTGAGCAAGGTGTTGAAATTCCTTATCAAGAAGCCTCTTCAAGTGGCGCAACCGCTACACAATTTAAAAAAGCGGTACTTAGTTTGACGGTAACGCCACATATTACACCTGACAACAAAATTATCTTGGATTTAGTGGTCACTCAAGATACTGTTTCAGACGTTCAAAGTGGACAAGCACCTGCGATTGATACCCAACGTATCGGTACTCAAGTCTTAGTGAATAACGGTGAGACTATTGTGTTAGGTGGTATTTATCAACAAGCCATTATCAGTACAGTATCTAAGGTACCCGTATTAGGCGATATTCCTTATTTTGGTTGGTTATTTAGAAATACCAATCAGTTCAATGAGAAAAAAGAATTATTAATTTTTGTCACTCCACGCATAGTAACTGAGCATTTTTAGCACAAATTTGTTACTTAATTGTCGTTAAATTAGCTTTTTATCTTACTTAACGACAATGTTACTTGCAATCTTACCCTAACAATTGCGATAATTACGCCCTTGAAATTTCCGAGGGAGACCTCTATAACGTCAAAAAGTATTTAAGCAGATACTGTTAATTTCTTTTTGATATGATCTGAAACAAACGAGTATTAAGTAAATCTAATGGCAGAGAAACGTAATATCTTCCTGATTGGTCCCATGGGCGCAGGAAAAAGTACTATAGGTAGAGAGCTTGCTGACAGACTACATCTTGAATTTTTTGATTCGGATCAAGAAATTGAACGCCGAACTGGGGCAGACATTGCCTGGGTTTTTGATCTTGAAGGTGAAGAAGGTTTTCGCAAGAGAGAAGAAGGTGTTATTGAAGATTTGAGTGAAAAACAAGGTATTGTTTTAGCGACAGGTGGTGGTTCAGTAATCAGCGACCAAGTTCGTAACCGCTTATCTGCACGTGGCATTGTTGTGTACCTTGAAACTACAATAGATAAACAAGTGGCTCGTACACAAAGAGATCGCCGACGTCCGTTGTTACAAACATCAGAAAAACCTCGTACTGTACTAGAAAATTTAGCCGTTGTACGTAATCCTTTTTATGAAGAGATTGCTGATGTGATCATTAAAACTGATGATCAAAGTGCTAAAGTTGTGGCGCACAAAATTATCGAGCGTTTAGACTTTTAATTTCATTTATAGTCCTTACAGTAGTAGACATAAAACATGCCAACACTTCAGCTTGATCTAGGCACCCGTAGTTATCCTATTTATATAGATTCAGGTCTGTTTAATAACTCAGATCTGTTTTCTACTCATATTCAAAATAAACGCGTTTGTATTGTCACAAATACTATTGTAGCGCCTCTTTATCTTGCTAATATCAAAGAAAAATTAGCCAACTTCGAACTTGATGAAATTATTTTACCTGATGGTGAAGCTGAGAAAAATTTAGCTAATTTTGAGCGTATTATGTCGCACTTATTAGCAAATGAGCATGGTCGTGATACTACGTTAATCGCGTTGGGTGGTGGCGTTATTGGTGACATTACCGGCTTCGCTGCTGCGAGTTATCAACGCGGCATAGACTTTGTGCAAGTCCCGACAACGCTCTTATCACAAGTAGACTCTTCTGTTGGTGGCAAAACTGCAGTAAACCATCCACTTGGTAAAAATATGATTGGCGCTTTTTATCAACCTAAAGCGGTAATTATTGATATTGATAGCTTGGCTACTTTACCTGAACGAGAATTTAATGCCGGTATGGCTGAAGTCATTAAATATGGCATTTTAGGTGACTATGACTTTTTTGTTTGGCTAGAACAAAATATTGCGTCAATTAAAGCTGGCGACAAAGAGACTCTCTCTCAAATGATTGAGAAATGTTGCCAATGTAAAGCGGATATTGTTGCTAGTGATGAAACCGAAGCGGGCGTGCGAGCATTACTTAATTTAGGTCATACCTTTGGTCATGCTATTGAAGCAGAGCAAGGATATGGAAACTGGCTTCATGGCGAAGCTGTTGCTACGGGCATGGTTCTTGCTAGTAAGTTAGCAGTAGTAATGAATTTGCTTGAAGTGTCAGAACTTTGTCGAATAGAATCACTTATTAAGGTATTTGATTTACCTTTAATAGCGCCAGAAACGATGGAGCTTGATGATTTTGTACGCCATATGCGCCGTGATAAAAAGAACATCGGTGGTAAATTACGTTTTATTGTCCCAACCGCTATTGGACAATCAGAAATTCGTGATGATGTGACGGTGGAAATGCTTCAGCAAATTCTATAACTGTTTTTTGCTTTCTAAAAGGTAATAGAAAGCAAATATTATAGAAAGGGTTGAGTATGTCAGCACTAGCGAACACGCGAATAAATCATAGTAAAATCAATGAGCAGGCTGATAACAATGTTGAAGATGATATGGTAGATATATCAGCGACAGGAGTTAGTGTCATCGCTCGCATTGATTATATACAACGCTTTTCAAAGCAGATGACTGTTGTTGTTGATAATAATCCAGCCGTTTATTCTAAAGTCGCACGTCAATACTTAGCCAACATCAGTCAAGAATCTAGCAATCAAGAAATGAATGTTGCTTTTGTTGCCGCATCAAGCAAAATAAATGATATTCAAATGCGCTGCCGATTAATTGAGCAGCTATTTGCTAATACTCTATTCGATCCAGAACAATCCTTAGCTGTGAGCATTTTACGTTTATCTAAAAATAATAACGATATGATTACTGTTATTGTTGAGCATGCTCAATCATTATCGCTACAAATTAAATACGAGCTTTGTCAACTTGTTGATACCGCTAAAAAAATACAAAAAAAGATCAATGTTGTCATATTTGGCTTAGAACGAGCAGCCATAGAAATAGGGCAAAACAAAACTATTTTTGACAAAAAAACCAGTATTATAGATGCCAGTAGTGGGCAAGTTATTGCGTTAGACCATGCGCGATTTAAAAATAAATCAGCCGGGTTTAAAGGTAATATATGGCTAAAGATAAGCTTGGCGTCTTTATTTGGTTTGTTAATAATAGTCGTTTTTTGGTTTTTTTTAAGTGAGCATAAGAGTTTTAATTTTGCCACTTTACCTGTAATCCCATCAGTAAATGAAAAACTGAAAATCATACCAAAACAACTGCCGCAAAAGGTAAAAAAAATAACGAAACAAAATAAACTTGCCAGCGTTGCTGACATTCACCTTGCGTTATTAGCTCAAGACAATAGCCCAAATGTCCGCTCAGCAACAGCAAAAAACGGTGACATATTGCAAGCCTTGATGCTAGCTGAGTCAACTATAAATGATAATCAGCTAGATACTAATCTTAAAAAATCCGTCTTGATCTCAAAAAGTTTGAAAGTAATACCAAAGCAAGTTAAAACGACTAATGTGAACTTAGAAAAGCTAAATAATTTAACCGGTTTACCCGCGATATTAAATGAACAATATTATCTGAATTCTGAAAAAGGCTATGTTATACAAATAACGGGTTTTACTGATTTATCAAGACTAGAAGCCTTTATTAAACAAAATACAGAGCTAGAATATTTTAGTTACCAGAAAAACTTAAATACTCAACAGTTTTTTGTAGTTACCTCTAAAATTTTTAGCGAAAAAACCCAAGCAAGAGAGGCAATGAACAAACTACCGCAAGCTATAAAGGATCTCGGTTCATTTTTAAAGTCAGTTTCAATAATTAAGCGTGAAATAAATACCGTTAGCCAGTAATTCAAGCTACAATCCCCCTTAAGAATAAGTATAGAAGAACTCGTGCAGCATTAGTATGAGTAAGTGGTCTAGTGCCTTTATAGCGCGAATTAGATACCCTACGCTTTTATATTTTTAAAAGTATGAAAATAGATAGTTCATCTATTTATCACCAAACAATCATGTTAGCTTTAGCTACGAATAATTTATAGGTTTTTTTGTGACTCAAGTTAAATCATTAGTTAGTATGCGATCTGCTTTAAAATGGGCAGGTGGGAAAAAAAAAGTCATAAATGACATCGTTAGTCTGCTACCGACCAAAGGTAAAAAAAGATTAGTAGAACCTTTCGTTGGTGGTGGCTCTGTTTTTCTTAATTTGGACTTTGACGAATATCTTTTGATCGATATGAACAAGGATCTAATTAATTTATTCAACATCATTAAAAACCAACCTACAGAATTTATTACTGACGCTCAGAAGTTCTTCAATGGCGAGAATAATCAGGCTGAAAAGTATTATGAATTCAGAAATCAATTTAATCAGTCTACTGATTCATACGAACGCTCCTTATTGTTTTTATATCTAAATAGACACGGTTATAACGGTTTATGTCGATATAATAAAAGTGGTGGCTATAACGTACCTTTTGGAAGGTATAAGCACCCGTACTTTCCCGAAAAAGAATTAGAGTACTTTTCTGAAAAAGCTCAAAAAGCAACGTTTATGCAAGGGGATTTTGAAACGGCATTCTCTCAACTACGCGCTGATGATGTTGTTTATTGTGATCCTCCCTATTCACCGATAAATCGAACGTCAAACTTCACTGCTTATGTGGGTAATTCATTTACTGATGAAGACCAATTGAGACTGGTAAATTGTGTAGAGAAAGCAAGAAGTGAAGGCATACCTACATTGATATCAAATCACTATGTAGACTTTACTCGTGAGTTATATAAAGACGCCAGTAAGAAGAAGTTATTTCAGGTACAACGCTCAATAAGTCAAAAAGGAAAAGGGCGAATAAAGGTTCAAGAAATATTAGCTTTATATAAATAATACCGACGCTAAACTCTTAACAGAGCTAGGTACTCGGTATTACCAGAGTCACTATTGCAATTAGCACAGCAATAAAAATAATTACCCCAATAACTCCTACAATAATGAAATGGCTCAATTTACCTTCGCTAAAATCTCTCTCCCTGTTTTTATTACTTTGAACACCAAAAAATGCTGCGGCAACACTTTTAACGGTGTTTAGGAATGATGAGTTTTTATTAGGCATTTTTATCTTACCGATAAGCTATAAATCAGTTGAAACTATAATGCAATAACTCGGCTAAATCTATACCTGCGCCACTTGAAGTATTCGCTTTAGGACGTTTTATCGATTGATAATCAGAGCGCTAGAGCGATTATTACTGTATATCATTAGTGTTGACGTGAAATGTGGTAGGTTTTGTTATACCAAAGGTATTAAGTTGGTGATCAGTTTTAAGAACTGAAGCTTGATCATTAATTCAAAGATAAAAAACGTTAATTGGCTGAGATATGGCCAATTAACGTATTACTATCAGTTAACATATTACTTATGTACTAAGTGAGCTGACAGCTTATAAGTCAATATCAACAGCATAAGAAACGTAGAATTTCAGGTCATCACTATCATCATTAACGCTATCATCAAAGCTTACTTTAGACACACCAAAAGTAAATCCATCTTTGCTGATTGAAGCGCCAAAATCTGTAGATTCAGTAGAAAAATCACCACTGTAATCACCAACGTGAAAAGTTATCTCAGCACCGCTTTCTAAAGCAAAACCATAATCAAGGTTAGCATAGACAGAATCACCGAATTCAGCACCATCGCCGCCAGCTTCTGAATCAGCTAATACCGCTACACCAAAGGTAAAGCCGGCAGTCGAAAGACTAGCATAAACCTCAGAGAAATCATTTTCATCAGCAATGCTATCAGGGTATGCATAGTAAATATAACCAACGTCATAAGATACATCTTCGCTGATGTCGCCACCAAAGCCAAAGTATAAATCTAATTCAGTTTTCATGTCGCCCCAAGAAGCATTAGACGCCCAAGTACCAACGTATAATCCTGAGTCGTGAGCATAATCAATACCGCCAGAAATGGCAGCATCACCACCTGTTTGCTCTAAACCACGCCACAAATAGTTAGATGTGACTGCAGCATTAGCACTAAGTCCTTCTACAGCAGTTGCTTGAGTTGAAACAAGCGCAGATGTCGCTAAAAGTGAAGTTAGTGTTAGACTTAATAGTGATTTTTTCATGTTAATCTCTCTTAATTATAAAATTGTGAATCTATTTAGTATTTAGCAAAGATGATGCCTGAATTTTTGTTTCTTATTGAGTTATAGAAATTATATTTATTAAACAATGGTTTATTGGTTTGTTTTGGTTGTGATATAAAATAATATTTTAGATGAGTTTTGATTTCTTGCGTCAATATGGTGCAAGTTATTTGGTCTTGAGCAAATTAGGTGCGCTTTTTATATACTCTCGTGAAACTCGCATTTAGCATTAGCTTGGGTATAATGGCGATAACTTTTTTTAGGGCTATTTTGTTATGTCTTCTTTTTTAATTGCACCTTCTATTTTATCTGCGGATTTTGCTCGTTTGGGTGATGATGTCGCTAAGGTTTTAGCTGCGGGCGCAGATGTTATACACTTCGATGTTATGGATAATCACTTTGTCCCTAATTTAACTTTTGGCCCTATGATTTGTAAGTCGTTGCGTGATTACGGGATAACTGCACCAATAGATGTTCATTTAATGGTGAAACCTGTTGATAGTTTAATTCCTCAATTTGCTAAAGCCGGTGCTGATATTATTACTTTTCATCCAGAAGGGAGTGATCATGTTGATCGCACTTTACAGCTAATAAAAGATCATGGCTGTAAAGCGGGTTTGGTTTTAAACCCAGCAACACCTTTACAGTGTTTAGACTTTGTTATGGATAAACTTGATGTGATTTTATTAATGTCAGTAAATCCAGGCTTTGGTGGGCAATCTTTTATTCCAACGACCTTAGATAAATTACGCTTAGTAAAAGAAAAAATCACTCAAAGTGGTCGAGACATTCGTTTACAAGTTGATGGTGGCGTTAAGGCGAATAACATTGCTGAAATCGCTGCTGCAGGTGCTGATATGTTTGTTGCGGGCAGTGCCATATTTTCTCAAACAGATTATAAAATTGCCATTGATGAAATGCGCGTAGAGCTAGCAAAAGTATCAAATTAATTCCATTGATATAATTACAGATTAAAAACTTTGAAGGTAAGAAATAAATAATGAGTAAACCTATTGTATTAAGTGGCTGTCAGCCATCAGGTGAATTAACTATTGGCAATTATTTAGGCGCATTAAAGCAATGGGTCAATATGCAACCTAGCCATGAATGTTATTACATGTTGGTGGATCAACACGCCATTACTGTTCGCCCCAAAGCTGAAGATTTACGTAAAGCGACGCTCGATGGATTAGCCCTTTATCTTGCTTGTGGTGTAGATCCAGAGCAAAGTACCATTTTTATTCAGTCTCATGTGCCAGAACATGCACAACTGAGTTGGGTATTGAGTTGTTATACGCAAATGGGTGAATTAAACCGTATGACACAATATAAAGATAAGTCGCAAAAATCTGAAGCAAATATGAACGCAGGTTTGTTTACTTATCCAGTATTAATGGCCGCTGATATTTTGTTGTACGGTGCAGATAAAGTGCCGGTTGGTGATGATCAGAAACAGCATTTAGAATTGGCACGTGACATTGCCACTCGTTTTAATAATCTTTATGGTAATATTTTTACCGTGCCAGATCCGTTTATTCCTCAGCATGGCGCCCGAGTCATGAGCTTACTTGAGCCAACGAAGAAGATGTCGAAATCAGATACTAACCCAGGCAACTTTATTGGCTTATTAGAAGATCCGAAAAAAATAGCCAAAAAGATTAAACGCGCTGTGACCGACTCCGATGAGCAAGCACGTATTTATTATAATTTGGAAGAGAAGCCAGGTGTGTCTAACTTACTCTCTTTGCTTTCATGTGCCACGGGCAAGTCAATCGAGAGCTTAGTACCAGAGTACGAAGATAAAATGTATGGTCATTTAAAAGGTGATGTTGCTGACGCAGTAGTGACTATGTTGGCGCCTATTCAAACCAAATATCATGAATATCGTGAAGATCATGCTTTTCTTGAACAAGTGATGAAAAGTGGTGCTGAAAAAGCGTCGTTGCGAGCGAGCAATATAATAACGTCAGTTTATGATGCTGTGGGTTTTATTCCACGCCCATAAATACCGTTGCTTCTTAGCCCCTGTTGAAGGGGCTAAGAAGCAACGGAAGAGCTATTCCTCTTGAGCTTTTTTACTGGTCTTTTCAAACAGCTTACTACTATCATCAATAAACTCATCAACGTTGCTACTGGTGGTTAATAAAAAGCTAGGCATCATAATAGTCGCGTTATAGTTAGGTCTGGGATCAAATTCTGGTTTCTTACTGTATTGTATTAAATAGCTTCCGCCAAATAATAATAGCGTCAGACTTACCGAAACCACTATTCGTCTTTTTCCACTCATATGAAAGCCAATATAACTATTTAACCAGAACAAGCCAAAGGCCAGTATCACTGAGATGAAAGTTACAACCATTAGCAATATGTTGCTACTTGAACTATTGAAAGTAACAATCGTTTGTAAAATATCGCTAAACCACATCAAGTTAAATAAAGCAAAACTAACGGCAAGCTGGGCCATTAAGCGGGGATCATGTTTAGTTAAATACGATACCAAAGCAACGCCTGCAGGCCATAGTGCAAATCCTAATGTCATTCCAATGGCAGGTACAAGTAATTGACTGAAGTTTACTTCTATCGGTTTATTAACGTAAATAATACTACCTGCTATCAGGGTGAATAAAACGATGCTAATAAATAAGGCTAAAGGGTGTCGCATAAGATTGATAAAGCTTTCAAAAGGGCTAAAAGCTAATGTTGGCTCTACCGCATGATCACTAAATAGAAGTCGTATCTGGCTTTTGCCTAAACTGATGACATCACCATCACGTACAATATGCTGATCTGCTTCTTGTTTTTTTTCTTTAGGGTTTTCTACAAAGGTACCATTAACCGTTTGGTTATCTGTTATTTGCCATTGCTCATCGATAAAATCGATACTAATATGACTTGGGCAAACATGGGGGTCAGCCAAAATAATATCATTACGATAATCTCGACCAATATGAATACTTTGTTTATCGAGTTTATGTCTATGCAGTAGTTTATGATTACGAGTAATTTCTTCAATAACCAATTCTTTTACGTCTACTTCTTCGGTCACAAAGTTCTCTTTTATTAATTCCATGACACCGCCTCCATAAACTTACGGGTGAACGCTAATGCATTTTCTTGATTAACACCTGCAATAGTAAAGTGGCTTACTAACGCTTGTTTTTCTTTATCTATTGAAGCACTTAAATACAGTACATCAAATAAGTCTGGAAATTTTTTATAAGCACGAGTACACAAAATACTTTTATTATTTATCATTTGGTTGTCAGGCATCACTAAATCATGATGACATTGATATTGTGTGACGTTGTTTTTTCCTGCTCTATTACCAGCACCCGCATGGGCGATTTGTTGCTCATATAAATGATAAAATTTATTAGCACCAATATCCTTTGCTTGCATATAGCGAAACTCTATTTCTATTGAGCCAGTAAAAAAGTGTGATGAAAGGTAAGTGTTTTCATCTAATGAGCAATTTGCTACTGCCGTTAAAATTAAGGCATCAGCTTTATCCGCATTTGAATCACCCCAACAACGAATAAAGGGCACATCAATAATAGGAATAACGCCATGCTTTCCTAGGGGCTTCTCTTGCCATGGGCTATTTAATATTGCGGTCATTAATTTATTTTGATTAGCGGTTAATTGCGCTGCCATCTGTAGTTCAATTGATTCAGGGGGAGTTAGTAAGAAAGCCTGATATAAATTTTTGAGTTTGTCGTGAGGGACTAAAAAGCCAATTGAATTACCTGAGGTTGCTACGTTAATACCCACAACTTCCGCCTGTTTATTTACCACGGGCCCGCCGCTCATACCTGAATTGATTGAACCAGTAAAATGGATACGCTCATTAAATGATTCTTTCTTCAAACCATTATAAGTACCCGGCACCACTATCATGCCTAAATCATGCGGGTTACCTAAGGAAAATAATTGTTCGCCTTTATGGGGTGCAGTTTTAGAGAGCTGGAAGAAATTGATGTCATCATTATTTAGTGAATCAATTTCACGTTTAACTAAAGCAAGGTCATTAATAACATCAACACTTTGCAGGACTAATAAGCCCGTATTTCCTCCACCATCTAAATACTCAATACGGTACTTTTTAGGATGCAAAGCATAGCTTGAAATAACATGATAATTGGTTGCAATAATGCCATCCTTGCTGATTTGAAAACCGGAGCCAATAGATGACTTTTCGCCACTGGCTTTATCGATTAATTTTATTTGATAAAGAGAGGGTTTCAATTGATTAAATAGTTGTTCTGCTTGTTCTGTGGCAAAACTACTACTGCTTAGCACAATAAATACTAAGGTAAAAAAAGCTTTCATTCATATTCCTACTAAAAAATTTCCACCCTATTGTGTCATTGTCTGCGTATTAGTCACTTACTATTTTGTGTATTCTAATGTCTAACGTATTATGTGAGTAATTAATTAGCAAAAGAGATGATTTTATGAAAGTAATTAAACTATTATTGACCACAGCATTGTTAGGTTATTGCAGTCACTTTGCGCTAGCAAGTGGCGGTGAAGAGTTATGTCAAGAGGGTGATAACTCGTGTACTTTTGTACTATTAACCGAGTCTATAAAAGTAAATACTAGTAATAAAGGCCACACAAGTACTGTAAATGAAGGCCGTGCTAATACACAGCTATCACCTTTTTCTACCTTTAAAGTTGCCAATAGCCTAATTGGTTTGGATTTAGGGGTAATTAAAAATACTAAGCAAGTGTTAACGTATGACGAAAAAGCCTATCCCAAGCAGGCTTGGTGGCCATCTGTGTGGAAATTGCCCCATTACGACTTAACCACTGCTTTTAAGTATTCTATGGTAACTATTTATCGTCAATTGGCAACCGACATTGGCGAAGGAAACATGACTAGTTACTTAAATAAAATGCATTATGGAAACCAAGATATTTCGTCAGGCTTAGATGATTTTTGGTTAAATGGTAGTCTGAAAATATCAGCCGTTGAGCAGATAGGTTTTTTGCAAAAAACATATCATAATCAGTTTGGTTTTAAAAAAGAGGCAATTGAAAGCTTAAAAGCCGTAATGCTAACAGAGATAAAACCGAATTATCGTTTATTTGCTAAAACAGGTGCAGGTAAACGTGATGACGGTACTATGCTGGGTTGGTATATAGGCTTTGTTGAAAACTCAGCAGGGGTTCACTTTTTTGCTTTTAATTTTGACAGCCCCAATTATGGTGAAATGAAAGCTAAACGAATTAAGCAAGCGAGAAGTCATTTAAGACACGCAGGTATAATACCAATGGCAATAAATATGTGATCATTCTAAATGGACTAAATATCCCAATAACATCGTTGCTTTCAATCTCAATAGCTATTCTATTAATACTCCATGATAAAAATCAGCTTTATTGATCTAGTGCAAAAAAGCTGATTTTACCCTGCGACAAATTGTCGCGTATTATGCATTTCCTTTTGTTTTAAATTAGTTAAGCCGTGAGAATGTGTTTAATTTAAAAATATACTTATACTCGCCCCAGTTGAATTCTAGCTTAATCATGCGTATTCAAGTGGAATGGGTATCCAAACATGAGTGAAACACTATGCGTACCTATCTTACTCCATCAGCAATTGCTGTAAAAATATTTTTGTTATCCACCATTACCTCTTCAACCGTTATTTTTTCTGGGCAAGCCTTCGCTGATGACGCTCCCGATGCAATTGATGAGTTAGAAGTCATTACCATTACCAACCAACGTCGTCATAGTTTAGAAGATTTGAAAGGCTATGCGCAAGGGCAGACCAGTGCACCTGATTTAGCTGATTGGCTCACATCTGTTCCGGGTGCCAATGTTAATAGCAATGGCCCCATTACAGGAATTGCTCAATATCGCGGTTTATATGGCGACAGAGTTGCGGCCTCTCTTGATGGTCACCCTGTTATTGGTGCCGGTCCTAATGCGATGGATACACCACTAAGCTATTCAACTCCCTTAATTGTTGACTCAATGACGGTATATCGGGGCATTGCACCGGTATCAGCTGGTATTAATACACTCGGTGGTGCTGTTGAAGTGAAAATGCGTAAAGCAGAAACCATGAACAGCGAAGACACAGCGTTATCAGGGGATGTACAAGCAGGTTACCGTAGTAACAATAGCGCTAAAACGTTATCTGCTGTCACCAATATTGCTAAAGGTGATGTTGCTGTATTGCTATACGGCAATAGCCAAAAAGGCGATAGCATGGAAAGTGGCGATGATGTCGTTCTTAGCCCAACCGACTTTGACAAAGTACAATTTGGCGGTGATATTCGTTATAGCAAAGATGATAATGAAATAGGCTTAAGTTATCACTATACCGACACTAATGATTCCGGCACACCTGCTTTACCAATGGATATTGAATACATTAAAAGTCATCGTATCACGCTTGATGGTATTTTTAGCTTAAGTGAGTGGCAGGGCGAATGGCAATTAGGCTATATCGATGCGGATCATGGCATGACTAACTTTTTAATGCGTAAAAACACTATTTCTCTAGACAAATATCGTCGTAATAATGCGACGGCAGAAACCTCTGATTTTAAAGTTAAAGTAACAAAAGATTTTGACTTTGGTGAACTGGCTTTTGGTGTTGATGGTTACTTTGCCAGTCATGATTCAGTTATCACAAACCCAAATAATATGATGTTTGAAGTCGTCAACTTTAATAAAGTTGAAGACAATCGTTACGGTATTTTTACCCAATGGCAAAATCAGTTTGATCAAACTAAAATACAACTGGGTGTTAGGTTTAAACGCGCAGAAGCTAATGCTGACGCAGTTAGCTCATCAATGGCAATGATGCCTAATATGATGGGAAATCTTGTTAGTACTCTGCAAGACGATTTTAATAACGCAGATCGAAAAATGTCAGACAATAATGTTGATATCGCGCTAAATACCCAAACCCAATTATCAACCAATCTCTCTTTCTCTGCAGGTGTTGGTCTGAAAACTCGCGCACCTTCTTATCAAGAACGTTACTTGTGGACTCCTATGGAATCCACAGGTGGTTTAGCGGATGGGCATACTTATATCGGCGACATTAACCTTAAATCAGAAACGGCTTACCAAGTTGATTTAGGATTAACCTATCAAGATGACAAGCTCATGTTAGCGCCACATATATTCTATCAATCTATTGATGATTATATTCAAGGCACGCCATTAGGTCTGGCGGATATGCAAGCTAAAAACTTAGCAAAAATGATGTCAGGTGACACTAATCCGCTAAAATTTTCCAATGTTGACGCAGAACTTTATGGTATTGATCTTAATGGGTATTATCATATTAGTGACCAGATAGAATTATCAACTATTATTAGCTATGTACAAGGTAAACGTCGTGATATTGATGACAACTTGTACCGTATTGCCCCACTGAATGGTCAGATTAATTTACGTTACAGTGGCGATGATTGGATGGTTAAAACCAGCCTTGTTATGGCAGCGAAACAAAATGATGTATCGAGTATTAATGATGAACAGAAAACATCAGGTTATGGTGTTGTTAATATAGATGCGCAGTATTTTGTTAATAACGACCTAGCGATACGCTTAGGTGTTGATAATATTTTAGATAAAAATTATCAAAATCATCTAGGGGGATATAACCGTGTTAAAGGAACTGAAATTGCGCTTATGTCAAGATTACCTAGCGAAGGTGTTAGTGCTTGGGCTGAAGTGACTTATAGTTTTTAAGTGATTAGTTCTTAAATCACATTTTTTAGCTAAAGCAAAGCCCTGAAATATCAGGGCTTTTCATCGTTCCTTATTGGAACTGTGAACTACTGCGAAGTTATTTCTTAAATTAAGACACTAGCTTTCGCATTAGTTCTCTAAAAGGTGTATTTAATAACCAAAAAAGTCACGACTGATTTATATTAGCTTTGGCTTTTATTTTTTGTTGATTATTCTTTCATCATTAACTTTCATCTTAAAACTAGACGAATGATCTCGTCTATCAAGAGTTAAATCAAACATGACAGATAGTCTAACCGTTGAACAAGCTGAGCAATACTTGCTATCTAAAGCCGAAACGTCTTTGTACTATCCGTTTGGTGATGGAGTAAAAGTTTTTAGAGTAAAAAACAAAATGTTCGCTACGTTAGCATTGGGTAAAATGGGAAAAGGTGACGGTGACAAGCAAGACTGGTGGTTGAATCTAAAGTGTGAACCAAGTGAAGCTATAATGTTACGAGAAATTTTTCCTGCCGTTATTCCTGGTTATCATATGAACAAGCGTCTTTGGAATACTGTGATTCTTGATGACTCAATACCCCAAAGTGAAATAGAGCGGATGATGGATAATTCATTTATGTTGGTGGTTAATAAAATGACCAAGAAAGACCAGCAATCAATTTTTTACACCTAGGTGCATAGCTTGCGCTTTTCGCTACAAGCTGACAAAATTTGATGGAGCATTGAGGTGAAATTTGTACCTAAATATACTTTTATTGCCATTGGTATTAGTAGGGATCAATTTTTTATTAGCTACGCAATCCACCAAAAATATTGCCGAGTGCTTTTGGTTGTATCAATGTCACCTGCTATTGCTAGGTAATAAGTTATTTATTGAACAGAATAATAAACAGCTAAAATCATCTATTATCTTGCTTTACAATCATTGGCTAAATGCGGTATATCTATAGATTAGTAATGGTGTTGTGTGTAAATTTAATTATTAGGTAACTGAAATAAAAATGATAAAAGTAATTATTGAGCGTGTACTCGCTGACGATATGGAAAGTACATACGATTCTGAAATTCGCAAAAGCTTAACAGCAATACTGACGGCAAAAGGTTATATTTCTGGCGCATCATACATCAACGTTGATAACCCTAATATTAGAACGATTATCACCAACTGGGATAATGTTGATTGCTGGTATCGTTGGTATAAATCAAAGACACGTCGTGAAGTTAATAAGTCAATTATTTTAATGCTAATACAAGACGAAAAAATTAAAGTACTAATGTCTCATTCATAATTTTATTTGTTAAGGTCTAGAGTGGCATTAGCGATGGTTAATCCTACATCAAAAATAAGCACTTAACGTATTAAGTGTTTTATGGCACTTGGTGTTAAGGATCCATACATATTGATTTTTTGAGTTTTCTGCTAGCTATAAGCGGATTATTTTATTAGCATGATTTTTTTCAGGTGAAATAACCTAAGTACTAATCACCAGAAAAAAAACAACAATCATGACAATTGATGTTTTTTATATTCAAATATAAAAAACTAAATTAAGATTTTTTCATAAAGCGAAGTGATGCTAAGCCCATAATACCTAATGTAAAACTAGCAAGTGTTGTTGGTTCTGGGGCTGATGTTGCATTGGCCATAACCACTTGCACATCTTCACTGCTTAACGCTCGGTTATAAATACGTACTTCATCGATTGCCCCTTTAAAGTAGCCATCGCCGGCCCCGCCAATTTCTGCAAATAAGCCACTACCGCCAATGGTGCCAGAATAACTTTTTGTATCCATAAGAGCGCCATCAACATACAAGGATATCGTATCTACGTTTAGAACACCGACAATGTGGTGCCAATCATTAAATGATGGAAGCGAGGTACCAAAGTCACCACCATCTCCTTGCCAGCTTGGAGTAGCGATGAATTCAATAGGATTAGTATCACGATTGTCGTATCTTAAAGCCCAACTATTGGCACCACGCTGTGCGACAATCGAGCCGCAACATCCTGCACCATTGGTTCCAGAAGCGTTCACCCAAGCAGACACTGAGAATGAATCTTCGCCTACCATACTAAAGCCAGAAAGATCGACCTTGTCATTTATACCATCAAACGAAAGTGCAGATCCAAATATACCTGTGGTCCAACTTGCACCAGAAATAGTACTTTTATACCCGCATCTTGAGGTAGAACGGGTATATAACCATTACTGCTTGAGTCTACTGCAGTAGTACCAGTACCTTCATTAAAGCCCCAGTATCCGACTAATCCATCATCAATCCTGCTAAAACCGTATTTAAAAATTTAAATTTCATTTGATATTCCTATTTAATCCCTTTCAAACAATGGAGGGTAATCCAAAAAAAGATAATTCATCAACATTAATAATATAGTTACAGAGCACAAAACACGCCAATATCATAATAATCATTAATTTCAAAGAGGTATCTCAATGCGGTGATTTACATAATATTAACATGTAAAAAAACTGACATTAAATAACTCATCAACCAGTTGAGTTTGTTATATAAAATCAATAATTAGAATTTTACTTGTTTACTACAAAGATATAATTAAAAGGTAATATGTTAATTATGATTTTAGGATAATTAAATTCTAATTACATAAAAATTGCCATAAAGCACTAAGAAGAATGCTTATTAAGACAATCACCTTTACCGTAAAATAATATTTGATTTTGTATCATTGAACTTTTTTTATTTTAGGTTTTTAATTTTGTTTAAATAGCATAAAGTTGGTATCTACCATTATTATTGGATTAAATAATTTGTGAAAACTTCCTCAGCATTTATTATTGGCGCAGCTAAACAACAAGATGAGATAGGTAGTCTTGATAAGGTTTTATTGCTTGAGTCACAATTACTTCAACGCGGTATTACGCCTAAATATTTAGTCATAGAGCCTTTATCGGCTGATTGGCACAGCCCTGAAAAAGAACATCATTTTAGAAGTGGTTGCGCTCCGATTGAAGCCTTGGCTGAAGCAAAAAAATTAATAGAAAACGGTGAAGCTGCCGTTGTCATTAGCGGTAAAGATCATATAAAAACCGGTTATAGCCGAGGAGAACGCTTAAGTAAAATGGCAGTTTATGGTCAAAGTTATCCATTAACGCAAGCTTATACCGATTTAGCGTACACTTTTAGTGAAAATCACGCGATTACAGAACAACAATTTAAAAAATTTGCCAGTGCATTGTTTGAAAATTATCAAGTGAGTTTTCGTAACGCTTTATCAGACTCCTTTACCCCAGAGTTATTACCGGATTTACGTTGGTATAAACCGATAACAGACCTGTTTAGAGGGGTTGATTGCGCAAATCCTATGGTAGATTTTTCAGGTCGATTATTGTTAACGCGTGCAGATATCGCTGAGCAGTTAGGCGTTGATAAAAGCCAGTGGTTAAAAGTGAAAGCGGTAGGGTTGAGCCGCCTTGAGGGTGATGGCCGAGATTTTTTAACTGATATTGCTCGATATGACCACTTACAACAAGCTTATCAACAAGCCTGCGACGAAGCGGATATCGATTTTGTTCAACTATTCAAAGGTGGTGAAGCTTTATTAGAAACTTATACTTGCTATCCTGTTGTTCCAATGGCTTTCTTATTAGTTAGTGGTTTGGTTGATATTTTAGAGGATATTCCAGATTTTCTTGCTAAACATAGTATTACCATTACCGGCGGCATGAATTTAGCGAGAGCCGCATGGAATAATCCAGCGCTTAATGCACTTGTACTAATGCATCAGTGCTTGTGTAATGGCCCAGAAAAGTTTGGTTTAATACATGGAAATGGTGGTTTAGGTTATCGACAAGGGATCGCGATTGTAGAGTGTGTAGACTCTTAAAGCTTTTTAATTATCAAGTTTCTCGATTCATGCGTTGTTCATAAAACTAGTGAAAATAAACTATAGAATTAGCGTGTAGGCTTAAGATCGATTATTATTTCATCGTTAACTTAGGTATGATAAATTGTCATCTGAAAGTTGGATAATAATCTTGCTTATAGAAAGTGAGCCAAGCTAGGATAGATAGCTTAACTGTGAACCTGTTGAACCAATAATGTTGCAATAACTTTTTCTTGTCATTAAACCAGATGACTACGTATGTTCTAAAGAAAAAATTAGAGGTTGATAACTTGAATTTAAAACACTCCTTTGTATCTTTTATAACAATACTTATTATTGTTGGCATTGGGGTATTCTGTTTTAATTTACAAAATTTTTGGAGTCAAGAAAAGTATCTCGTTACTATTGCTGTTTCTAAAACACCGTTGTCTACTCCTTTTTATGTCGCTCAATCCATAAATTCTTTTGATGAAACTTGTGTCAGGGTTAAATATTTTGATGTGATGGGTGGTCAAATCGCCTTTGAGAAAGTGATGAACGGCAAGGTTGATTTTGGTACCAGTTCTGATTCGGTTATTGCTTTTCAAAGTCTGACTCAACAGTCATTTGTCACCCATGCAATGTTTGTACAATCTGATAATGATGTGAAATTAATCACTCGTTCTTCTGATAATATCAAATCAACACTGGGTCTAAAAGGTAAAAAAGTTGGTGTGATTAAAGGTACCGCCAGTGAATACCTTTTAAGTACGCTGTTAGCCATTGAAGGGTTAAAAATGGGGGATGTTGAATTATATCACTACAAACCAGAACAATTGATACAGGGTTTTAGTCGTAATGAGGTTGATGCTATCGTTCCTTGGGAGCCTTTTGTTTTTAAAGCATCACAACTACTTGGTAGCAAAATAAAAATTCATGATACTAAAAGTTTAAGTACATTGAGTTTTAACTTGATTTCTCAAACAGCAGGCGGAGAACTTGTTGATAGAGAGCTTGTAGAAAAAGCAAAGTGTGTGATTCAAGGGCTACACACTGCTATTAATTATATTGCTTCGCACCCTCAAGAATCTAAAAAAATAGTGATAGATGAACTTAATTTAGATCCTGCATTTATTGATTGGGTTTGGCCTGATTATATTTTTAAGCTGGGACTGAATCAGTCACTAATTTTGAATGTTAGATCTCAAGCTGTATGGGCAGTGGAAACACAAATGAGAGAGTTTAAGGACGTTCCTAATTCAGAACGTTTTGTTGATAGTAGGGCATTATTACAGGTTGAACCCGGGGCTGTAAATTTACCACTGTAAACAAATAAGGATATTTTTATGAAATTAAGCTTACAGCGACAAATTTATTTTTTTACAATAAGTAGCTGTGCATTATTTGTTGTGCTTGTAATTAGTCTTTTATGGTCAACTCAAGTCATAGATACTGCGTTAAAACGTGAAGTATATGCGCATAAAGTCGAGGATCATACACATATTTTAAAGCTATTTATTATTAGTGAAAACATCTACGCTAGCAATTATAACACGGTGAACTGGCTTATCTTAGATAATAAATTTAATGAGTTACTTAGACTTGCCCCTGGTTTAACACCACAACAACAAACCATTCAAAACAGTATTGAAAGCCAAAATAAGAATGTACTACGGCTATTTAATGCCATTAATAAAAACAAATTAAAAAATGCTAATGAGATAATTAAAAAACATTTAAAAATAAGGTTGATGACGCAATTAGAAGCCATTCGTTCTGATTCAATACAGCTTTCTAACATTGTTAAAAAAGACATTAAAAATGTTATTCGAAACCAGATAATATTTATTTTATCCATCTTATTGCTCGTCATTTCTATTTTAGTTTATGGTGCATTTAGATTAAGTAAAATATTTAGAACATCACTTGAGGAAGTCAAAAGTGCCTTTGAAAAAAATCACAGCGGAGATTTTCAAAAAATAGAGCTTTCTAATCAATCCCAAGAGTTTAATAGTATCGCCAGTGCATTTAACGCAATGAATAAAAAGTTAAGTGAAACGACGGTCTCTTTGGAGTCAATGAAAAAAACTGTAGCAGAAAGAACACACGTATTAGAGCAATTATCTAATACTGATTATTTAACCAAAGTTGCCAACCGTCGTGCACTGTTTGAGCGGGGTAGTGCAGAGTTTTCTCGAGTACAAAGAAGCCAAAGCCAATTGGCTGTTATTTTACTAGATTGTGACTTTTTTAAAAATGTAAATGATCAGTTCGGTCATTTATTTGGTGATGATATTTTGATAAATGTTTGTAAAGTTTGTACTGAAGAAATACGAAAAATAGACTTTTTCGCTCGTTATGGAGGAGAGGAGTTCATCATTATTTTACCTGATAGCGACTTAAATGGCGCAGTTGAAACCGCCAAGCGTATTCAACATTCTTTAGCTAATAATAGTATAGCATTCGAAGGTAAAGACGTTTGTATGACTGTCAGTATAGGCATTTGCACTGCGAATGATAAACATACTAATTTCGAACAATTAATAAAAGACGCTGATATAGCTATGTATAAAGCTAAGGCAAATGGCCGTAACAGAATTGAAGTTATTGGAGGTCATATCTCACATTAATTCTTATATGCCCTTTACTAATTTTAATGGACTTACCATCAACTAGACCAAGATCATTATTCACTGATAAAACTGCTGATTACTGATTTTATATAGGTATTTCTTTTAGTTTCAAAAGATTGATGATTATGGCAAAGGTATAACGACTCCCCAACAGGGTGTTCAAGTTGATGTATCCGAATATGCGATTGTTTATGAAACGCATTTACCGCATGTAATGGTAAAATAGTAAATCCTATTCCCCGGCTAACCGGCTCTAAAATCAAGCTAATTTGATTAGAAAAACCTTTACTATCAAACTGCTCTATATGCTCAAACGCCGAAAAATTTTTACTTAATAATAATTGGGCATGATGCTGTGCATCGGGGTGAAAAACAAAGCCTAGGTTAAGTAACTGTTGCCAATTAATTGATTTAACTTCATTCGAGGTGACTAAAACGAGTGGCTCAACAGCTATTTTTTTACAAATGATATTTTTGACTTTACTAAATTCAGTGACCAGACCAATATCAATTATTCTATCCGCTATTTTTTCTTCAATATCACTGTTGGGTGCAAAACTATAATCAATAATTAAGTTTGAATGTTGTTGTTGAACATCTAATAAGTAGGGATATAGCTTTAGGCCTACGCTGCCAGGAGAGGCTATTTTAACCGTGCCTGAAAAAGGTTCGTCTAGTTTAACTGACGCTTCTAATTCTATTAGCGTGTTGAGTAAATATTTGCCTTGCTGATGTAATTTTACCCCGGCCTCTGTTAACGAAAAAGATTTTCCATTTCTAATTAATAGTAGGGTATCAAGCTGACTTTCTAATTTTTTGATATGTTGACTAACACCGGATTGTGTCATAAATAGCACTTCTGCGGTTTGGGTAAAGTGACCGATGTCCGCAAGGGCACAGAAAGTTTTAAGCCAAGTAGGATTTATCATAACGAAATATACTCATAAGAATGATATATAATAATTTTTTATAATCTATAATATTGTCTATACTTTGTCCATCAAATTAACAGAGGTTATTCATAATGAGCAAAGCCTATCCAAGAACATTTTCACATATTGGCATTTCAGTATCGAGTGTTGAAAAAGCTGTAAAATTTTATACTGAAGTTTTAGGTTGGTACCTTATTATGGAACCAACTGAAATTGAAGAAGACGATAGCCCTATTAGTGAGAAGCCATATCGCATGATTTACATGGAAGACCCATTTGGTAATATTCTAGAAATATATAGCCACAGCTATGAATTAACTTATCCAACCATCGGTGATATTTTAGAAACCAGAATTAATGACAATTTACAGGTGTTAAACCTGTAACTTGAGTTGTGGCGGATATATATCCTAAGAGCTTGCTTAGTTTAGCACCTACCTAGATATTAAAAATAATTCTGTTTTTGTTTTTCTACTAAAATTCTTCAACATTTCCATTATTAAATTAAGCCATAACCTTGATTGATAATCGCAATGATATAGGTTATCACTTGCAACTACAGGTAAATGTAACTACTATACGATCAAATAGAATTAATTATCATTTGTATTTGGTTGATTTAATGAAAAATATCCTTATCCCCTTAGCAACATTCAGTTTGCTTTCTGTTAGTCATTATAGTATTGCCAATACTGACGTTGAGCTTAAAGCGGCTATTGAAAAACAGCAACAGCAGTTACAGGCAATCGAAAAACAATTAATTGAACTCAAAGCGGAAAAAGCCTTCACTGAAAAAGCTTTAGCGCCAAAAGTGCTGAATGTAAATGACAAGAATTGGCAGATTAAATCGTATGGCAACATACTTTATAAAAGTGCACCCGTGTTTAAAAATACTCAAGATACAGATCCTGATCAAAGAGCGATAACCGATTTAGAAAGAGTGGTTATAGAGTTTGCTTATGAGTTTGATTCTAAATGGCAAGTTGAATTAGAAATTGAATATGAGCATGGTGGAACAGGCGTTACTCTTGAATATGATGGCTTTGATGAATTTGGTGAATTTGAAACTGAAATAGAAGCGGGTGGTGAAGTTATTGTTGAAAAATTGGAAGTTAAATACCAATACAATGACAATATTTCCGTGAAAATGGGACACATTACGGTACCTGTAGGCATAGGCACTGATTTACACAAACCAAGTCAATATTTCACCACAGAACGTCATTGGAGTGAAGCTACACTTATCCCACAGGTTTGGCATGAAACGGGTGTTAACGTTTCAGCATCATGGAATAAATTTACTGCACAAACCTTAATTAGTACAGGTTTAAATTCAGAATATTTTAGAACGCATCACTGGGTTGCTACGGGTCATCAAACACGTTTTGAACAAGTGAATAGTGATGACCTTGCTTTAACGTTTCGCCTTGATTACGGCAACATAAAATCAGGATCAAGTGTGGGTGTTAGTTTTTATAATGGTAATACGTCAGGCAATCGTAATAAAACTAATAAAATATCAGGCGATGGTAATTTAACATTGATTGGTTTACATGGTGTATGGGAACAGGACAATTGGTTAGCAAGAGGGCAATACCTTTTTGGTCAATTAGATGATAGCGAAGCGATAACCAAAGCAAATAAAACCACAGCAGGCCTTAGGCCTGGTGTTTTTGCGCAGCTAGGCAGTGAAGCTGAATCCGCATTTTTAGAAGTTGCTTATGATACTAAAAGCTTTTTTGGATTGACCACACCATTGTATTTATTTACCGCCTATGAATACGCTAACCCAATAAAAAAAATAGAAGAAGGAAAGCCAACTTCTCGTTTTGATACGCAAGAAATCTCATTTGGTATTAACTACTTTCCGACTAAAAATTTAGTGTTTAAAGGACAAGTATCACAACAACATTATGCTCAAGATAACTTAGATGAGACCCAATCATTTAGTTTATCTATGGGGTATTACTTTTCAATTTAACTATTTATGTGCTGATTAGGTACTGAAAAAATAAGGAATATTTATGTTACTAAAAAAAACGTTAATCGCTTTAACTGTTTCGACTCTTTTGTTGAGTGGTTGTGGTAGCTCTTCTAATGATGAGACTACTGTTCCTGCTGATGATGCAGGCTTTAGCTTTGATGCCACAGAAGTCATTACCAACTTAACCAATGATGTTATTGTTGAAGGTTATGAAGTGCTAAATGACAAAGCAAATGCTTTCTTTTTAGCTACTAAAACCTTAGTAAACACCCCTACAGATGATAATTTACTTGCCGCACAAAATGCATGGAAAGCGGCACGTGAACCTTGGGAGCAAGGAGAGTCACATATTTTTGGCCCTGTAGATGGGTTAAGTATTGACCCACATTTAGATAGCTGGCCATTAAATACCACCGACTTACAGGGTGTATTAGATGGTAGTACAGCTTTTTCAGCTGACTCTGTTAAATCATCAAATGATGATGTGCAAGGTTTTCATACTATGGAATTTTTATTGTTTGGTGATGGTGTAGCTGATAATGAAAAATTAATTGCCGACATGACATTGCGTGAACGTGAATATCTTTCAGCTACAGCTGAAGTATTTCAAGAATATACTCAAGACCTTTATGATGCTTGGGTAACAGGCGATGATGCATACCAAGATAAATTGTTAACTGTGGATAATAATATTTATGCTTCTAAACTAGCGGTGGTTGAAGAATTAATTAACGGTATGATTGGTATTGTTGATGAAGTAGGTAATGGTAAAATTTCTGACCCTTTTGGTAACAGTACGGCAACAGCAGATACCTCTTTAGTTGAGTCTCAATATAGCTGGAACTCATTAACAGATTTTACTGATAACATTCAAGGTGTACAAAATGTTTATCGTGGTGAATTTGAAGGCGGCGCTGATAAACAGGGTATTATCGATTTTGTTAAAGCTGCTGATGCAACCCTATCGAGCCGAGTTGACACTGAAATAGCTAACGCTATTGCAGCGATAAAGGCTATTGCAGGGACAGAGGGAGCAAGTTTACCTTTTAGACAAGCTATCAGTGATACTGATGCTCGCGTTAGAATTCAAGCCGCTATTGATGCTTTAGCAACCTTGCAAACTTCTTTGGAAAATGACGTGTTAACGCTACTAAACAAGTGGGATGTATAACGCAAGACTGCTTATTAATTAAATTCAATTAATTTAAGCGCATGTCAAACGAACAAAGGATGAAATATATACTACGGTATAATATTTTATCCTTTTTTTATACTTTATAAATTATTTTAATAAATAGCGCCAAGAGAGAGCACTAATGAATTTTTTTATTAAAAAACGACAATACACAACCGTTATTCTCACCTTATCAATGGCATTACTTAATGGCTGTAATTCTGATAGTTCAGAGAAAGAAAAAACAATAGAATTTCCAGGTTATACTTATATTAAAAACCTAGGAGACACCACAACGGCTATTAATGCTAGTAATTCGGGTCATGGATTTTCAACACCAATACCGACACTAAATGCCGAAGAATTAGATAAACATTTAGCGGGCGATGCTAATTTTGAAACCGCTTTTACTACCGCACCTAATAGTGAACATCCAGACTTAGACGGAATAGGTCCAGTATTTAACAATCAAGATTGTAATTCATGTCATCAACGTGATGGCCGTCCATCAACAATTATTGTACCTGATGGGCAAGAGCGTGTTTTACTAGGCTCAGGTGCAGGCATTTTTCTTCGCATGAGTATCGATGATGGTCAATGTGATGCACCGTTAGTAAAAAATAATTATTGTCAAAATGTTGGTGTTGATGGTTTTGGCACACAACTCTTTCATCGTGGAGTGTTAAAAGCTCGAGATGATTGGCAAGAAAATCCCTTTATCGGTCAAGCGAATGTGTATCTTGCTTACGAATACTCTACTGTTAATTATGCTGATGGCAACACGGTAGAACTTAAAAAGCCAGTGTTTACTATTGAGCAACCCTATGACGTGAGTGCTGAAAACCGTTTAAATAGCGCACTTTTACAAGCGGATGTTCGCTATAGTCCACGAAATGGTATGCCTGTTTTCGGATTAGGTTTACTTGAGTTAATAAGCGATGCTGATATTTTAAGATTAGCAGATGAAAATGATGACAATAGTGATGGTGTTTCTGGACGTCCTAATTGGGTGTTTGATCCAGTCAAAGCAAAAAACAACGATCCTATCCCTGTATCATTAGGCCGTTTTGGCTGGAAAGCAAGTACGCCTAGTGTTCGTGTACAATCCCTTGGTGCGTTACGTGGCGATATGGGGATTACTAATCCACTTTTCCCTGATGAAAGTATTGCTAATACACCTTTACATGAAAGTTATTTAGCGCGCACGGGTTTTGGAGACACGGGTGTTGATGAACAAGGTAATACTGAGGCTGATCAATCTTTTTCAGATGAAGTGGTATTTTATGCAGAAACCTTAGCTGTACCGGCTAGGCGTAATGTTGAAAATATATCTGTTATAGCAGGCGCCCAGCTTTTCGACGAAGTCAATTGTACTGGTTGTCATCAACCTGATTTTATTACAGCAACAGGAGCGTTATTACTGGGTGGTTTACCAGCCCCTGATGCATTAAAAGGCCAGCATATTTATCCTTTTACCGACATGTTATTACATGATTTGGGTGAAGGATTAGCCGATAATCGCCGTGATTTTACTGCCACAGGAGTGGAGTGGAAAACAAGGCCTTTATGGGGTATAGGTTTAACTAAAACCGTAAATCCTGCTGCTGGTTTTTTACATGATGGTAGAGCGGCAACAATTGAAGAAGCTATTTTATGGCATGGCGGTGAAGCTGAGCAAAGTAAAGTTGATTTTATGGCGTTGACACAAATAGAACGTAAATCATTAATTGATTTTGTTATGTCGTTGTAAAATCACGGTAATAACACTACTGTAAATCACACATCAAAATGGACTGTTCTCTATGAACAGTCCATTTTTTCCATTAGCTTCCGCTAATTATTTCTTGTGTCGTTATATTACTGGTTGTTAGTGCTTCATTTTTTGGCAAGGTTTCATGACCTGCTAATAAATAAAGCACTCTTTGGCCTTGTTTAGCTAGCTCGATAGCATGTTGGTAATTAACTAATATTTCAGAATAAATTGTTTGAGGAAATTTTTCCGCATCGCGGCGTATATATTCAATCAGCTCTATATTCACCGTTTCATCATAAAAAACGGCGTCAGCAAATTGCATAGCGCGATGCGCATTTAACGTTAAATTATCGGGATTACCGTCTTTGGTATGAATAAAAATAATCTCACCACTAGGCGGGGCTATTTCTTGTTTAATACTGGCAATAAGTTGTTGTTCAGCTTGTTGTTGTTTGCCATCAAGAACGGCTTGACCGATAGGACCTCTAAGCGTACTTTCCCAAAAACTACGTCTATTACGTAAGCCTTTAACCTGTGCTTTAACATCCTCACGAAATTTATAACAAAAGTCAGCTAATCTACCGTAACCTTGCGGCAGCGTTTTTTCGATTTGTTCGCGTAACATCCGGATTAAAATAGGTGCGCTACCAGAGCTAGATAACGCAATAATCATTGGGCTTCTATCAATAATAGCTGGGGTGATATAAGTACATAACTCGGGTTGATCGACCACATTGGTTAAAATGTTTAACGAGCGAGATTCCTCAGCAACCGTCTCATTTATTACGTTATCGTCGGTAGCCGCGATGACTATATTAATTTTAGAAAAATGACCCGGTTGATAATTATGTTTTAGCCAGGTTAATTTATGCAAGTTAATTAAGCGCTGAACACCATCACAAACGTCTTCGCTCATTATCGTAATGTTAACCGTGGACTTTAATAACAATTCAATTTTGCGTGATGCCACTTCTCCGCCACCTATAATCATGGCAGAGATATAATTTGCATCGAGAAAAATCGGGAAGTATTTCATTATTTTACGCTAGTGATTGTGTGTTTATCTCACTTTAGCATTAATTTTTTTTCGCTGATAGCTAAGCCATTGGCATCACCATAAATAAATTGACCCGCTATAAATGTAAGGCCAGCAAAATTAATGGTTTGATTAACTTCACCCACACCTAACTTTTCAGTTTTTATGGGGTTACAGCCAAGGGCTTTTACGCCAAGCGCTAAAGTCGCTATGGTACCTGCATCACGAATACAACCGTTGATGACGATACCTTGCCAGCCATTAGCAACAGCTTTTTCAGCTAACATGTCACCTAGTAGTGCATTAGTTAAACTCGCTTTGCCATCAACTACCATGACTTTTCCTGTGCCGTTAGTCGCCACAAGTTCTTTTACTTTTGAATTGTCATTAAAACAAGCTACCGTCACTATTTCGCCACTAAAGAGAGTATTACCACCGTAGTCGTTAAATAAAGGCTCTGCCAATTGCAGTTGTTCGCTATAGTCATCAAATAAATCGGGTAGTAGATCTAACATGGAGTTTACTCAGTATTGTGTGAATTTGTGGTAACTCTATCACCAATGAATGATAAACTCTCATTGTGAATATTTATTGTCAGAATAAAGCTATAACACTTATTTATTGTCAGCATAAAGCAAGAACACTTATTATTGGAATACTGAAATGCCTTGGATACAACTTAGATTAAGCGCCAATGAAGAAACGGCGGAAAAATACAGTGATTGGCTTGTTGCTTGTGGCTCGCAAGCGGTCACCTTTATTGACGCAAAAGATACACCGATATATGAACCCTTACCAGGCGATGAAGTCATCTACTGGTCAAATACTGTTGTAATGGGCTTATTTGATGCCAGTCATGATATGGATAAAGTGATCAGTTATTTGCAAGGCATTCACCCTGATAAAGTGGCGATGCGATATAAACTTGAGCAGCTAGAAGATAAAGACTGGGAACGTGAATGGATGGATAATTTCCACCCAATGAAGTTTGGCGAACGTTTATGGATTTGTCCAAGCTGGTGTGAAGTACCAGAGCCTGAAGCGGTGAATGTTATGCTGGATCCCGGTTTAGCGTTTGGCACAGGCACGCATCCAACCACTGCCTTATGTTTAACTTGGCTTGATGGCTTAGATTTACAAGATAAAACCGTAGTTGATTTTGGTTGTGGTTCAGGTATTTTATCTTTAGCTGCACTGAAATTAGGCGCGAAAAAAGTCATTGGTATTGATATTGACCCACAAGCATTACAAGCAAGCCTTGCCAATGCTAAACGTAATAATGTTGATGACAGACTTGAGTTATATTTACCAAAAGATCAGCCAACATTAAAAGCAGACATTGTTGTGGCGAATATTTTAGCTGGGCCATTACGTGAATTGGCACCTGTTATTATGGCCTATGTTGGTGAACAAGGTTTACTCGCGTTATCAGGGGTACTAGAAGAACAAGCACAAAGCTTACAAGATATTTACGGGCAATGGTGTGATATGGCACCCGTCACTGTGCAAGAAGAATGGGTTCGTCTTAACGGACAAAAAAAGCCGAGCTAACGCGGTAATTCAATAAAGCCCTTTAACACTTTTCTTTTGATGGTAAGGGCTCTACTTGAGGCAATACCACCAGTGTGGGATAAGGCTCTATCCCATTATTTTTGTCAAAAAAGTTAAATTATAATAGTAATACCATTGATAACCTCGTCTACGATGACGAGATAATTAATAGCTATTTACCATGCACTAGCGCCTTTCCCCGCATTTTTCAATTAATAATGTGTAAATATCACATTTTAATCAGCCAAACAATTGTGCAAAAAACACTCACATCAATACTTTAGTAAAAGTCAATGTTAAAAACCTATAAAAAAACAACTTTTGTTTAAATTCTATGCTTTTCAATGGGCAAAAAAACACGTAAACTTAGCGCCCTTTTGAAGAGTAGCTCAAAAAGTAGTCAGCGTGAAGATAGGTTCGTATCAATTTGACAGTAACGTTTTTCTGGCCCCAATGGCTGGAATTACCGATCAACCTTTTCGAGAATTATGTTGTCGACTAGGCGCAGGTTTAGCGGTATCAGAAATGGTGTCGTCTAACCCCAAGGTTTGGAATACCGAAAAATCTAAATTAAGAATGCTTCACAGCGATGATGCAGGAATTCGCAGTGTACAAATTGCGGGTAGTTGTCCTGATGAGTTAGCTTTTGCAGCAAAAATTAATGCGGATAATGGTGCGCAGATTATTGATATCAATATGGGCTGCCCAGCAAAAAAGGTAAATAAAAAGTTAGCGGGCTCTGCTTTATTAAGGGATCCAGCACAGGTTGAACAAATAGTGAAAGCTGTGGTGAATTCGGTGAGTATTCCGGTTACGTTAAAAATTCGCACTGGTTGGTGTGAAAATAGCCGCAATGGTATTGAAATAGCTAAAATTGCTGAGGAGTATGGTATTGCTTCGCTTGCAGTACATGGTCGAACCCGTAATGACTTTTATAAAGGTTATGCGGAATACGACACGATTAAAGCGATTAAACAAGCTGTTTCAATTCCGGTTGTAGCAAATGGCGATATCACCTCGGTAGAAAAAGCTGAGCAAGTATTAAGCTATACCGGAGCCGATGCTATTATGATCGGTCGAGGTGCCCAAGGGCGACCTTGGATTTTTCGAGAAATAAATCATTTTTTGAAAACAGGAACCAAAATGTCTGCTCCCTCAGTGAATGAGGTAGGTTCAATATTACTTGGGCACGTAAAGGAATTACATCAGTTTTATGGTGACTACATGGGCGTGAGAATCGCCCGTAAACATGTGTCTTGGTATATACATTCTTTTGCTTTATTAGGCGAAGGATTTACACCGTATTTTGCGGGTGACCAGGGCAAAGCTTTTAGAGCTACTTTTAATGGTTTATCGTCAACAAGCGAACAGCTTGAGATGTTAAACCTTTGTTTTGATCAGCTTGTTCATTAGTGAACAGTTGATTATTTTATTTATATTAATAGAAAGAGTTGTGCATTATGTTCGAACAAAATATTTCTTCTCCATTCATCACTGGTGATATTCAAACGCAAACTAAAACGTCTCCGTTGCGTACACAAGCTAAAATAGCTATCAATAACTACTTAAAGCAGTTAAATGGTAATGATGTTGATGATATGTATGACCTTGTATTGAGCGAAATTGAAGCGCCAATGTTAGAAGAAGTGATGATGTATACACGCGGCAATCAAACAAGAGCTGCAAACTTACTAGGTATCAATCGCGGTACATTACGTAAGAAATTAAAAAAATACGGCATGAACTAGAATACCAATTATTTTTAAAGCACCCTCGGGTGCTTTTTGTTTTTAAACGAATCTAAATATTTATTCAATTAGCTGTTCAGTTTTAAATTGTAGAGTGCAATTAGAAGAAAAAGCACGGAGTTGATAACTATCAATGAGTACTTTTTACTTACACATTAATTGGGTGATACAACCACAAGATGAATAGTTAAATTTATTAAAAGGTATATATACAAAATGGATACTCCACGTCCAATTAAACGCGCACTGTTAAGTGTTTCTGACAAAGCCGGTATCGTTGAATTTGCTCGTCGCTTAAGTGAAAAAGGTGTTGATCTTCTTTCTACTGGCGGTACAGCAAAATTATTAGCTGAAAACGGCATTAAAGTAACTGAAGTATCTGATTACACCGGTCACCCAGAAATTATGGATGGTCGTGTTAAAACATTGCACCCTAAAGTACACGGCGGAATTTTAGCCCGTCGCGGTATGGATGAAGCCGTAATGGTAGAAAACGATATCAGCGCAATTGATATGGTTGTGGTTAACTTGTACCCATTTGCTAATGCTGTTAGCGATGAAAACTGTACCTTAGAAAATGCCATTGAAAATATTGATATTGGTGGTCCAACAATGGTTCGTGCTGCGGCTAAGAACCATAAAGACGTAACTATTGTTGTTAATGCCAGTGATTACGATCGTGTATTAGCTGAATTAGATAACAACAATGACTCGCTAACATACCAAACTCGTTTTGATTTAGCGATTGCTGCTTACGAGCATACAGCAAGCTACGACGGCATGATTGCTAACTACTTTGGTAAAATGTTACCAGCCTACGGTGAAAAAGACTCAGTCGCTTCTGTTACCAACAAAGTTAAATTTCCACGTACGTTTAATAGCCAGTTTATTAAAACACAAGATTTACGTTACGGTGAAAATTCACACCAAGAGGCGGCTTTTTATAAAGAAGCGAATCCTGAAGAAGCTTCAATTTCCACCTCGACACAATTACAAGGTAAAGCATTATCTTATAACAACATTGCAGATACTGATGCGGCGTTAGAATGTGTTAAAGAATTTGACGAACCAGCCTGTGTTATCGTTAAGCATGCTAACCCATGTGGTGTTGCAATTGGTGATAATATTTTAGCGGCTTATGAAGGCGCTTATAAAACAGATCCTACTTCAGCGTTTGGCGGTATTATTGCCTTTAACCGTGAATTAGATGCAGAAACGGCAGAAGCCATTGTTTCTCGTCAATTTGTTGAAGTTATTATTGCACCAAGTATCTCTGCAGCAGCAGCAGCTGTTGTTGCTACTAAGCCTAACCTTCGTTTATTAGAATGTGGCCAGTGGGAAAGTAAAACTACAGGCTTCAATCTTAAACGTGTTAATGGTGGTTTATTAGTACAAGATACCGATCACGGTAGTGTAACAAGTGACGACCTAAAAGTTGTGACTAAACGCCAACCAACTGATGACGAAATGCGTGATTTACAATTTTGTTGGAAAGTAGCAAAATTTGTTAAATCTAACGCCATTGTTTACGTTAAAAACAGTTCAACTATTGGTGTCGGCGCAGGCCAAATGAGTCGTGTTTATTCAGCAAAAGTTGCGGGTATTAAAGCGGCTGATGAAAACCTTGAAGTTAAAGGGTCAGTAATGGCATCTGATGCATTCTTCCCATTCCGTGACGGTTTAGACGCGGCAGCAGAAGCAGGTATTACCGCAGTAATTCAACCAGGTGGTTCAATGCGTGATAATGAAGTTATTGCCGCTGCAGACGAACATAACATCGCCATGGTGTTTACAGGTATGCGTCACTTCCGCCATTAACAAAAAACCTTGTTGCTAGAGAACACAAATTCTTCACGATAAGTACTCACGTATAGTCATACGCTCCGTGCTTATCGTTTGAATTTGAATCCTCTAGCTTAAAGGTTGTTTGTTAAGCTAAGATGATTCAAAGTAAAAAAAGCAGTGTTGGTTGTTCATTTAATGTAACAAAGTCAACACTGCTTGTTTATTTGAAATCTGTTATAACTAGTGGTCTTTTAATCAGACTAAACAGTTAATGGAAATATTATGACCAAATTAAAAAGCTTACAGTCGTTAATTACTTCAACAATAGTAGCCTCAACGCTTAGCTTTAGTGCATTGGCTAGCGTGACTCTTTATGCTCATGAACATCATGATCATAGCAGTAAAGCGCTTGAACAATCTGTGTCAGGTGAACATCGTTCAGCTAAACACAAAGCAAGAGATCAATATCGCCACCCAATTGAAACATTAAATTTTTTTGGCTTTACGCCAGAAATGACTGTAGTTGAAATAACCCCCGGTGGTGGTTGGTATACTGAAATTCTTGCTCCGGCTTTAAAAGGCACAGGCAAACTTTATGGTGCTCATTATCCTGATACGGGTGAAGATAACTATTATTCAAATTCTCGTAAAAAGTTAGTCAAAAAGCTCGCCTCAAACGTTGTTTTCAACGAAGTTGTCTTAACTGATTTTGTACCACGTAAGCAAAGTGAATTAGCCCCACAAGGCAGTGCTGATATGGTGTTAACTTTCCGTAATTTACACAACTGGAAAGACGCTGGCGTTGAACAAGTATTTAAAGATGCTTTTAACGCCCTTAAACCTGGTGGCGTACTCGGTATTGTTGAGCATAGATTACCTGCTGGCGTATCGCCTGAAAAAGCGAAAGGATATGTTTCAGAAACCAACACCATTAAGCAAGCAAAAGCCGCAGGCTTTCGTTTTGCCGGCGCAAGTGAAATAAATGCTAACGCTAAAGATATGGCACAACATCCCAAAGGTGTATGGACATTACCGCCAGTATTACGTTTAGGCGAAACAGATAAAGCAAAATATTTAGCGATTGGCGAAAGCGATCGTATGACGTTAAAATTTGTAAAACCTGAAAATACTGGTTTTAGTGATTTTAAAAAGCAAAATAAACAATAGCTTCCGGCTTAACAACTAACGTGAATGACGTGTTTTTTGTGCTGGTGAGTTAATAAAAAGATTAATAGGAAATATAAATGAAAGTTTTAGTTATAGGATCAGGTGGTCGTGAGCATGCATTGGCATGGAAAGCGGCACAGTCTAGTCAAGTTACTAAAGTATTTGTAGCCCCAGGTAATGCTGGCACTGCAACAGAAAACAAGTTAGAAAATGTCGAGATAGATGTCAGCGATAATGCTGCGTTAGTCGCCTTTGCTCAAAGTGAAGATATTGCGTTAACTATCGTTGGTCCTGAACAACCACTTGTTGATGGTGTTGTTGATGCTTTTCAAGCGCAAGGTTTAGCTATTTTTGGACCTAGTGCCAAAGCAGCACAACTTGAAGGGTCAAAGTCATTTACTAAAGACTTTTTAGCGCGTAATAAAATTCCTTCAGGTAGCTATGAAAAATTCACTGAAGTTGAACCTGCACTTGCTTATGTGCGTGAACAGGGCGCACCCATAGTGGTTAAAGCTGATGGTTTAGCCGCAGGTAAGGGCGTTATTGTTGCACTTACGTTACGTGAAGCAGAAGAGGCGATTACAGACATGTTAGCTGGCAATGCTTTTGGTGATGCTGGACACCGTGTGGTAATCGAAGAATTTCTTGAAGGTGAAGAAGCAAGTTTTATCGTGATGGTTGATGGTAAGAACGTTTTACCTATGGCAACTAGCCAAGATCATAAACGTGCCTTAAATGGTGACTTAGGTCCTAATACGGGTGGTATGGGCGCTTATTCGCCGGCACCGGTAGTTACGCCTGAAATTCATGATCGTATTATGAGTGAAGTCATAATGCCAACCGTTGAAGGCATGGCAAATGAAGGCGCTCCTTATAGCGGCTTTTTATATGCGGGCTTAATGATTGCTGCTGACGGTACACCCAATGTCATTGAATATAATTGTCGTTTTGGTGATCCTGAAACTCAACCTATTATGATGCGTTTACAATCAGATATCGTTGAACTTTGTTTAGCGGCGACACGTGGTGAGTTAGATAAAGCCACGATTGATTTTGATAGTCGCGCTGCAGTAGGTGTTGTTCTTGCGGCTAAAAATTACCCTGCAAGCTATCCTAAAGGTGATGTGATATCAGGTCTTGATATTAACACTAATAGATCCGCTAAAGCATTTCATGCGGGTACGACGTTAAATGCACAAGGCGAAGTAACAACTAACGGCGGTCGTGTATTATGCGCTACTGCACTAGGTAACACGGTTACTGAAGCACAGGCGCTTGCCTATGAGTTGTTGCATCAAATTACTTGGCAAGGTGTAGAGTTCAGAACAGATATCGCTTATCGTGCGATTGTTAGAGAACAAAACGCTTAAGCTATTTGCTAAGGTATAATGAAAGGCTGATAAGAAATTATCAGCCTTTTTTTTGCCTTCATAAAATATAAGGTTATAGAATATTGACCAATACCAATACCAATACCAA
>TARA_R110001583_G_scaffold24456_6_pt1 | contig 53139 bp, 35 predicted proteins | sample TARA_R110001583 | Tara Oceans TARA_R110001583 (sample SAMEA4398432) | marine metagenome | biome: Polar Biome; feature: [MES] marine water layer (ENVO:01000295) within the mesopelagic zone...; material: water (ENVO:00002006), including particulate matter (ENVO:01000060) such as...... | reverse complement strand
TAGTTGCTTTTTATGACTCAACATACCAACAGTAGGTAAAGTCAATCCAGAATTTGCAAGAACTAAATCAGCAATAGTTTCTGTTTCACCAGCAAAGAATAAGCGATCACCTTCTTCAAGTTCAAACTCCGAAGAGACAGCTGCAACCTTTATATTATTTCTTTTGATTTGGAACAAGTATAAGCCCTTAAGGTTACGAAGATTTGCTTCTCCAATGGTCTTTCCATTCAAATCTGAGCCAGGGCGAACATGAGCCTCTACAATATACTTTCGTGAATTCTCTGAGAACTTATCTAAAGTATCCGCATTTGCAGGCAATAGCTTATTGCTTACAAGTAAAAGGTAAGCCGAACCAATAAACATCATCGGAATACCCACATAAGCAAAGTCAAACATATCCAAAGATTCCAAGCCAGGAATAATATTTTGATCTATAACCATACCATTTACAATCAGGTTGGTCGATGTACCAATCAGTGTAATACAGCCACCTAAAATAGCCGAATATGATAGTGGTATTAAAAGTTTTGAAGGTGATATATTGTTTCGTTTACTCCATGAATGCACATAAGGCATCATAACAGCAACCAATGGTGTATTATTCAAAAAAGCCGAGAAACCACCAACCAAAAACATCATTCTAGCCATAAACTGACGGTAGGTTTTTGCCCTTTGAAAAACCTTATCAAAGAGGTTCTCAACAATACCTAAATCTCGTATAATATCACCAATCAGGAGCAGCATAAGAATAACCATAACCTGATCGTTGGCAAAACCACCCATAATCTCAGCAGGCGTTAAAACCCCAAAAATTCCTAAGGCCACAACACCAATCAAAAAAGTGAAGGCAGGACCAACCCATTCCTTGTAAAAGGACAGAACAATAAAGATTAAAACAATTGATACAACGATGGCATCAAAACTGAGCATATGGTAGAATTTATGGAATAGCTTCTTAAGAGCCTTAAAATTAACTGATTGATTACAGATAACATAACACACGGATATGCATACCCACATGAAGATACGAATATACGAAAAAAGAAAGGTGCACCCCCCCATTTTTATGCTTATTTAAGATCAATATAATTAAGAGAATTGAAGTACTTAAAGGGCCTTAAGTTGTAAGTGCCTAAAGTGATAAAAATACGATACGAAGCAGATCGAATATGTACTCAAATGACACATTTTTCATTGCGATCACACTCTTCTTTAAACTCTGCGCTCCTTGTGTGAAAACAAATAATGAATAGCTTTGCTACCTAAAATAATGATGATGCTAGCTGTTGACAGACCACATATAAAAAGTAAGTTTCAAGACAAGGACATTCAAATTCAGACAAAGGAAATTGAGTTGCCAATTGAGGCAATCCTTCCCTATTGGAATCCCGAAGAGTTCAATGCTTATTGTCAAACAGGTTGTGAGAATTTTTCGAAGAAGTGGACTTGTCCGCCACACTGTCCTCCCTTTAAGGAATATGCAGCCGAGCATACCCATATTAAACTGATTCTATACAAAACAGATTGCGATCAATTCACCTTTCTAGAATCGGAAGAAAGAGCACTGACGGCTTATAATTTTGCCAAAGATTTATTGCAAGATAATTTGCGGAAGTCTGAAAGAGAAAGCCAACGATTTATTGGCCCTAACTCTTGTGAGATTTGCACTATTTGTAAAGCCGCTCAGGCAGATACTTGTCACCTGCCGCATTTAATTCGATATAATTTAGTGGCTTTTGGTTTTAATGTGACCAAGATAATGGAGAACTTATTCCAACATGAACTTGAGTGGGCAAAGGCTGGAGAAGTTCCCAATCATGTGAGTTCGGTTGGCGCCATTCTATTAAAGAAGTAGAACATCAAGCTTTTTTTGTAAATTACTTGCCCTAATAAAAACACCACTATGCGAAACTTCACCTATACCATACTGGCATTCCTGATTTCAACAATGGGAATGGCTCAAAACAATGCTGTAAAAACAGTTGTTTATTCTCCTCAATTAATCAGCGATCAACTTTCGCCGAAGGTTAATGAACAATCAGGAATGGTGTGGCATAAAGATCTGTTTTGGGTGATTAACGATAGTGAATGTTTGCCCGAACTGCTTGCTTACAATATGAAAGGGGAACTGAAAAAGAACATTCCTATTAGCAATGCCCAAAATATAGACTGGGAAGATTTGGCTGAAGACGAGAACTACATTTACATTGGTGATTTTGGGAATAATAAAGGTGCAAGAAAAGACCTACGTGTGCTTCGCGTTTTAAAATCAGACATGGACAAACAAACAGAATTGGTGGTTGATTCCATCACATTTGCTTGGGCAGATCAAAAGAACTTCGAGAAGCGAAATATGAAACACGATTTCGATTGTGAGGCCTTTTTTGCCTATGGAGATTCCCTTTACCTTTTCACAAAGAACTGGGCAAACAAAAAGACACGATTATACAGCATGCCCAAGCTACCTGGTGACTATCAGCTAAAACCAATAGCTGAGTTCGATGTGGATTTTATGGTGACAGCTGCAGACATTTCGATCGATGGCAAAACAGTAGCCCTTGTGGGTTACAAATTCTTCCACACCTACATGATGCTGTTGAGCGATTTCGAGGGACAGGACTTTTTTAATGGTAAAGCCTTGAGATTAGATTTAAACTCATTGGGAGGAAGCCAAACCGAGGGTTTGGCTTTCACCGATAAGAATGAACTCTTCATCAGCTGCGAAAAATCGATAACACCACAGGCTTTTTATAAAATTGACTGGATGAAGCTTTTAAACTCAAATAACTGAACCACGGACAATTAAACACCTTGTGGAAATTCAGATCTAACACCCCCTTAGTCCCCCTGAAGGGGGAATTCGGCTTTTGATTTCATGACCTCTTTATTCTCAATCATTCATCACTCATAATTATTTAAACTGAATTCCTGCTTGCATTAATGTTTCCATACACAGACCTAACCACCATTTTTTCGAAAGTACCTTTACTTGCCGTATCCTGACCCAATTTTTGCAAGGCATATTGCTGAATCACCAATAGAGGTAATACGATGGCTTCTCGGTTTTCTATCGATCGTTTTGATATCGGTTCATCCGCCATCAGTTCGTCATATTCCGTAATTTCAAGTATCATCGATTTTGACAGCTGGTATTCATCAAACAAGATGCGCCAAAAATCGCGATACGCATCGTTTTGTTCCATATAGGCGGTGAGTTCAAAATAGCATTTCGATAAGGACATCATACTATTTGAGATTAGCGCTTTAAAATAAGGCACTTCTTTGTATAAACGTATTAGGTCTTCCAGTCTATTCTGATCTTTTAGATTTTTTAAAGCCGTTCCAATGCCAAAGTAGCCAGGTATATTTTGCTTTAATAAACTCCAAGAACCCACAAAGGAAATTGCTCTTAGGTCGGTTAATTCGAGTTGTTTCTTTTGCCCACGTTTCACGGGTCGACTTCCAATCTTGGCTTTTGAGTAATATTTTAAAGGACTCACATTCTCCAAATAAGGAATGAACATCTCATGCTGCTTTAGCGCATCATATTTCTTAAAACTCAATTCACTTAAGTCTTCCAATAAACTTCTGGATGCTTCTGAAATAGTAGCCTCATCGTGATATGAGAAATTATATAGCCCAGCTGATATCAGTTGCTCACAAGAGTATTGAAACTGTTCTTTTGTACCGTAAGTACTCGTAATGGTTTGCCCTTGTATCGTTAGTTGAATCTCTTCATTAGATATTTTGGCTCCCTGCGAAGCATAGAATCGATGCGTCTTTCCTCCTCCACGAGCAGGCGGTCCTCCCCGTCCATCGAAGAAAATTGATTTGATCTGATACTTCTCACACAATGCGGTTAATGTTTCTTTTGTTTTATATATCGACCAATTCGCTTTTAAATAGCCACCATCTTTGGTACCGTCTGAAAAACCAAGCATCATGGTTTGCTTCTTATTTCTTCGCTTCAGATGTTTAGTATACAGATCTGTATTAAATATCTCTTCCATAATCTGACCAGCTTCTGTCATGCCTTTCATGGTTTCAAATAAGGGGACAATATCAAAATTGATATAGCTAATATCATTGGTCGTCCATCTGAATAAAGCAAAGACGAAAAGTATGGAAAAGATATCTTCAGAATTGCTGATAATATATCTGTGACAGCCTTGTTCTCCATTCGACGCTTGAATGGAAGGGAGTTGAATGATATTGGCTATCGTATCGGCAACAATAGCATCATCCGCATGAAAATTAGACAAATCGATCTCACTGGACAGAAGAATATTTATGAGTTCCTCTGTTGATAGTTCTTCAATAGTCTCGTTGATTAAACCCTCTCCCCTTAGAATATAGGTGATCACTTTCTTATGGACTGAATGATCCTGACGGATATCGAGACTGGCAAAATGCGTTTTAAAAATAGTTACTTTGTCAATCGTATTCTGAAGATCGTTTAAATACAAAGCATTATACTTTTCCTCAATAATCGTTTTAATCTCAAGCAAGGGATCTAATATAGATCGGTATGGCAGACAATAATCCTGATTGAACATAGCTGAGTATAACTTATCTCTTAGAGCTTCAATTTTCTCATCAACATGTTTAAAGGTGATTTTACTGCAAAGTCGCTTAACATCTGAGTAATAACATTTCATCAGAGTCATTCTTAACTCATTAGCCACTTGCTTGGTTATGTCACTTGTTACGTATGGGTTCCCATCTCTATCGCCACCCGGCCAAAAGCCTAAGGAAACAATCTCAGGATTATCCAAATTGGTGACTTTACACTTCATTTGGCTGTAGAGTTCCCCAATAGCATCGTAGTAGACATTCTTGCAGAAATAAATAATATTCTTGGCTTCTTCCAAAGGTGTTGGACTCTCTGTATTAATCAGTGATGTTAGGCCCAGTTGATTCAATAATAAATCAATCTCATTCACGTCATTCTGCAAAACTTGCCCTCTTAGCTCACTCATAATATCGAGAACAGCAGGCTGATAAAACTGTGTGGGATGTGCAGTCAAGACGATTCGAACTTTGAAATCGTTTAGCTTTTGAAAAACGGCATCCCAATTGCCTCCTTTTTTGGTTTGACTCATTAAATCAGATAGACTTAAATCGTCTACATCTTCACGAATTTCAGGCAAAGCAGCATCCTCAATACTATCGAACAAAACGACCTGACGTTCAACGTAAGAAATTATTCGAAATAAGAAATCATTTCTGTCCTCTTCATTTCTAAGATTGGTATGGGTATAAAAAAATGAATCGATGATTTCAATGGGGCTCATAGATGCACTTAAGCTTTCTTCACAATAAGTAGAAAGTATAGGCAGGAGCTGCCCAACATCAACACCTTGATAAGGCAGATTGAGAAAGAGGCTGTTATAAACCAGGTATTTCTTTTCTATTAAATTCTCAAACTTTTTTAGACTCGTATTTTCGGATGGGCTTTTCATAGACAGACGATTGTAAGGGTGATACAATGAGTCTTAAAATACAAATTTTAGGGGAGACTTAAAGGTTTTGAAATACTTTGTTAGACACAGTCGCATTGTTTGGTAACAAAAAAGCAACCCAATTAGGTCGCTTTTTTTATATTATCCAATTTCCATCACTTTTTCTGGTTGTGGCATAGCGTCACACACATCATATGGTACTATCTTTTTTCTCATTTCGCCTTTATCTTCAAAGTGTCGATAGATATCAAATGTTTTTTCCGTAAAATCATCTTCCTTTTCATTTTTCTCATAGAAGAATATTTTAATAGATCTGCAATATTTGTTCTCAAAAATAGTTCTAAGCATTGTCCTATCTGATAATCCACAAGAATGACCATAAATATGAACTTGGAAGTCATCAGACTCTAAAAAACTTAATAACTTAAAATAATTCCTATTTTTGGAATATTCAAATGACTTAATGTGTGTGTAATAGTCATTGTCTTTCAAATCTTCAAACAACAAATAATCTTTATCAAACTCATCACCAAAACCAAATATGGGCTCTCCATAATCACCATTCAAATTTCCATGAATATAGTTGATGATAGAGTTAATTCTCTTACCACTTTCAATAAAGTACGGTTCTAGAGTATTAGTGTAATTAAAGTTTAAAAAATACAATGAATCTGGTTCCGTATTATCCTCTGAATCAAAAATTTCTTCCGAAATAATTTCTTCAGTGAAACGATTAACCATAGGGTCTAAATCAAATACTTTTTTTGCATGTTCCTTTTCTTGGCGTTGCAGATATTCAATCAATTTCTCTTTTAGGCAAGCGAATTGAATGTTTAACTCATCAACACTCACCTCAATTGTTCCACGAATAGATTTAAGTAGAGAAAAGTATTCTATCTCAATATCAACCCAATTACTGTATTCCAATTTTGATTTAATATTCTTTAAAAGAAGTGACTGAGTAACTATAACTTCATCTTTCTTTTCAAAATTAGTTAACATATCAAATGTTTTATCAAGCTTAACCACCTGTTTATCGATAAAGTAACCATTAGATTGTTTAAAGCTCATTTTTAAAAGAGCGTCATCATATACATTCTTATCTATAAATGTATTAACAGCATTATTATAATAATCCGTAATAAAATCCTTAAAACTGGTTTTCATTCCATGGGCTAAATCAAAACCATTCCCTATTATAATTAGTCTATTCATTATGTTTTTTCTATTTTAGTGTTTCACTGATTTTACTTTAGCCTGTTTCTTTGTCGACACTTCTACTTTCTTGTCAGCAATTAGACTAAGCTTAGTTATTGTGCTAGTAATAGTAGAATCAATTTTAGTTAGCCTTTCTAGAATTACTTCATTGTCTACCTTATCCCTATTCTCAGTTACAATAACTTGCTTAGGTGACTCTGTTTTAAACTCAGTAATAAGTATTGGTGTAAGTATTGCAATTGAAGCTATTATAATTGATAAAATAGAAAACTTCCTAGCAGTCTGGGCCGATTCTCTAGCCTCTTTAAGCTCTAAGTAGTCTATATACTTCTGAGTAGCTTCACCTTTTATAAATGACTTTTCAGCTTTGCATTTATCTAAATCCTTAAGTGTATCAGGGGTAATTACATAAGTACTAGTTCCAGAATTGTTTAACTTTACATTTGCTTCTCCTTTAGGGTTAAAAAAATTAGTGTAAAACCAAATAGTAAAATTTGATTTGAATACTAGGCTTTTTGTAAAGCCGCTTTCTATATCTAATTTCTCTACAATTTCATTAAATGATATGCCTGTAGTTTCATTTTCAAAGCCAATTTCTAGAGCTTTTATGTATATATTTTCTTTCATTCCATATAAGTTATTTTGATCTACTAAAGTACTCATTATTTAACTTTCCCCTTTAACATTAAAAATAAATATGGGTAGATAAAAGTAACGTACGACTCAAACTCATTCTAAATTTTATCAAAACACGCCTTCATGTAACTAAATAAGCTACCATGTCACTTTTTACCCCGCCATGTCAAGAAAAAGGTCGTCGTGTTACTTTTTACCCCGCCATGTAAGAAAAATAGTGCTCATGTTGGTTTTTAACCCGCCATGTTGAACATGGAGGCTAAATAATTAACATGAGCATCAGAAAAGTAACATGGAGAGGCAAAAAAGCAACATGAGCAGGTAAAATTCGACATGGAGCAATCTAAATCAACATGGCGGCTTTAATTCAGTATCAGATATAATCGGAAAAATGATCTTAAAAAGATTTCTTGTAGTAAAATCAGGTCTCCTGTTACATTTACACCCGTCCTGTTACTTTTTACCCCGTCCTGTTGGAAAAATAGTCGTCCTTTTACTTTTTAGCCTCTCCTGTTAAGAAAGGAAGCTTTCCTGTTAGGTTTTTACCCGTCCTGTTGAACAGGAGCACTAAATAGTTAGCAGGAAAACCAAAAAAGCTAGCAGGACTGGTTAGAAGTTAGCAGGAGAACAAAATAACCAGCAGGACTGAGAAAAAGATAGCAGGAGCACATATAAAGTAGCAGGACTAGTATAAATAGGCACAGGAGCAGGTGAAATTCGACAGGCTTGGATCTAAATCAACATGGCGGCTTTAATCGAGTATCCGATATAATCGAAAAAAGACTTCCCTATTCCTTTTTTAATCTTAATAAAGCGATTATTTTTGTGATCCATTTTTATAAGCGTTATTTTGAGCGGTATGGGACATTCCCTATCGCGAAACATACCATCTCCGCAAAGACTGAAGCATTTTATTTAGTCAGTAACACATAGATCATGAGAGATAAGTACAAAGACATATTCGAAGCCGGAACCGATTTACCATTGGTTGAGGACTTCTATACCATACAAGGCGAAGGTTTCCACACAGGTAAACCAGCTTACTTTATACGTATTGGCGGTTGCGATATTGGTTGCCGTTGGTGCGATTCTAAAATTTCGTGGAACCCAAAAGAGCATCGTCTAATCTCAGTTGCAGAGGTTGTTCGCAAAGCTGTTGAATCACCAGCCAAGTCGGTTGTGGTTACAGGTGGCGAGCCATCGCTATACAATTTGGAACCTTTGTGTTCTGAATTGAAAAAGCACAATATCGAGAATTTCCTTGAGACATCGGGCGCATACGAGATTACAGGCGAATGGGATTGGATTTGCTTATCGCCAAAGGAAAATAAAGCACCCGTTGAAAGCTCATACAAAAAAGCCAACGAATTAAAGATGATCATCTTCGATTTGGAGAAGGATTTTGCAATTGCCGAAGAGCATGCTAAATTGGTGGGTGACGACTGTTTACTTTACTTACAATCGGAATGGAGCCAGTATGTGCACAATGTGAAACCTATTGTGGAGTATGTGAAGAACAATCCGAAGTGGAATATTTCTTTGCAATCGCACAAGTTTATGCGTATTCCATAAGCTAGGCACTCTTAACTTATTGATATAATGAATTGAATAAAAACATAACAAAGATTGTAAATAACATCTTTTGCTATGTTTTTTTTCTTTTACTTTTGGCTTGACCCAAAAAAAACTACCCCGAAGATTTGGGTCTAAGTGCATTAAACAACATCCTAGGATCATCTTTTAAATTTTTCGCTAGAGCCGCTGGGCTCTTACTTTTTTATTCACTCATTATAAAACGGGTGTTCATGAACTCGCTTCGCTCGTTTCTTAGATAAAAAAGTAAGCAAAAAATCAAGTCAGCCTGATCCTAGTTTTCGCTTTGTTGGAGCAACTGTTACACGCCTTACGGCAGGCTGACAAAGCACGCCCAAACATCTTAATAAAATATGATTTAGATTCTGAGTTTTTCTCTCTGGCCTCAGCGACGCAGATGGGGAACCCATAGACGAAGAAGACGTCGAGAAAAGAATGCTGTTTGAACGAGGAACGAGTGAGTTCATTCTTTTTAGTCTTTGAGTCGTAATGGGTCATCGAGCGCTGGAGCCGTTGATTTTTGTTACTTTTCATCAAGGAAAAGTAAATAAAGAAAGGTTTCTATTAAGTATCTCATGAGTCATGAACTATCAACAGAGCTGTAAACAAAACCTTTTGTTCTGTTTTACTTTTGGCTTAATCCAAAAGTAACTACCCCAAAGGGCTCATGAGCACCTTTTGAAATTTGGTTTGCGAATAAAAGATCAAGTCTCCATAAGACTCAGGGCAAATACTTCAGCTATCATAAGTGCAGCTGGGTGATCTCCTCGTTCCTCCTCGGTTGACTTCGTCGATTTCGCAAGCTCAATTCCCAGTTTTACTAATGATTCCTTCGAATTCTTACCCATCGCCTTCTGAGGCCAATCAATACTGGACTCTGAAAGAATGTTTAAAATATAAGGAGTTACGTATTGAAGGATCGGCCTCGGCAACGTAAGTGGGGCCCCATAGGTGAAAAAGGCGTTAAAAACAGAATGCTGTCTGAGTGAGGTACGAACGAGTTCAGTCTGTTTAGCCTTTGAACCGTGATGGGTCGCTGAGTGCCGGAGCCAATGATTTTTGTTACTTTTCATCAAGGAAAAGTAAATAAAGAGAATTCATGGTCATTCTTTATTTATTCCCTAATTTTCGGATTGAAACATAAAGAATCAAAGCGTGAAGAAAACAATCCTCATTCAATATGCCATTCCCAAAGAAGGACTCAAAGTACTGGGTCAATCTTATCACATCGTTTATCCAGATAAAGATTACTTTACTGAGGAAGAACTCATGGAGCGAATTCCCAATTGTGAAGCTTTGCTATCAATTTTCAATCAGCCCGTAAGTACAAATCTAATTGAAGCAGGTAAAAAGTTGGAGATTATTTCGAATTTCGGCGTGGGCTATAATAATATTGATGTGGAAGTTGCGACTAAGAGAGGTATTGCCATTTGCAACACACCTGATGCTGTTTGCGAACCAACTGCTGAGCTTTGCTTATCGCTGATCTTGTCACTTAGCAGACGCGTTGCCGAATGTAATCATCGCCTTAGAACTGAAGACAATTTTAAATGGGGTGTGATGCGTAATTTAGGTCAAACCCTTAGAGGGAAAATCTTGGGAATCATCGGCATGGGTAAAATTGGCAAATCGGTGGCTCAAAAAGCACAGGCCTTTGGCATGAAAGTGGCTTATAACAATAGAACTCAACTGTCGACAAGTGAAGAAGCTGATCTGAATATTGACTATTTAGGTTTTGATGATCTTCTAAAAACTGCAGATGTTATTTCTCTGCATTGTCCGTTGAATGAATCGACCCATCACCTGATTGGCGAAAAGGAACTTTCGATGATGAAGACATCGGCTTACCTGATAAATACTGCACGAGGCCCCGTTGTGGATGAGCATGCTTTAGCTGAGGCACTGGAAAAAGATATGATTGCGGGTGCTGCCTTGGATGTTTTCGAAAACGAACCCCACATCACAGAGCAACTGATGACGCTTAACAATGTGGTGCTAGCTCCACATATTGGTACAGCCTGCATCGAAACTCGAATTGAAATGGCTGAGGAAGCCTCACAAAATATATTGGATCATTGGAGAAAAGGCAAATCGAAGAACCAAGTTAATTAGATGATTTGGTGATGTGAGGATGTGAGGATGTGGTGACGTGCACTTCGACTCCGCTCAGTGACCAATAATCAAGATGTGGTGCGTTACCCTGAGTGCGTTACCCTGAGCGGAGTCGAAGGGAGCCGAAATGTGGTGATAAAATAATCATCCACAAATTACACAAATCGATTATTCATATAGGACTGACTAATGAATATATTTAGAAATTTAAGACGCGATAAATCGCCGTCTCTACAACATAAACTATGGCAACAGAAATAGAACGCAAATACCTGATTAAAGAAGATCTTCTTAATTTTCCTGCTGAGGGAAATCGAATAGTGCAAGGCTATTTGTGGAGTGAGAAAGGGAAAAGTATGCGTATCAGAATTACGAAAGGGAAAGGCTTTTTAACCATTAAAACGGGAACGAATCCTTTATCGAGGTTGGAATATGAATACGAGATTCCATTGACAGATGCCGAGGAACTATTAAGTCAATGTGATAAGAAGATTGAGAAAACCAGATTCATAATTGAAGTGGCAAGAATGAATTGGGAAGTTGATGTGTTCGAGGGAGAAAACAAAGGCTTAATCGTAGCTGAAATTGAACTTGAATCGGAAGATCAGGAGTTTGAAAAACCAGAATGGTTGGGGATGGAAGTTACTCAAGACAAACGCTACTTAAACGTTAATCTAATCAATCAGCCTATAAGTTTATGGTAGATTAACTTCCACGATATTTTGAGTAGTGTCAACAACTACAGGTGGGTTAATCGCATCGTAAAGACATTCTTGAATATTCGTTCTCACATCCATCTTCATCAGTTTGGTATTCCAATCGTCAGGATACACGCGGTTTGAAAGAAAAACGTAAACCAATTCATAATCAGGATCGACCCAAACCATGGTTCCAGTGAAACCGGTATGTCCATAGCTATTAGCTGAAGCTTTAGTTGTCGTTGGTCCGTTGGTATCAGTCTTATCCAAAAATGGCTTATCAAAACCTATTCCCCTCCTATTGGTTCCTTCAGGATAAGCACGAGAGGTAAATTGCTTAAGGGTTTCTGGCTGAAAAAAAGTTACACCACCATAGCTACCCTTTTGCAAATACATTTGCATGAGTTTAGCAAGATCGGTTGCACTACCAAAAACACCAGCATGACCTGCTACTCCACCTAACATGGCAGCAGTTGGATCTTGAACGTAGCCTTTTATCAGTTGCTTACGGAAAAATTTATCATTTTGAGTTGGCGTAATACGCGATAAACTAAAACGCTTACGAGGGTGATAACTCAGTGTTCCAGCTCCAATCTTACGGTAGATATTTTTCTTCACATAGCTATCCATACTGCATGTTAAATGCTCATCTAACATTCTCTTAAGCAAAATAAAACCCAAGTCGCTGTACTTATAACCATTGGTCTCTCTTAAATCACTTGCTAAAACCTGCTTATAGATAGTATCGTTGAAACCTTCCTTCACGTATAAATCCTTAGCAACCTTAACTGGGTATTCCTTTGAAGCTTTCGCACTAAATAGCGACTTTTTAAATCTATAATTCTTATTGGCAAAAAGGTGTTTCCCAACCTTAATTCGGTAGACTCTTGAAGAATCGTGACTAAACAAATCGCGACGTAAACGTGCCGTATCTACCGCTTCACGATGAAATGGTTTCCAAGGCAAAAGTCTAGCTTCATGAGCCAATATTTTACGTAAAATCAAAGTATCCTTATTCGTTCCTTTAGCAGCCGTTAAAAAATCTCCCAACTGTCCATCAACATCAATCTTACCCTCATCGACCAATTGCATTAAAATAGGCAAAGAGGCTGCCACTTTAGTTACCGATGCTAAATCGTATAGATCTGTGATTTTCACATTCACATTCTTGTCGTAGGTATGATACCCATAGGCCTTATTGTGAATGATACGCCCTTTGTGAGCGATTAATATTTGGCAGCCTGGTGTTGCCTTCTGCTCAATCGCATCAAGAGCTAAAGAATCAATTTCCTTTAATTTTGAACGATCAAATCCAGTTTGTTCTGGAAAAGCGTAACCTAGTCTGTTTTTCTTAGTATCAAAACCAGTTCCTTCAGGAATATCTTTATTCACGGAAACAGGTAAACGCCCTTTGGCTCCAATTCCTCCAAAAATAATTTGTGCCGATGCCTTTTGAGTTTCCATATTATCCTCGTAAGAAACAATGATTGCTGCCAATTTATCTAATTTCTTGTAATAATCCAGAGCATACGGACTGGCAAACAAATCAAAAACAACCTTCTTGCGTTTCGATAGATTATTCACAAAGTCAACAGTCTGATCTGTTACGCCAAACTCCTTTGATGCTCTTCGATTACTATCGTGCTTACTAACAATGATCAAATTATAGGACCCTAGATTCTTAAGAAGCGTATTGTATTGCTTTTGTGTCGCATTCTTATCAATCTGATAAAAGTCGATATCTGTATATCGTCCTGAGTACTCTTGAAAGTGATTACGTTTCTTTGTTCCCATAGCAACTGATGCGATGCGTAATGTATCCAAGCGTTTTAGAGGCAACAAATCATTTTTATTACTTACTACAGTCATCGCATTTTCAATCAACATACGTCTCAAGATCATACCTTGCTGCGTGTTTAAACCAGACCACAAACGATCGGAAGAAACAGGTTTATAATTATTCAAGCCCAACCAATATTTTGCTTTAAGGATTTTTAAACATGATTGGTCTATTTTCTGTTGAGTTAATTCTCCTCTTGCAATAGCTGCTTTTATTTCTCTAATGGCCTTTGGAACATCCTCTGAAAATAACAGAACGTCGTTTCCTGCAATAGCTGCCTTGGCATCAACTTCACCAGGCTTATAATATTTACGAACGCCTTTCATATTCAATGCATCCGTAAAGACTAGTCCTTTAAAGCCTAATTCTTCTTTTAGTAATCCAGTAACAATAGGTTTAGATAAGGTAGAAGCTTTTGCCGATTTATCAAGTGCTGGAACATCGAGGTGAGCAACCATAATGCCACCTATCCCTGCTTTTATTGACTCTTTAAAAGGATATAATTCTACATCATCAAGTTCCACTCTTGAACGATCAACAACTGGTAAATCATGATGAGAATCTGTATCTGTATCGCCATGCCCAGGGAAATGTTTACCGACGGCAACAACACCGCCACTTTGCATACCAGCTGCAAAAGCAATTCCTTTTTCAGCAACATTCACTTTGCCCTCACCATACGATCGTGAATTGATCACAGGATTCTTCGGATTACTATTGACATCTAATACTGGAGCAAAATTAACATGTATGCCCATTCGGCGACATTCAACAGCCATCTCTTGACCTAACATGAAAAGTAGACTAGTATCCTGAACAGCGCCCATGGTAATCTGCTGTGGGTATTTTAGTGTTTGCTTTAATCGAGCACCCAAACCATACTCCGCATCCATACCAATCCATAAAGGTAAATTCGATTTACTCTGATACAAATTGGTCAAACGAGCTTGCTCCTTCGGTGTACCTTGAAAAAAGATTAAGCCTCCAATTTCATATTTCTCTATCAGGTTTAAGATCTTCTTCTCTTCAGCCGAGGTCTTATTTGAATAGGCAGCAACCATAAACAGCTGAGCAATTCGCTGATCTTGGTTCATTCCCGACATGATAGAGTCAGCCCAAACAGCATTTGTTTCGTAAATTGAACTTAGAGGCTGTGAACTCACAAAATCAGATTGGGCGATACTTGACAAACTTAGAAAACAGAAAGTAACTAAGACAATGTGTTTAAAGCTTGGAATCTTTATAATCATATTCGAAAAAGGGATTTACGATGTGTCGATTTATCTATCTCTGGTAGTAACTAACAAAAATAGAAATCCCAATTAGAATAAAGTAGGAATGTCAAGAATAATATTGGAAAAAAGGGGAAAATAAAAAAAGGGGCTGACGACCCCTTTTTTATTACTTACAACTAAACCATATTTAAAACTCGATCTAAAGATACAAGCACTAATTATGCAAATTTAACATCTTAAAAGATGTCCAAGTTAAAAAAGGAAACTACATCTCTTTTTTACTCTTCATATGTAAAAGTATCCCATAAGCACATCATATGCAAGTGTCAAGTTTGTCAAGTTCACAACACTGAACATAAGTTCATAATGTTCGTTTTCGAATATCTCTTTTTTAATAACATATATATCAAGACTTACAGCCTTATATTGAAAGAATGATCTTGGAATTATCGTAAGTAGAAAGCACGTTAAAGTGTCTTGGTAAAAATACAATTTCTAACCATAATGTGTCTGCAATGAGAATATTCCTGATTATTTCTATTCTAATTCTGGGTCATTTCTCAATTTCAGCTCAGAATAAAGCTAATATCAAGTCTCTAAAGAATATGAATGGCGAAATTCGATTTGAGCTTCAAATAGAGAACCAAACCTTCCATTTGGATAAAATGAGAAGCATAAATGAGAACCTGATGAATAACTCAACTAAGTTTGCAGAAGAACTTATACTCTCGTTTTCAAAATAAAACCTCTCGCAATCCCGAAAACTCTCGGGACCCTAAGATTCCCGCTAATCGAGACCGCAAAATTCGCAAAGACATCAGGTCAAATTACAAAATCTTCGCGTTCATGTGATTTTCCTTTGCGCACTTTGCGTGAAATTAAACTTTCTTTCCTACATATCTGATCACAGAAGCTAGACCTTGGTGAAATTCTCCTTCTGAAAGTTCTACTTCCACTTCTTGAAGGCTTATCATTTCTATATCTGAAAAATCGTCCAACAAGTTTTCCTTCGAAAACAACATAGACTCCTGTCTTGGTCCTCCAGATTCCTTACCCAATTGTTTTTTTGAAAATCCTTCTAGGATTAAAATACCACCAGGCTTTAAATATGTCGAAATCAATTGATGGTATACCTTCCTTTTATCTTCCGACACATGAGCATAAATCAGAGCAATGCAATCGAAGCTTTCGTTTTCAGAATTGAAATTCTCAAAGCCAGCGACCTCATAATTAATCTCAAGCTTATTTTCTTTTGCCAAATTGAGAGCTTTCAATCGGCCTTCTTTGCTTTGGTCAAAAGCTAAAACTTCCCACGACTGGCTTGCTGCAAAAACAGCATTCCTACCTTCTCCCTCAGCTGGTAATAATACACGACCAACTTTCAATTTCAGCAGTTCCTCCTTAAAGAACTCATTCGGTTTAATGCCATAAACAAAGCTTTCGCTTGCATAGCGTTCGTCCCACATTTCACTTTGTGATTTTGCCATCTTATTCTCTTAATTTTTGAACAGCTTCAACAATAGCTTCTGCTGCCTGATCAATTTCCTCTTCGGTGCTATACTTTCCCACGGAGAAACGAACAGTGCCCATGGCATAAGCTTTATCTAATTGCATGGCTGCCAATGTTGCTGATACCGAAATTGAATCGGTATGACAAGCTGCACCAGCTGATGCGGCTACTTGAGGTAAATTTGATAGAAGCGTATTTGCTTCAATATTTTTAAAAGATACACTCAAAGTGTTAGGCAAACAGAAGTCCGTATTGCCATTAAACTGGATATCATCAAGAATTGATAAAGCTTGTTTTAACCGATTAACCAAAGATTTATCGTGAACGAAACTCGTTTGCAAATTGGCTTTAGCTAGTTTGGCTGCCCTACCCAAACCCACAATTTCCAAAACATTCTCGGTTCCTGCTCTTAGGTTATTTTCATGATCAGCTCCATGCATTAACTTTTGTAATTCAATTCCCTTGCCTATATACAAAGCTCCAATCCCTTTAGGTCCATAAAATTTATGGCCTGCAATAGTCAGCAAATCAACACCCAATTCTTGAATGTCAACAGGAACTTTCCCTACGGCCTGAGCACAATCAGAATGTACTACAATTCCATGCTTTTTAGCCAACTCACTTATCTCAGAAATGGGTTGAAGTGTTCCTACTTCGTTATTAGCATACATCACCGAGATTAAAATCGTTTCTGGACGAATTGCCGCTTCCAAATCAGAAACTTGGATACGTCCTGTGCCATCAACAGGTAGATAGGTCACTTCAAAGCCTTCGGATTCTAGGTATTTACAAACCTCACTAACAGCAGGATGCTCTATTGAAGAAGTGATGATATGATTTCCTTTACTTCTATTTGCAAAAGCATAGCCTTTTAAAGCATAATTATTCGACTCCGTTCCACCACTTGTGAATATCACTTCCGAAGATTCGCAATTGAGCAAAACTGCCAACTGTTTACGCCCCTTCTCCACTGCTTTTTTACATGCCCTACCGTAGGTGTGAGAACTAGAAGGGTTCCCAAAATAATCATACAAATAGGGTTTCATCTCATCTGCAACTTCTTTTGCGATAGGTGTTGTGGCATTATAATCTAGATATATCGGTTGCATGGCTTATATTTTAAAATGTAATTCTATTTCTTTATGACTTTAAATTCGGTTCGACGGTTCATCGCCTTTCCTTCTTCACTTGTATTATCTCTAATTGGCTTAGTAGCAGCGTAACCTTTATAAGTCAAGCGATTCTCTGGAATCCCTCTTCCAATTAAAGTGGAATAAACTGCTTTTGCTCGATTTTCCGACAAGGTTTTATTCTTAGTATCAGAACCTGTGTTATCGGTATGACCTGAAAGTTCGATATAGATACTTCTATTCAAGATAAGGAATTCATAAAGGCTGTTGAGCTCACTTTCCGATTCAGATTTAATCTCCCATGAATCTGTTTCAAAGAAGATATTCTTTAGAACAACTTCCTCTCCTACACGAATTGCCTTTAAAGCAATATCTTTCTTCTGAGCTTGCTTACCAACTCGTTCTTTCATTTGAAAATGATCTGAAAAGAATAAATAACCATCTGCCTCAGCATGAAACAAATAATCTTTCCCTTCAGGCAAACAAACAAGATATGAACCTAATTTTCTATCAGATTTTGAATAAGCAATTGTATCTCGTGAATCTAAATCAAGTACGATTAATGAAGCTTCTAGAGGTTTCTTATTTTCATCATCGTTAACATAGCCTTTGAGGTAATTAACCTTCGGAGGATGCAATTCCAATGGCATATCAAATTCATAAATATCACGTCCATTATCTACTACTCTATCTGATGAAAAATAACCTTTATCACCTTTGGCATTAATGATTAAACCAATTTCATCATTGTGGGTATTAATAGGATATGATAGGTTTTTAGGTTGAGACCAATTCTCATCTGCTGATCTATCAATTTGATATAAATCGTAAGCGCCCATTCCTACCAAACCATCAGAAGCAAACACGAGATAGTCATTACTTGCGTGTATAAAGGGCGACATCTCATTTTCAGATGTGTTTATATTTAAATTCTCAGCCTTAGACCATCGCTGTTTTCCATCATCTAAAATCTCGATTAAATTCGATTTCCAAATATCCATTTTCCCTTTGCCAGATTTGCGATTACTCACAAAATAAAGGCTCCTTCCATCGGAAGAAATACTTGGCTGTGCTTCCCATGCTCTTGTATTCACATTGGCACCACAATTTATAGGTGCAGACCATGTATTGCCTACTTTTTTTGAATAATAAATATCACAACGACCTCTTCCATCTTCTCTAGCACTAGCCGTAAAATACATATAACGCCCATCGGCAGTAATACTTTGTGCACCTTCGTTCTTTCTTGTATTAATTGCTTCTGATAGAGCTTTAGAGTTCGACCAAGTATCATTCCCACGCTCAGAATACCACAAATCTTCCTGAAAAATTTCCTTCTGATTCCGACCTATTCTTCCTGTTGGAATTAAACGTGTGAAAATTAAGGTTTGCTCATCGGCTGTTAGGCTTGGCCAATATTCATCGGCCTTCGTATTTATAGAATCGCTAACACCTACAGCATTCAATTTCTTCGGATTTTTTAGAGCGTCTAAAGCAAACTCACAGCACTTTAACTTGTGTAAACTCAAATTTCGGTTCCTAGCAGATATTTTATTCAGATTCAAAAAAGCTCTATAGCTTTCTGATGCCTTCTCATACTTGCCGCCCTTTAAATATGCATTAGCCAAGTTAAACATCGCATTGGGGAAAAAGTTAGGATTAATGACGATAGCTTGCTCATACATATCAATCACTTTTTGATCATCCCCTTTGTCACTATAAAGATCTGCCGAGAACAAAAGAGCTTCCATAAAACGATTATCTCTTTCTAAAGCTTTCATTAAAAAAGATAATGCCTCATCTGAATTTCTCAGCTTGATCGACTCTTGAGCTTTCTGGTAGAACTTGATAGCTTTCTTATCTTCAGAAGCGTATTTCTTCTGTGCCGATAGTCCAAGAGTGAAACTCAAAAGAAGACTGATTAAAATAATGCGTTGCATGATCTGATAGTTTAAAATCTTAAGCAAATTTTATCTGTGACAAAGCTCAATATAAGGACAAGTTCTACAAACATCAACATCCTCTACCTGTGTGAATGGGATTGCAGGATTAAATATCTCTTCCAAAAGATCAGTAAAGCCATCTAAAAATTCCTGCTTGTACGCTAAATAGCTACCAACTGGAATACCTTTAGCTCTCCCCTCCTTTTGCTCAAGCACACTTGAAAATTTCGAATTAAAAATCGACTTCAATCCATATACATTAGGTGAGATAGCCAAATCATCGCCGTGTTCCATATCGTAAAACAAGCAATACAATAAGGTCTGAAATGCGGCCTTGTTTCTTTTCTTATTTCCTGATTCAAATAACGATTCTACATCCTTAAAGATAAGCTCTGCAGCGCCCGTTTTGTAGTCAATTACTCGAACTGTATTATCAACTTGATCGACTCTATCAATTATTCCAGCGATATTAACTTTTCTTCCATCTGATTTTAATGGAACTTGTATCTTATATCGTCCTTCAACCGCTATCATCTTAAATGGAGCGGATTCGGAATCAACTTTAAGTAATCGATCGATAAATTTTAAGATAATATCAAATATCAGACGATTTCTACCGCTTACCTCTACAATTTTCTCTTTATCTAAATTGAAATAAAGCTCTTTAAAAGCATCTTCCAGAACCTTGGTTTGCACCTTTTTATTTTTTCTTAATCCTTCTAAATCAGCCTTACTTATTGTCTTACCAACATAGGGCTCGTAGAGTTTCTCCATTGCCTGGTGAAATAAGTTCCCAAACATAGGCGGATCAATCTCTTCAAGAATGGCATCAGGTTCTCGCATCCCTGCCAAATAGCGGTAATAGAACCTTAAGTTACAGCCCATATACGAATTTAAGGCTGATGGTGAGAAGCTTCGCTTATCCGCTCCACAATACTCATTTAGTTGTTTTAATATTCTTTCATTCTTCGCTATACTAATTGGATTAGCATTGGTAATTACAATATCGTGTGAAGGATGTTTTTCTTCAATTTTAAATACCGATTCATATTTTAATTGATAAAGGAAGCGACTCATTTCGCCTGTTCGTATCCCATCACTTTGTGTGCTGTACAATAACTTTATCTCCTCGGGCCTCTGAATTAGGCGATAAAAATAATAGGCAAAAATAGCATCCTGATGATCGATAGTAGGCATGCCAAAACCTTGACGTAAATGATAGGGAACAAATGAATTGGAAGTCCCCGTTTTAGGCAACTTGCCCTCATTCATCGACAAGACAATAATCCTCTTAAAATCTAGTAATCGTGTTTCCAATATACCCATCACCTGCAAACCTGCCAATGGTTCCCCTTCGAAAGGAATACTTAAGCTTTGAATCATCTTATCCAAAAGTCGATAGAAAGTATCAAGTTTAATCTCGATCTTATGCTGATCCAGTAGGCCAGTCAATCGTTTGATTGCTAAAAATAAATGATAAATATATTCTCGCTCAATTTTATCTAACCTTCCCTCATCTTCTTTATCCAGATCAAGATTCTTATAGATGGCCTGTAATAAATCGAGCAAATATGCAGAAACCTGTTCTACAGATTTTAAGGGCTCAAATAGTTTTTCCAGAACTGGATCGCCAACTAGCATTTCGCGATTGACATGTACCCAATTACTCTTTATGATTTGCTGTGCTAAGCTTTCTGCCAATTCAGGATTAATGGCATTTAGATATTGATGGTTTAGAAGTGCTAAAACCTGTTTATGATGAAACACAAAATCTCGCCCCTGCTTACGTCCCCCTTTTTGCAAATCGATAATTAAGCCTAACAAGCTTGCTACAGGCGTGTTCTTAGCAGGGTATCCCATGGTCACATTCACATGCTCAACATTTTTTGGGATAGAATTCAGCACAGGTAAAAGAAGTTCTTCATCAGCCAATATAACGGCTGTTTCTTCTAAATTCACCTCTTTCTGTTCGGCATATTCCTTCAAAAATTTATGAGCAAACTTAGCCTGTCCCACTTCTGATGAAAGTGAAATAAACTCGATGGCTGTTCTTTCAGCAACAATATTCTTAAAAGATATTTGACTCTTTGGCGATGGATATTTTCTTAAGTTATCACGCATAAATAAGCCTGCTTCGTGATAAGGGTTTTTCACATATGACTCATCGTAATCCCAATAGAATTCAGCTTGCTCTCTTTCCTTCAAACAAGTGAAAATATCCTTTTCACACCTATTTAAAGCGTTGAATCCAGCAAATATAATTTTCTCGTAATTAATTTCAATGTCTTTGTTCTCCAATCGATCAACGACCAATCGACTTGCCATCCCTTCATACGATAAGCCTTCGCTTTCTAACTCATTTCGCAAATTAGAGTAAATGGTAAATAAAGATTCCCAAACTGATACAAACTGATGTTGATGCTCCGATAATTTATCAGGGTTGAATGTGCTCCAAAAAGAACGAATAGCTTCTATCTGCTCTTCGTCCAAATAATCGAAGATATTTTCAATCTCCTTTTCATCTGCTAAGTTTTGAAACAAATGTTTCGCATCAACACGATACTTATCCAAGTCATCGAAATCACCCAAAATCATTTCACCCCAATGGTAGAACTCATCAAAAGTTTCTTCAGACTTTGTAACAGAGCAATAGGTTTTATACAATCGGCACAAAAGGGCCAAATTATCCTCAACCATAAGAGGCGACCATTTTTTAATCAGATCATTAATGGTGAGAATCTCTGGTGAAAACATCGGTTTGGAAACCAACTCATTCAAATATTTAGTGAAGAATAGGCCAGCACGGCGGTTTGGAAACACTAACAAACAATTTGATAATTGCTTGCCGTATCGTGTATCTAATTCGTTTGTTACTTCTTTTAAAAATGAGGACATATATATTGAAGATGTGTGTTTAAATTTTAATTCAGACGCGATAAATCGCGTCTCTACTAACAAATCATTTGATTTTCTTTATTTACTGTAATCGAAAACCCATTCTATTTCTTTGGATGTAGACATGCCATTAGGATTACAACCAAGCTTCCCTTCTGGAATTTCAATACCCATATCTTCGTAGTGCTTGACCCAAGCAGGATGGAATTCACCAGTCTTAGCATCTTTAAATGTCATAGCGTCCAACTTGAAAATTTCTGATCCATCACCAGAGTGTTTAAACATCTCGTATATTAATTCAGAGCAGTAATAAGTTGAATCGGACATCAAATAAGTCGGATCATACGGAAATCCAATCAAACTTCTACCGTATGATACAGCTTTAACAATTCGTAATTGATGCTTTTTATTTAAGCGAGCAACACGAACTTTTGGCATTCTATCCGCATTCAAGCTTCTAGTTAAAAAACTATCCAATGAGGTATATTGCACAGCCTCACCTATAGCTTCTAAAATCAATATCTCTTCTTTACCTCCAGAAACTGCTATCCCCACATGAGAAAAACTTAAGGCCTTTTCTTCAGCCGTCACATCTTCAATGGCATCAGATAAAGAACTTCCATCTAAATCCTGAAAAAGGAGATCACCTGCTTGTAGTTTGAAAGCTTTGGGCGTGTTCTGGCTCCCACAAGAGAACAGAACGATTGTAATAATTAATAGAATTGAATGAGATATCGTATTGAATTTCATAGGATAGTTATGCTTAGAAACGAGTGACTGAATGATCAAGCTCAATCAAAATTAATCAATTAGAATTAGCCATCAAATATTGTGGTGTAAACTATCATACAAACTTGAAAATCGCTGTGCTTATCAGCTGATAGAAAACCTCTATGAACTGATTAAGAAAAAAGATGATTTTTTTATCTTTTAATCCTTTATAAACATTCGGATAAAACTCAATTTTAATACATTTGTTAGTGAACAGGCTTTCTAAATTATTTTTTATAATTTAATACTTCTATTTACCGATAGAAAAAGGGCTCTAATCATTTAGAAAATAACACATTAATATCACTTTCTAAATAGGCGTATTGCTAAGACATCCTGTTGATTGAAACAAAAAACAAAACTAGACCAACAACTTAATAACTTTATGGATAAATTCAGTTTTTTAGGTAATAGTGAAATCGAATTCATCGATGACATGTACCAATCCTATAAAAAAGACCCTAGCTCGGTTGAAGAATCTTGGCAAAAATTTTTCCAGGGATTCGACTTTGCTGCTGAGAAGTTCCCAAGCAAACCACAAATGGATAGCCTAAGCTCTCTTCCTGCTGAATCGATGAGTAAGGAATTTAACGTGATCAATATGATCCAAGCTTTCCGCCAACGTGGCCATTTATTCACTAAAACGAATCCTGTTCGTGTTAGGCGTAAGTACTTCCCTACTCTTGATATTGAAAATTTTGATCTATCTCAAGCGGATATGGAAACCGTTTTCCAAGCTGGTAACGAATTAGGAATTGGTCCATCAAAGCTTAAAGATATTCTTGATCACCTTCAGGAGACTTATTGTCATTCGGTAGGTGTTGAGTACTTATACTTGCGTACGCCAGACAAGGTGAAATGGCTTCAAAACAAAATGGAGATCAGTAAGAATCAACCAAATTTTACAGATGAACACCGTAAGCACATTTACTACCATTTAAAATTAGCTGTTGGTTTTGAGAACTTTATCCACAAAAAATTTGTTGGACAAAAACGTTTCTCACTTGAAGGAACGGAAACTTTAATTCCTGCTCTTGATGCCCTAATTGAAAAAGGTGCACAATTGGGCGTTGAAGAATTTGTGTTTGGTATGGCTCACCGTGGTCGTCTTAATGTTTTAGCTAACATTATAGAGAAGCCTTACGAGAATATATTCAAAGAATTTGTTGGTGAAGAATTTGAAGATGATATTACCCTAGGTGATGTAAAATACCATTTAGGATACGGAAATACAGTTAAAACTGATGATGGCAATGAAGTAAAGCTTCATTTAACACCAAACCCATCGCACTTGGAAACTGTTGGAGCTGTAGTTGAAGGTATCTCTCGTTCTAAAATTGACAACGATTATAAAGGTGACGAAAACAAACTAGTCCCTATTGTCATTCATGGCGATGCTGCAATTGCAGCTCAAGGAATTGTATACGAAACCGTTCAGATGGCTGAACTTCAAGCCTACAGAACGGGTGGAACAATTCACTTGGTAATCAACAATCAAATTGGTTTTACGACCAATTACCTTGATGCACGATCTAGTACTTATTGTACTGATGTTGCTAAGGTGACTCGATGCCCAGTTTTCCATATTAATGGTGACGATGTTGAGGCTTTGATTTACACCATCGGCTTGGCAATGGAGTACCGTCAAGAATTTAAGACGGATGTTTTTATCGATATACTATCGTACAGAAAGTATGGACATAACGAAGGTGACGAGCCTCGTTTCACTCAGCCTTTATTGTATAATCAAATAGCGAAGCATAAGAATCCAAGAGATATTTATGGTGATTACCTAATAAGTAAAGGTGTATACAAACAAGAGAATATAAAGGAACTCATTACAGAATATAACAACTTTCTAAACGATAAGTTTGAGGTTTCAAAGACTATAAAAAAACTATATATCCAGCCTTTCCTTGGGGAATACTATGAAGATATTCGTTATTCCACTGAGGCAGATTTTGATATTACTCCTGTTTTCAAAACAGAAAAAAGCAAGCTCCTTAAGTTGGCTGATAAGATTACGACTTTACCTGAAGACATTGAATTTTTCAAAAAAGTCGGTAAATTAATGGCTGATCGTAAGAAGATGATTTCTGAAGATCGTTTGGATTGGGCCATGGGTGAGCTAATGGCTTATGCAAGTTTATTGGAAGAAGGACATGGTGTTAGAATTAGTGGTCAGGATTCTGAGCGTGGAACGTTTTCTCACCGTCATGCATCACTTACCATACATGATTCTGCACAAAAGTATTTCCCATTAAAACATGTTAGCGAAAATCAAGCGCCTTGCCATATTTACAACTCACATTTGAGTGAATATGCTGTACTTGGATTCGAATATGGTTACGCTTTGGCACATCCATCTGGCTTAACAATTTGGGAAGCTCAGTTTGGTGATTTCCATAATGTAGCACAAGCTGTTATCGATCAATACATCAGTTCAGGTGAAGACAAATGGGGCGTTAAAAATGGACTTGTTCTATTCTTACCACATGGTTACGAAGGGCAAGGTGCTGAACACTCAAGTTCACGAATTGAACGTTTTTTAACGCTTTGCGCAAACAACAATATGCAAGTTATTAACCCAACGACTCCTGCAAACCATTACCATGCACTGCGTCGTCAGGTTAAGCGAGATATTAGAATTCCATTAATTTGCTTTACGCCTAAGAGTTTACTTAGACACGCTAACTGTGTCTCTACAATGGACGATTTAGCTGAAGGTAGATTCCAGGAAATTATAGATGACAGTAATGTAATTGCTGAAGAGGTAAGCCGAGTGGTATTTTGTTCTGGAAAAATCTATTACGATTTACTAGCCAAGAAAACTGAATTGAATGCTCAAGATGTGGCTTTAATTCGAATCGAGCAGCTTTATCCTTTTCCTCAAAAACAGGTTGACTGTATTTTAGAGAAATATCCTAAGGCTCTTCTACACCTATGGGTACAAGAAGAACCTGAGAATATGGGGCCATGGCAATTCATCAATTACAACATCAAAAATATTGAATTGACACCAATTGCTCGTATGGCAAGTGGTAGTACGGCAACTGGCCTTACAAAGATTCACAATATTGGGCAAAATGAAATCATCAACAAGGTCTTTAGACGATGCGATTGTGATAGAGAATTGAAATATTGTGGTTTACAATGTGTAGTCGGAAGTTCGAAAGAAGACATTCGTAGACAACATGAGTATTTCCAAGACAAGAAAAGTAAGCTACTGATGTAAAAGGGAAATGCCTAAAGCTTTTTAAGTGCCTTGAGTACTTACAAGTAGATTACATTGCTCACTATAAGTACTCATAAATATTTTAAGTACTTATAAACTATAATAATTAACATCAACAACTAATTATATCAAAACATGCTTGAAATAAAGATTCCCAGTCCGGGAGAATCCATATCCGAAGTTGAAATTGCCAATTGGTTTGTTGCCGATGGTGCTATTGTTGAAAAGGAACAAGAAATTGCTGAGATCGAATCTGACAAAGCAACACTAACTCTTGTAGCTGATGAAGGTGGTAAAATATCTATCAAGGCAAACGAAGGTGATACGGTAGCGGTAGGTTCTGTAGCTTGTACCATAGATACAAGTTTTGCTGGTGAAGCTAAATCTGCTAGCTCTAAGGCTGAAGCCAAAGAGGATGCACCTAAGCAAGAAGCTAAGTTATCTGAAGCTGCTCCAATCAAAAATTCTGATGAATTTAAGGATGTTAAGATTTCTCCTGTTGCTAAAAAGCTGATGGAAGAAAATCAACTTTCTGTTGATGATGTGATTGCAGGACTTCACCGATTATCTAAGAAAGATATTGAGCAAGTTGTTGAAAATAAAGGACAAGCTCCAGCAGCTTTGGCACAGCCAGAACCTGTTGAACGCAATATCGATCGTAAGAAAATGAGTAACCTTCGTAAGAAGTTAAGTGCTCGTTTGGTGTCGGTTAAGAACGAAACAGCTATGCTTACAACCTTCAACGAGGTTGATATGTCGGCTGTTATGCAATTGAGAAAGAAATACCAAAAGCAATTCGTTGAGACTCATGACATCAAATTAGGTTTCATGTCATTCTTTACCAAAGCTGTTAGTATCGCTCTTAAAGCTCACCCTACCGTTAATTCAATGATGGATGGTGATGAAATTGTTACACCAAACTATATGGATGTAGCTATGGCAGTTCAAACACCTAAAGGTTTAATGGTTCCTGTTATTAGAGATACTCAAAACCTAGGCTTAGCTGATATTGAAAGAGAATTGATGCGACTTGCTAATAAGGCACGTTCTGGCAAGATTAGTTTAGACGAAATGACTGGCGGTACCTTTACCATTACCAATGGTGGCGTTTTCGGATCACTTCTAAGTACACCAATTATCAATCCTCCTCAGTCTGGAATTTTAGGTATGCACAATATTGTTGAGCGACCAATTGCTCTTAATGGCAAGGTTGAAATTCGCCCTATGATGTATATCGCACTATCATACGATCACCGAGTGATTGATGGAAAAGATTCAGTTGGTTTCCTAGTGAAAATTAAAGAGCTAATTGAAAATCCTCATCGCATGATCACCATGGGACAAGATCCTGATAGCTTGCTTTTAGGCATCTAAAAGATTTAGGGTTTAAAAATAAAAAGCAAGGCCAGATTCTCGATTGAGATTCTGGCCTTGCTTTTTTACCCTCCCTTATAGCTGAAGAGTTTCAGCCCTACAGGCTGTTGATTCTCAGGTTCTATATACTAGAGGCGATGTCCCCGTTCTGGAATACCTAAGGACGCTGCCCCTAGTTAAAGTATGAGAGCCTTTCAGGCTCTAATAAAAGAAAGGCTGAAAGCCTGAAGTTCCCCAACTCGGGATGCAGTCCCGAGATCATCCCCAAAGTAAATCACAGGCTGAAAGCCTGATATCCCAAACCTTGGGGCAGAGTCCCAAAGAAGAAGGGCTGGAACTAATTAAGTCCAAAAATATTTCTCATCATACTCGATCATATCAGACTCCTTTATATATGATTCTAATTCTGACTTATATGTTTTTAATTGATGATGTTCCTTCTGACAATCAATATACTTTTCCACTATATGTAATGCTCTACTACTAACCGAAAATGCACCATAGCCAATTTGCCAAGTAAATACGCTAACACCTTTCTCCTTCATCCACTTCGAACTTGATTTTTTCACTTCCTCCACAACTTTAGCCAAGGCATAATTCTTCGATAATCGAAATAGAATGTGAATATGATCTGGCATAGAGTTGATTCTTATAGATGGACTTTCCATTTTCCTCAATATTCCAATGATGTATGCATGAAGTTCTTTTTCTATCTCTTTTGTGATATACGACTCCCTAAATTTAGTTCCGAAGGTTAGATGAACATAGAGTTGTGATAAAGATTGTCCCATAATTAGTTATTATATATGTTGCAGCCCTACAGGCTGCGATTTACATGATGTACAGTCTAGAGGCGATGCCTCTAGTTCTGGAGTATCCAGGAACGATGCCCCTAGTTAAAGTATAAGAGCCCTTCAGTCTCAAATAAAAAGAAGGCTGAAAGCCTGATACTCCTTAACTCGGGATGAAGTCCCGAGATAAAGCTGAAAGCCTGATATTCCTTAACTCGGGATGCAGTCCCGAGATAAGGGATAGAGTACCGAAATGCTGGGCTGAGTCCCCAGATGATGCGCCATGTAAATCGCAGCCTGAAGGGCTGACACAGAATTCAAAAAAAGCCTACCTAATACAAGGTAGGCTTTCATCAACTATTCCTAATTCTTATTATCCTTCGGCAGGAACTTCTTCGTCCTCCTTCTTGCTACGAGCATTTACAACTGAATTGTATTTTTCGATTAGGCTGTTGCATTCATTAATGATTGCTGCATAAACTGGCACTTCTCCAATTGTAGCAAAAGCCTGAATTCTATTCGTTAGCGTTCTATACGATTGAATAGCCTCTTTACGCAAAGCGATAATCTTCACATCAGGAGCAGCAGCATCTTCTTTAACACGAGCTAAGTAATGCGTATCGAATTGTGTATTAGCTTCGCTTAACTCACCTACCCAATTATCTAAGCCTAGTTTGTTTAGGCTGGTGTTTAAGTCCGCTTCCCGTCTCCACTCCTCAACTATTGCAGTTATCGTAGCTGTTTCACCTTGGTAATTCTGTCTGGTGATACCAGTTCTAAATTTCTTAAGAGAGAGCGTTAATGCTAAAGCAGCTTCTTTTGTCGCTTCATCGTAATGATTGGTATGCGCATCGATAAGGGTTTGGATACCCACAAATGCACGATCGCGTCTTTCATCATCTTGTTCCAACAGTTTGGTTAATTGACTCCCCAAATCTGGTTTATACAAAGAAGTCATGGTCATTATTTGACCCGATAGAGTATCAAACTCTGATCTCACGTTTAGAGCTTCAAGATCATTTCCACTCAGAATTCCCATGAAATTCTTTATAAACTGAATAAACTCATTGTGACGCAAATGCGTTAGATTAATAGATAAAAACATACTTGTTATTTTTTTTGGTTTAACAATAGGACAATGAAGGTACATTTTTCTGTTATAAAACAAAGCAATTTTTATGTTTTTATCACTTTAACAAAACAATATTTACTTATTGCATTAATAATGTGACTTAAAGCAGTAGTAAACATCGCTATCTTCGCATAAATGAATCGCAGAATTGCGAAAGCTTCAAACTGTGAGCAGCACACTTTCTCTCTTTAGAGAAAGCTTCCCGCACTGGTGTAAGAAGCTTTCTCCAAGCTGCGGAAGCTCCCCGCACTGGTGCAGCGAGCTTTCTCTAACTTGCGGTGGCTTCGCGCTGTGGGCAGGAAGCTTTCTCGTATGTGCGGTGGTTCGAAACTATGAGGGTGGTGTAAATATTGGCTTGAGGGTCTCACTCATTTTGTGAGGCTCTCAATAAATAGTAATATTAGTCAGAACATGACAATTCATGGCTGTCTTTGCGAGGACGAAGAATGAGGACGTGGCAATCTCATGATAAAAGAACAGACCTGACAAGAAAGGATATTTTAAAGCAGCTGCTGCCCCAGATTTGTAATCTGGGGTGAAGAATTGGCGATTTGTAATCGCCTAAACTGAAAAATGGGGATTTATAATCCCCAACTAGAACCTGCATATTGATAACATGCTTCATGAGCAAAGTGAATAAATATCTAGGAGCTAAAGCGCAAATGGGTAATCTAATTACGTTTTAATCATCCATCTTAATAACCTTTATCATATGAGAAGATACCATTCTAATTATATCTTGAATCATATCATTCATAAATAACGTTTTATATTCATTCTTAGTTTCAAAAAGAGTACTTGCGTTTCTAAGGGAATCTTTAGTATTGGTGTTCAGTTCTCTAATTGACAAATTGTATGTTGATTCATCTAATTTTAATCGACACTCTATCTCATAATCAATCTTCTTGCTTGCCGATTTTAGTGATAACATCTCTTTAGACCATCTAAATTCTTTCACATTAACTTCCTCTAAATCATAACCCAAAACTTCATAGTTATTTACAGGAACTTCTCTGTCTGATAATAATCTTGCGGTGGTCATTAAACCACTACGAATGGTTCTTGTTTTTTTCACTTTTTCATGATCGACATATTTTACTGTTTTGGTTTCAGCAAAAAAGTCATCGAACTTTCCTAATAACTTATCCAATGGATTCCAAATATCATTGTTTATATGGTGAAATAAGTCGTATGATACCTTAGGCGTTTTAAATATTTTGGATTTAGTAAGCTTTTCTCTTTTTAGAAGTTCAATTTCTTTTTCGATATCTCCAATCTCTTCTAAACCTTCACCTTTTGCTGCTTTTATACTCAATTCAATTGACCAGATGGCTTCTTTTTCGATATACTCAATCAAAGCAAGAACATTACCTGTGTCAGCTTTTTGCAATGCCGTTAAATATGCCTCCTTATCAACTGATTTTATTATTACAGGAGGATAAGAATATCTTAAAAGGATATAATTCATAACCAATCGAGCAACACGTCCATTACCATCATCAAAAGGATGAATAGAAACAAAACGGTAATGAAACTCTGCAGCTAACTGAACAGGATGCATGAGATCAGAATTCTCTGCGTACCATGATAATAGATCATTCATTTTGGCAGGGGTCTCCTCAGGACTTGCATACTCATGAATTTCACCATTTTTTAGTCTGACACTATTAGGTAATGTTTTATATTGACCAATTTTAATCTCTTTGCGAGTAGCTTGACCATCATAACTCATAGCTTTCTTCCAAAATGGCTTAACTAAGATCGTCTTATTTAATTCTTTAATGAACTGTTGAGTTAATGGGCGTTCTTTTTCTTTAGCCATTTCCTCTATTTCAGTTAGAGCTAAATCATGAGCTTTCATTTCCTCAATATCACTTACAGGTACATCGCCAGAACTTTTATCATAGATTAATAATAACTGAGTTTGACCATAAGTTAAAGTATTCCCTTCCAAATGATTCGAATTGTAATTAAATTCTAATCTCAGTTTTTTTCTCAACCTAGCTTCATCTTTATCCCCGATTGGTAATAACCGATCAAGCTGATCTTTAAGATTATTAATTTGTTCTATTGTTCTAGTTTTATAAGTCATATCTACTTATTTAGTAGGTTTATTTGATACCAATAAATCTTTAATGTCAACATCAAGTATAGTTGCAATCCTATATAAATCCTCTAAACTAGGTTGCCTTCTATTTTGCACATAAGAATTAATCATATTATAGCTCTTTCCAAGTTGGTTGGCTAACCAAACTTGCTTAATTCCTTTAGCTTCTAATATTCCCTTAATTTTATTCATAGTACATCTCATATTATGAGATAAAAATACAAAATTATTATTACAGAATCCTCATTTTATTAAGCTTAATAGTTTCTATAGGCAATACCGGTATTACACCTCAATATTTATAACGATTTGAATCTAGATTAAGGGTTGCAGCGGATAGCCCACAGCCTAAACGGATACTAAAAAGGGGATTAGAAATCCCCAACACAGAACCTGCAGATAAAATATCTTCAGGAGTTGAGACTTGAGGGTCTCACTCTTTTTGTGAGGCTCTCAATAGCTTCTCTTGTTACAGTCATACCCTGACATTTACAGCTTGCCTATAGTCAGAGCATGACGGGTTAAGTTTGATGCGAGACTTGCGTTAAGGATTGTAGTGGAAACCCCACAGGATGGCTTGAGGTACGAAAGCCATACGAGGAGTTGCAGCGGAAAGCCTGCCTTTCGGTCCTGCTCAAGGAGCGAAAGAACGCCCAAATAGATATTAAAAACCACCTCCCCCTTTTCCGAAAAATGATATGATTTGAGGGTCTCACTTTTCTTCTGTGAGGCTCTCAATAAAACTAGGTTATAGTCATACCCTGACATTTTCGACTTGCTTACAGTCAGAGCATGACATAGTTCTTCGAATGAGCAATAAACAAAAAGCCCCGATAGTTTAGAACTATCGGGGCTAATAATATATAGTGTGGTTTGCTATTAGATCTTAGCGTTTACCATAGCAACAATTTCGTTTTCAAGAGCTACAGCTTTGTCAACAATTGCTTGTCCTTTTGCAAGGGTGTCAGCAGCCCAAGCTTTGTCAGCTAGATCGGCAGCGTTAATCTTCACATTCATGAAAGCACCTAATACGCCCGAACGAGCAGCTAATGCACCTACGCCAGCATCGGTTACCGAGTTAGGGTTTCCGATTTGAGCCATAGCCTTACATACGTCCATGCAGCCTAAGCACATTTCCATAGTTTGGAAAGGAACCATAGTCGCAAACTTCGTTGCTTCTTCCATAGCCTCAGTACGTGCAGCTTTTTCAGCATCGGTAGCTTTAGGTAAACGGATAGCATCCATAATTTTGTTGAAAGCATTGGTATCTTCGTCAACTAACCAATTAAGCTTAGTGTGGTAGAATTTACCTTTCTCAGCCCAATCAGAGAACTCTTCCCAACGCTCGTCCCATCCTGGCTTGTGAGCAGAAAGGTTGGCAACCATTGAACCAAGAGCAGCACCCATTGCACCCATATAAGCAGAGATAGATCCTCCACCTGGAGCCATGGATTCAGACGCAGTTTCTTCAACAAAAGCTGTTAAGCTCAAGTCAACCAATTTCTTTGCACCTTTCTTAGCTTCATTTTCGAGAATGTACTCGATGATTTTTTTGTCAGCCTCGAATGGATAAAGCTCGTCTAATCCTAAAGATTTAACCGCAATCTTGATGATTTCGCGATCAGCAATACCTGTTGAACGTCCTTGCATGCGTAGGTAATGCTTACCTGCATCCAACATAGCCTGCAATGGCACAACACCTACTAATTCAGAACCTGTAACGCGAATTCCACGAGCTTGAGCTTTAGCACAAACCTCGTCGAATGCTTTGTGAATAGAAGTAATTGAGATATCAGTCATATTCATAGAAATCTGAGCAACGCCAAACTCCTCGATGAACCAACCAATTGCTTTAGTCGCTTTCAATGTTCCTGGCTCCATTACTGGCTTACCATTCGCATCTTTTACGATTTTACCTGTTGATGGATTTCCTTCGCGCACAGTACGACCTCTTTCACGAACGTCGAATGCAATAGCATTAGCACGACGAGTTGAAGTTGTGTTCAGGTTGAAGTTATAAGCTACTAAGAAGTTACGTGCACTTACAGCAGTTACACCACTCTTGGCTACAGCTGGAGTAAATTCAGCTGGTCCGAAATCTGGTTTCCAACGCTCAGTTCCAATACGATCTTTTACTGCTTCGTACTCACCGGCACGACAAACAGCAAGGTTTTTACGCTCTTCGATAAGTGCTGCATTCTCGTAGCAATATACAGGAATATTCAACTCAGTACCGATACGCTCAGCCAATTTGTGAGCATAAGCTACAGTCTCTTCCATAGTGATATTGGCAACTGGTACCAAAGGACAAACGTCAGTCGCTCCGAAACGTGGGTGAGCACCAGAATGCTTACTCATATCGATCAACTCAGATGCCTTTTTGATAGCACGACAAGCTGCTTCCAAAACCTCATTAGGTGTTCCAACCATAGTTACAACCGTACGGTTAGTCGCTTTACCTGGATCAACATCAACAAGGCTTACACCTTCAACAGATTCAATTTCGTCAGTAATCTGCTTAATGATATTCATGTCGTTCCCTTCAGAGAAATTAGGAACACATTCGATTAATTGTTTCATTGTATATTGTATTTAAATATTCTATAATTTGTTTTCGAAAAGATTTGACGCTGATTTAACAGATTCTTTATGATCAAATATGATTTTTAAACTAAAAGACACCCCTCTGTCCTTCGGACATCTCCCCTAAAAAGGGAGACTAATTAATAATTTATAATTATCAATTATTATAGTACTTGTCCATTAAGGATAACCGTATCGACCAAACTGCTACCATATGCATATGGCATAAATTCGATTGAAGGAATTGCTTTCGTGATAAACACGTTAGCAATTTTACCACGAGCAATACTTCCTACCTCATCTTCCACACCCATTGCGTAAGCCGAGTTAATCGTTGTTGCATTAATCGCTTCCTGTGGTAACATCTTGTAATTGATACAAGCCAATGACAAAACAAATTTCATGTTTCCTGAAGGAGATGATCCCGGGTTAAAGTCAGAAGCCAAAGCCACTGGCAAACCTGCATCCATCATTTTGCGTACTGGTGAACATACCATGTTTAGGAAGAAAGCTGCACCTGGCAATACGGTTGGCATGGTTTCCGAACCTTTAAGTGCTGCAATTTCAGCATCGCCAACAAACTCTAGGTGATCAACTGAAAGAGCATTGTATTTTACTCCCACTTGAATACCACCAGAGTAATCTAACTCATTCGCATGAATCTTTGGACGCATACCATGTTTCATTCCTGCATTAAGAATACGATCAGTCTCTTCAACAGTGAAGAAGCCTTTATCGCAGAATACATCAATATAATCAGCCAAATCTTCAGCTGCTACCATAGGAATCATTTCGTTGATTACCATATCAACATATTCACCTTGGCGACCTTTGTAATCGGCAGGTACAGCGTGAGCACCCAAGAAGCTTGATTTAATTATAAGCGGCGTTGTTTCTTTTAATCGCTTGATAACACGTAGCATTTTCAATTCGTCTTCAACAGTTAAACCGTATCCAGACTTAATCTCAACCGCTCCTGTTCCCATTCCGATAATTTCATGAATGCGCTCCATTGCAGATTCATACAATTCGTCTTCCGTAGCTTCGTGCATACGCTTAGCAGAATTCAAAATTCCTCCACCACGTTTAGCAATCTCTTCGTATGATAAACCTTTAATCTTATCGGTATATTCAATCTCGCGAGAACCAGCGTAAACCAAATGTGTATGCGAATCGCAGAATGATGGGAAAACCATACGGCCAGTTGCGTCGATTTCTTGCATAACATCTGTGCCTTCAATCTCATCGAAATCAGGCATTGACGCCATCGTTCCAAAATCTTCGATTTTACCTTCGTCTATTAATAAAAAGGCATCATCAATGCAGTTAAGCTTTGCCATATCAGCACCAGCTACCCACTTTCTTGGCTCATCTTCAACCTGAACCAGTTTCTTTATATTCTTAATAAGTAATTTCATACTTTTCTCGGATTAATAATTTGTGGTTATCAATTCATTCACCTCCGTAATCAATTGATAATAGCCAATTTATATAATGCGAAAGTAAATAAAATGATACAAATCTACACCTATTATACGATATAAAATCATAAGAACACAAACCTTTTCGATAACATACAATTACACACTCATTATCTATCCAATAATGAGTGTATTCTGTGGAATGTTCTTATTTTTACGGTTCAAAATTTCATGGGATAGAAGATCATCATGACATAGCTCATTCCTAAATCTAACGAGACTAATACCTCAAACTAAAGAATATGTTTAAAAAAGTACCTCACACTTACGTTATTGTATTTGCAATAGTCATTTTATCAGCCATTTTAACTTGGGTTATTCCAGGTGGAGAATATGATAGAACTGTTGTAAATGTTAACGGAACTGACCGTTCTGTTATTGTTCAAGATTCATATCACCAGGTGGACAATAGTGGACAAAGCTGGGAAGTTTTCTCTTCATTTTTCAAAGGCTTTGTTGATAAAGCTGATATCATCATGTTTATTTTGATTATTGGTGGTGCTTTTTGGATAATGAATGCAAGTAAGTCGATTGATGTGGGGATATACTCCTTTTTGGAGTTTACCAAGAAGCTCGAAAAAAATAAATGGATTCGGAAAATAGGTGTCAATAATATCATACTGACCTTAATTATGCTCATTTTTTCCGTCTTTGGAGCCACTTTTGGTATGAGTGAAGAAACCATTGCCTTTACCATCATTTTTGTACCGATGGCTATTAAGATGGGATACGACTCCATAGTTGGTGTAGCGATTTGCTTTGTAGCTGCTGGATTAGGTTTTGCAGGTGCACTTTTAAATCCTTTTACCATTGGTATTGCGCAAGGTTTATCGAACCTTCCTTTATTCTCTGGTATTGAGTACAGACTATTCTGTTGGTTCGTGATTAATATTATTGGTTTCACATTTATCTTACGTTATGCTGCTAAGATTCGTAAGAATCCAGAAAGTTCGTTGGTTTACACAGATGATGACTACTGGAGAAAGCACCATGCATCGGATATTGAAAATATTGAATACTATACACCAATGTCAGCTTGGGTAACTTATTTTATCCTGCTAGTAACAATGGTAACATTCTCATTCTATTATCCACAGAGTACTTTAAAAATCGGTAACTCGGAAACAACAACATTCGTCCTTCCTATTGTGACAGCTTTATTTGCCTTATTCGGATTTATGTCTTTACGCAAATCGGTTCACTTCTTTATTCTTAACCTTCTTCTGTTCACCATTATTTATCTAATTGTTGGTGTAATGGGTTACGGGTGGTATATCATGGAAATCTCAACACTATTCTTCGCAATGGGTATTTTCTCAGGTATTGCCTTCAGCAATACGGCGAATGAAATCACCAAATTGTTCCTCGAGGGTGTCAGTGATATTCTTTCAGCTGCAATGATTGTTGGTTTGGCTGGAGGTATTCTAATCGTATTGGAAGAAGGACAAATTATCGATTCCATTCTTTACTATATCTCCCAATCGATGAATGATTTCGGTAAGATAGCTTCTGTTGGTATGATGTACATTATTCAAAATTTCATCAATGTGATTATTCCATCGGGATCTGCTAAGGCAGCTTTAACTATGCCAATGATGTCGCAGTTCTCAGATCTGATTGGTGTATCACGTCAGGCTACGGTTATGGCTTTCCAATTTGGTGATGGTTTCACAAATATGATTACCCCAACTTCTGGTGTTTTAATTGGTGTGCTTGGTGTTGCCAAAATACCTTACGACAAATGGGTGAAATGGCTTGGGAAATTTATGGTAATTCTAATTCTATTAGGTTTCCTACTTCTTATTCCAACGGTAACTATGGAACTGAATGGGTTTTAATTAAACGCAAGAACAATAAATAACAAAGACCGTCTCAATATAGAATTGAGACGGTCTTTTCATTTTGCAATTTTACTTAAACTTAACTAGGATTCCTTGTAAACAAGAAATTATAGGTTCCAAATGAACCTGCTCCTACGGTAATCTTGAATTGCATTTCGAAAGATCCATCACAAGATTTAAATAAACCTCCACCTGGACCATAAGAATAGTCTGTATATGCTCCCCAAGGAGCTGTTGGACCTATAACAGATTCAACAACACCAACTTTAAATGAACTTGGATCTATATTAAGCTCCAATTTATTATCATTAGCATCGCCACCTTCCATTTCAAAGATACCTGTTACAAATATTTTGAATGGATCAGCAGGATCGGCTGTTAACGTAACATTACCAGCTACTTCCCAATCTTCAGACACAACTTTGTAGCTTCCAACTGCCATTGCAGGATCAAACTCACATGTTACAAACACATTAAGAGCTGCGGTTGATCGTGTAGAAACTCCATCAGAAGTTGTAACGACATGAAACAAGAATGAATCATCGACCTCGATATCTCCAGGTGTTAGACCTAGAGTTGCAACAACATCTAGTGCCTGTAAAGTGATGGTGCTTGGGAAAGTGCTAATTTTCTGAATAACTGCATTCGAGCCCTTATAAGTAACTTGAACTTCAGCATCATCCACTACCACACCTTCAGGTAAATCTACTACAAACTCGACAAAAGAGTTAGCTAAATCTGAAGTGTAAAAAGCAGGATTAACATCTGTAACTACTGGGATAACAGCGACTCCCCTTGACACGACTAGGTTTTCGTTAGTATCATCGCAAGCCACAAAAAACAAAGCAAAAGCGATGATTATACTATATAACTTATATATTTTCATAGTTTAAATTTTTACATTATAAATTCGACCTATCGTGAACCACCAGCCCACCATACATTCTCGGTATACACATAACTTCCATCACCATAAACTTCACGGACATTAACATTTGTGGTAACATCCTCTGAACCATAAGCAAAACGTAATGGGAATTTAGAGCTGTTCAATGGATTATCTAATTGAATAAAATCTTCACCCATTGCTTTTAATCTTCGGATATCATTATAGGCCTCAACAGATTCTTCCTCAAAGAATGCAATGTATTTCTGTACCATGATTTCTTTGAGCGTTGTAGCTTGATCAAGAAGCTTACCCTCAACATCATCAGTGTAATAGCTATCGGCTTCTGCTGCAGAAAGATCTATGTTTGATTTTGCGAATGCAGCTGTAATTGCTGCCTTTAAGGCAATTTTTGCATTTGGAAGATCATTTTTTCTAGCATATGCTTCAGCTTTTAAGAATTCAATCTCATGATAACTTAAGAAATAAGTTGGGGCAGTAATAGAACTAATTGCTGAAATTCCATATTTCCCCTGTTCCTGACTAGGTGTTCCATTTGGAGCAAACTCCAAAGTTCCACCATCATTATAGGGCTTAAAGAAAACCGAATCTCTCGGATCATTTCGCGCTACCAACTTGTTATGCAAACTCATACTTGCACCAAAATAGTCTCTATCCAAAAAGAATTGCTGAAATGGACTTTTAGAGGAAGTTCCATTGTAATCATATTGGCTTTGTTCAGAAGCACTGCTAAAAGAATCATCAGCAAATGAAATAACATTATCATAATTTGGAGATCGTAAAGATAATCTCATGGTATATCTCGCTTTTAATCCATAGGCAAATTTGATCCAATTATCAATACTATCCTCATCACCATCATAAATAAAGTCCTGACTTCCTAAAAAAGGAAAAGTTGTTTCTTTACCCAAATTTGCAATCGCATCATCGAGAAACTTAAATATATCAGTGTAAATAGCCTCTTGCGAATCTACCATAGGAGTAAAAATGACTCCAGGCTGAAGTGCCTCAGTCCATGGGATATCACCCATTACATCCGTAAGAATAGCTAGATTATAGGCTGATAATATTTGGGCAATACCCAAATTGTAGAAATTTCCTTCCTCACTTCCACCTTCAGAACATTTATTAATGATATCTCTAAGATTCAATAGATTTGTATACATTGAGTTCCAAGGATTATTATAAGTCGTACTACTAGTAGGCTCATTGTTTCTAATCTCGGCATTGTACATTTGATTAAACGAGCCAACATTGTGCTCAATATAACACGAAGAATAAAAAGATAGATCACTACCTGTTACGCTAAATGCAGAACTTGTCATCACATCAGTAATGATCAGGTTTGAAGCCACATTTGCAGGATCATTGACGTTCTTGTTGATATTATCCATCAGATCTTCAGAACAAGAACTAAATGTAATTGCAATTAAAGCAATCGCAATACTATAAATATATTTTTTCATACTGTTCATAAATTAAAGATTAGAATTTAACATCGACACTAAATCCAAAACTTGTCGTTTGAGGTAGTGAAAAACGCTCGAAACCACCAGCCATATTATTATTACCTTGAGAAGACTCTGGATCAAAATTATCCAACTCAGTCCATAGTAGAATATTCCTAGCAAAAGCTGTAAGGGTTACGTCTACTTTAGGAATAAACGTTTTAGGTAGATTATACTTTAATGATAATTCTCTGAGTTTAATAAAGGAGTTCCCATGAATATAATACTCATCGATATTTGTCAATACATCTGAAAATAAAGTTTGAGTAGCATTCGAATCACTCGGACCACCTCTTGCTATATCATTTTTAGATCCATCAGCTTTATAACCATCAAAAATAAAGGTCGATTCACGATCCTCAGTACGTTCAGACATACCATATAAGTCTAATAAACCATTAGATCCTGAATACATCTGTCCCCCTTCTTTCCATTCAAAAGTGGCACTTAGTGACCAATTTTTATAAATAAAATTTGTTGATGCACCCACTATGAAATCTGGAGATACTGAACCAATTACACCTGGTTCACCTGACATTGGCATACCATAATCAGAAGCGTTAGGATCTTCATTAACTAAGATCTGTCCTAAATCATTTTTCTTGTATTGAGAACCATAGATTACAGGATAAGTATCATCAATACCTGCTCTTACTTGAGGAGTCGTAAAACCACCTAAGAAGATACTCTCAACTCCAGGTGCTAATTTATCAACAACATTATCAATCTTTGAATAGTTGACCATTATATCCCACGTAAAATCCTTTAAAGCAATTGGTGTTAGGTATAAAACAACTTCATGTCCATTGGTATGTACCTCACCACCATTGGCAGTCAAACTACCTGCACCTGTAGATCCGGCTAAAGGAATGTTGAATATTTGATCTTCTACATTCTGTCTCGAATAAGTATAATCAATACCAAACCTATTATTAACAAACTTAAGGTTTATACCAATCTCATATGATTTTGTATTCTGAGGTTTTAAATCAGGATCATATAAATCAGAATTAGGAATATATGAATTAACACCATCTAAAGGGTATGTTATTGGCTCATCAGTCCAGAAACCGCCACCGTAGTTTGGCTTTGTATAAAAGTTTTCCAGAAATGTACCAGCCTGTCCTACCTCAGCATAAGATCCTCTGATCTTAGCAAAAGTGATCCATGTTACATCTTTAACAAACTGCAATTCAGAAGCAACAAAACCTAAGGATACAGATGGATAAAAGAAGGAACGGTTATCTCGTGGCATCGAGGAAGCAACATCATTACGTCCAGTCATATTTAAGAATAACATACTCTTCCATGATAAAGACATACTTCCAAAAAGACCAAATGTTCTATCTTTAAATTGAGCCTCTGTAGCAGTGACAGTGTTTGCATTATCAACATGATTCCATCCACCAAAATTAAACTCCTGACCAAATTGATCATAGGTTTTAGTCTCGTTATGATTTAACTCATTACCCAAAATGACATTAAACTGAAGATCATCATTTATCTTCCAGTCTAGACTAGTTGTTAGTAAAGAGTTATAGGTTTGATCGGTGACACCATAATTATTAATAGAGCCTAACTTCCCTTTACTACCAAATCCAAAAATATCTTGATAATGGGTCGTATAAGAATCAATTCCCAGCTGATATTTAACTCTTAAATCAAGACCTGTTCCCAGTGCTTTTTCATAGGTCACATAGGCGTTACCAAAAAAGCGATCTGTTTTCTCATTAAAAGTATTATTATCATCTAACCAATAAGGATTATCAAAAGTAAGAGATCGATAATAAATTTGGTCGTATGGATCACCAACTACGTGAGTTGGATTTCCTTTTAAATTATAACTACTTGGAGCCGACAAGACACCTGCCAATGAAGCATCGTTACCTCCGGATAGTTTATCAACCTCTGTTTTGGCATAATTAGCAGAAAAACCGACAGTAAAATTCTCATTCAGTTTACTTTCAGAAGCTGCCTTTGCATTCCAACGCTCCATGCCACTATTTAAAGCTATACCTTCTTGCTCTGTATAACCAATTCCAATAGAGAAATGTCCCTTCTCAGTAGCTTGACTAACATTGATTCCGGTAGTAGAAGTGTATCCCGTTTCAAAATAATCATCCCAGTTATTATAAACTTTAGGATTTACCCATGGATCAAGACCACCATCTTCCAATTGAGGAACTTTATACATGCCTTCATTCCCATTTCCATTTCCTCCATATGTAGGATCATTAGGTAAATCTTTAATTTTTGCTCCCCAAGACAATGATGTCGTTGGACCATAAACACCAGCATTACCCTGAGACCAGACTTTCTGATAGTCTGGAGTTCTGGAAACGATATCAAAACTTGTGGTTTGATTCAATGAAACCACGGGCACCCCCTTAGGGCCACCTTTACCGCTCTTGGTTGTAATAATTACAACACCATTAGAAGCTCTTAGACCATATAATGCAGCAGCAGCTTGTCCCTTTAATACATTAATTGTTTCAATGTCGTTGGGATTCAAATCTAATGCTCTATTCGAAATATCAGAGCCAGTAACACTATTTCCTGTACTAAATGCAGCTGTACTTGCAATAGGCATACCATCAACAACATATAGAGGTGTATTATTACCTGTAAAAGAACGTGAACCTCTAATTACAATTTGAGAAGAAGCACCTGGCATACCACTGGATAGCTTAATATCAATACCAGAAACTTTACCTTGAAGTGCTTTTGCAAGATCAGACGAACCTGTCTTCATCAACTCTTCCGATTTTACTTCTTGAACAGAGTATCCAAGAGCTTTCTTAGATCTTTTGATACCGAGTGCAGTTACAATAACTTCATCCATTCCAATAGATTCAGTTTCCATAACAACGTTAATTACAGATTGGCTACTTACAGTGATTTTCTGCGTAACCATACCTACAAAACTAAAAGTCAGTACATCTGAAGCCTGAGCTTCTATAATGAACTTACCATCAATATCAGTACTAGAACCGACAGTTGTACCTTTAATAACAACCGATACACCAGGAATTCCCAGTCCATCATCTGCACTAGTTACAGTACCTGTAATTTGTTTTGTTTGTGCATTAACAACTTGCATTGTTAACAGGAAAGCACAAACAAGGAAGGCCAGTTTTTTCATAGATTAATTTTTTAGTTAATTATAAATTGTGGTCAACAAGCATGTAATTTAACAGAAAAAATCATTTTTTACAAATTTTTAACAGTCGGCAAGGAATTACCTATCAGACAATTACACAAATCCACACCATACACCTTGCTAATTATAATTATATATGTTTACAGCTTTCAGGATACATAATACAGATACAGTTGAATACAAATCAATATTATTTTTTGCAATCAACCCTTTATTCACTACCAATTACAACAACTAATTACTTTAATCAACACAAATCATTTGGTAGTTAAAAAAAATAACATATTTAAAATTATACTATACAGCTTGTAATCAAATACATATGAAAATAGATTGTTTTTTATTTTGTCACACACCAATAAATCCTTCTATTTAAGAACAATAACTACATTAAAAAGCTTAACCCGGCAACATAATACTCATCAAATATGCATGTAAAGCGCAAGGTTCATTTAATATTGAAACAGACGTATTATCCAAATCATAGTTTTTTTGTTTAATTGTCAGATATAATAAAAGCAAGAAAAATTAACATGTAAAAAGAGGATATTCATAATTGAACATCCTCTTCTTTGTATTTTATGAAAAATAAAATTAGATCTCAGAAATAGCATCAACTGGACAAACCTCAGCACAAGCTGCGCAATCAATACAATCTTCTGCGTTAACAACAAATATATCTCCAGCCGAAATGGCGTCAACCGGACATTCATTCATACATGAACCACAAGCAATACATTCATTTGAGATAAAATAAGTCATAGTAGAATCATTAAATTAAACCTGTATCAATAATTATAGTAAATTTAAAACATGATTTTTTCATTTACAAAAAAATAAACCATCTTATTAAGATTTATTCTTAATAATTCTATCTTTGTATTTCAAAAAACAATAAAAAAACAAAACAAGCTATATGGAATTTGATTATGACACGGTTGCTTTTGCATTTGGACTCACACTTTTTGCAGGGCTTTCAACCGGTATTGGTAGTGCTATTGCTTTCTTTGCAAAGCGAACAAACACAAAATTTTTATCCTTATCACTAGGCTTCTCTGCTGGAGTAATGATCTACGTTTCTTTTGTAGAGATTTTACAAAAAGCAAAAGATGCCTTAGTAGGCGCTCATGGCGAAGTGAATGGAACCATTTATGCTGTTCTCTCCTTCTTTGGAGGTATTCTGTTTATAGCTATCATCGATAGATTAATTCCCTCGCACGAGAATCCTCACGAAGTACAGAAAATTGAAGACCTTGATGAGAAAAAAATAAAAGATAAAAAGTTGATGAGAATGGGAATGTTCTCTGCATTAGCTATTGGAATTCACAATTTCCCTGAAGGTTTAGCAACATTTGCAGCAGCCTTGACTGACCCTACTATTGCCATTCCAATTGCAGTTGCAATTGCGATTCACAATATTCCTGAAGGAATAGCAGTTTCTGTGCCAATATTTTATGCAACAGGTAGTAGAAAAAAGGCATTCTTCTATTCCTTCCTATCTGGTTTAGCAGAGCCTATTGGTGCACTAATTGGTTTCGCACTTATTTATTCTTTTTTGGGATTGAATGACACCATTTTCGGTTCTTTATTTGGTGGTGTTGCTGGTATTATGGTTTTCATCTCACTAGACGAACTACTGCCTACTGCCGAAGAATATGGAGAGCATCATATAGCAATTTATGGATTGATTGCTGGAATGGCGGTTATGGCTGCTAGCCTCTTACTTTTCTTATAGAAAAACAATAGAACTAATAAAGCCACTATTCAATGAATAGTGGCTTTATTGGTATATGAATAATTGTGATTAAAGAATAATCCTTTTTATCACTCTAAGTTTATGAGAATACTGCTGCGTATCTACATTGAATATTCCAATGTGATCTACATTATCAATTCGTACTTTTCCTGAAGCATGTATGATTTTATGTCTATCCCAAATTACACCAACATGATTAATTTGACCTTCTGAATTATCAAAAAAAGCTAAATCGCCAGGTAAAGCTTCCTCAACAAAAGTAAGCACTTCACCTTCTTTAACTTGTTCACTTGCATCGCGAGGTAAACAAATTCCATTTAACTTATAAACAATTTGGCTTAAGCCAGAACAATCGATACCATATGGAGTACGCCCTCCCCAAAGGTAAGGAGCATTAAAATACTTCAATGCCGATTCAATAATTGAATCTCTAAGTTCTTCAGGCTTTTTACCATTAGAAGATACCACACCTTGATAGTGATAAAGCTTATCTGCTAAGGTGAAAGTTTTCTTATCTAAATTGCAAAATGGAAATGAGCTGCCAGGAACTATTAACTTATTTGAATAATCCTTTTCTTGAAAAACCAAGTTAAACGTATCATTAGCCACAACTGGAAATCCCTTGCTTAGTTTATTGAAAAGTTCTTCTTCAATATCTGTTATCATCAAACTGTCGACCCAACCTTCATATTTATCGAAAGCTAATTTAACTTTCGACCATTTTTCATTAGATTCTATCACCTCAAAATGCTCGCCAAAAAGAATTTGACTAACCATTTCACTTTTTTCAGTAGGTTCTTTCCTAACAGGAATTATACTTAAATCAGAAATGCCATATGTCATTTGCAATACAAGTTTAGCTATTGGTTAATACTTGATTCTTTTATTGAACGTAATTGAATCAAATATATAAATAAATCAAATCAATTACTCCCTTTTTTCACCTAAGCTTAATAATAATGCAAAAAGAGCCAATAAGGCCTTATTTTAAAGGATAATGATTACTTTTAGCTAAGTACTTCTAATATAATATTAGATTTAAGACTGACCCCAATCTCTATAATATGAAGAAATACATTCGCTGGATTAGACAGAATATCAATGCCATATATCGAGTTTTACTTTTCATTATTACCTTAGGCGTTCTATCTCTTATATACCCAAATATTGGTAATTTCAGATACGAATATCAGAAAGGAAAACCATGGATGCACGAAACCCTTATCGCTCCTTTCGATTTTGCTATTCATAAAACTGAAGCTGAGCTGAATGCAAATAGAGATAGTCTTCTTGCGAACTATTATCCTTATTATCAATTCAAACCAGAGGTTTTAAAAGAAATAAAAACCAAATTCAATTCTAGTTTTGAAAAAAAATGGACAGTTTATAGTCAGACCGATAATTTCAAAAATCTGAAATATAGAAAGTCTAAGATTACTATTGAGAAGAAGCGCCTCAAACTCTATTTTCAAGATATTATTTCAGGGATTTATGATATTGGAATCATTGAAGATGCCAATGCTAAGTTTAAGTCTCCTGATAAAATTAATAGGACTGTCAATAATGTCAGTGAAAAAGTAAATACTAAGAGTTTATACACACCTAGAATTGCCTATGAATTTATTAGCACAAGCTTAAAAAATGATTTTAAAAGTAAAAGCTATCACATCTTTTTTCAGAACCTAGATTTAGATACTTACCTAACGCCAAATCTTCTTTATAACGAGGATATGTCTGAGAAGGTTAAGCAAAGCATGCTCAGTAATATTTCGCTAACCAAAGGCTTAGTTACTTCTGGAACTCGAATTGCTTTGATTGGTGACATCATAGATGACGATACTTTCAGAATTTTAGAGTCTTTAAAAGGAGAGTATGAAAGTATATTAGGATCATCTCAAAGCCACTATTTAATAATGGGTGGTCAAAGTTTGTTGATTCTTGCATGTCTTATTTTATTATTTTTATACCTGAGAAATTTCCGTGTACAAATACTAGAAGACAACAAAAAACTTCTTTTTATACTACTCTTAGTTACACTATTTGTGGGACTTTCTAGTTTGATTATTAAATTCCCGAACATCAATATTTATATTATTCCTTTTGTATTGATTCCAGTCGTTCTTAGAACACTACTCGATTCGCGATCGGCCCTATTTATTTACATTGTAGCCTTACTACTGTGTGGCTTTTTAGCACCTAATAGTTTCGAATTTCTATTCTTGCAGCTTTCTGCTGGAATTATGGCTATTTACTCTTTACCACAACTAGAAAGAAGAGGTCAGCTTGTTGTTACAGCCATTATTACATTCTTCACATATAGTATCGTATATTTTGCTTTCGCGATCACTCAAGAAGGAAGTATTCAAGAAATTGAGTGGCAAAATTTCATGTGGTTTGCAATCAATGGCCTTTTCTTAACTTTCTCATATTCACTAATATACATTTTCGAAAAATTGTTTGGTTTTATTTCAGACGTTACTCTAATTGAACTTGCCAACCAGAATCACCCAATACTTCGCAAACTTATTCAACATGCACCTGGAACTTTCCAGCATTCATTAACTGTTTCAAATCTTGCAGAGGCAGCAATTAACGAAATTGGTGGTAACCCTCTTTTAGTAAGAACAGGTGCTCTATATCATGATATTGGGAAAATGAAGAACCCCATATATTTCATTGAGAATCAAATGACCAATAGAAATCCTCATGATAGTTTAGAGTTTGATAAATCTGCGCAAATCATTACAGATCATGTAAAATACGGTGTTCAAATTGCAAAAAAACACAAACTACCTCAACAGATTATTGATTTTATTGAAACTCATCATGGTTCAGGACGTGTACAATATTTCTACACATCATTTAAAAATAAATATCCAGATAAAGAGATAGATGAAGAAAAATTCACTTATCCTGGTCCTGATCCATTTTCGAAAGAAACTGCAGTATTAATGATGGCAGATTCGGTTGAAGCAGCATCAAGGAGCTTAAAGGAGAAAACACCTGAGACTATTGAAACCCTAGTTGTTAGTCTGATAAATAAGCAGATTGCTGAAAATCGATTTGAGATGGCTGATATCAGTTTTAAAAACATTCATCAGGTTAAACAGATATTCACACAAATGCTCATAAATATTTATCACGCAAGAATAGAATATCCTGAAGAAATAAAGAGAGATTAAGAAAAAAAACTTGACTGATTTGAACAGTCAAGTTTTTTTATGTCTTAAAATAACGGCTAGTAAATTTAAGACATCGCCCATCCGTTCCATACATCTATAGCTTATACTTGAGCACAGAAATTTTCTTGTAATTAATCGAAACAATCCTTAACTTAGAAATTAAACAATTCATTATTATTTGTTTGCACAGAATAATTGCTAACAGAATCCAATTAACATCTAACGCAAAACACCCTCGATTATGAAACGTTACAACTTATTTTTCCTAAGTGCTCTGCTGGTACTCTCCTCAATTATTGCTTGCCAACCTGAGAAAAAAGAGGTTCAAACCACAAAAGACACAGTGATGCAACGCAAGCTTGCTAATTATGCAAAGGTTAAGCTAACCGCTGATTTAAGCGGTTTGTCTGATGGCCATGCCAGATTATTCTCTCACCTTTTAAAAGCTGCCGATGCCATAGATGAACTTTATTGGTTACAATCCTATGGCGACAAGAATGAGCTTTTAAATAAAATGGGTAACGATTCAGACATCAAGGCTTATGCCATGATTAATTATGGACCTTGGGATAGATTAGATGGAAATGCACCTTTTACGGATGATTATCCTCCACGCCCTCTTGGTGCAGGATTCTTTCCTAGTGATATGAATCAAAACGATTTTTTTGCCATAGCAGGGAACGAAAAATTTGAACCTTTCACAATCGTAAAAAAAGACACAAAAGGTAATCTTAAGGTTTTACCATATCATGAGGCGTACAAAGTTCAAATCAGTAAAGCCGTTGAGCATATGCGCAGAGGTGCTGAACTATGTGACTGTGGAGATTTTAAGGCTTACTTATTACAACGAGCAGAGGATTTACTAACTGATAATTTCACAAAGAGTGATGCTCTTTGGTTAGAATTGAAAGATAATAAGATTGACTTTATTGCTGGTCCAATTGAAAATCTTGAAGATCATCTTATCTGGACAAAATACTCATATGGAGCCTTTATCCTATTGAGAAATGTGGAATGGACAAAGAATGTTAAGAAGTTCTCGTTATTACTTCCATACTTACAAAAAAACTTACCTGTAGATGATAAGTTTAAATCTGAAGCTCCAGCAGAGAATTCCGATATCGTTATTTACGATGTATTATATAATTCTGGTTACTGTAATGCAGGTAATAAACTAATTGGACTAAATCTTCCTATTGGAACCGAACAAGTTGTTACAAATTCAAGAAAAATTCATTTTAAGAATGTAATGGAAGCGAAGTTTCAAAAGATCCTTCAACCAATTACAAATCTTGTTATTGATGAAAAGCAAAGGAAGCATGTAAAATTTACTTCTTTCTTCCAAAACACAATTTTCTATGAGATTAGTAATAGTCTTGGAATATCTCAAACCATTAATAATAAGGGAAGTGTTAAAGATGCATTAAAAGAACATCATGCAATTATAAGAGAACTAAAGAATGATGTATTAAGGATGTTTTTCATCACTAAGCTTCACGAAATGAACGAGCTTAAAGATGTTGACCTAATGGATAACTATGTCACTCATATGGCCGATGTTTTCCGTTCAATCCGATTTGGTATAACGGATGCACAAGGTGTTGCTAACATGATTCGTTTCAATTATTTCGCAGAGAAAGAAGCATTTAAGTACGATTCTAAAACAGGTACATATAGAATCAATGATTATAAGATGAAGAAGGCCATTGAATCTCTTTCAAAAATAATTTTAGAAATTCAAGGTAATGGTGATTATGAAATGGCATCTGAAATCATTCGAGACAAAGGTTTTATTCATAATGAACTCTTGAATGATTTATATCGCATTCAAAGAGCTAAAATTCCTAAAGATGTAGTTTACGATCAGGGTGATCAAATTGCGATGAAATAATTCAAAGTAATATAAAATATAAGAGCTTGTCTATTTAGGCAAGCTTTTGTCTTTATGATACTTATATCAAAAGTTTATTTAATTTTGTGTTACTCATAAAAATAATTTAAATATAAACTAGATTCATAAGTTGGTTCTAAAGTTACTTTATGCAAAAATCTATACTCTTCTGCCTTTTTCTAACCTTTTCGTTTATATCACATTCTCAGAATATTAAAATAAGAAACGCTTCTAACAAGATGCCTATTGAAGACGTTTATATATATACAAAAGGTTCTTCGGCAAATAGCTCGTCAAAAGGCGAAGCCAATTTATCGCATTTCTCAAAGGATTATATCATCTTTTTTCAACACCCATCTTTTCAGAATCTTCATCTCACATTTTCCGAAATTGAAGGAAAAAGATTTATCGTTGAACTTACACCTCAACTTTTCAATATCAATGAAGTAACCATTGCTGCCAATAAATGGGAACAAAATGCGAATGAGGTTCCTGTAAGTATAGTCCAAATTGATAATGGGACTATTAGAAATTCAGAGGTTTCTACATCAGCAGATTTGCTAAAAGAAAGCGGACAAATCTTTATTCAGAAGAGCCAAATGGGTGGTGGAAGTCCAATGATTAGAGGTTTTGCAGCAAACAGAGTTCTTATTGTTCTCGATGGTGTTCGATTAAATAATGCCATTTACAGAAGTGGCAATTTACAGAACCTTCTCAATATAGACCCCAACAGCTTAGAGTCTGCAGAGGTGGTTCTGGGCCCAGGCTCCGTTATATACGGAAGTGATGCTATTGGTGGAGTAATGGATTTTCACACAATTAGACCAAAACTTTCGACAGATTCTAGTTTTAAATTTCAGATAAACCATAAAACAAAATTTGCCTCGGCCAGTCACGAGCTTGGGTTTCATACTCGATATTTTGTTGGAAACAACAAATGGAGTTATGCGGGAAACATCAGTCATACAGATTATTCTGATTTAAAAATGGGTCGAAATGGAACCAACCAATATGATAGGAATGAATATGTGATTCGCAAAGATGATGAAGATCGGGTCGTGCCGAATTCAGATTCTCACGTGCAAGAAGGCAGTAAGTTTGATCAAATGAATATTATACAAAAGCTTAGATATAAGGCTTCAGATGATCTTGATTTTCAATATAACTTTCTATTTTCAAAAACTTCAAATATTCCTAGATACGATCGATTAACTCAATATTCAGGAGATGATTTTAAGTATGCAGCTTGGTATTATGGTCCTCAAAAACTTCAGTTTCATTCACTAAACATCACGAATAAAAAAGCAAGTTCAGTCTACGACAGCTATAAATTGATAGCTGCCTATCAAAACTATAAAGAAAGCCGACATTCAAGAAAGTTTCAAGATGAAAATATGAGCAAACGATTTGAAGAGCTCGATATTTTCACTACCAATATCGACTTTAATAAAAAATTGAATAAACAGACTGAGCTTTTTTATGGAGTTGAATATTTATACAACTACTTAAATTCAACAGCTTATAAAAAAAATATACTAAACTCGACAGTCTCGCCGCTTGCTAGTCGCTATCCTGATAATTCTAGCTATTCTAGCCTTGCCTCCTATGCTAATATAAAATGGAAGCTTAATGATAGATGGACAATAAATGGTGGGTTACGCTATTCTCATATCTGGTTAAAATCAGAATTGAATACAGATTTCTACAGTTTCCCATTCAACAACTTAGATTTGAATACTGGAGCTTTAAACGGTAGTATTGGTGCAACTCTACAAACTCAAAACAGTTATATTATAAAGCTAAATGCTACAACTGGTTTTAGAGCGCCTAATATTGACGATATCGGTAAAGTTTTTGATTCAGAACCTGGGAAAGTTGTTGTCCCAAACAAAAATTTGACATCGGAATATGCTTATAATTTTGATTTTAGTTTAAGTAAAAATATTACTCCGGATTTGTTCATAGACATCAATGGGTTTTATTCTATTTTAAAAGATGCTATGGTCCGTCGTGATTTTAGTTTCAATGGGCAATCGACGATGATGTACGATGGTGTTGAAAGTCAGGTTCAAGCAATAGTAAACGATGATAAAGCAATTACTTATGGTTTTAGCGTGAAAGCCAATGCTAAGCTGAGCTCAAAACTATTACTAAACGCCTATTATAATAGTTCTAAAGGCGAATATAAAGATGGGAGTCCAGTAAGACACGTGCCTCCAACTTTTGCGTCTATGGCTCTAAAATATAAATCAAAAAAGTTTAAATCAAAATTATCAATTGATTACAATGGTGAAATAGCCAATAAAAATTTAGCAGATACAGAACAAGACAAAGCTTACCTGTATGCAAAGGATAATAATGGCCTACCCTATTCTCCAGAGTGGGTTTGTGTGAACCTAAACAACAGTTATCAATTTAGAGATAAGATTATTTTAGGTTTTAGTATCGAAAACATCTTCGATAAAGCCTACCGCCCTTATTCATCAGGCATTTCGGCTCCTGGAAGAAATTTCATCCTTAGCCTATCTTTTGAAATAATCTAGTCTAATTCGGAATCATTTTCATCTTCAATAAGCCCATGTGTTATTTCCTCATCTTCAAGTATTTCTTCGTCAATAATTGGATTAATGATTAAAGGAACATCCTTAACAATGGCAGAATGGATTAGCCCCCAAGACATAATAAGGCTAGTTGAAATAATGATAAACAAAAGAATACCAGGATCAAAAGACTCGTTAGTATATTTCTGAGGAATGGCATAATAGAGCAAAACCGTAATTAACCCCCGAGGCGCTATCCATATTTGTGGAAAAATATCGAATCCCATGAAAGCACGAAGAAATAACCAGCGTATAGCATAAATACTAACCAAGAGCATTAAACTAATCTCCAGGACCCTAAAATCAAACAGATTAGAAACGACAATACTCAAACCAAATATTACGAAAAAAAAAGTTCTGACAACGAAGGCTGATTCCATTGTTATGACATGCAATTCTCGTTTAAGTACATCAAATCTCTCCTTATGGAGATATTTTCGTAAACGACCACGATAAAACAATTCATTATTTTGAGCAATTATACCAAATACTAGAATAATAATTAGTGGTGATAAGTGTAACATTTTCCCAACAGCATAGAGCAAAAC
>TARA_R110001583_G_scaffold6618_5_pt1 | contig 53302 bp, 41 predicted proteins | sample TARA_R110001583 | Tara Oceans TARA_R110001583 (sample SAMEA4398432) | marine metagenome | biome: Polar Biome; feature: [MES] marine water layer (ENVO:01000295) within the mesopelagic zone...; material: water (ENVO:00002006), including particulate matter (ENVO:01000060) such as...... | reverse complement strand
TACCTTTTACCTTTTACCTTTTACCTTTTACCTTTTACCTTTTACACAGTATAAAACCACACATTTTGTAACTCCAACCAATAACTTTCAATTACCTCTCACCAACCCGATCAAGATCTCACTTCTACGGGCGGCTAATAAATAAACTAGCTGTTAAAGAGATTCATTAACAGGAGAAATAAATGCCCTCTCGACAACAACAAGCAAATGCGATTCGTGCTCTCAGCATGGACGCAATCCAAAAATCAAACTCAGGACACCCTGGTGCCCCAATGGGAATGGCGGATATCGCGCAAGTATTATGGTGTGATTTTTTAAAGCACAATCCCAATAACCCTAACTGGATGGATCGCGATCGTTTTGTATTATCGAACGGCCATGGCTCGATGTTAATTTATTCACTATTACACCTTAGTGGTTATGATTTATCGATTAGCGATATTAAATCTTTTCGTCAATTACATTCCAAGACACCAGGACATCCAGAATATGGATACACAGCAGGGGTTGAAACAACAACCGGTCCTTTAGGGCAAGGTATTGCAAATGCGATAGGTATGGCGATTGCTGAAAAATCTTTAGCCGCAAAATTCAATCAACCCAATCATGACATCGTTGATCATTTTACCTATACGTTTTTAGGTGATGGTTGTTTGATGGAAGGTATTTCTCATGAAGCATGCTCATTAGCCGGCACATTAGGCTTAGGCAAACTGATCGCGTTTTGGGATGATAACGGCATTTCTATTGATGGTGACGTTGAAGGTTGGTTTACCGATGATACCCCTGCCCGCTTCCGCGCTTATGGTTGGCAAGTGATTGAGGTTGATGGTCATAACCCTGAGCAAATAAAAGCAGCGATTATTAGTGCACAAGCAGAAACAAGTAAACCTTCGATGATCTGTTGTAAAACGATTATTGGTTTTGGCTCTCCGAGCAAACAAGGCACACACGATTGCCATGGTGCACCACTTGGTAAAGAAGAAATCATTGCGACACGTAAAGCTTTAAATTGGCCACACGGCGACTTTGAAATTCCTGATGATATTTATTCAGCTTGGGATGCAACACAAAGTGGCTTGCAAGCAGAGCAAAACTGGAATAATAAGTTTGATGCTTATGCAACGCAATACCCTGAATTAGCGTCTGAATACAAACGCCGTATGAGTAGCGAGTTACCCGCACAATGGGAACAGAAATCTTCTGATTACATTAAACAGTTACAAGCTAATTCAAGCAATATCGCAACTCGTAAAGCCTCACAAAACTGTATTGAAGAATTTTCCAAAATATTACCAGAGATGTTAGGTGGATCTGCTGATTTGGCCCCTTCCAACTTAACGATGTGGTCAGGTACAAAAGCCATCAGTGCTGATGATGCATCCGGTAATTACCTACATTACGGTGTTCGTGAGTTTGCCATGACCGCCATTATCAACGGCATTTCATTGCACAAAGGTTTTGTGCCTTATGGCGCAACATTCTTAATGTTTATGGAATATGCTCGTAATGCATTACGCATGTCCGCATTAATGAAAATACGTGCGATCCAAGTATTCACGCATGACTCTATCGGATTAGGGGAAGATGGCCCAACCCACCAGCCCGTTGAGCAAATAGCAAGCCTGCGTTTAACACCGAACATGAATAGTTGGCGCCCTTGTGACAGTGTTGAATCTGCGGTTGCTTGGAAAAGTGCCATTGAACGTTTAGATGGTCCAACATCATTGATTTTTAGCCGTCAAAATCTTATTCCACAAGCGCGTGACGAAGTCACCTTAGCGCAGGTTAAAAAAGGCGGATATATCTTATTAGACAGTGCTATCGCAGGCAAAGCAGCGGACATTATTTTAATTGCAACGGGCTCAGAAGTGCAACTGGCCGTCGAAGCTCACGCACAATTAAGCGCACAGGGTAAAGCAGTACGCGTAGTTTCAATGCCATGTTGTGATGAATTTGATAAACAAGATCGTGCTTATCAGCAGTCTGTATTACCTGATGATATTAGCAAACGTATTGCTATTGAAGCCGGCATTGCCGATTACTGGTACAAATATGTGGGTTTACAAGGGAAAGTGATTGCCATGCATAGTTTTGGTGAGTCAGCACCTGCAGAGCAACTTTTTGAAATGTTTGGCTTTAGCGTCGAAAATATTGTTGATAACGCAAATAGTTTTTAACAAAACATTTATGTAAACAATTTTATAGAACCCAAATTTAAATAAAAAATCATTATAAAAAGGAATCAATTATGTCTGATGTATTTCACTTAGGTTTAACCAAAGAAATGTTAGATGGCGCTACTGTGGCGATTGTCCCAGGCGACCCTGATCGCGTACAACGTATTGCAGAGTTAATGGACAATGCAACCTTCCTTGCTAGACATCGCGAATATACTAGTTACTTAGCCTATATTGATGGCAAAGCCGTGGTCATTTGCTCAACGGGCATTGGTGGCCCTTCTGTCTCAATCGCTGTCGAAGAGCTAGCGCAATTGGGTGTAAATACCTTCTTACGCATCGGCACAACAGGTGCAATTCAAGCACATGTAAATCCAGGCGATGTCATTGTCACTCAAGCAGCGGTTCGTCTTGATGGTGCGAGTTTACATTTTGCGCCAATGGAATTCCCGGCAGTTGCTAACTTTGAAGCAACAACCGCGATGGTTGAAGCTTGTCGCGAGTCAGGCATTGAACCTCACATCGGTATTACAGCATCCTCGGATACCTTCTACCCTGGCCAAGAACGTTACGATACAGTATCAGGCCGTGTGACTCGTCGCTTTAAAGGATCCATGAAAGAGTGGCAAGATCTTGGTGTACTCAACTATGAAATGGAGTCTGCGACTTTATTTACTATGTGTGCATCACAGGGTTGGCGTGCAGCATGTGTCGCAGGTGTCATTGTTAATCGTACTCAACAAGAAATTCCCGATGAAGCAACCATGAAGAAAACAGAAGTTAATGCGATTGCTATCGTGGTCGCTGCAGCTAAAAAAATGCTTGCTTAGGTTTAATCAAAATGCCATTTCTTGCATTGAAATGGCATTTAGCATTATCGCTTATATTTAATAACCCCTGCTCTTAATATGAACCCAGTTATAGCAAATATACGGTTTAATTTTTTATCAAAAATTCACTTTAATTTACTAAGACTCTACAAACACAATACTTAACATTCAATTAACATTATAAAATATTGACTTAAAAAAACAAAAAACACTTATAATTCAAATCAGTACAAACAAATCCCACGTTTTAACTGCCACTTTAAAATCATAAAAATAAACTAAAACCACAAAACAACACATTTTGTAACTATAAAAATCATTATCTACAAATAAAACAAAAGTGTGACATATGTCTCATTTTATTACTTTCTCAGTTCATAGACTGGGTGCTGTAAAAATATACATTTCATAGAATACAATGTTTTTAATGGTAATATTTTTAACATATTGTCAGGACATTATCATTAAGTTTAAGGATAAACACATGATTAATAGACGTTATACACTCTCTGCTTTAGCTATTTTAATTACTACTGGCTGTTCTACTATTTCCTCAACACAAAACACCAAACAAAATTGGATTCAAGATAAAGAATATCAGTTAACCGTTCTCCACACGAATGATAACCACGGCCATTTCTGGGAAAATAAGTATGGTGAGCTTGGCATGGCCGCACGTGCAACGCTTGTGAATAACATTCGTACAGAAGTAGAAAGCCAAGGTGGATCAGTGCTTCTTTTATCGGGTGGAGACATCAATACAGGTGTACCTGAATCTGATTTACAAGACGCAGAGCCTGATTTTATCGGCATGAATATGATTGCCTACGATGCAATGGCTATTGGTAATCATGAATTTGATAACTCCCTTGAAGTACTCGCTAAACAAGCTGGCTGGGCTAACTTCCCGTTCCTTGCCGCCAATATATACAAAGATGGCAAACGTATGTTTGACGCTTATAAGATCTTTGACAAAAATGGCGTAAAAATTGCTGTCATCGGTTTAACAACTGAAGATACCGCCTTTCAAGGAAACCCAGAATATATCAAACAAATTGAGTTCAAAGATCCTAAGGCAGAAGCAAAACTTGTTATTGCAGAATTAAAAGCGAAACATAATCCAGACATCATTATTGCAGCCACTCATATGGGGCATTACCTCGATGGAAATCATGGTTCTAATGCACCGGGTGATGTTCTACTTGCACGATATCTCGATGAAGGTGATTTGGATATGATTGTTGGTGGTCATTCACAAGAACCTGTTTGTATGGAAGGCATCAATGAATACGCTAAGTTTAAGGCCGGTGATGCTTGTCAACCTGACGAACAAAATGGCACCTATATTGTGCAAGCACATGAATGGGGAAAATATGTAGGCAGAGCAGACTACACCTTTAAAAATGGTGAATTCACCATGCAGTCGTATAACTTAATCCCTGTTAACTTAAAGAAAAAAAGTAAAAATACAGAGGGCAAAACAGTCCGAGTATTAATTCAAAATGAAATAGAACAAGATAAAGAAGTCTTTGACACACTAAAACCATTTCAAGATAAAGGCCAAAAAGAGCTAAGTGTTTTAATTGGTTCAACAGATCAATTATTACAAGGTGAACGTAAAGTTGTACGTAACAACCAGACTAATCTAGGCCGTTTAATTGCGACTGCTCACATGCAACGCATAAAAGCAGATTTTGCGATTATGAACTCAGGTGGAATACGCGCGTCAATTGAAGCTGGCAATATCTCGTATAAAGATGTACTTACTGTACAACCTTTCGCAAATATGGTGACGTCTGTTGAAATGAGTGGTGCTGAAGTTATCGGCTATCTCAATATCGTTGCTACCAAGAAAAAAGATTCAGGTGCTTATGCACAGTTTGCTGGTATCTCGATGACAGTGACTGAAAATCAAGTCAGCAAAGTTGTTATAGGCGGAAAACCGATTGATCTTAGTGCAACCTACCGTTTCAGCATCCCATCATATAACGCGGCTGGTGGCGATGGTTACCCTAACATTACAGACCACCCTGGCTATATCAATACGGGTTATGTCGACGCTGAAGTATTAAAAAATTACATCCAAACACACTCTCCAATTTCTAGCGCAGATTTTGCGCCAAAAAACGAAATAACCTACCAATAAAAAGACTGTTCATTCAATAAATAACTCTTCGCCTTATGGCGCAGAGTTATTAAAACTCAAACAAATAGTAAACGCTCACTTCAAACAGAAACAAGATATAACAAACCAAAAAAAATAGTGAATATTCACTTCACAGCACAGATCTACCTAACATTCAACTAAGGATAAAAATATGTTTAAAAAATCGGCAATTTTCATGGCGCTATCAACACTATTTATCGGGGTAAGCTCTCAAGCGACGACTATTTATGACAAAGATAACGGAGACTACTTAAAATTATATGGGGAAGTTGGCGTCGGTGGTCATTTCAGACCTGACTACGAATTTTCTGAATTTTTCGAAGACAAAAGCTACATCGATGATAGCTTTGCGACAATAGGGATCAAAGGCGCAATGCAAGACGTTTATTATCGCTTAGAAGTTGACTATGAACGTGAGAATTGGAAATACGGTTCAGGTGATATGGTGTTAGCGATTGATAAAATCTTTATTGGTTATCATATGACTAAAAACCATGCCATTGAATTTGGATTAACAGACACTGCACTAGATGATTACGATAAATTTGGTGATTTCACTCTTGATACAACAGTAGAAACCGGTGAAGCGGGTGACCAAGCGAATACAGTAAAATACGAAGGCCAATGGTCTTATTTTAAAGCAGGTGTGTCTTATTCATACAATAGCGAAAGCTCATCTGGCGCATCTTTAGGTGACGTTATCAATGGTTACTTCGGTTATTTTAGTGACATTGTCGATGTTGTTGCAGGCGCAGAAACTAGAACAGGCTCAGAAGGAGAGTCTAAATATGGAGAGCAAACTTTATTTACTCTTGGTGTTCGAGGTTATATCACAGATGAACTCGCTATCGGTTTTAATGCTTACCTAGAAAACGAAGATATCGCACAAAGTGAAACCCTGACCGATATCAGCCAAGACTTCGATACTTATACCTATGCTTTTAATGATTATCAAACACTTCAAAACAAAGGCGCATTAATTTCTGCAAGTTACACATTCAGACCTAAATGGGAATTAACGGGTTCTGCTAACCTCGAAGAGTATGAAGTTTGGGATATTAATAGCGCTTATGGCGTTTCACCTGATGATGAGTACTCATGGGGAAAAGAGAGAACATGGGCGACGTTAGGATTGAATTTCAAACCATCTCAATCAGTCCTTATGGCTGTTGAAGCTAATTTTGGTGAAGCGGCCCAAGATGCATACGCTTATGCACGTGTTTACTTCTAAAAAATGAAATCAATAAAAATAGCTTAAGGAACAAATTATGATAAACGATACGAGCAAGACAATTTTAGCACTGGCCATCGGTAGCGCACTTTCAGCTGGCGCTAATGCAGCAATAACAGATATTATTATCAGCGAATATGCTGAAGGTACATCGAATAATAGAGCGATTGAACTTACTAATACGGGGTCAGAAAGCTACACCTTCCCAAGTGGCGTCGAACTACAATATAGCTCTTATAAAAATGATGTCCAAGATTCGACAGGCACCAATGTATTAACTGGACAGACAATTGCAGCGGGTTCAACACTGGTCATTTATAATGGCAGTACGTCTACTGACTTAGTTGATGCAATAGCTGGTACAGCGGTTGCTTCAGGTACTTATGATGAAGTCTCATACTACTCTTTAAACTTTAATGGAGATGATCATGTATCACTGGTTGAAGATGGCACTGTTATCGACATTATCGGTGTTGATGGAAGTGACTGGGGAGAAAATAAAACCTTCAGACGTAGACTTGGAGAAAGTGATACAACACCTGTTCAATCATCTACTTATAATGATACACAGTGGGAAGAATTCGAAAATGATGCAAACCAGGCTTTTGATGATTTAGGCACAATTACCTATTCTGCATATCAAGAAGAAGCACCTGTCACCGCTTATTGTGAACAACCGACACAAACAACAATCGCTGAAGTGCAAGGCTCAGGAACATCATCTCCATTGATCACCAGTGGCTTTGAATCAACAGATAAATATGATGTAACCGGAATCGTTACGATGGTTACCACCTACCCTGTCAAAGGTTTCTATTTTCAGGATGTAACGCCAGACGGAAATGAACTAACATCTGACGGTATTTTCGTAAAAACATCTAAAGCAACTGATGACATGATCGGTCAAACAATCTGTGTAGCAAGTAAAGTGACTGAATATTATAATTTAACACAACTTGAAACCGATGAATGGGATGTTATTGATACAACATCATCACTCCCATATGCGACAAACATTACCATGATTCCAGCTGATGCGGGTTCATTTAAAGCAACCTTAGAACGCTATGAAGGTATGTTAGTTAATTTACCAACAGACATTGATCCAGATACTGCCGACGATCAAAACATGAGGGTTACAAAGACGTTTGGATTTAATTACGATTCATACCGAAATGATTTAATCCTATCTTATCAGCGACCAAACCTTAATCCCACTCAGGAAAATGTAGCAGGCAGTGACGAAGCAATTGCAGCAGACGCTGAAAATGATGATTACCGCCTGATTATTGAAAGTAGCACTAAAGCTGGCGACGGTGAAATACCATATTACCCAGGTTTTAATTCCGTTCCGGAAAACAACTATATTCGTATTAATGATAGTGTCATCGATATGCAAGGTGTTATCGCCTACGGTTACTCAAACTTTAGTTTAGTGGTCAGTAATACGCTTACTAGCAGTAACTTTGTTCATCATAGCGATAGAACGTCATCACCAGATTTAGATACCAGTACGACAGATGATAGTTTTGTTATTAAAGTAGGTACACAAAACGTATTAAACCTATTTAATTCTCCATTTGGTGGAGATAGCAATTCTCATGGTGATAACCGTGGAGCAGACAACGATGCTGAATATGAAAAACAATTAGCTAAATTAGTCTCTGCCATTACAGGATTAAATGCTGATATTGTTGGTTTAATGGAAATTGAAAATAATGGCTTTGGTGATGGAAGTGCAATTCAAGCGCTTGTTGATGCGATTAATGATGAGTATTACGATGAAGATGGTAAAGATGAGGGTAACTATAACTCAATCAGTAACCGTTATGTTTTTGTCGGTTATGACTCAAATGGCGATTTAGTACTGGACGAGGAAGATTCGATAGGCTCTGATGCAATTACAACAGGTCTGTTATACCGCCCATCAAAAGTTAGTCTTGATAATATGCGTATCATTGAAATGCCTGCACAGCATGCCGATGCTGTGGTTAATGATAATAATGTCGTTGTTAAAGACAGTAGTGGTGACACCCTTGAAAGTGGCGATAACTATCAGCGCGACTCATTAACAGCTACGTTTAAAGTAAATAATACAGGTAAACGCTTAACAGTTGCAGTTAACCACTTTAAATCAAAAGGCTCAACCTGTTGGGAAGAATGGGACGGTGTAGAGTTTGGCGATGCAGAGACATGGTCTGACGACGCTCCAGATGATGATTTACAAGGATCTTGTGAAAACCTTCGTGTTGCTGGGGCAGTACAACTGGCGACTGAGCTCAATGACATTGACGGCGATACCATTATTGTTGGTGATTTAAATGCTTATGGGCAAGAAGATCCATTATTGGTATTAACTGAAAATACAACGGGTAAAATGATCACCACCGCACGTGATACTTTCATTGGAGATAAACCACAGTTTAATACTTCAGGCAGCCCTGTTGATATCACCAAAAGTTACGGATACATCAATGCAATTACGTTAAAAGATACAGAAAAAGAGCAATCAAGTTGGAGTTATTCATACAATGATGAAATAGGCTCTCTGGATCATATCTTAATCAGCCCATCTTTAGAGACGCGTTTGATCGATGCAGTAGATTGGCATATCAATGCAGCTGAATCTTCTTTATATGATTACAATGAGGAATATAAAGGTGATTATGCGGATGATTTTTATGTTGATGATGCGTACCGTTCATCAGACCATGACTCTGCAATCATATCTCTTAGTTATCAATATGCAGAAATAGGTGATGGTGACCCAGTTTATCTGACCATTAGTAGCAACATACTGACGGTTCCTTTCGTACTGCCTGCAGGTGCTTTAGTCGGAGATACTGTAGAGATATCATTATCATCGACAGCAGATATGGGTGATATTGTGATACCAAGTGTAACCATCACTGAAGATGATCAATCATTAGCTAAAATTGAACTTTTTGGCATTAAATCAGGTATTTACACTGCAACAATGATATTGACACGCAACCAAGAAATCATATCAGCACGCAATGCAGTAGCGATGTCAGAATTTACCAAAACGATGACATTTGAAGCGGCTAAAAAAGACTCAACGGTAGCGGATGTTGCACCTGTTGAAAAATATGACGGCTCAGGTGGTTCATTGGGGATTTTGGGACTTATCTCATTACTAGGGTTTGGTGTTTTACGTCGCCGTAAAGCGATGTGAGCAACATGACTTATCTGTTAGGAAGCAGATAAAAATAAAACCTAGCTTAGTAGGTAATTAAAGTGATCACACAAGTAATAGAACAACAGCATTTTTTACTTGTGTGATTCGCCACACCAACTTCTTTTTCAACTACAAGTTTTGGATAAAAAATGAATTACAAATCAAATGTAGCAATAATATTATTTTCACTTAGTTCGCTTTTTGCCTGTAATAGCAGTGATGATACAAAGACCATTTCTAGTCCTAATTACACACTTAATACAGCAGAAATAACAACGATAGTCGAAGAAGCCGAAGAAATCGAAGAAGATACCACGACCTCTGACGATGACGAAAATACAACACCTGTAGTAAGCCAACAATTTACTAATGGTGATTTTGAAAACTGGACTGATGCAACACCTAATGATTGGACCACGATTGAAGAAGGTATTACTGTCGTACAAGAAAATACCATCTTTAAAACAGGTGCCACTTCTATCGCTATTACGGTTGTTACTGGCGAGCAAGGTTTAACAGATTTCCGTCAGAGTGTTGATGTTGAAAGTGGTAAGACCTATACACTCTCTATGTCGGTTTACCACACAGAAGGTTACATGAAAGCACGTGTCTATCTTGATGGTTACCATGACTATTCAAATCCTAACCTGATTAACGAATGGCAAGAGCTTAGCGTCGATTACACCGCGACAGAGACGAAGACAATTGAAGTTGGTACTCGTTTTTACGATGATGGTTCATTTGATGGTTCAGAAGTCGTTTATCTCGATAATATAATTTTCATCGAATCAGAAGGCACATCAGTAACACCAACAATACCAGAAGTAGAAATACCAGAAACTCCTGTTGTCACAGATTTAGTTGTTAATGGTGGTTTTAAGTTTTGGAGTGATGCACTACCAACGGGTTGGACAACGATTGATAGCGGAATAGTACTGACACAAGATAATGCCACGTTTAAAACAGGCTCAAGTTCTGTGGCTATTTCAGTTAATACAGCCTCACAAGGTGATACCGACTTACGTCAAAGCATCGATGTATTAGTCGGAATGACATATACATTAACAATGTCTGTTTATCATACAGAAGGCAATATAAAAGCAAGAGGGTTTTTAGCTAATTATGAAGGTTATTCAGATAACCTTTTAGTAAACCAATGGCAAGATCTTAGCTGGGAATATACGCCAACCGAAGATTCGACGATTGAAGTAGGTGTCAGATTCTACGATCAAGATGGTTTTGTAGATTCAGAAATCGTTTATGTTGATAATATTACACTGATAAGTTCAGCTACGCCCGTCGATATAGATGCTTATTATGACAGTGTGTCAGATATGACTGGTTATACCTTAAAAACAGGCCTTCATAACATCATAAAAGACCATACAACCAGGACTTACGCTGATTTATGGACCTTTATTAGTACTAATACATTAGATACCTATTATGAAAATGATAACTCTATATTAGATATTTACACTGAAAACCCATCTGCATCTGATAGTTATAATTTTATTGCAGTGACTGATCAATGTGGCAATTACTCAAATGAAGGTGACTGTTATAATCGTGAGCACTCATTTCCAAAAAGTTGGTTTGATGATGCTTCGCCGATGGTTTCAGATGTTCATCACATTTTTGCAACCGATGGAAAGATAAACGGTTACCGTAGTAACTACCCCTATGGAGAAGTTGCCTCAGCAACCTTTACATCATCAAATGGTAGCCTACTCGGTTCATCAAACACAACACTGGGTTATACTGGTAGCGTATTTGAACCGATCGATGAGTTTAAAGGAGATCTCGCACGCGCTTATTTTTATATGGCAACACGCTATGAAGATCAAATTGGCTCATGGGAAAAAAACAGTGATAACGCTGATGCAGTATTAGATGGTAGCAGCGATCAAGTCTTTGAACCTTGGGTCATTTCGATGCTTAAGAGGTGGAATGAAAGTGATCCAGTAAGCCTAAAAGAGCAAGATCGTAATGAAGCTGCCTATCTATACCAAGGAAACCGTAATCCTTTTGTTGATCATCCTGAATATATAAATCAAATTTGGGCTGATTAATTAAACATAAGGCCATTACCAAGAAAAAATGGGGGAAAGAGATGAAAACTAATTTACCACTTTCCCCTACTTTTTATTGGAAAAACAATTGTCTAAATTGTTTTGGGCTCATTTGTTTTTTATTTTTAAACTGACGGTTAAAATTTGATAAGTTATTAAATCCCACTAAATCAGCAATCAAGGCAATACTTTTATCACTATTCACTAACAACTCACAGGCTTTACCCAATCGGTATTCAGCTAAATGTAATGAAAAAGAACTTAAAAAATGGCGTTCAAAAACACGAGAAACAGTACTTTTGCTCACATGAACGTGTTCGCATAAATCCACTATTTTAATATTATTACGATAATTTTGTTCAATAAACAATGATATTTTTTCCACTAACCTTAGCGTTTTATCATCCTCTTGCAGGACATGCTGACGATAACTGTTTAAGCGCTTACTGTCCTGTGATTCACTCAAATAAATCAATGCTTTAATAACATTCGCAACAGCAAAAGCAGAACTTATGTTTTGATAATTATGTAATAAATCAAAAATTTTATCAGACAGTGATGGTGTGAATTCAATGCCCTGCAATGACTGATTAAGCATCGTTTGTAAGTTATTTAACTCAGGCATAGCCGCTATTAAACCCGTTACCCAAGTTTGGCTAAACCAGACAATATAAGTTTCATTTGGTTTATTATCGATAAGACTTTCAAAAATCTCAGTGTGAGGCAATTTAGGACCATAAAGTGATAGATTATTGTGCTCAATCGGACCAATATAATCACCAACAAACTTTTTACCGACAAAATTTCGATGTAATACTAATTCATATTCAAAATGATAGTGCCAATCAAAATGAGAAATACAACCATGATAATGCTGAATTCGCCAACCAAAATCGGCTTTATTGCTAATTTTCTCAATACTCGGTTTCAAAAAAACACCTTTTAAAGTTAATAATATGAGCCAATAGTATCAGAAAATGACGATTTATTATCACTTGCCCTTCAATTAACGCGTAAATTAGCGCTATTAAAATAACTCTAATAAGGAAAAGAATGTCACTTTCAATACTTTTAAGCCGGCAACCTATTATCTATTTATTAACCTGCTTATTTAGCGGCTTTAGTTCTGCATTTATCTTTCCTTTATTGAGCTTATACCTAATAGATGAATTAAAAGTGTCTCCCATTAGCATGGGTTTTTTCATCGCCACCCTAATTTTAAGTGGCGTGATTGTTTCTCAATATTTTGCAAAAAAATCAGATCAAGGCGTTAGCAGAAAAAAGATCATTTTAATGGCCCAACTGGGTTTTATAAGCTCAACTATCATTATCTCAGTAACCCGAGATTATTATATTTCTCTCGCCTCTGTGATCTTTTTTATGTCCTTTAGCGCCTGCAACATTCCGCAGGTATTTGCTATGGGTCGTAACTACGCCGATAAATATCTAGCAGAAAAAGCGGTCTTATTTGTGACCATGATGCGGGCAGCTATTGCGGTTGCATGGGTCATTGCACCGCCACTTGCATTTTTAATCAATGATCTATTCGGTTTCACACAGGCTTTTTTAATTGCTGCCAGCTGTAGCACAATGGTATTTTTCATCGTTTTAACTGGCTTACCCAATATTCATATTGAAATTGAGCAACAACCAGAAAAACCTGTTCGTTGGCAAAAAGTACCTGGCGTTTTATTCTTTTTGTTATGTATGTTTTTTGCTTTTAGTGCCAATAATATGTACATCACTTCGATCAGTTTGTACCTGACCCAAGAACTGAATTTTGCGTCAAAATGGGCAGGTTATTTAATGGGTATTGCAGCCTTTATTGAAATACCCATTATGCTCAGCGCAGGTTACTTAGCCCAAAAATTAGGCATGCATCGTCTTATTTTCATCGCTTGTTTAAGTGGTTTAATTTTTCATGTGGGATTATTAGTCGCCAAACAACCTTGGGAGTTTATGGTCATACAAATTTTTAATGGCATTTTTGTTGGTATCAATGCCAGCCTTGGTATGGTGGTGGTACAAGACTTAATAAAGAAACAGATGGGTTTAGCATCGACCTTGTTTAGTAATAGCCAAATGTTAAGTGTTTTATTAGGCAGTATGATGATTGGTTTTATCGCGCAAAATATAAGTTATTATGCGATTTTCATGGCCTCATCGCTATTTTGTGCCATTGCTTTAACTTTCCTTTATTTAGCAGCACGACAAATCCAACGTATAAAACCTATTAAAGAAAATCTGTAAACAACGATGATGTGAGTTTAGTAAAAAAGATCTACGCGACCTTAGTGGAAAAACGCTACAATGGTTTTTTCCGTTTTTGATGATAGCCAATGACTCAAGCAATAATCTGCCGTGTCGCATTAGCGATCCCACTACATAAACAATTTGATTATCTATTGCCTGAATATTTAGCAAAGGGCTTTAATGAAATAGAACAACAATTAGTGGGTTGTCGTGTGCGTGTTCCCTTTGGTGGCAAACGTCAGATAGTAGGCGTAATTTGCGAAGTGAATCCAGAGCTTGATTACGCGATAGATAAACTTAAGGAAATCACTCAACTCATTGATAACAGAGCACTATTAAATGACCAACTGTGGTCATTATTACGCTGGGCAAGCTTTTATTATCAACACCCTTTTGGTGATGTTTTTCAACAAGCTATCCCAACAACGCTTCGCCAAGGTAAAGAAGCCACCTTTAAAGGCAGTGAACATTGGCAGTTAGTCGATGAAAACATTGACATTGACGACTTAAAACGAGCTAAAAAACAGTTTCAAGCTTTAACCACTTTAGGTAAGCAATGCTTATCAAACAGTGAGCTGAAAAATCAAGATATTACTCGTGTTACACTCAAAGCCTTGCAAGATAAAGGCATTATAAAAAGTATTGAAAAGCAGCCGACTATCAATTTAAATTGGCTTGATGACTTTCAAGAAAGTACCGAAAAACCCAACTTAACCAGCGAACAAGCCCTTGCCATCACAGCGGTTAACCAACAAAACAAAATCTTTAAGTGCTTTTTATTAGAAGGCATTACCGGTAGTGGTAAAACGGAAGTTTATTTAAATATTATCAAACCTATCTTAGCTCGCGGGCAACAAGTATTGATTATTGTGCCTGAAATAGGTCTCACGCCACAAACGGTACAACGTTTCCAGCAGCGTTTTAATGTGCCGATTTACCTTAAACATTCTGCCTTGAATTCACGCGAACAACTCGATAGCTGGTGTCACGCCAAAGCGGGCAGTGCGGCAATTATTATTGGTACTCGCAGTGCTATTTTCAGTGACTTTAAAAATCTTGGACTGATAATATTAGACGAAGAGCACGATGCCTCTTTTAAACAGCAAGATGGTTTTCGTTACCACAGCCGAGACTTTGCAATTAAACGTGCCCATATTGAAAAAATACCAATATTACTTGGTTCTGCAACGCCTGCCTTTGAAACCTTACACAATGCTTTAGTGGGAAAATATCAACACCTGCATTTAACACAGCGGGCAGGCAATGCCAAACCACCAGCCTGTAGCTTGATTAACCTTGCGGGGCTACCACTGCAAGCGGGCTTATCGCCACAATTAATTGAATTAATGGGTAAACACCTTGAGAAAGGCAATCAAGTGATACTTTTCTTAAATCGCCGTGGTTATGCTCCTGTTTTAATGTGCCATGAATGCGGATGGTTAGTGAAATGTGGCCGTTGTGATGCCTTTTATACGTATCATAAATCCGCTAATTATCTGCATTGTCACCATTGCGCATCAACATTACCCATTCCAAGGCAATGTGATGACTGTGGTTCAACACAACTTATTTCCACAGGTGTTGGCACACAACAACTAGAAGAAACTTTGAGTACGCTATTTCCTGAATACCCAACAGTGCGTATTGATCGTGATAATACGCGTAAAAAAGAAAGCTTTAATCAATATTTAACAGATATTAATAATGGCAAATACAAAATACTTTTAGGTACACAAATGTTAGCCAAAGGGCATCACTTTCCCGATGTCACCTTAGTGGCATTAATTGATGTTGATGGCGCCCTATTTTGTAACGATTATCGTGCCAGTGAACGCTTAGCGCAATTATTCACACAGGTTGCAGGCCGTGCAGGTCGAGCAGAAAAACGTGGCCAAGTATTATTACAAACTCATCATCCTGAGCACAGTTTATTACAAGAGTTGGTTAACAGTGGTTATGCTGACTTTTCGCGTCATGCACTTGGTGAGCGCCAATTAGCGCAGTTACCCCCCTTTTCTTTTCAAGCACTTGTTCGCGCTGAGTCTGACAATGCCACACTGGCAGAAAGCTTTTTAGGCTTGTGCAAACAAATTATTGAGCAGATAACCACACAAAATAAAATAGAGACTCGACTTTTAGTATTAGGGCCCATTCCCGCATCGATGGAGCGACGTGCTGGTAAATATCGTTTTCAACTATTGTTACAAGCCGATCATCGTACATTAATCAGTAATACGCTTAATCAAGCTTTACCACAGTTAGATAAATTACCTGAAGGGCGAAAAGTAAGATGGTCAATTGATATTGACCCCATTGATTTTGTTTAGGTCACTGTTGTTACGTAGTTTGCCCTCTGGGGCGCTAGGTCAAATACCACCTCCGTGTTGCAACAAGTGAAAAGGGAATACCATTAACAAATGTACACCTTGACCTGGCATTCGAGCTAACGCTTGATAAAGCATTTTGAGGTAACATGGGTATATTGGGGCATAGCCAGCCCTAGTTGACAATTGTCAGTTAAAATCAAAACAAGCAAAATTTCACTTCTTTTGAATTTACTGACAACTGAAAGCTCTTTTTTATCTTATTAGGCTTTAGCAAACTTATAAGTACGATAACCACCAATCAGGTTTCTCGCTTTAAAACCATTATTGACTAATTGACGATAGGCAACGTTTCCACGTAAGCCCACCTGACAATAAATAATGATTTCTTTGTCCTTTGGCAGTTCATTTAGTCGATGACGTAATTGATCAACAGGGATATTAATTGCGCCCTCGATGAAGCCATTTTCCAATTCCCCAGGATTTCTCACATCAAGTAATACTTGTTGGTCAGTCAAGTTATCAATCTCATCAAAGTGAATCGCCTTCGCATCACCTTTGATAATATTATTTGCTACAAAAGCAGCTTGATTGATGACATCTTTAGCACTGCCAAAAGGTGGTGCATAAGTTAGCTCGATATGTTGAAGCTGATCAACCGTCATACCTGCACGCTGAGCAACAGCCATTATATCAATACGTTTATCAATGCCATCTTTACCAACTGCTTGAGCACCTAAAATTTTTCCACTGATAGGATCAAATAACATTTTAAATGATACGATTTCAGCGCCAGGGTAATAACTTGCATGACTCGCTGTATGCACATATACCTTTTCAAAGGTTATATTATCTTTGATTAACTGCTTCTCATTTTTACCCGTAGAGGCAATTGCTAAATCAAATATTTTACAAATAGCTGTGCCCTGCGTACCCTGATAACTTTCATTACGACCAAACATATTATCGGCTGCCATACGTCCTTGACGATTAGCAGGCCCAGCAAGTGGTACTAAAGACGCTTTTCCGGTCACAAAATCTTGCGTTTCAATAGCATCACCAACAGCATAAATAGCAGCATCACTGGTTTGTAGCTGTGCATTAGTTTTAATACCACCAAGCGCACCGATCTCTAATCCTGCATTACTTGCTAAAGCAATTTCTGGTTTAACACCAATCGCCATAATTAAAATATCAGTATCAAGTGTTTCCCCGTTATTTAATGACAGGGTTAAATTACCTTGTAAATGTTGGTGCTGAGCACTTTCACCAGCATCAAAATTCGCTACTGTTTGACTCGGGTTAAATTGTACGCCTTGTAATGCGACACCCAATTGTAAATCGATACCTTTATCTCTGATCTCTTGATGTACAAAACCGGCCATTTCTCTATCAACAGGCGTCATGACTTGATCAGCTAATTCAACTAAGGTTGTTTTTATACCTAATTGATGAAACGCTTCCATCATCTCTAAGCCGATAAAACCACCACCAACCACCGTTGCATGCTCAGGTTTATTAATCGCAAGTGTTTCGATAATTTTATCCATATCTGGAATATTACGTAACGAGTGCGTTAAAGGATTTTTGATGCCCGGAATAGCCGGCACAATAGGTCCAGCACCAGGACTGAGTAATAAAAAGTCATAACTTTCAGTGTATTCACTGTTATCAGCAAGAAGACGAACGGTAATACTTTTATTCGCACGATCAATGCCTATCACTTCACTTAAAGGTCGCACATCAACGTTAAAGCGCGCAAGAAAGCTTTCCGGAGTTTGTAATAACAACTGGCTTTTATCTTTAATGTCACCACCGATATGGTATGGCAACCCACAGTTAGCAAATGAGACAAAAGGACCTCGCTCGAACATAATAATTTGCGCATCTTCACTTAAACGCCGAGCGCGTGCGGCTGCTGATGCGCCACCAGCAACACCACCAATGATTAATATTTTTTTAGACATTATTTTTCCAGATATCCGTAAGTTAAAAGTTAAAAGTTAAAAAATAAATATTGAAAATGATAATGATTGTTTACTTCATTAAAGCGAAGCATTTAGCATTAACTTACTTTTTTTCAGAAGCACATGTAGATTTACAACCTAATAATTTTAGAAAGAATACCGCAGGACAAAAGCCTGTAAACGCGCTTTGCAGTAAATTAAGACCCGCAAAAACTGTTAACCAAACAAAACTAGGATGCACGAACTGTGTCAATACAACAGACAGTAACACCATCGAGCCAGCCAATACTCTAATACCATTTTCAATTGTCATTTTTATTCTCCTATTTAATCAATAATAACTAACTTAATGACATCATAACCAAGTTAATTAGATAAATCTAATAAATAATTAACTAATTAACTAAATGCTAATTTAGATTGCTAACTATTATTACAAAATGTATTATTAGCGATATCATTCTTGAGGATAAAATATGAAAAAAAAATTAGCATTGATTCATGAAAAAGCATCGGAAGTAAGTGAGTTATTGAAATTAATGGCTCATAAAGACCGCATGATCGTTTTATGTTTATTATCCGATGGTGAGCAAGGTGTTTCTGAATTAAGGGAGCATACCAAGCTAAGCCAATCTGCTTTTTCGCAACACCTAGGGGTATTACGTAAAAACAACCTAGTAAAAATTCGTAAAGAGTCTCAACAGGTTTTTTATTCCATTGCCGATGAGCGCGTTAGTTTATTATTAAACTCGTTACAAAATGCATTTTGTCCTGACGAATAATTTAGGAGTCCAAACATGGAAAACTTTACACCTTGGACATCATTACTCGGTGGTGCATTACTTGGACTTTCAGCCGCTTTATTAATGTTATTTAGTGGAAAAATCGCAGGTATTAGTGGCGTGATAGGTGGTTTATTAGCACCTCAAAAACATGAATCAAGCTGGCGAGCTGCATTTTTAACAGGCATGATCCTGAGCTTTTTAATCGTCGCACCACTCGGTTTTGAATTACCCGATATCAGCAATAACAACATACTAATGGTGTCATTAGCAGGCCTATTAGTTGGATTTGGTACTCGCCTTGGAAATGGCTGCACTAGCGGTCATGGTATTATTGGTTTGGGACGTTTTTCTAAACGCTCTCTTTACGCCACGTTTATTTTTATGCTGGCAGCTATCTGCACCGTTTATATTCGTAGCTTATTTGGAGCAGTCTAAGATGTCTAAATCTAAAAAAATAAGAATTTTAATGGGCTGGATATCTGGCGCACTTTTTGGGTCTGGAATGATTATATCTGGCATGGTAAACCCTGATAAAGTCATTGGGTTTTTAAATATCAGTGGAGATTGGGATCCAAGCTTAATATTTGTCATGGGAGGCGCATTAGCAGTATTCACGCCAATTTATCATTTAGTCATAAAAAAACGTTCTCACGCAATCAGTGGGGATGCCTTTACTTGGACAACCAATACAACGGTAGACGGTACGTTAATTTGGGGAGCCATTATTTTTGGTGCTGGCTGGGGATTAGCTGGTTTTTGCCCAGGGCCTGCTATTGCAAGTATCTCTGGTGGCACTAATATTATATTGGCTTTTATCTTAAGTATGCTGGTAGGTATTGTTCATGCAAACCAATATCTTGCAGGTCGATTTCCCCTTCCCTTTGTTGGTTATCGTAAAGCATGTAATATCACTGAAAAATAAGCACTCAATTTTTAAAACTCAAAAAAGCTCAATGCAACGAATAAGGCGCATTGAGCTTCTCTCTCTCTTACAAACGCCTTACATCAAAAATATCTTTTAATTGCTTCAATTTATTGACCAACTTTTCAATATCTTCACTATTTTTTACTTCTAGATTTAAATCAATGATCGCAGATTGGTTTTTAATATTAGACATACTGTTAACCCCGAGTACATTAACTTTTTCATTAGACAATAAAGTCGTAATATCTCGTAACAAACCACTCCGATCTAAAGATTCAAGGCGTAAGGTTAATGAATATCCCGATGAATGAGACTCTCCCCAACTTGCTTCAATAATACGCTCAGGATGAGCATCACGTAGATCAGCCAATTGTTCACAACGCTGACGATGTACCGAAATTCCTCTGCCTTGTGTAATATACCCTTCAATCGGTTCGCCCGGAATGGGTTGGCAACAACGCGCAATGCTGTGCATCAAATTACCAACACCATCAATAATAATATTGCTACCCGTTGGTTTAGGCGTAAAACTATGTTTACGCTTTTCTAATGCTTCAAGAGCTGCTAAATCTTGCTCCTCTAATGTTTGCTCATGATGATGGGCATCTAAAAAGTGTACTAACTGATTTAAACGTAAGTCCCCATTACCGATTCCTGCAAAAATATCGTCATCACTGCTAACATTAAAACGCTTAATCGCAGGCGCCACATCACTTAATTTAAGCTTAATTTTATGTAATTCTGTCTCGAGTAATTCACGTCCAGCAATAATATTTTTCTCGCGATCTAATTGCCTAAACCAAGTAGCTACCTTATGACGTGCTCTGGGGGCCTTAATATAACCCATGCTTGGATTCAGCCAATCTCGACTCGGGTTTTCTTCTTTTTGGGTTAAAATTTCAACCTGATCACCGGTTTTTAATTGATAGGTAAAAGGAACAATATGATTGGCTATTTTAGCCCCAATACAACGGTGACCAACTTGGCTGTGAATATAATAAGCAAAATCGAGCGGTGTTGAACCCGCTGGCAAATCAATAACTTCTCCCTTAGGGGTAAACACGTAAACCCTGTCATCGAAAACTTGACTTCTGATTTCATCCACGAGGTTATCGCTGTCGGCTAAATCATCTTGCCACGCTAATAATTTACGTAACCAAGCAATCTTTTCTTCATAGCCACCTGCTGATTTTCCTCCTGCACTACCCTCTTTATATTTCCAATGAGCAGCCACCCCTAATTCTGAATCTTCATGCATTTGTTGTGTGCGGATTTGTACTTCGATCGCTTTACCTTCATCGCCCATTACCACTGTGTGAATAGACTGATAGCCATTTGCTTTAGGGTTAGCAATATAATCATCAAACTCACTGGGAATGTGATACCACATAGTATGGATAGCTCCCAAAGCAGCGTAACAATCCTGTAATTTTTCAACAACGACCCTGACGGCCCTGACATCAAAAAGCTGTTCAAACTGTAATTCTTTTTTCTGCATTTTCCGATAGATACTGTAAATATGTTTAGGTCGCCCATATGCGGTGCCTGTTATATTCATCTCAGCTAATGAGTTTTGTACTTGGTCAACAAAATTTTGAATATAATTTTCACGATCAATGCGTTTTTCAGATAATTGGCTAGCGAGTTTTTTATAGATTTCAGGTTGTAAATAACGGAATGCGAGATCTTCCAATTCCCACTTTAATTGTCCAATGCCTAGGCGATTGGCTAATGGTGCATAAATCGATGAAATTTCACGCGCAGCGAGTACTTTGGTTTCTTCATCTTCGATTTTAAGCTGACGAAGATAACAAATACGTTCAGCGAGCTTAATGACAACAGCACGCACATCTTCCACCATAGCAAGCAGCATATGCCTTAAATTATCAACCTGTGAGGCGACAATTTTAGTCGAACCTCGATTCTGTAATGCGCGTATCCCTTCCATATCCATCGCCCCTTTAACGAGCTTTGCAATACGTTTGGGCCACATTTCATCGACTTGTTCTTGGGTGAGAATTTTATTCTCTAATAGGGGAAAAATAAGCGCTGCATTTAAGGTGTCCATATCCATATTAAGTGTCACTAAGATCTCTACCATCTCAGTGCCTAACTCTAATAAGGGTAATTGTTCAGGCTGTGCACACAACATGATGGTTTTTTCATTGTTTTCTAATAGCTTTTTTTGATCGCTATTACTCAAACCAAGAGTGGTTACCCATTTTGCAGGATCTTTTTGTGCTGTTTGAAAAAAATGTGTGTCACGGACTGAAACCATCGAAAACTCCAAAATATAAAATATTTACAAACAAAATCCTAGCAAACAAAAAGCAGAAAAGAAAATAGTGATTATACCAAAGGGATTCATTAAGTGATCACGTTACGCAGGAAAAATTATCACTAGCAAGGCCGATCACTTTTTTAATTTTTTAGTATTACTTAATAAATAGTGCCATCGACTCCATATGTCCTGTTTGTGGAAACATATCCAATAGGCCTAATTTATCGAGCTTATATCCCTTTTCTAATAATAATTGACTATCGCGCGCTAATGTCACGGGGTCACATGAAACATACACAATATGTGACGGTTTCAAGGAAAGAATAAATGTCATTGTATCAAAAGCGCCAGCGCGAGCCGGGTCTAATAACACTTTGTTAAATGCTTCACTTGCCCATGGCTGTTGGCTGAGGTGTTCGGCACTTAAATCGGCTTGAAAAAACGTCGCATTATTTATTAAATTAGAGCATGCATTTTGCGTTGCTCTATCAACCATTTTTTGCACACCTTCCACGCCAATCACAGAATCAACCTGCTTAGCAATTGGTAAGGTAAAATTACCAAGTCCACAAAACAAATCTAACACTTTGTCTTGTTTTGTTAAAGCTAACCAATTTATCGCTTGCATCACCATTTTTTGATTAACAGATTCATTGACTTGTAGAAAATCTGTGGGACTAAAATTAAGTGTAAGTTGCCACTCGGGTAACTGATAGCTCAGTTCTTTTTCACCATTTAAACAGACAAAGTCTGTCTTAGAAGGTTGACTAAAAAAGTTAATCAAATGCTTTTCTGAAAATAGTTTAATAAGCTGTAAATCATTTTTAGACAACACTTTTAAGTGACGTAGTAAAATAACCGGCCCTTGATCTGATTCTATTAATTCAACATGTCCTAAATCAGCTTTACCTTGTAATGCATTTAAAAGCTGTTTTAAAGGCTGAATCAAATTTTCTAATGGTCCTTTTAAAACAGGACAAACCTGCTGATCGATTAAATCATTTGATAAAGCACGTCGAAAACCCATCATCACTTTTTTAGTTTTTCTATTAAATTGCACACCAAAACGTGCACTTCGTCGATAGCCCCATGATTCAGATGTAATAGGCGCTTCCAGTTGAGTCGGCATTTGCTTTGCAAAGCGAGCAAACAAGTCCTGTAACCCAAGCATTTTAATATTAACTTGATTTTCAGCGGTAGTATGTTGCAAATGGCACCCGCCACACTGTTCATAATGCGGGCAAGTAGGGACAATTCGGAATTCACTTGCCTGGTTAATTTGTGTTATTTTTCCTTTGCTGTAACGTTTTTTACTTTCTGTCACTTGTACATCAAGTATTTCGTCAATTAATGCGCCTTCAATAAAAATCGGCTTGTTTTGATAAAAAGAGATACCTCTGCCTTGATGATCGAGCTTTTCTATCAAGACATTTTTTAAAATGCGACTTTTTATACTATTTTTGGGTGATGCTTTAAAGAACTGAGCCATAAGTAATTCACAGGTAAGAGAAGCTATGCCATCATAGCTTTACTGGTTACATTGTCACACAAATCAGAATAAAAGCATTCATTTCATCGACTAAAAATTAGAAAAGAACCTATGACAAAATATGGACTGCGCGCACAAGTCATTACTTACACGATTTTACCTACTATTTTAATTGGTGGGTTACTCGCGGCTTACTTCACTTTTCATCGTTATATACAAGCCAATGACTTTCTGATTAATCGCGCGATTAATATCGCAGAGCCTCTCGCCATCGCCAGTGAGTATGGAATACAAGATGATAGTCGTACTATTTTAAGGCGTATTCTCGGTGCGACACATAGGAAAAATAGTGAAATAATTAAAAGTATTGCCGTCTTTGATGCACAAAATGAAATGTTAGTCACCAGCAACTGGCACCGGAATTTCAGTCTATTAAAAATTAAACCAGGCGAAACCATGCCTGAAATGACGCAGGTGATCCATCTTGCCGATAGCATCGTCATTCAAACGCCTATCATTGATGAATCCAATTTTTTAGAATATCAACTTACTTTTGATCAGCCCAGAAAGATGATGGGGTATGTTTCCTTAGAGGTCACGCGCACCCAAATTGAATTATTACTTTTCCGAGATGCCGCATTTTCCATTATGGTGGTATTAATTGGTATTTTTGGCAGTTTATTAATTGCTTTTCGACAAGCCAAACGCATTACAGCGCCTATTTCTGAAATGGCCTCTGTGGTTGAGAAAATAAGTCTAGGACGTTTAAACTCTCGCGTTGAGGGAGATTACAGTGGTGAAATAGCATCCCTGCAAAACGGGATTAATGAAATGGCATTAGCGATGTCTACTCATCATGAGGAAATGCAAGACAATATCGACCAGGCAACCAGTGAATTACGGGAAACCTTAGATTTAATGGAAGTACAAAATATTGAGTTAGATATTACCCGAAAAGAAGCGCAACAAGCCGCTTCAGTGAAATCGGAATTCCTTGCTAATATGAGCCATGAATTACGCACACCACTAAATGGTGTCATTGGTTTTGCAAGACAACTTCTGAAAACACAAATGACGGCTAATCAAGTTGATTACCTACAAACCATTGAACGTTCCGCTGGTAACCTGTTAAACATTATTAATGACATTCTAGATTTCTCTAAGCTTGAAGCAGGCAAATTAACGCTTGAACACATTCCTTATGATCTTCGAGAATGTATAGACGAAACCATGCATTTACTGGCACCTAGCGCACACGAAAAACAACTTGAATTAAGTATGATGGTCGGTTCAGAAGTCCCTTATGATGTCATTGGGGATGCAATGCGCCTGCAACAGATTTTAACCAACCTGATTGGCAATGCCATTAAATTTACTCAAGAAGGTAATATAGAAATACAAATTCAACGCATTGAACAAGAAAATGATATCAATAATAACGTTACACTTAAAATAATGATCTCCGATACAGGGATTGGAATCTCTGAACAACAACAAAAACAGCTCTTTAAAGCATTTGGACAAGCCGATACCAGTGTCACAAGGCAATATGGGGGAACAGGGTTAGGACTGGTTATTACAGAAAAACTAGTCACAGAAATGCATGGTAGTATCGATTTAGTCTCTGTTCCTAACGAAGGTTCAACTTTCTGGTTTACCATTCAAATAGAAAAAAATAAGCATAATTTGTTAGCGAAATTACCCTTAGCACAATTAAAAACACAATCTATTTTGGTCTATGAAAGTAATAAATTTGCCGCTCGAGCCTGCTCACAGCTTCTAAATCAATGGCAAACAACCTTGACCATGACCGAAACCGAGCATCAATTACAGCAAAAACTTGATCAGCAATACGATACAATCGTGATCGGTCATAGCCAATGCGACAACTTACCCTCTCTTTTTAAGCATATTGAAAAATCCAAAAAGTTTACGAATAATATCGTGGTATTAATCAATTCAAGTGATCCCAGCATTTTTGAAATCATTAAAACCATGGGAGCAACGCATTGCCTCAGTAAACCGATTAATCATAAACAATTAGCAAATGCACTCATCACAGAACAAAATGAAAGAGCGGTGCCTGTGTTGCCTCATCATTTACCAAGCCTACTGCGTAAAAATATTAGTGTCATGGCGGTAGATGACAACCCCGCGAATTTAAAATTAATCCAAGCCATGCTCAGTGATCGGGCGACACATGTCAGTATTTGTGAAAATGGTCAGATAGCGGTAGATCAATCTGCACTGAAAAAGTTTGATCTCATTTTTATGGATATTCAAATGCCAATTTTAGATGGTATTAGTGCCTGTGCTCAGATTAAAGGGGGAGGTATTAATCGCGATACGCCTATTATTGCGGTGACAGCTCATGTACTGCCAGGAGAAAAAGAGCAATTCCTACAAAAAGGCATGGATGATTGCTTAGCAAAACCAATTGATGAATTAGCGCTACAGCATATTATTAATAAATGGACGCCTGAGGCAACGGTATTAAATCGTACTACTATGAAGCCAAATAATGCCCTCTCCTTAGTAAATATTAACCCATTGTCTTTTGATTGGTCACTCGCATTACAGCAATCTGCAGGTAAGGAAGATCTCGCTAAAGAAATGTTAAGCATGCTACTAAATGATTTTGAAGAAATTAAAGTGAATAGCCAAAAAGCTATTGAAGGAGATATTGATAATGAGCACTTTGCGCAAATAGTTCATAAATTCCATGGAGGGTGTAGCTATAGTGGTGTGCCTAAATTGAAAAAAATTACCAAGGTGATTGAACAACAGCTTAAACAAGGTATTAGCCCCGATTTATTAGAACCGGAGCTATTAGAGCTTTTAGATGAACTTGATAATGTATTACGTGAATCAGCACACTATCTTGTCTAAATAAAACCAGAATATTATTAAGCTTTCCCTTCCAAAACTTTTGCATCAAAGTGTAATTGCCTTGTTGGAAAAGCAAATTCGGCGCTATTTTGCTTCACTATTTGCGCAACCTTAAGCAATACATCTTGTTTAATATGATGAAACTGAATCCAATCTGTTGTTTTTGTAAAAGTATAAATAAAGAAGTCTAATGACGAGTTATTAAATAAATCAAAATTAACGATTAACGTCTGATTAGTATCAATATCGGGGTGCCCACTCAACATATCACGAACTTCACTAATAATATTTTCAACCTGACTAATATCTTTATAACGTAGGCCAAAACTCTCTTTGATACGGCGATTAGTCATACGCGAAGGGTTTTCTACTACAATTTGCGTAAACCAGCTATTAGGGACGTATAGGGGGCGTTTATCAAAGGTACGAATGCGTGTTACACGCCAACCTATTTCTTCGACAGTTCCTTCGATTGATTTATCAGGGCTTCTGATCCAATCACCAACTTTAAAGGGTTTATCCATATAAACCATTAACGCACCAAATAAATTCGATAATAAATCTTTGGCCGCCATCCCTACGATGAGTCCCCCCATCCCCCCAAAAGCTAAAACGCCAGAAACACTGACACCTAAAGTCTGCACCACAGAAAGTATAATAATCACTGCTAAGGATAATTTTGCTAACTTAGCCATTGCGTTGACCGTGGTGGTATCTTTATCATCCAGCGCCACAAAAGTGCTCTCAGCTTTATTAATGAGACGCAAGAATGCCCAACCAACTAGAATTAATATGGATATTTTTTGAATAAGAGGCAGATAGTTAGAAAGAAATAACTCTTCACTTTCAGCAACGACACGTAATGCCATCGAACCGCCCATCAGCACAATTAACCAAGTCATTGGTCGCGACACGGCATACCAAGCAATATCATCCCAATGGTTAGAGGTTCGTTCTATAATCACTTCGGTTTTTTTTGTAAAAACACGCCATATTAATTGCACTAACAATGTAATAAATAATACGACTGTAAAATTAGCGACCCAATTACTAATATTCAAAGACATTAATAATTGCTGTAAATATATTTCAACTTGCTCAAGCATTTTTATTCCTTATTGCCGTAGCTAATACTATTTTTCAAATTTGTTGTTTAGTTTAGGATGATTAAAAAAAAACCTCGCTTTGATGATATCAAAGCGAGGTTTTTTTATGAAGAGATTATAAGCTTGAAAAGACTAATCTCTAACGTAAATAACTTCCATGGTTTCTTCGTCTTCATCCCAGTCATCATCTTCATCGTCATCTTCTCCAAAATGAAGATTAGCATCATCCATCGCGGCTTCATGGTAATCATCCCATTGGAATTCAACTTGTTGACGCTCTTCTTCTGCCGTGTATTCTTTTGGCATTTCTTCAAGATGATCGGCTACATTTTGACAAACTTGTTGCGTACCTGTTTTTGAAATGGCAGCAACTTTATAAACGGGCCCTTCCCAGTTAAGGCGATCGATCACTGATTTCATGACCTCTTCTGCTTCTTCCGGTAATAATAAATCTATTTTATTAAATATTAACCAACGCTGTTTACTCGCCAATTTAGGGCTATGTTTACTAAGCTCATCTAAAATGATTTCAGCATTATCAGCAGGATCTGTTCCATCTGCAGGCAACAAATCAACCATATGCAACAATACACGACAACGCTCTAAATGACGTAAGAAACGCGTTCCTAAACCTGCACCTTCAGAAGCACCTTCAATTAACCCAGGGATATCAGCAATAACAAAACTGCGTCCATGACCCATGCTCACAACGCCTAAATTAGGAATTAAGGTTGTGAATGGATAATCTGCTACTTTTGGTTTGGCAGCTGAAACACTACGAATAAAGGTTGATTTACCTGCATTAGGTAAACCTAGCATGCCCACATCGGCAAGCAATAAGAGTTCTAATTGTAAGTTACGGATTTCACCAGGCGTACCATCGGTCTTTTGACGAGGTGCACGGTTGGTACTTGTTTTAAAACGTGCATTACCTAACCCGTGAAAACCACCTTTAGCCACTAACAGCTTTTGACCCGCTTTAGTCAAATCACCAATCACTTCACCCGTATCTTCATCACGAGTACGCGTACCAACCGGTACGGGAATCACTAAATCATTACCACGAGATCCTGTACAGTCACGTGTTTGACCATTTTCACCACGTTCTGCTGCATAAAAGCGCACAAAACGAAAATCAACAAGGGTATTTAAGTTCTCATCAGCTTGCAGATATACATCACCACCATCACCGCCATCGCCACCATTTGGCCCACCACGAGGGATATATTTTTCTGTACGGAAGCCGACACAGCCGTTGCCACCATCTCCAGCATCAACCTTTATTTTTGCTTCATCAACAAACTTCATTCCAATCTCCAAGAAAAATACACACAACATTTTGATGTGTGCTGATTATACCTATTTTTATTAAACATCTACTACATTGTAATGATTAATAAAGATAAATAAGTGAAAAAAAAGCCCCGCATAAGCGAGGCTTTAGAATTCTAATTCGTCACTAAATTATTCAGCAACGATGCTCACGAATGAACGTAGTGGTTTACCTTTCTTTTCGAATTTAACTGTACCAGTTTGTTTCGCAAAAAGAGTGTGATCTTTACCAAGACCAACATTTAAGCCAGCGTGGAATTTAGTACCACGTTGACGAACAAGGATATTACCAGCTAATACAGATTCGCCACCAAAACGTTTAACACCTAAGCGTTTACTTTCTGAATCACGACCGTTATTAGTACTACCACCAGCTTTTTTATGTGCCATTTTTAATAACTCCTAATTAAGCGTTAATTGCAGTAATTTTAACTTCAGTAAACCACTGGCGATGACCAGCTTGAGTACGTGAATGTTTACGACGGCGAAACTTAACGATTTTAACTTTTTTACCACGACCGTGTGCAACTACTTCTGCAGTTACTTTACTTCCGTCTACGTATGGAACACCAACTTTAATGTCGTCAGCACTTGCTACTAGAAGAACTTTATCAAATTCAACAGTTGCGCCAGCTTCTACATCTAGTTTTTCCAAACGAAGAGTTTGTTCAACAGCAACACGGTGTTGCTTGCCACCACTCTGGATAACAGCGTACATGTTTATTACTCCGTTCAGGCGTCTCGTGCTATTCATCTAGGAATTAGCATCGAGAGCACACTTATTAATCACAATGGAGGCGGAGTCTACGGCAAATAGGCCCTCTTGGCAACGTTATTAAGAAAAAAAAAGGGAAAAAGTTCTATCTTCTATTTCGAATACAAAAACACAGTGTTTAAAAATAACACATATACTTATGTTTCATATGGTTACATCTGTACCTTATCCGTTAAACAGAAACTAAATTAGTTATAGTTTTTGTGACAACAGAGTTGAGATACGCGCCATAAAGGGCAATAATAAGCACCATTATTTTAATGCTTAATTCGGAACCGTTACACCATGGATATCAAACAAATTCAGACAATAACAGACAATGAAATGTCACAGGTGAATACCTTAATTCAAGCTCAATTAACTTCTGATGTCGCATTAATTAATCAACTAGGGTTTTATATTGTTAATAGTGGCGGTAAACGCATTCGCCCTTTAATTACTATTCTTGCCGCTAAAGCCCTTAATTTACATGATGAGAAAGTGACTAAACTTGCTGCTATCATCGAATTTATTCATACAGCAACCTTGTTACATGATGATGTGGTTGATGAATCAGACCTTCGTCGTGGTGAAAAAACAGCCAATTCACTTTTTGGAAATGCTGCCAGCGTATTAGTTGGCGACTTTTTATATACGCGTTCATTTCAAATGATGACGGATCTACAAAATTTAAAAGTGATGGATGTACTTTCTAATGCGACTAATGTGATTGCTGAAGGTGAAGTATTACAACTTATGAATTGTAATGATCCTGATACCACTGAAAAAAGTTATATGGATGTTATCTATTTTAAAACCGCTAAACTTTTTGAAGCAGCAACACAACTTGTTGCAGTATTAGGTGAGCAACCCGAAAAGATAGAGAAAGCGTTATTGGATTACGGAAAATACCTTGGCACTGCATTTCAATTAACTGATGATGTGATGGATTACAGCTCAGACGCAGCTGAAATGGGTAAAAACACAGGTGATGACCTAGCAGAAGGCAAACCTACTCTGCCACTGCTTTATGCTATTCAGCATGGTACTGAAACGCAGGTAAAACTAATTCGAGAAGCGATTACAAAAGCCAATGGTATGGACCACTTTGATGAGATAATGCAAGCGTTGAATGATACCAAAGCCCTACAATATACCAAACAAAGAGCCCTAGAAGAAGCTGACAAAGCGATTGAGGCGCTCTCCATAGTACCAGAGAGTCAGTATAAAGACGCGCTCATAAGCCTTGCTCACATCGCGGCAGATAGAAAAAGTTAAAAAAGTTGTTAGCGGTTAGTATAATGGGCCCAGCTGTTAGTTTTTAGCTATCAGCTGTCAGTAAGTTCAAAAGCAATTTAGCAAGAAAATATAAGAGCTGAAGATAAAAAGCAGAAAGACTAAAAGCCTTGAAAACTAGAAGCTAATTCTTTCTTCAGTATGAAAACTTATCAGCCAATAAAATTAATAGAATCTGAATTTAACTAACAACTGGCAGCTAACGACTGATCGCTTATTCTTACCTTCTAGCCTTTCGATCTCAATATTTGGGCATAAAAAAACCCTATCACGTTGCCATGATAGGGTTTTAAATATTTTTACGAGCAGATTAAGCGAATGGATTCACTTGGATCATTGTCTCGTTACGATCAGGACCAGTAGAAATAATATCCATTGGTACGCCTGTTATTTCTTCTAAACGTTTAATGTAGGCTTTTGCATTTTCAGGTAAAGCATCAAATGACGTAACACCAAATGAAACTTCATCCCAACCAGGCATTGTTTCATAGATTGGCACGGCCATTTCATATCCGTCAGCACACATTGGTGGTACATCAACAACTTTTCCACCAGGCATTTCGTAGCCAGTACAAATTTTGATTTCTTTTAAACCATCTAATACATCAAGTTTAGTTAAGCAGAAACCAGTAATACTATTTAGTTGTACTGCGCGCTTAATTGCTACCGCATCAAACCAACCAGTACGACGCAAACGACCTGTTGTTGCACCAAATTCATGGCCAATAGTCCCCATATGGTGACCAGCAGGATCTAACTTATCAATACCATCGTACAGTTCTGTCGGGAAAGGACCAGAACCAACACGTGTTGTATAAGCTTTAACGATACCTAATACATAATCAAGATGTGTAGGGCCAAAACCACTACCTGTAGCAACGCCACCAGCAGTTGTATTTGAAGAAGTAACGTACGGGTAGGTACCATGGTCAATATCAAGCAATGTGCCTTGAGCACCTTCAAATAAGATATTTTCGCCACGTAAACGTGCTTTATCAAGCTCATCCGTTACGTCAATAACCATACTAATCAATAACGGTGCCATTTCTGTCATCTGTGCAAGCACGTCATCATAATTAACAGCGTCTACTTTGTAGTAATTAACTAATTGGAAGTTATGGTATTCCATGACTTCTTTCAGTTTCACTGCAAATTTTTCCATATTGAATAGGTCATCAATACGTAAACCACGACGAGCAACTTTATCTTCGTAAGCAGGACCGATACCACGACCAGTTGTACCAATCGCTTTTTTACCACGGGCTTTCTCACGAGCAACATCTAATGCAACGTGATAAGGCAAGATAAGAGGACAACCTTCACTGATTGAAAGACGTTCTTTAGCGGGAACACCACGTTCAATTAGCATGTTCATTTCCGTGAACAAAGCATCAGGCGCTAATACCACACCATTACCGATAACACATTTCACGTTTTCACGCAGAATGCCAGATGGGATAAGATGAAGTACTGTCTTTTCCCCATCAATTACCAGTGTATGGCCTGCATTATGTCCGCCTTGATAACGAACAACCCATTGTGCTTTGTCTGTCAGAAGGTCTACGACCTTACCTTTACCTTCGTCACCCCATTGAGTGCCAAGAATTACTACATTTTTTCCCATCAGAATCACATATCTCTAGCGAATTGAGCGAGGATTTTAGCAAATAATATTCGCCTTGATCAATCTCTTTATGCCCAAATCGGTATTAGTTTGAATTTTAGGCGAAAAAAAAGGGCTAATAATTAACCCTTTTTTATCGACAAGCTTAAATTAATCTTTGTTATTCATAAACTTAAAGAACTCGGAATCAGGACTTAATACCATCACATCATCTTTATCAGAAAAGCTTTTTTCGTATGCTTTCATACTACGAAGAAAGGCAAAGAACTCACCATCTTGTGCATAAGAGTCGCCATAAATTTTAGATGATTGCGCATCACCTTCACCACGAACTTCAGCAGAATTTTTATTCGCTTCTGCTATCATGATTGATACTTTACGATCAATATTTGCACGAATAATTTCTGATTTCTCTTGCCCCTGAGAGCGATGTTCCCTTGCTACGGCTTGACGCTCTGCACGCATACGTTTGTAAACACTGTTACTCACTTCGTCTGGTAGGTTAATTTTTTTGATGCGTACATCAACCACTTTAATACCTAACTCCGATGAACGTGCCATACGTTTCAGTGCTGTTTCCATCACTTCACCGCGTTTACCAGAAACAATTTCATTAATAGTATGAGCACCAATTTCATTACGTAGACCATTGTTAATTTTACGTTTTAATAACGCTTCAGCTTGTAATTTATTACCACCTGTTGCTAGGTAATATACTGCTAAATCTTCAATTTGCCATTTGACGTAAGAGTCAATGATAAGATCTTTTTTCTCAGAGGTAACAAAACGGTCTGCTTGATCATCAAGTGTTTGGATACGTGAATCCATAATACGGATAGAATCAATAACAGGCACTTTAAAATGTAAACCTGGCGCAAATACAACTGGCTTACCTTCTGCGTCACGTTTCACTTTACTGAACTGCATCACGATGCCGCTTTGCCCTTCCGTTACCACGAACGCACTACTGATAAAGGCTAAAAATAGTAGGATTGGTAAAATTATTAATTTATTCATGATTACTCTCTCCCGCTTGTACGGCTACTAAAAATCCGATCATTGGTTTTTGCTTCTTTTTCATCTTTAGCGGCTGCCTCATCTGCACGAGATCGCGTTTCAATCTCTGTGGAATAAGCTGCTTTAGGTGTGGCACTTTGACTCATTAACTTATCTAACGGTAAAAATGTTAAGTTATTACCGCCCTTACTATCAATTAAGACTTTAGAGCTGTTACTTAATACCGACTCCATTGTTTCAATATAGATACGCTGACGTGTCACTTTAGGATTGGCTTGATATTCAGGTAATAAGTTATTAAAGCGAGCGACTTCACCCTGTGCTTTTAAAACAATACCTTCACTGTAAGCTTGCGCTTGTTGCTCAATACGTTTTACTTGACCACGGGCAATAGGCTCTTTTTCACGCTCATAGGCTTCCGCTTCACGTACAAAACGCTCTTCATCTTCTTGTGCGGCAATCGCATCATCAAAGGCTTCTTTAACTTGCTCTGGTGGACGCGTTTGCTCTAAATTGACATCCACAATTTCAATACCTAAGTCATAAGGTTCGATAATTTTTTCAAGCATTTCCCAAGTCGCTTGACGGACAACTTCACGACCCGTTGTTAACACATCATCCATACTTGAATGACCAATAACAAAACGTAATGAGCTGTCTAATGCTTGTAATAAGCTATTATCGGCATTAATAACACTAAACAGGTATTTTTCAGGCATCACGATGCGGTATTGAACTTCCATCGCTACGGTAACGATGTTTTCATCTTCCGTTAGCATGAAACCCGTTGTAGGCATAGTACGGAAAGCTTCAACATTGACAGGAATAATCGCATCAATGAATTTTGGATTCCAATGTAAACCAGGTTCAACTTGGCTATGGTAAGCACCTAAACGAAGCACCACACCACGATCTGATTCTTTAACCGTATACCAACCGCTCGCGAACCAAACTAAAAATAATAAAACAGCGATTGCAATAGTAATAAATTTTCCACCATTGCCTTTGCTACCACTGTTGCCAGATGAAGGCTTCTTCCCAAATAAACCACCAAACAAGTCGGCAATTTTTTGAAACACAACATCTAGATCAGGTGGCCCCTGCTCATTTTTCTTTTTATCGCCATTTTGCCACGGGTCTTGATCTTTTTTACCATCTTTTCCCGGTTCATTCCAAGCCATCCAAGCCATTTTAGCCCTCGATATATAAGTGATTAAATTTAAAAATATTAATGTAGCAATGATATTAGCAATAATAAAGCTACTATGACATATTATGTTATTATTTATTTTTTACGATACACGCCTCAAGGCAGCCATCGAACTGTTTTCGTAGACGAGATAAATCCACATTATTAATGCGAATATCTAATAAACAGTCGCCTTTTTCATCAAAACTTTCATTCTCAATACAATTTAATTCATAAAATGCCGCGCGAAGTTTACCCTGTGCAGGTGGTATCGCTAGCTGTAACGCTCTAATTTGACCAGATAAATATGCGGTTAATGCTTCAAATAACAGCTCAACACCTTCTCCCGTTTGTGCTGATAACCAAACTCTTATCGGTTTACCTTGGTCATCCACATCGATGTGTGGAGAAACATCTTCAAGCGCATCAATTTTATTCATAATGATTAATTGAGGTACTTCATCCGCATCAATTTCAGTTAATACACTTTGTACTGCATCAATATTGTCACGGTAATGTTCATCAGAACAATCAACAACATGTAATAATAATGTTGCTTCACGTGTTTCTTGCAATGTGGCTTTGAAGGCAGCAACTAAATCATGTGGAAGATGGCGAACAAAACCAACGGTATCCGCCAATACACAATGACCAACATCTTCGATGTCGATTTGGCGCAAAGTAGGATCTAATGTAGCAAAAAGCAGATCCGCTGCATATACACCTGCATTCGTTATCTGATTAAATAACGTTGATTTCCCGGCATTGGTATAACCCACTAAAGAAACCGTTGGCACTTCCGCTTTTTGACGAGCACGTCTGCCTTGGTCACGCTGTTTACCGACTTTTGTTAAACGTCCTTTAATGGCTGTAATACGGGCACTTAATAAGCGTCGATCACTTTCTAGTTGAGTTTCACCTGGGCCACGCATTCCTACACCACCTTTTTGTTTATCAAGGTGAGTCCAGCCACGTATTAATCGCGTTGACATAAAGCGTAATTGTGCCAATTCAACCTGTAGCTTACCTTCGTAGGTGCGCGCGCGTTGCGCAAATATATCTAAGATGAGAGCCGTTCTGTCAAGCACGAGACATTGACATAAAGCTTCTAAATTTCGTTGTTGGGCGGGAGAAAGAGGATGATTAAAAATAACCACATCCGCCCCTAATGTTTGCACTGCATCGGCTATTTCTTGTGCTTTCCCTGTCCCTACAAAATAACCAGGATGTGGCGATTTACGAGGCCCAGTTACCGTACCGACGGTGGTAACGCCTGCTGAACTAACTAATAACTTGAGCTCGTCAAGGTCTTCTTTTTTTTCGTCATCAGAAAAAGTAATATGAACTAAAACAGCCTGTTCACCGGCTTCGTAACGATCAAACAATGATATAACGCTCCAAAAATAGAATATGTAGAAGAATATAGAGACTATAACACTATCATATTCGCTTTAAAGTAACTTAAATTTTGAATAAAAAAGGCCTGCCCCATGTTTTAACAAGAGAGCAAGCCCAGTATTTTTGCATCAGTATTTTGTGCAATACTATCTTTAGCTATTCGACGTGCGGAATAGTTGGCACTGCGCGAGTCGGCACTACAGTAGAAATTGCATGTTTATAGACCATTTGGCTAACAGTATTTTTTAGCAGAATAACAAATTGATCAAATGATTCAATTTGCCCTTGGAGCTTAATGCCATTAACTAAGTAGATTGCCACTGGAATACGCTCTTTGCGCAATGTATTCAAAAATGGGTCTTGTAATGATTGTCCTTTTGCCATGGTCATCGTTCCCTAATTATTTTTATTATTAATTTATTATTAGTAAAAGCAGTATAAACAATGATTAAATAAAAACTGATATGAATGTTATATTTTTGATCAATAACACTTTCTTGCTCTATCGATTTTATATTTAAGTCTATTATTTACATTAGTCTAGCTCGGATTGACATTTATTAAAGTTGTTAACATCACCACTTTCAAGCCAAGTTATTTCGCTCTTCCAACCTCTTAGCCAAGTCATTTGACGTTTTGCTAATTGCCTCGTCGCCACAACACCACGGAAAATCATTTCTTCATAATCCATGCTTCCGTCTAGATATTCCCACATTTGGCGATATCCCACACAGCGCATAGACGGTAAATCTAGATGTAAGTCACCACGTTGTCGTAATCGTTCAACTTCTTGTTGAAAACCAGCATCTAACATTAAATTAAAACGTCGTTCGATGCGTTCGTGTAATACCTTTTTCTCGGTAGGTGCAATAGCAAACTGTTTAAAATTGAAAGGTAATGGCTCACTTTTCGTTTCTGTTAATTCCGTCAAACTTTTTCCAGAAATTCGGTGCACTTCAATCGCACGTGACAATCTTTGTGGGTCATTAACATGGATACGCTGCGCAGACACAGGATCAAATTCCGCTAAATGATCATGTAAGTACTGCCAACCGTATTGTTTCGCTTCATCTTCTATCTGCGCTCTTATCGCTGGGTTTGCACTAGGTAAAGGTGATAAACCATCAACCAAGGCTTTATAGTAAAGCATGGTCCCCCCCACTAATAAAGGGGTTTTACCGCGCTGAATAATATCATTCATTAAACGGATAGCATCATCACGAAAATCGCCTGCAGAATAAGCCTCTAAGGGGTCTATAATATTGACTAAAGCATGCGGGGCTTTATTTAATTCTTCAGGAGTAGGTTTTGCCGTACCGATATCCATTTGTTTATAAATTAATGCCGAATCGACACTGATAATTTCACAGTCACATTCAGTTGCTAAGCGAATTGCAAGATCTGTTTTTCCCGATGCCGTTGGCCCCATTAAAAAAAGCACATTTGGGAAGTTATTCATCTGAAAACCCTTGTAATAAAAGTGAAAGGTCGGGCTTAATATAAAGCGAATGTTGTGCGAGTAATGACACCTGTGAGAAGGATGCTAATAAAGGTTTTATTTCACTCATATCAAATAATTTTTCTGTGGATACTTGTTTTACCATAAAATCACAAAACGCCCTCACTTGTTGCTCCTCCAAGGGTTGTTCAAAACCTTCAAGATATTCAAACAACATAGGTAATATTTTTGCGACTGGTGCCTGACGAAGTAATGCAGGTACTTTACTAATAATTAACTTTTTGGACTGTGTTTTAAAACTAAAACCGAATCGCGAAAATAAGGTTTCGAAGCGTTCACTAACTGCAAGCATTGCTTCATCCAATTCTATGCGCACAGGCAGCAATAATGGTTGAGAAATAACTTCACCATTTTCCCATGCATCCATTAACCGGTTTAATTCTAGATGAGCCGACGTCTTAATCAATGATAATAGAATAAGCTCTTTTTTCTCAACCAGTCTCATTAATGCATATTTATTATCTATCAGACTAATAACATCAAAATAGCTTTGCGCGAGATTAAATGCATTATTAACATTTTTCTGCCTGGTTTCATCCGATATAGTTTTACCCGAGATAGGAGGATGTGCATCACTGATAAAATCACAATAAGCACTCACCTGTTTATCATCTAATGCGCTGGGTCGATAATTGCTTTGGTAACCCGCTTGATGAGGAGATTGAGCAAGAACATTATTTTCTTTGACACTCGAAACATCTCTTGATGAGGTCGCTGTAATCACCCTTGGATATTCATCATGAATTTGAGAGGCAGGAAGCGGTTGAGAAGTTTCATAGTCATGTTGTGATTGAGTGCTTTTAATGTCTTCACTATTTAACGTACTAGCAAGCGTGCTAACAATATAATCATGCACCCAACGAGCTTGATGAAAACGCACCTCATGTTTCGATGGATGCACATTGACATCAACCTGACCTGCAGGGCAATTGATATAAATGACATAACCGGGGAAATGTCCATCGGGCAACTGACGCGCATAAGCTTGTTTGATCGCATGATTGACTAATTTATCGCGGATCATACGGCCATTAATATAACAATATTGTACATCAGCTAATAATCGCGGGGAATGTTTGTCTGATACCCAACCTGAAATTTTCAGTGTTTCACTTTTACTGATGGCATCTTCACTTTCAAAAGCTAAGGCACTGTTCACAAAACTTTCACTGCAAATAGAGGCTAAACGCTTATTGATTTGTGCTGCTGTTTGCGCCGCGCGATATTGACGAATCACTTTGCCATTGTGTTTTAATACAAAACTTATCGTAAAAGAACTTAAGGCAATACGGCGAATTAATTCATCAATATGTTGGAATTCTGTTTTCTCAGTTTTTAAAAAGCGTCGCCTTGCTGGAGTATTAAAAAACAAATCTAATACTTCAACCGTGGTGCCTTGTGGATGTGCAGCGGGTTGTATATTAACTTGCATATCACGCCCTTCGGCTAAAGCTTGCCAAGCCTGATCCTGATCTTGAGGTTTCGAGGTAAAGGTTAAACGAGAAACAGAACTAATACTAGCTAATGCCTCTCCGCGAAATCCAAGGCTTACAATGGCTTCTAAATCATCAAGGTGACTAATTTTACTGGTTGCATGACGGCTTAACGCTAAGGTCAATTGCTCTTTACACACCCCAGAGCCATTATCTTTAATACGAATGCTTTTAGCGCCGCCTTTTTCAATATCAATCTCGATATGCGTCGCGCCTGCATCTAAACTGTTTTCAATTAACTCTTTTACGACCGATGCAGGACGCTCTACCACCTCCCCCGCAGCTATTTGGTTAGCAAGGCGTGCAGGTAAAATTTGAATAGGCATGTCTATAAAATCCAGAAAACTTAGGTCGTTGGAATGGTGAGGAGCTGTCCGATAACCAGCGAACTAGAGCGTAGTCTATTAATCGTTTTTATCAGTGAAGCTCTTGTACCGTAACGTTCAGCAATAACCGATAAAGATTCTCCACTACGCACTTTATGTGTTGTTGGCATGTTTAAACCTGCTGGAATATTAATTTTTTGCCCCACTAAAAGCGAAGTAGAACGTAAATGATTATAATCTTTTAATACCCCAGAAGTAGTGCCATAACGTGCGGCAATAACCGATAAAGACTCACCACGTTGCACTTTATGTTCTGTGCTTTGATTATATTTTTTCTCAGCCGTAACCACATAATCACTACCTGGAATTTGTAATTTTTGACCAACCGCTAATGACGTTGAACGCAATTCATTGTAACTTTTCAGTTCATTGATACTTTTACCATAACGTGATGCGATCACAGACAGCGATTCACCACTTTTTACTCGATGTTCGGTCGCTTGTACAATTTCTTTCTCAATTTGAATATCTGCACCAGGAATTGCTAGCGTTTGACCAACCGATAAAACAGTAGAACTCAGTTTATTATAAGTTTTGAGTTCAGCCGTGGTTTTATCATAACGTGAAGCAATGACCGACAATGACTCCCCAGATTTAACAGTATGAGATGCTGGAATGACTGGTTCTAAAGGCGCATCTAGCGTTTTAACTATTTGAGATCCATCTTCAGGAATATCAATTTTTTGCCCTACTGATAATACCGTTGACTTTAACTTATTAAATGCTTTGAGTTCGTTGGTTGTTTTATTATAACGAGAAGCAATCACAGACAAAGACTCACCGGGTCTCACAGTATGAAATTCAGGTACCGTAATTTCCGGCAAAGCTTGTTCAGAGACAATCTTTTCAATAGGTTCTTCTACAACTTGATTACCACTACCAGGAATCGTTAATTTTTGCCCCACGGACAACACTGTTGATCTTAATTTATTATGTATTTTAAGTTCATTAGTGGTCTTATCATAACGAGAGGCAATCACCGATAATGATTCACCGCGTTTAACACTGTGTACTATGGGTTCTATTACTTGCGGGACAGCTTTAATAGTAACTTCAACCGGTGTTGAGGCGACTAGGGCACTATTGCCAGGAATGTTAATTTTCTGACCAATCGCTAAAGAGGTTGAGCTTAATTTATTATATTGCTTAAGTTCATTAATGCCCTTGTTATATTGTTTGGCAATAACCGACAAAGACTCCCCAGCACGCACTTTGTGCACCATGGGCTTAGCTTGTACATTTTGAGTAATCTGTTGCGCTGGAATTTTTATTTTTTGGCCAATCGCTAAAGTAGTCGATGATAACTTATTATAGGTTTTAAGCTCATTCGTTGTTGAACCATAACGACTTGCAATAACAGATAACGACTCGCCTGGTTGCACTTTGTGCTCTTTAGCAGCACTAAACACAGGTGTTTGAATTGAGGCGACACGCACAGGTTCTTGATTAACAACCAACTGATAATTAGGTGGTATATTTAATTCTTGACCGATACGTAAAGTATTTGATTTTAGCTGATTATATGATTTTAATTCATTTAACCCCACACTATACCGAGAAGCTAAAAGAGATAATGATTCCCCGCTGCGCACCGTATGTTTAATGGCTCGTTTTTTTTGTGCAAATAATGAATCATGTGGCGGTGATTCTATAAAGTGGCGATAAATCCCCTTAAAAACAGAGTTAGCAACTTTAGTCTGATATTCCGCTTGATTAAGCAAACGCTCCTCGCGATGATTAGTAATAAAACCAGCTTCTACTAAAATTGAAGGGATATAAGGTGATTTAAGGACTGCTAAGCTTGCACCAACAGGTTTTGTTTTGTGTAGTTTTGTTATCTGAGCTAACTCGTTGACTACTAAGTGTCCCACATCAGAGCCCACTTTCATGGAGTTTGATTTAGACATGTCAAAAAAGACTTTATTCAAGAAAGGTACACTGCTCGCACTATCACTGGACTCGCCTTTACCACCCAATAACTCTGAATGGATTTCATGGCGTTCCATGCGACGCCCCATTTCTGAGTTTGCACGACGATCTGACAATATCCAAACCGAAGCACCACTTGGTCGACTAGAGGTAAACCCATCAGCATGAATAGACACTAAAAAGTCTGCTTTACCTTTAAAAGCAAGCTCAGAGCGTTTATTTAAATTAACGTAATAATCGCCAGAACGAATTAAAAAAGCTTCCATACCTGATTGTTGATTAATACGTTTTAATAGTCGTTTTGCAATTTGTAAAGTAACCACTTTTTCTGCACTGTACTGCCCTAATGCACCGGGGTCTTCACCACCATGTCCTGCATCAACAGCAATAACCACATTACGTCCCACCACGTTAGGTTGTATAGTATATTGTTGTTTTTCAACTTTTTTTATGGGCTCAGGCATTTGATGTGGCAGGTCTATCACCAAACGATGACCATAGGGTTTGGCAGGGTTTAAGGTAAATATATGCGCTTTACTAGCTTGTTTTAAATCAACAACTAAACGATAAGTTCCTTTGCTATTACTAGTACTTTTACGCAAATTTTCGACCAAGGGCCCTTTGTGTGAGACTGATTTTAAATTCACTGAACTGGTAGTTGATTTAATATCAATCATCAAACGATTTGGGTTTTGCAAATAATTCACTTCATAATCTGGTTTATCACTTAAATCTAACACCACTCGAGTGCTATCAGGAGAAGGCCATGCGCGCACGCTCTCTAACTGATTAGCTTGCACAGTCGTAGTGGCGATAAGCAAAATACTCATTAACACCAGTGATTGAATAAAAAATTTGCAGCTTAGTTTCATAATTTTTGAATAACTTGTTGGCCTATTTCAGTGTTTGCATGCAACTCAATAATACGTTGCTCCCCATCATACCGTAACATTAAATCAATATCAGCCAAAGGTAAAATACCTTCTCCGCGTTCTGGCCATTCTACAAGACAATGACTATTATCTGAAAAATAGTCGCGAATGCCCATAAATTCCAATTCTTCAGGGTCACCCAAACGATATAAATCAAAATGATAAATATTCCATTTTTCAAGTTCATAAGGTTCAACAAGGGTATATGTCGGACTTTTAACATTACCTTGATGGCCTAATCCTTGAATAAAACCACGGGTCAACGTGGTTTTTCCTGCACCCAAATCTCCATGAAGATAGATACAAGTTGCTTTCTCACAAGCAACACTTAAACGCGTGCCAAAAGCGACGGTTTGTTCTGCGTCACTTAATTTTTCGGTTAATGTGGTTAATAATTTTTTAGTCATTATGGATTAACTAACTCTCTAATATACGGAAAAAGATCACTGGCGAGTAATCCTCGCTCATCGGATCCAGCAGCTGCATCAGCAGCTAAACCATGAATTGACACGGCTAAGATACTGGCCTGTAGCGTATCTAATCCCTGTGCTAATAATCCGGCAATGATACCAGAAAGTACATCTCCCATGCCACCACTAGCCATACCAGGATTGCCAACATTTTTAACATAGACTTGCTTTCCATCACAAATCAATGTGCCCGCTCCTTTTAATACCACCACGCCACCAAAGTTACGCTGCAGATTGCGCACGGCACTGAAGCGATCTTTTTCTATGTGACTAATTGAGCAACCTAATAACGTGGCAGCCTCACCAGGGTGTGGTGTTAAAATCCAATTATCTTTCCAATTTGGTTTATCCACTAACAAATTTAGTGCATCAGCATCAACAACAGTCGGTAAATCGGTTTCTAATACATAATCAAATAAAGTATTTGCCCATTGATCTCTGCCTAAACCAGGTCCAATGGTCAAAACACTAGCCCACTCTTTGATGACAGATCCATCAAAATTTTCAAGGTCGACACCTTCGCCCATCAATTCAGGGCGACCAGCTAATATGGTTAACACATTTTCCGGCAAGGTTAAAACTTTTACCAAACCTGAGCCACAACGCAGCGCGGCTTCCGACGCTAAACGCGCGGCGCCAGGCATACCTTTGTTACCACCAATTACTAATGTTTTACCGAAAAATCCTTTATGACTAGTACGAGAACGCGGTTGTAAGTAATGACTGACATCTGCATAATCAACTCTCGATACAGTACTTTGGCATAGTGCTTTAAATTCTTTTTCTATTCCCAAGCCTGCAAAGTAAATTTTTCCACAATGCTCAGCAGAGCGTCCGGTGAAGAGACCTTGTTTTAACCCCACAAAACAAACCGTCGCATGTGCTTTCACTGAAATTTCCGCGATTCCCCCTGTATCACTGTTTAAGCCAGAGGGGATATCAACACTCAACACCGGTTTTTTTGTCTGATTAATTTTCTCAATTAAGCGTTGATACTCAAGGCGCACAGTACCAAATAATCCCGTTCCTAATAAAGCATCTACAATCACATCGCACTTTCCAAAATCAGCATTGTCAATCGTATCAATAACACCTTGCTCAATACGCCAAGCATTTCGCGCTTCCGCCGCGTCACCTGTTAATTCACTCGCCTCACCCACTTGGCAAAGTTGCACATGTAAGCCTGCATCTTTAGCAATAGCAGCAAAAACATATCCATCACCACCATTATTGCCACATCCCGTCAAGACTAAAACACTTGTCGCCTCTGGAAAATGATGTTTAAAAACCTGATAACAAGCTTCACCGGCACGTTTCATTAACCCGTATAGTGTTGTACCTACTTGTTCGGCAGCAAGGCCTTCAAAATCTTTTATCTGCTGAGCACGATATAAAGAATGTGGTAAACTAGATTGCATTTTTATTTGGTCAGAAAGCATGTTTTTGTCCTATCTTACGTAGTTACGCAAATTGTATAAAACGAGAAAATAATGGTTGAGAAAAATATCACTGAAAACATTACCAGTAAAAACCATGACATTGATAGCAATAGCAGTGAAAACAGTCAACTAAACAATCAACTAAACAGTGAAGAGTTGGATTTAATTGATTTAGTTAAAAATATCAAGCTTTGGGGCAAAGCGCTAGGCTTTCAACAAGTGGGTATATCAGATATTGATCTCAAAGAGCATGAAGCCAAATTACAAGACTGGTTAGACAACAGCTACCACGGTGAAATGGATTATATGGAAAAGCACGGTATGAAACGTGCACGTCCAGCAGAACTGCATCCGGGTACGCTTCGTGTTATTTCCGTGCGTATGGATTACCTGCCTGATAATGCACAATTTGCTCGTACCCTTAAAAATAAAAATAATGCCTACATTAGTCGTTACGCACTCGGCCGTGATTACCATAAAGTGTTACGTAAACGTTTAAAACAATTAGGGCAAAAAATAGAACAGCAAGTTGGCAAATTGGGTTATCGTCCTTTTGTTGATAGCGCCCCTATTTTAGAAAGACCATTAGCAGAAAAAGCAGGCTTAGGTTGGACGGGTAAACATTCATTATTGATTGATGCCAAAAATGGTTCCTGGTTTTTTATTGGTGAATTGATGATTGATTTACCTTTACCTGTCGATGAGCCTGTAGAAGAAAAATGTGGTCAATGTGTTGCTTGCATAAAAATATGCCCAACTCAAGCCATTGTGGCGCCTTACGTAGTTGATGGAAGACGTTGCATTTCCTATTTAACCATCGAATTACAAGGTGCGATTCCTATTGAGTTTCGTAAAGCTATCGGCAATCGTATTTATGGTTGCGATGATTGCCAGCTAATTTGTCCTTGGAATCGTTTTGCCAATACCACTCAAGAACAAGATTACCAAGCTCGCCATCAACTTGAAAAACAGCCCTTATTAGATCTTTTTGCATGGACTGAAGCCGAATTTTTGGCCAAGACTGAAGGTTCGCCTATTAGACGTATTGGTTATCAGCGTTGGTTACGCAACATTGCTGTTGCGTTAGGTAATGCGCCAACAACAGAAAAAATAGTTAATGCACTACAGACAAAACTATTAGAAAGTGATTCTGAACTTTTAAATGAACATATTCATTGGGCTTTAGCTGAGCATGCCTTACAAATTCCAGTGCTTGGTGAAAGCATTAAAGATCGGCTAAATGACCGATTAATCAGATCTATTGAAAAAGGCTTACCGAGAGATGCTTAGAATCTGAAAAGTGACTTAAAGTTATCTGTCTATCTTGACAGAACTGTTATTGTCTCTATAGATTAGAGCATGTGTTAATACTTTGTGAGGATTTATGATAACAGTACTTTTCCGTTGGGATATTAAACCTGAATGTGAACGAGCCTTTAAAGAGGGTTGGTCAGAAATCATTCACCGTAATATTGAAAAATATGGGGCGCTCGGTTCACGCCTGCATAAAAGCCAAGATAATCAATGGGTATCTTATAGCCAATGGCTCAGTGAGGAGCATTTCAAGAATGCTCAAAACTGCCAAGATAAACATGAAGAGGCGCGTATTAAAATGGTCACAGCCATTAACAGAACCTATGAGCCCATTATTATGGTCCCTATTTTAGATCATTTACTGGCCTCTGACCCATTACGCCAATAATTATTAGCGGTTTAAGATAAATATCAAACTCAAGCAAACCAATAACATTTTATCTAGGAAAACGAATGAGCACAGCACTTACTGAGCAGCAAATTAAAGATATTGAAAAGCTAGACGCACAAAAACGTTACCAATACCTGCTTAAAGAGGTGGTCAAAAACAAAGAAATTTGGTTATTAATTGATGAGCATGGTTGTGTCATGCTTAACAGTGAAGACGAAGATTGTGTGCCAGTTTGGCCAAATAAAGAATTTGCTTTATCTTGGGCGACAGAAGAATGGTCCCACTGTACTGCAGAGGCTATTTCTTTAGAAAAATGGCACAATCGATGGACCCATGGTCTCGAAGATGATGAACTAGCGCTAGTGATTTTTCCAGATCAAAATAGCGAAGGATTAATATTCTTCCCAGATGAATTTGATTTTGAACTCAAACAATTACAATTAAAAAAACAACACAAATAATTCCAATCCGCATAATATTGTGGTCAGGGCTTGTTGAGGAAAAATGATGGAATGCAACGATGATATCTATTATTTTAACCAACAAGATAGACCAGATACTTATGCGGATTGGTATAATGCCATTCAGCGCCAATTCTCATAAAGCTTTGGTGCTTTCCACTTCCACTCAATTGACCTTTTTATTTAGCAAAATCATCAGACAATCACACAGCGAGCCAAATATATCATCATGAAAAATAATGCTATCACCCTTGAAGCTATTACAGTGCTAGATGCGATTGATAAACGAGGTAGTTATGCGGCAGCTGCAGAACAACTTAATAAAGTACCCTCGGCACTTTCTTACATTGTGCAAAAATTAGAAGAGCAATTACAGGTAACTATTTTTCAAAAACAAGGCCGTCGTGCTGTTTTGACACCTGCGGGTAAAAACCTACTCACTGAAGGCCGATTAATTTTAGAAGCAGTACAACGTCTTGCAGATAAAACACAAACCATTTCTAATGGCTGGGAGCCTAGGCTTAATATTGCCATTAGTTCCATTGTGCAATGCGATCATATTTTTAAAATATGCAAAATGTTTCTCGATCAGCACCCAAACATTGAAATGGATATCAGTGAAGAAATTATGAATGGTGCATGGGAAGCATTAGTGGATGATCGGGTGGACATGATTATTGGCGCCTCAGGCGATATTCCTAAACAAAAAGGCATACAAACCACCCCACTTTGTTTTTTTGATCCCGTTTTTGCTGTCAGCCCTGATCATGCCTTAATAAAAGAGAAACAACCTATTACTCACAGTACGATTGCAAAATACCGCGCGGTGGTTGCCCATGACTCAGCAAAACAATGGATAACACAAACTCATTCAGTGATAAGTAAAGACAATTATTTTTATGTGCCAAGTGTTGAATATAAATTACGCGCACAGTTACAAGGGATAGGTTGCGGTTTTTTACCTCGCTCTCGCATTCAGCAATACCTTGATGATGGGCAATTAGTTGAATTAAGTATCACACCAAAGCATGAACTAGTTCCGCTTTATTTAGCATGGAAAACCGTTAATAGAGGAAAAGCGTTAACCACGATGAGAGAAATGCTGATGGCGGATAAACAAAAAATAAGTTGTTAATAAACAATTCCCCCTGAACAATTCAGGGGGAATCAAAATAAAGAGGCAACAGAAACGAAAGGGAATTTTTTACTCGATAACAAACAGTTCAACATCAAAAATCAATAATGAACCAGCCGGAATACTACCCGCACTTTTATCGCCATAGGCTAGATTACTTGGAATAAAGAAGCGATATTTATCACCTTCCACCATTAACTGTAGCCCTTCAGTCCACCCTTTTATTACTTGGTTAAGTTTAAAAGAAATGGTCTTATTTCTCTCAACAGAACTATCAAACACAGTGCCATCAATTAAAGTACCATGATAATGCACCGTTACTTTGCTACTTGCTGTCGGATGAACAGTGCCTTCCCCTTTTGTTAGTACCTCATACTGTAGTCCAGAAGCAGTGCTTTCAATGCCTTCTTTTAAGCTATTTTCAGCTAAGAATTCGTTACCAATTTCAATGTTTTGAGGTGCGTTTTTATCAGCAACAAAGCTTTTTAAAATAAAAAACAACACAATTAATATCAATGCAATAAGTACAATTTTCAAGAGATAACCTTAATCAATAAAATGAGGACAATGACTTTACTAAAGTAATAAGTCATTGTCGATAGAATGAAATCGAGTACAACTATTTATTAATGCTTTAGCCGTTAATTTCGGCACACCATAAGCTTCAGTTTCTACATGATAAGTGTGTATCACTTTATCTAAGAGAATAGCGAAATCACCATCGCCAGAGAGTAGAATAACAATATCAACCTGTGGCGCAATCTCCATCACATCAATAGTAATACCCACATCCCAATCCCCTTTTGCAGTGCCATCACAACGCTGAATAAAAGGTTTCAATTTCACATTGAAACCGAGGTGTTTCAACACATCTTGAAATTTTTTTTGTTGGTTATCACCTTTATCAATGGCGTAAGCAAAGGCATGCGTTATTTCACCTTGCCCTTCGATAACTTGCCATAATTTACGGTAATTAAACTGCTTACCATAACTTTCTCGCGTGGTGTAATATATGTTTTGCACGTCTGCAAAAATGGCAATTTTTTTCATTAGCAAAACTCTTTTTTATTTAGGCATAAATATGGGATTGTCTAGAATTGTCATCATGCCATATATCGTTATAAAAAAGCCTCAAATAAAACATTATTTGAGGCTTTTTTATAACGGCGTAAATGAATGGGTTAAGCGCACATATTTAACTTTATGCGCCCCCCTTAAATCATTTATTCACTAACAAAATTACTACGAGGACTGCGTTGTTTTTGGCGACTACCCGTACCTGGGCCAGAACGCTGTCCATCACGATGACCTTCTCTGGCCTTTTTAGGTTTTTTAGGTTTAGCTTCACGAGTATCTAACACTGATTCAGGTAATGGCGTTCCTGGTTCAAAACCCGCAACAGTTTTACGTGGAATAACTTTTTTAATCAGTTTTTCGATATCTTTTAATAATTTAAATTCTTCACTACATACTAAAGAAACCGCTTGACCAACATTACCTGCACGACCAGTACGGCCGATTCGATGCACATAATCTTCGCTGACATGGGGTAAATCAAAATTAACGACCTGTGGAAGTTGGTCAATATCAATACCGCGGGCGGCGATATCTGTTGCAACCAATACATTCACTTGACCATCTTTAAAGGCAGCTAAGGCTTTAGTACGTGCACCTTGGCTCTTATTACCATGAATAGCAGCAGCACGAATACCACGCGCTTCAAGTTGTTTGGTTAAACGGTTAGCACCATGTTTTGTTTTTGAAAAAACTAACACTTGTTTCCAATCATTTTCTTTGATTAATTGTGTTAATAAAGGAGATTTTCTGGTTTTATCCACTTCATACACATACTGCGTAACGCTTTCTGCTGTGGTATTACGCGGACTAACAGAAATCTCAACAGGATTATTAACTAAACCTTTTGCTAACTGACGAATATCAGATGAAAACGTCGCTGAGAATAATAAGTTTTGACGCTTTTCAGGCAAAAATTTAATGATACGTTTGATATCGTGAATAAAGCCCATATCTAACATTCTATCGGCTTCATCTAATACTAAGACTTCTAATTGCTTAAAACGAACCGCGTTTTGTTGATACAAATCCAATAAACGCCCAGGGGTAGCCACTAAAACATCAACACCTTGACGCAATAATTGCATTTGAGGGTTAATTTTTACACCACCAAACACAACCGCACTTCTTAAAGGTAAGTTTTTACCGTAATTTTTAACACTTTCATGAATTTGTGCAGCCAGTTCACGCGTTGGCGTTAAAATCAATACACGTACTTGATTCGCTTTAGCACGTTCGCCACCCATTAGGTTAGCTAATAAAGGCAGAGTGAAACCCGCTGTTTTACCTGTCCCAGTTTGAGCAGCTGCCATAATATCTTTGCCCTCTAATATAACAGGGATAGCTTGTGCTTGTATCGGTGAAGGCTCTGTATAGCCTTGCTCTTTAACCGCTCGTAGCAGTTCTTCAGGTAAACCAAGGGAGTCAAAACTCATAAATTAATCTCATTCGTAATAAAGGGGGACAAAATAATCGCGTAGCTTACAGCAAAGTTTAGAACAGATGTGATTTAAATCACTATCGCTCTATAAATAATCAATTTGATCGGTATAATGGCGCAACTTTTATCATTCAGCTTATTTTAGGAACATTGCCTTGCTTAGTACAAACAACATCACCATGCAGTTTGGTGCAAAACCACTTTTTGAAAACATCTCTGTAAAATTTGGAACGGGTAACCGTTATGGTCTAATTGGTGCCAATGGTTGTGGTAAATCTACGTTCATGAAAATCCTAACCGGTGATCTAGAGCCTAGCGCAGGTAATGTTTCGCGCGATCCTAACGAACGTATTGCGAAACTACACCAAGACCAGTTTGCCTTTGAAGAGTATACCGTACTAGATACGGTATTAATGGGCCATAAAGAAATGTGGGCTGTGATGAATGAGCGTAATCGCATCTATTCATTACCAGAAATGACTGAAGCTGAAGGTATGGCTGTTGGCGAGCTTGAAAATGAATTTGCAGAGATGGACGGTTACACCGCCGATTCACGTGCTGGAGAAATTCTGCTTAGTGTTGGCATTCCACTTGATCAGCATTACGGTTTAATGTCTGAAGTTGCACCGGGTTGGAAATTACGTGTATTACTTGCACAAGTACTTTTCTCAAACCCAGACATTATGTTACTCGATGAGCCTACTAATAACTTGGATATCGACACTATTCGTTGGTTGGAAACAGAATTAAAAGCACGCCAATGTACCATGGTTATCATCTCGCATGACCGTCATTTCTTAAACTCTGTTTGTACACACATGGCCGATATCGATTACGGTGAGTTACGTCTTTTCCCTGGTAACTATGACGAGTACATGACAGCTGCAACACAAACTCGTGAACGTTTATTAAATGAAAACGCGAAAAAGAAAGCCCAGTTATCTGAGCTACAAGACTTCGTAAGTCGATTCTCTGCTAATGCATCTAAAGCAAAACAAGCGACGTCACGTGCGAAGCAAATGGATAAAATTGAATTAGCAGAAGTTAAAGCTTCAAGCCGTGTTAACCCTTACATCGTATTCAAACAAGAGAAGAAACTTTTCCGTAACGCTTTAGAGATGGAAAATGTAACTAAAAGCTTTGATACAACATTATTTAAAGACTTAAGCTTAATGGTGGAAGTCGGTGAACGTATTGCGATAATTGGCCAAAATGGTGTCGGTAAAACAACACTTTTACGTACATTAATGGGCCAAGTTGAAGTTGATTCAGGTACATTTAAATGGTCTGAAAATGCCAATTTAGGTTACTACGCACAGGATCACAGCTACGCCTTTGAAAAAGACCAAACCTTAATGGAATGGATGGCACAATGGATGAAACCGGGTGATGATGAACAAGCCGTTCGTGGCACATTAGGGCGTTTATTATTTGGCTCAAATGATATTGGTAAGTCTGTAAAAATCATTTCTGGTGGTGAACAAGGCCGTATGTTATTTGGTAAGTTAATGATGGATCTGCCAAATATCCTACTAATGGATGAGCCAACCAATCACTTGGATATGGAATCGATTGAATCATTAAACTTAGCATTAGAAAACTATGAAGGAACGTTATTATTTGTTTCTCATGACCGCGAGTTTGTATCATCACTAGCGACACGTATTATTGAAATAAAATCAGATAAAGTGATTGATTTCCATGGTACTTACGCCGAATACTTAGCAAGCCAAGGTATCGCAGAGGCTTAAGCTTTATTTAATTGGTTGGGAAAAAAAGGCGCTTTGTAGCGCCTTTTTTGTGGCTATGAAGAAGCTGTCAGCTTTTAGCTATCAGCGATCAGTTAATTCAAAAAACATAACCTCTTCCTGGTTTTGCTTTCTACTCTTCTGCCTTAGAGATATAAAAATAGTCCACATCATTTCCCCACAGTTGTAAAAACTTGCGCTTTTTATCTTTACTCTCAATGCATTTCGCAAACATAATAAAACCAGCCCCTTCAATATCACGTGTTTCTTGAATATCAAAACGGCTTAAAAGTGCTTCTCTATATTGACTTATTGGGATTGAAATACTTCTTTCTTCTGCAGGGTTTAACCAATGCAGCGTTTTATCTGCATGGGAAATGGTTCCCCAATACATGCGTGGCGCACCATTCTCAGTAGGCACTGCTTGATTGATATTGACAAATAAATTTTTAGCACGCCATTTATGTTTTTCACTGGTATAAATCCATAAATCCGAACTCGCTAATGTGCTACCACGCAATAAACTGGTTAATAATTTACTCAGCCCTTGCTTGTTTATTTTAGGTTGAATGAGGTCGGATTTATCAACAGTAGTATCTGAAGTATTTACCCCGCTCAAGGTGACTTTACCATCAGTCGTTATTAGTGTACTTTTTTGTTTTTCATTAATAGTTTTTGAGGGAACATTGTTAACCTCAGTTTTAGACTTAGGCTTTTTGATTGCTAAGCTAAAATCAATTTGTAATGAGTCTGCTTCAAGTAATAAGCTTTCTACCTCTGCAATGTCTTTTTCTTCTTCTGACTTGCGTGCTGAAGGATTAAACTCTTTACAGTCTGAATCATGGTAACGGCTACCAAAACAAGCTTGTTTCCCATCTCGCGAGGCTTTTCTAAAATAAGCGACCTGTTTACAAGCGGGGCATAATAATGAATAACGTAAACGATTAATCTCAGACTCAGGCAAGTTTTTAAATTCAAAAATTGAATAAACCTTATGTTCAATTTCCGCTTCATCATGGTGATTATCAAAAGTACAAATTGCATCAATCATGACTTCCCTCCTATAATTTATCGGTCTGGTTATTTGTCAGAGTGGTTATTTAACAAGCGTTGCCTTTATCAATAAATTTCGTGGCGTAATATGTGTGTCACAAAAACTGGCAACTTGCACCTGATAACCTGAATCTTGTAGCGCTAAAGCACGATCATAAACTAACCATAGTTCTAATGGGCGCACAAAAAATTGACTGATTAATTCCATT
>TARA_R110001583_G_scaffold193866_4_pt1 | contig 53454 bp, 49 predicted proteins | sample TARA_R110001583 | Tara Oceans TARA_R110001583 (sample SAMEA4398432) | marine metagenome | biome: Polar Biome; feature: [MES] marine water layer (ENVO:01000295) within the mesopelagic zone...; material: water (ENVO:00002006), including particulate matter (ENVO:01000060) such... | reverse complement strand
ACTGCGCTGGCCCACAGGGTTTGATTTTGGCGGTGTTTGGCGGCGCTACACCGCTCGCCCGATGCGCCGCATCGCGCTGTGCCTTGCCAGACGACACGCCAAAAACAAACAAAATAGGTCATATTAAAGGAAAAGTGCTTTAATCTGACCGGTTGAGGTTAGACCCCTTGTCTAACGGTTTTTAAACAGCGGCACAACCTTTCGGGCACGTTTTTCGATGGCTTCAAGGATGGTTTCAAGCTGTGAACTTTGCTTGATTTTTACACCGCTGTGCAGGGCCACATATTGACCGGCATTTTTCTGGTCTGCGGGCAGTTTGATAACGGCAAAAAGCGGGTTTTCGTGGGTGGCGCGGAACATGGAAAACATCGCCATACCGTCTAGTTGGTCAATAGCATAATCACGCCAGGCACCACCGGCAACCTGCCGGGAATAAATGTTCATCAATTTTTGCAATTCAAGCCGGTTGAAATGAACAAATGTTTTGCCTTTGCGGTATTGTGTCAGATTGAGAAGTGTTCCCATGCCGGACTCCGGGCTGTGGAAATTGTCGATTGTCATTTCGCATTTACAACCGATCAATACGGTAGCGCGGTTTTTAAAGCCCCTCAAGTCGCAAAGGCCATTTTGGCGGCAAATTTTCGGCCCTTGTTTGCAGGTGCCAAACGGTGTTGTACAAGCGGTTACAGGCTGCGCCCGCGGGTCGGCGGCCAATCTACGGTGCGTTTCCCGGTGTTATAGGGATCAGGCGTTGCATAGCAGGTAACAGAGGCCAGGGTGCGATAGCAATAAAGCGGCGGTTCGGGTATCGGATCTGTTTTACAATAGGGTTCGCCCATGCTGGATCGCACGGTCGAGCAATCGCGCCCGGTCGAGGCGGAAACAATATGATCGACAATGGTTTTATCGGTATTGATGATTGAAACAACATCAAGGGCGACAAACCATTGGGCGGCGGTCAAAAGCTCGGTGCCGGTGGCGGATGCAACCGAGCTATCGAGGTTGGAACAGCCGCTTGTACCCGCCAGGGCGATTGATAATCCACATGCAACCGTTATGGGGCGAAAATACCGCGCGCCTAAACCGGCCATGTGTTTTTGCCAGGCTTGTATCAGGGCTGCGGGTGAATATTTGCCGGTCATGCGGTTTAATCCCTTTGCAATCCGGACAAAATTGCCGGGTTACGGTTGTTATGATCTGATCCCCAGGGTCTTCTGTGGTGATAAAGCAAGTTTTATGCCGTTTACACAGTTAAGTGTCGTTGGGTGTGAACCTGATGATGGGGATGGCCGCAGTAATGTTGCCGGGGTGGTTCACCGTATATCGGAACGACGGGGAATGATTGCGATGTTCAATATTCAGTCTGCCCTTACGCAGGGCCACGGCGAACAGGTATGTTTGGGTCGCGAAATTTTTGCCAGAGCGGGCAATTTGGCACCCGGGGCAGGGAAATTGGCGAAAATTTGCGTCAGGAACAGTTAAAATGCACCTGAACCATGCAGCACCCTTGACCCCTTGGGCCGTGGCGCGTTAAATCCTTGCCGTCATTTTATTCTGACTGGCGGGCATGTGGCCCGCTTTATTTTGATCGAATTGGAGCGGGTTTCGTGGTCGATATTTTCCAGGAAGTCGAAGAAGACCTTAAGCGCGAGCGCACAGAACGCCTGTGGCACAAATACGGCAAGATCGTCATCGCGGTGGCTGCCGTTGTTGTACTGGGTGTGGCGGGCCGTGAAGGCTGGAAAAGTTATGAACATTCCACCCGTCTTGAAAACGGTACGCGTTTTGCCAATGCGCTGGAACTGGTCAATGCTGGCCCCGATAAAAGCCAGGCTGCCCTTGATGCGTTCGACACCATCATTGCCAAGGGCAATGATGGCTTTGTCGCCCTGGGGCATTTCCAGAAGGCACGTATCTATTTAAGCCAGAACGACACCGCGAATGCCGTCAAGGAACTTGAGGCAATTGCGGCGGACAGCGAAGTGGACAAGGTTTATCGTGACCTGGCCGTGGTGCAAATTGCCATGAACAGTGGCAATGCCGATAATGCCGAGGCGATGATTTCCCGTTTAGAGCCGATCGCTGTGCCGGAAAACCCGTGGTATCATTCTGCCCGTGAAATGATGGCTGTGTTAAATATTGCTGCTGGCAAGACAGATGAAGCAAAATCGCTTTTGACAGAGCTGGCCGATGATAAAACAGCACCAACGGACATGCGTGGCCGTGCGAGCGAGCTTTTGAAGGCGATCAAGGCCTGATGGCTGACAAGGGGCGTTCCTGTGGAATGCCTGCCGGGACAGGATTAAAAGGATATGGTTTTGCAATTACACCGTCTGGACCGTTTTAAATCCATTTTTTGCGTATTGGGCTTTGCCGTTCTGGTTTCGGGGTGCTCGAGCTGGATGGGTGAAACTGAAGATCCGCCTTTACCGGGCGAACGGCTGGCGGTTCTGTCGCTGCAAAGCACGCTGGTACCTGATCCCGGTTTGAGCGATCAGAAAGTTGTGCTGCCAAAGCCCCAGGTGCAGGAAGACTGGACCCAGAACGGCGGGGTGCCGAGCCATTCACTGCAACATCTGGCGTTTGATAACGCAACGATGAAAAAGCAGTGGGAAGTCAGTATTGGTACAGGGTCGCTTGATCAGGATTTGCTGCTTAATCAGCCTGTGATTGCCAAAGGCGTTGTCTTTACCATTGATGCCGACGCTGATGTGCGTGCTTTTAGTGCCAAAAACGGCAAGCAGATATGGAGCGTGGATATCACCCCCGATCAGGAAGACGACAGCTCGCTTTTGGGGTCTGGCGTGGCCTATGCCGATGGCATGGTATATGCCACCACCGGTTTTGCTGAAGTCGTTGCCATTGATGCCGCCAGTGCCGAAGTCAAATGGCGCACACGCCTGACTGCGCCGATGCGCGCAGCCCCCACCGTTCGCGGTGGCCGGGTCTTTGTGGTCACGGTTGATAACCAGACTGTGGCATTAAATGCCTATAGCGGCGAAATCCTGTGGAGCCATCGCGGGGCTGCCGAAGGGGCCAGCTTTATGGGCGGTGCCAGCCCGGCGGTTGATCAGGGTGTGGTGATTTCGGCCTATAGTACTGGCGAACTTTATGCCTTACGGGTCGAAAACGGCCAGGTGATCTGGTCTGATACGCTGGCGTCAGCCGGACGGACGGATGCGGTTTCTGCGATTGCCGATATTCGCGGCCTGCCCGTGATTGACAATGACCTTGTGATTGCCACCAGCAATTCCGGTTTGACCGTTGGTATCGACCTTCGGACCGGTGTTCGTTTGTGGGAAGTTGAAGAAGGTGGTATTCAATCCCCGTGGGTGGCTGGCGATTATGTATTCCTGATATCGAATACCAACGACCTGATTGCCTTGCAGCGGCGTTCGGGACGGGTTAAATGGGTGTCGTCATTGCCGCGCTATGTTGACCCGGAAGACCAAAGCGAAGCGATGGTCTGGACCGGACCGGTTCTGGCGGGGGATCGGTTGATCGTCGGAAACCAGCAGGGTGATGTTGAAACGATTTCGCCCTATGATGGTAAAGTTGTCGGAACCGATACGTTGCCAGGGCCGCTGACATTGCCGCCGATTGTTGCCGGGGATACATTGTATTTCTTGACGGCAAATGCGTCGCTGGTTGCTTATCGCTAAAGCGTCGATCAGAATAAGTTTTGAAGGGCTTTGCCTTTCCCTGTTTTTTGCGGGTGCGCCACCGATATATGTATCGTGGCGCACATCGCCGTTTTTATAAAGAGTCTGAAGTCAGATGACCCTGAAAGTTGCCATTATCGGTCGCCCGAATGTCGGGAAATCGACCCTGTTTAACCGCCTGGTGGGCAAGAAGCTTGCACTTGTCGATGACCAGCCCGGTGTCACGCGTGACCGTCGATATGGCAAGGCCCGGCTTGGCCATTTGACGTTTACCGTTATCGACACGGCCGGCCTTGAAGAAGCCTTTGACGGATCTATCGAAGGCAAGATGCGCCAGCAAAGTGAAATCGCGTTTGAAGATTGCGATGTCGCCCTGTTTCTGATTGATGCGCGCGCGGGTTTGTCGCCGCTTGATAATCATTTTGCCGATTGGCTGCGCAAGCGCAAAAAACCGGTTCATGTCATTGCCAACAAACATGAAGGCAAGGCACAGGACCCGGGCCTGTACGAAGCCTATGGACTGGGCTTGGGCGATGTTGCGCCGATTTCGTCGGAACATGGCCAGGGCATGGAACTGTTAATTGATATTTTGCTGCCTTACTGGCAAGACGACCGCCAGAAAGAACGCGATGCCCGCAAGGCAGCCAAGGCAGAACTGGTGCGTTCAACGACGGATGCCAGCGGTGATGAAGACGACACTGGCGACGATATCAGCGATGATGATGTCGACAGCGATTTCGACGACGACGATGTGCCCGATGACATGGGCGACATTCTGACCGTGGCCGAAGAAGATGGCGAATTTGACGAAGAAGACGATGAAGATCTGGACGATTTGCCCCGCGACAAGGGCAAAATCCAGCTTGCTATCATCGGGCGCCCCAATGTCGGTAAATCGACCTTGATGAACCAGCTTCTGAAGGAAAACCGCGTTATGACCGGGCCGCAGGCCGGGTTGACCCGCGATGCGATTGCCGTGGACTGGAGCTTTGACGGGCGCGAGATCCGGCTGGTCGATACCGCCGGGATGCGCCGTAAAAAGAAAATCGATGATCGTGTTGAAAAACTGTCGGTCAGCGATACCTTGCGTGTTATTCGCTATGCGCAGGTTGCGGTTTTGATGATTGATGCCACCAACACCATCGACAAACAGGACTTAACGATTGCGCGTATGGTGCTTGAAGAAGGCCGGGCGTTGATCATCGGGGTCAACAAGTGGGATTTGGTCGAAGACAAGCCCGCCTATATGAAGCACCTTAGCGACACGCTGGAAAGCTCGTTTGCGCAGGCACGCGGCATTCCTGTTGTGACGCTTTCGGCCCTGACCGGGCGGGGCTCAGACCGGATCATGCCGACCGTTCTTGATATTTACGATATATGGAGCCGCCGCATCCCGACATCCCAGCTTAACCGCTGGCTTGAAGAAATTACCGAACGTCACTTGCCGCCAGTGATTAGTGGCCGCCGCATTCGTCTGCGCTATATGACCCAGGCCAAATCGCGTCCGCCAAGTTTCTTCATTAACTGTTCCAAGGCGGCTGAATTGCCCGAAAGCTATACCCGTTACCTGATTAACGGGCTGCGCGACGATTTTAACATGCCGGGCGTTCCGATCCGCATTTTTGTGCGTAGTAGTGAAAACCCGTTTGCCAAGAAAAAGAAACGCTGACCAAAAACGTTTTGATTTGAAAGTGGCCTCGCAGCAATGAACGGACCCCCGAAAGTTGGACATCAACCTTCGGGGGTTTTGTCTGTCGGAATGGCATCATCATTATTCTGTGCATGATGGCGTGGCTGTGCCGACAGTTTGCGATATTCCATGGCGCAAAGCTCATGACGCAGCGTTTGCGGACTGGTCCTGATGGCGAATTCATCCCGGCTTGGACGCGCCGTTGCTGCATCCCCTGTGAGTCATCAATCGCGAGCAGTGGCATTGCTGATCGCAAACCGGTCAGGTTCCCCCAATGTGTTAGCATTTTTTTGTGCCAATGCGCCTGGCCGATTTTTTTTGTTTCTATTCCATCATGTCGAGTTCTTCGATAATGGCATCAAGGTTTTCGGCACGTTGTTTGACGGCGTCGGGATGTTTGCCAGCATAGGTAATGCCAACCAGACGTAACATTGACAGCATGGTGGCATGGGTGGGCAAAAGGCCGTAATTGGCAACGTGGCAGGGCAGCACAACTTCGGAGAAACGCGCGGCCTGTTGTTCGTAACCATGTTCGGTAATGGTAATAATGCGCATGCGTGATGTGCGGGCATAGGCAATGATCGCGCGCAAAATTTTGGGTCGGGTGTCGAGGGTCAGCAAAATCAGTGCGTCACGTGGGCCTGCCATCGCAAGGTCGCTCGACCAGTCTTCACCAATTCCGGAAATATAGTGAACGTCGTGGCGCAATCGCGACAGCATGGCGCGACCGACTCGGGCGACGCCGTCCTCTGCGCCAAAGCCCAAAAACCAGACCCGCGGTGCGGATGACAGAATATCAGCTGTTTCAATCAGCTTGTGCGAGCTTAATTCTTCGAAACTGCGGGTCAGATTGCGTAATTCCAGTTCCAGATGGTCGCCAATTGACCGGCCCAGAGTCGTTGGCACACCTGAAACAACTGTTTGACGATAGGGTTGTTTTCGGTTGCGTTCGTCGCGCGCTTGTAACCGGATTTCTTCGAAATCGGCATAACCAAGGGTGCGGAAAAAACGTGCCGCCGATGCCTTTGAAACACCGGCAAGATTGGCAAGCTCTGTCGCGGTGTGCGTTTCGATAATATCATGATTTTCAAGGATAACCTGCGCAATTTTCTTTTCTGCGCTGGTCAGTTTCGCCTGTTTTTCATGAATTCTAAGGATCAGTCGAGAGGCCATTTTTGTCTCTTGTTGTGGGGGGCATCGTAAATTTTGCTTGACGTTTGAAACAACAGTTTCTTATTTTTGAAACACTGAAACGACAATCAATGAAACGATGCGGGATTGCAAGATGTCAACCTCCAAGGTGATACGCGAAAGAATATGGACGAAGCTGCGCGACGTAGCCAGACCGGACACACGGTTTCATTTGAACTTCGCTGAAGTGATCCCGGATTTTGAAGGATCAGAAGCCGCTGTGGAACGGGTGGTTGCCGAAGAAGCCTACCGGAAATCGGAATTTGCCTTCATCACGCCAGATAATTGCCTGGCCGATTTGCGCCGCCGCATGATCGAGGATGGCAAATCCTTTGTCATGTCAACCTATGGCATCTATCGCGGTTTTCTGTTGATCGAACCGGGCATGGTGCCCAAGGGGGCCGCCCTTTATGCATCCTGGCTTGACGGAATGGAGCATTTTGGCCGCCCGATCACCCTTGAAGAAATCGCCCGGCGGTCCCGGTTTGATTTCATGGTAACCGGGGCTTCGGCTGTGTCGGTCAACGGTGTGCGCTTTGGCAAGGGGCATGGCTTTTTTGACCTTGAATGGGGCATGTTTACCGACCTTGGCCTGGTGGATGAAACAACGCCAGTTACTGCGGTTGTGCATGATGTTCAGGTTGTTGAAGACCAGCTTCAACCCTCTGAAACCGACATTCTTGTCGATCGAATTGCCACACCGACCCGCATGCTGGAGGTCGGACGGCGGGCGAAACGCCCAAGCGGCGTGAAATGGCCGCTTTTGGACCCAAAACAAATCGAGCAAACGCCCCCCCTTTTGGAGCTTCAACGCATTCAGGGTTTAGCCTGAGCGTTTTATCAAGGAGACTTTCAATGACTTTAAGATTGAATCGCCGCCGTTTTCTGGGCGTTGCTGCGGCGGGTGCGGCTGCCACTGCCGCATCAGCCATGTCTTTTCGTCCCTTTGCTGCCCGTGCCGCGTCGCCGTTGATCATGCAGGCATCCTGGATCAATGATGCCGAGTTTTGCGGTTATTTTCTGGCAATGGATCAGGGTTATTACGGCGATGAGGGGCTGGCTTTTGAATATCTTTCGGGGGGGCCGGATGTTATCCCTGAAAGCACCATCATTGCCAAACGCGCTGATTTAACCCTGACCACGCCCGATACGACCATCAAGGCGATTTCGGAACAGGGCGCACCGTTTAAAATTATTGGCGCACAATATCAGAAAAATCCGATTGGCATTGTGTCGCTTAAATCAAACCCGATGACCAAACCGTCTGATCTGGTGGGGAAAACACTGGCCGTACCGCCGGTGAATGTGATTTCGGTAGAAGCCATGTTGAAGCTGAACGGGATTGACAAGGCGGACGTTAACATCGTGCCTTATGCCTATGATCCAACCCCGCTTTTGCGCGGCGAGATCGATGCCAGCCTCGATTTCACCACCAACGTTCCCTATACGATTTCCCAGCAGGGACACGAGGCCCATTCATTCCTGCTTTATGATTTTGGTTTCACCATTTTCAACGATACCGTTGTGGTAACAGAAGATGTGTTGAAGGAAAAGCGCAAGGAACTGGTTGCGTGGTTACGCGCATCGCGCAAGGGATGGGACGAAAACCTGTCCGACCCGGCAGCGTGGCCGCCGCAATGGAAAGATAGCTGGTTTAAAGGAACCGGCCGGACCATTGACAATGAAATTTATTTCAACAAAGCCCAAAAGCCGCTGATCGAAAGCCCGAACGGCGTTTTTAGCATGTCTGAAAATGACATTGACGCCTGCCTGTCAGCATTGGGCCAAATTGGCATTCAGGGCAATCGCGACATGTTTGATACGACCCTGCTTGAGGAGATCTGATCATGGCCCCCGACGGGATTACACTTTCAGGTGTCAGCAAAACCTTTCGGGGCCGTGGCAAAACGGTCGAGGCGCTCAGGGATGTCTCCCTGAGCTGCCCGACCGGTTCTTTTACAGCCATCATTGGGCCATCGGGCTGTGGCAAATCAACGGTGATGCGGATTGCGCTGGGGCTTGAGGACGCCGATAGCGGCGAGGTCCTGATCGAAGGGCAGGCACCTGCGGCGGCCAGCCGGGCCGGTTTAACCGGCGTGGCGTTTCAAGATGCGGCCCTGTTGCCGTGGCGCAGTGTTCGCAAAAATGTCGAAGTCCCGCTAGAGGTTTTGCGTCAAAAACCACAGGACCACAAGGACCAGGTGCAGGCCATGATTGAACTGGTTGGCCTGAAAGGATTTGAAAATTCGCTGCCTGGCGAGCTTTCGGGCGGTATGCGACAGCGCGTTGCCATTGCACGCGCCCTGGTGACGCATCCGCGCGTATTGTTTATGGACGAGCCATTTGGCGCGCTGGACCAGATTTTGCGTCGGCAAATGAATTTGGAACTTCAGCGCATCTGGTTGGAAACCGGATCGACCGCGTTTTTGGTGACACATGGTATTGATGAAGCGGTTTTTCTGGCTGATCGCATCGTAATCATGCATGCCAAACCGGGCCAAATTGCAACAATCTTGGATGTGCCGTTTGACCGCCCCCGCCAGGCCAATCTTTTTTCCGACCCCGACTTTCATCTTATGTGCGATCACGTCGCCGAGGTTTTGCATGTCGGATAGATACAGTGTTTTAAGGGGGCTGCGCACGACAATTATCGTGCTGGTGGTGTGGGAAATTGTCGGCCGTTACGATCTGGTGGCGGGCGGTGCCTTGCCGGGATTTTCCGAAATTCTGATCCGCTTATGGGGGGACCGGGCCGATTATCCACAACATATTATGGCAACGCTTTATGGCTCTGGCATGGGGTTTGTCATTGGCAATCTTCTCGGTGTGCTGGCCGGGGTGGTCTTTGTATTGTCGCCCACGGCGTTGCGCGTTTTTCGCGGCGTGAATATTGCTATTTTCGCCCTGCCACCCATCGCAATTGCCCCCATTCTGGCATTGACGCTGTCGGGGATGACGCCCCGGGTGGTTCTGGCAACGCTGGGGGTTTATTTTGTAACCATGACGGCAACCGTTGTGGGGCTTAGCCAGGTTGACAGCCGGGCCGCCGATGTTGTGCGGGCCTATGGCGGCACTAAATGGATGATCATGCGGCTGGTGCAATTGCGCGGGGCGGTGCCATCCATTCTTTCAGGGTTTCGGGTGGCGGCCCCCAATGCGGTGCTCGGCGCTATTCTGGCCGAATTTGGCGGCGGGGGCCGTTGGGGCCTGGGCGCTTATTTGCTGGGCTCGCTTGGCCGGGCCGAACCTGATCGGTTGTGGGGCATTGGGCTGGTCGCCACTTCTATTGCCGGGCTGAGTTATTTTATCTTTGCCATGCTATCAACACGGTTAATGGGCGCAAGCCGTGCTGTCACTCTTAATACAGCCATTCCCGATGCGGCAGGGGCCAACAATACAGGTCCTGTGGGCCAGTTGTTCTTGCGTATCGCGACGATTGCCTTGCCGTTTGTTTTGTGGTGGGCGTTTATTCGTTTGCTTAATGTGCCGACCATGATTTCGAAAACCCCGTGGGGCGTGGTGGATTATCTGTTTTTGTCGCCAGCGGCGCAAAATGCGCAGCAACGGCTGTGGTCTGCCATTTATGAAACCTTGCCCATTACCTTTGTCGGCATGGCGGCAGGGTTGCTTTTTGCCTTTGTGCTGGCCATTTCCACACGGTTATTTCCCAAAATACTAAACGCCTTTATGCCCGTTGCCCTTGTAACGCAAACAATGCCGTTGGTCGCTTTAACACCATTGCTGGTTTTAGTGCTGGGGCGTGGGGTGTCGCTGACTTTGTGGGTGACTATCTCGGTAACGTTTTTTCCGGCCTTTGTGACGCTGGCACAGGGCATTGCCATGGTACCTAAAGGGGCCCGGGAATTGCCGCAGGCTTATGGGGCATCGGCATGGCAGGAAATGCGCATTGTGACCATCCCGGCATCCTTGCCATATTTGTTCGCCGCAACCCGGTTAACCGTGCCACGGGCCTTGCTTGGCGTGATGATTGCGCAATGGCTGGCGACCGGGCGCGGGTTGGGCAATTTGCTTAACCAGTCGCGCGGATATCTGGATTACGGCATGATCTGGACGGTGGCGGTATTTTCTGTGTTGTTATCGGTGCTGTTTTATCAGGTGGTGGTGGTTCTCGAACGCCGGGTGCTGAAACGTTTGGGGATGCAAACGGCAGAGTAAATCAAGAATTTGGCCGCTCAAAACGGGGACGCGATGGTCCCCGTTTTGCCATTTGATGATTGCGTCAGGTCGCGGGGATTAACGGCGGGTTGAGGCGCGCAAACCCTTCCTGTATGTAATAGGGGTAATGGGGATAGGGCGGCTGGCGTTTGCTGACGGTGTCCAGGCGGCGGATGTGATCTGCACTTAAGGCCCATCCGGCAGCCCCCAGGTTGTCGCGCAATTGTTGCTCGTTGCGTGCACCAATAATGACGGACGAGACGGTAGGGCGTTGCAATAACCAGTTAAGGGCGATTTGTGGTACTGACTTGCTGGTTTCCTCTGCGATCTCGTCTAGCACGTCAATAATGTCATAGAGCATGTTGTTATCAACCGGGGGGCCATATTGTGCCGTTTCGTGTAAACGGCTGCCTGCCGGTATGGGGGAACTGCGCCGTATTTTTCCTGTCAGGCGGCCCCAACCAAGCGGGCTCCAAACAATAGCGCCAATCCCTTGATCCCGTGCCATCGGCATCAGGTCCCATTCATAATCCCGCCCGATCAGGGAATAATAAACCTGATGGGCAACATGGCGGCTATAGCCGCGCAATTGGGCCGTCCCTTGTGATTTCATAAGTTGCCAACTGGCAAAATTTGAAACGCCGCTATAACGTATTTTTCCGACTTTTCGTAAGGTATCAAGCGTTTCCATAACCTCTTCTGCGGGGGTAAAGGCATCAAAGGCATGAAGCTGTAACAGGTCGATATAATCAGTCTCCAGCCGTTTCAACGCGGCTTCGACCGCGCCAATCAAGCGGTGGCGCGATGTGCCGTAATCATTGGGGCCGTCTCCCATTGGCAGCGCCAGTTTGGTTGACAGAATGATTTTGTCCCGGCGCCCCCTGATGGCCTCGCCCAGGATTTGCTCTGAGGCGCCGTTTGAATAGACATCTGCGCTGTCAAACATGTTCAGGCCTGCCTCAAGGCAAATATCAATCAAGCGGGTCGCTTCTTTTACATCGGTGGTGCCCCACGCGGAAAAAAGCGGGCCTTGTCCGCCAAAGGTACCCGCGCCAAAGCTCAGGGCGGGAACGCGTAGACCAGATTGGCCCAGTTGCCTGTATTCCATCGAAATCTCCATCCATAATATGTATTTGGCGCAACTATGGACATCACAATGATTTTCAACTATCGGTAAATCAGGAAAATTATTTGTGAGCTGAATTCACATGGGACGACTTGACACCAACCGGTCTGGCGAGATGGAGGTCTTTATTCGCGTGGTTGAAAGGAATGGTTTTTCTGCCGCTGCCCGCGATTTTAACATGACCCCTTCGGCGGTAAGCAAGCTGGTTGGTCGGTTGGAAGATCGGTTACGGGTGCGGTTGTTTAACCGGTCGACACGCAAGTTGCATTTAACCCCGGAAGGGAAGCGGTTTTATCAACGTGCTGTATCCGTGATCGCCGATCTTGATGATGCCGAACAGGACGCGGCCCTTGCCTTATGCCCCCGGGGGCGATTGCGAATCAGCGTTAATATGCCGGTCGGCCTGCATCGTTTGTTGCCTTTGCTGCCCGCATTTCAGCGCGCCTATCCTGAAATCACCCTTGATGTGACGGTGAGTGACAAGGTGGTCGATCTCTATGAGGAGCGCGCCGATATTGCCATTCGCAGTGGACCGATGCCGTCATCAGGGTTGATTGCACGAAAATTGGGTCTTTGCCGGATGGCGATTGTCGCGGCATCCGATTATTTGACACGATATGGATGCCCGAAAACGGTGGCGGACCTTCGGGATCATGTTTTGATCGGGTATAATTTTATGCGTGCCAAGGCGGAATGGCCGTTCAAGGTGGACGGAATGACGGAAACGGTGATGCCCGGCGGCATTATGGATGTTGGCGATGCAGAAAGTGCACGCCATCTTGCCATAGCCGGGGGCGGCGTTGCGCGTTTGGCCCGTTTTCATGTTGAACAGGATGTAAAGGCCGGTCGGCTGGTGGAAATTTTGGCGGATTATTATCCCGGTAATGCCTGCGGCGGGGTGGAAATTAATGCCGTTTACATCGGAGGTGGGGGGCACTTGCCCGCGCGTGTGCGAGCATTTCTGGATTTTTGCAGCGAAAATATGCCGCTGGAATAAAAAAGCCGGGCCGATATTTGGCGGCCCGGCTTTGATTCTTATGTGAACTGACTTAGCTCGCGGTGACGATTTCACCGTGCCGGGTGCAGTCCTCGACGGCCAGATCAACGAAAACATCGGTGATGCTTTCGGGGGTGGGCAATGTTTCGGGGTCTTCACCAGGGTAGGCGGCGGCCCGCATGGTAGTGCGGATGCGGCCGGGATTAACCAGATTGACCTTTACCGTGCTGTCATTCATTTCCTGGGCATAAGATAGCACCAACGCCTCAAGTGCGGCCTTGGTGGCGGCATAAAGGCCCCAATAGGCGCGGCCCTTGGCCGACGCGCCCGATGTGACGAAAATGGCCCGTCCGGCATCGGCAAGGCGCAGCAATTTATCAACACTGCGGATTAGTCGGAAATTGGCGGTGACATTAACCGCAAGGGTGTTTTCAAACATTTGCGTATCAATATGCCCCACCGGGGCCAATTCACCTAAAACGCCCGCATTGCCAACCACGATGTCAAGCTTGCCAAACCGTTCGTAAATCGACGCCCCCATGGCGTCAATTTTTTCATACATGGTTAAATCAAGCGGTAATAAAACGGCTTTGCCACCTTCCGCCCGGATTTCGTCATCAAGTTCTTCAAGGGCACCAACATTGCGGCCCAGGGCGATGACTTCGGCCCCTTCGGCGGCAAACCGTTTTGCAATCGCACGGCCAATGCCATGCGATGCCCCGGTTACCAGCGCAACTTTGCCTTCAAGGCGTTTTGGGACGCTCATGCGGACTGCCTTTCGACCAATTGCGACAATTTCCGATCCTTGTTTTCCGCCTGATGGTCAACCAGACGGATGGGATAGTCGCCGGTAAAGCAGGCATCGCAAAATGCCGGGTTTGCGGCATCGCGGCCAGGCAGGCCGGTGGCACGATACAAGCCGTCGATGCTGACAAAGGCCAGACTGTCGACGCCAATCATTTTCGCCATGGTTTCAATGTCGTAATTGGCTGCCATCAGCTTTTCTTTTGACGGGGTATCAACGCCGTAAAAACAGGGATTTGCGGTGGGCGGGCTGGTGATCCGCATATGCACTTCGGCGGCACCCGCCGCGCGGACCAGTTCGACGATCTTGGTCGATGTGGTGCCGCGTACGATGGAATCGTCAACCAGAATAACGCGTTTGCCCTTTAGCTTGCCGGGGTTGGCGTTATGTTTCAGCTTCACACCAAGATGGCGGATCTGATCGGTTGGCTCGATAAAGGTCCGGCCCACATAATGGTTTCGGATAATGCCCAGTTCAAACGGGATGCCGGATTCTTCGGCATAGCCCAGTGCGGGCGGCACGCCGGAATCGGGAATTGGCACAACCACATCGGCCTCGACCGACGATTCACGGGCCAGTTCGCGGCCAATGCTTTTGCGCACGTCATAAACGCTGGAGCCTTCGACAATGCTGTCGGGGCGGGCGAAATAGACATGTTCAAAAATGCAAAAGCGCGATTTGACCGGTTTGAACGGTTTGGTCGACCGGATACCGGAATCGGTGATTTCAACAATTTCGCCCGGTTCAACATCGCGAATGAACTCGGCACCGACAATGTCGAGGCCAACGGTTTCAGATGAGAAGATGTACGAGTCGTTGAGCTTGCCCAGCACCAGCGGGCGCACGCCTAACGGGTCCCGCACGCCGATCAGTTTTTTCTGAGTCATCACGACCAGGCTGTAGGCCCCCTCAACCTGACGCAAGGCATCGATCAGGCGATCGACGATCTTTTCATACAGGCTGGTGGCGATCAGGTGAATGAACACCTCGGTATCGGCGGTAGACTGGAAAATAGAACCACGGCGTACCAGGCGGTCACGCACGGCAAGGGCATTGGTCAGATTGCCGTTATGGGCAATGGCCAGGCCGCCAAATTCAAAATCGGCGAACAGGGGTTGAACGTTACGAAGGCCCTTGCCGCCTGCGGTGGAATAGCGCACATGGCCTACGGCCCGGTGCCCTTGCAGGCTTTTAATGACGTCCTGGGACCCGAAAATGTCGCCAACCTGGCCTGACGCCCGATGGGCGGGAAAGTCAGATCCGTCGTAAGAAACAATACCCGCCGCTTCTTGCCCGCGATGCTGAAGGGCATGCAGGCCAAGGGCCGTTAAGGCCGCCGCATCGGGCGAGCCAAAAACGCCAAAAACGCCACACTCTTCGCGTAGCTTGTCGTCATCGAATGGATTGGTGGTCAGCATGAGTGGGTTCCGCTCTCTCGCCGGTGGCGCCTGTTGGATGCCGCGCGCGTTAACGAAATCCCGACGCCTCACTCGTTGGGGATCGCCACCAGGGGCAATCCATATCTTCGCGCGTGGGCGTTTTATAACGCTTTTGAGGTTTTGGTCCAGAACCTTTTATGGCTCCGGGGGCGGTTAGGCCTGCGGCAATGAAATTTATAACTGTTTTGGTGTATCATAAAACGGCTGCGTTACAATCCATCATTGCTGCGTAACAGCATCGATCAGGCGGTTTTTTGCGTCGATTTCTTCCTGGGTATAGCCTTTGATCTGCGCCGATTCCTTACCTTTTGGCGTCGGCCCCAGCAATTTGCGATAGGTGTCATCGCGCGCATCGGCCTCGCGCTGGGCGCGGGCTATTTCTTCGCTGGTGGTATCAAACAGCGCATCGGGCATGGCAGCCTTGATCAAATAGGCACCCTCCTGCAAGACAGGGCGGGTGCGGGCCGTTTGCACCCACATCGGTTGCTGGCTGGGTGGCATTAACCATGACAGAGCGATATAGGCGATGCACACCACCAAAGCGCCGCGCACCAGACCAAACACAAAACCCAGCGTGCTATCGAGGCTATCCAGACCTGAGTTTTGCACGGCCTTGGCAATCCTGCCACTGATAAAGGAAAAAATCAGAAACGCGATTAAAAACAGGCCAATGCCCGTGGCCAGATCGGCGATCAGTTGGGAGGGGATCAATTCGCGCACATAGGGGCGTGCAACCGGATAACCATAAAGGGCCGTCACCCCGGCGCCAACCCAGCCCAGCATAGACAGGCTTTCATGCACAAAGCCGCGAAAAAACGCAAACAGCCCCGATAGCAGCACAATGGCGACAACCACCAGATCAAAGACGTCTCTGGCCCCCAATTCGGAGAGGAAGGAAAAATCCATTCTGTGCAGATCCTGTTATGGCTTTGCGCGGGCAATTCCTGCGCCAAAGGGTCGGAATAGGGGGTGTTAACGTGCAAGGCAAGGGTGATACGCCCGTCGGGGCGAACAGACGATTTAATACATGCCTTCGCGCGGACGCACCTTTTCACGCACATCTTGCCCGAATAAATTTACCAAATCCTGAAGATGGACGATTTCGATCTGTTTTAAGCCCTTGACGGTCAGTTTCTTTTTTGCCGTTTGGCCCTGCCGGGGGACATAACCATTAACAAAGCCCAGTTTGGCGGCCTCTTTTAAGCGGGCTTCTGTTTGGCCGACGGGCCGGACTTCGCCAGACAGGCCAACTTCGCCGACAATGACGGTTTCGGCGGGGACTGGCGTGTCGGCCACGGCGGAAATCAGCGCGGCGGCCACGGCCAGGTCGGCGGCGGGTTCGCCCACGCGCAGGCCACCGGCAACGTTCAGGTAAACATCAAACTGGCTAAGCGGCAGCCCGCACCGGGCGTCAAGCACGGCTAAAATCATGTTCATGCGGGCCGAATCCCAGCCAACAACCGCCCGGCGCGGGGTGGCCAATGCCGATTGTGCCACCAGTGCCTGAATTTCCACCAGCATCGGGCGCGTTCCTTCAAGCCCGGCGAAAACGGCTGTGCCACTGACGGGGGCATCGCGATCCGCCAAAAACAGGGCCGAGGGATTGGGCACTTCGACCAGCCCGGCATCGCCCATTTCAAACACGCCAATTTCGTCGGTCGCGCCAAAACGGTTTTTCACCGCGCGCAAAATGCGGAACTGATGGCCGCGTTCGCCTTCAAAATACAAAACCGTGTCGACCATATGTTCCAGTACGCGGGGCCCGGCAATTTGCCCTTCCTTGGTGACATGACCGACCAGAATAACGGCAAAACCCTTGCGTTTGGCCAGCCGGATCAGCTCCAGCGCACAGGCGCGCACCTGGGAGACGGTGCCTGGCGCACTATCAAGGGTGTCGGCATACATGGTTTGAATAGAATCGATAATCACGACTTCGTGGCTGCTTTGCTCCAGGGTGGCGATAATGTCGCGCAGGCTGGTGGCGGCGGCAAAATCGACCTTGGATTTTTCCAGCCCCAGGCGCGCGGCGCGCATACGCACCTGATCAACCGCTTCTTCGCCCGATATATAGGCGCATTTATGCCGGGCAGCCAGCACGCCAACGGCCTGTAACAGGATGGTGGATTTACCAATACCCGGGTCACCGCCCACCAGCAGGGCCGATCCCGGGACCAACCCGCCGCCACAGGCCCGGTCCAGTTCGGCAATGCCGGTGATGATGCGGGGCGGGCGCGCACTTGTTCCCTCAAGGGCCACAAAATCCAGCGGTTTGCCGCGCGGGCCGGTGGTGATGGCGCCGGTGGCTTTGGGGCCGGTTTCAACCCGTTCTTCTTCGATGGTGTTCCATGAATCACAGGCATCGCAATGCCCGGTCCATTTCCGGTATTCAGCACCGCAATTCTGGCAGATGAATCGGCTTTGGGTTTTTGCCACAAAAAGCTCCGCTGACTGAAATGACTGGGCTGGCAAGGCATGATCGGTTTGGTGCCGTGCAGGCGATCTGATGTCGCAGGCCGTACCGCTACGCTTTGACCTTAAACCAAAGAACGGACCGGATTAAAGATGCTTTAAATCCAGTTCAAGCGGGCCTTCGATGTTACCCGATATAAATTGCGCCAGATAGGGATTGTCGCTGTGTTCGACATCGGCAACAGGGCCATCCCATATGATTTTACCCTGATAGAGAAAAGCAATGCGATCGGCAATTTTGCGGGCACTGGTCATGTCATGGGTGATGGTCAGCGCGCAGGCGCCAAGGTCGCGGGTGCATTTGACAATCAGATCGTTAATGATGTCGCCCATGATCGGATCAATGCCGGTGGTGGGTTCGTCAAAAAACAGAATTTCAGGTTCGGTCGCAATGGCGCGGGCAAGGCCAACCCGTTTTTGCATGCCGCCAGAAAGCGATGCCGGTGAAACATTCGCCATTTCCGCGCCCAGCCCAACATCGGCCAGACGGGCAATGGCAATGTCATAGGCCTTTTTACGGTCCATGCCCTGTCCTTCGATCAGGCCAAAGGCGACATTTTCCCAAACGGGCAGGGAATCAAACAGGGCAGCACCCTGAAACAGCATGCCGGTTTTTGCCAGCATCGCGTCCTGTGCACTGCGGTTGGCACCGATCATTTCAACACCGTCAATTTTGATCGAGCCACTGTCCGGGGTCAGTAACCCCAGAATGCATTTCAGGGTAACGGATTTGCCTGTTCCCGATCCGCCGATAATGGCCACCGATTCGCCAGCAGCAACATCGAGATTGATCCCTTGCAGGACCTTCTTGGCACCAAACCCCTTGTGAAGGTCGTGCAGGCTGATTTTCGGGCTGTTTGACATAGGTTTGCGGCCCTGAATTAGCGAACAAAAAACAGTTCGGTCACAATGTAATTGGCAATCAGGATCAGGATGGAACTTGAGACCACAGCATTGGTGGTTGCCTGGCCAACGCCCTGGGCACCGCCACGCGAATAATAACCGTGATAGCACCCCATCAAGGTAATCAGAAAGCCAAATATCGTCGCCTTGACCAGCCCGGAGACCACATCAAGCGTTTCAAGATACTGGAAGGTGTTCTGGATATAAGCGCCGGAATTAAAAGAAAGTTTGTTCACCCCAACCATATATCCACCCAATACACCGAGGATGTCACCGATAAAAACCAGAATGGGCAGGGTAACAATCCCGGCGATAACACGCGGTACCACCAGATATTTAAACGGGTTGGTCGACAGGGTTACCAGGGCGTCAATTTGTTCGGTGACACGCATGGTGCCAATTTCAGCGGCAATGGCGGCCCCAACGCGGCCCGCAACCATCAGCCCGGCCAGAACCGGCCCCAATTCGCGGGTTATGGAAATAACAACCACGGTGGCAACGGCACTTTCGGCCGAAAACCGTGAAAACCCTGAATAACTTTGCAGGGCCAGAACCATGCCCGCAAAAAGCGTTGTCATCGCCACCACAGGCAGCGAGAAATAGCCGATTTCGCACATTTGTTTCAGGATCAGCCGGAAATAGAAGCGCGGCGTCACACAATGAAAAAGCGTTCTGACAGCAAAAACCGTAACCCGGCCGACGACAGCCAGAAATGCAAGAAATATCCGGCCTATCGGCGCTAAGATCGGCATCTGGGGTGTTATTCCCTTGTTTTGGGCGATGTCTGGTGGGGCGCAGTGCCGATCCAGATCAACCTTCGGTGTAAACCCGCTGATAACGATGACCCAGCGAGGTCAGGATTTCGTAGCCGATGGTACCGGACATGGTGCCAATATCATCAACAGTGCAGTCTTTACCCAGCAAGGTTACATCATCGCCAGCTTTCAGTTTGTCTTCCGGCACATCGGTCACATCCATGCCAAAGGCATCCATCGAAACACGACCCACCATTGGCGTTTGAATGCCGCCGATTTTAAGTTTCCCGGCATTGGAAAGGTGGCGCAACCAGCCATCGGCATAACCTGCCGCGACGGTCGCAATCCGCGACGGCCGTTCGGCGCGCCAGGACGCACCGTATCCGACCGACTCTCCGGTGTCAATCTGACGCAATTGCAAGACCTTGGCTGTTAACGTGACCACAGATCGCATGGGATTGGTTTTTTCCGGTGTCGGGTTGCCCCCCCACAGGGCATAACCGGGACGGCAAAATTCCAGGTGATAATCTGTATGCCGGAAAATGGCCGATGAATTGCAAAATCCACGCGGGGCAGGCGGCAGGCGACGATACCATTTCATGAACAGATTATATTGCTCACGGGTAATCGGACTTTCGGCTTCGTCAGCGGCGACCGGATGGGTCATATAGCCTGCTTTTTCAAAGCCATAAAGCAATTGGGACCGTCTTTCGACCAGGTCCTGCATGTCGCGCGGTGACAGGCCGGTTCGGTTCATACCGGTATCAAGATGGATAAAGGCCGGTGCCGGGCGTTCATATTCGCGGCACAGGTTGGACCAGCGTTCGATCTGGCCGAGATCATTGAGAACCGGGATAACATCGTTTTCGATGAAAAATTCTTCGTCACCGGGCATCAGGCCGTTAAAAACAGCAATGCGCCCGCCGCCGCGCAACAGCGGAAACAGGTCGGCGGCTTCGTTGGCATGGGCCACAAAGAACAGGCGGCAACCTTGTTTTTTCAACACCGGGACAATGGCCCTGGCACCCAGCCCATAGGCGTCAGCCTTGACGACAGCCCCCATGGTGCGGCCGGTATATTCTTTTTGCAGACGCTGATAATTTTCAGCGATTGCTCTGAGATTGATCTCCAGCTGTGCGCAATCTGCTGCACGGCCGGGGGCGGGTAGGACGCTCATTGGCTAAACCCCGTTATCTGCATAGTGGCTTATTCGTCTAGGTCTTCGGCGATATGGTCAAGATCGCCAAACTTGGTAAAGTTGCCGTCAAAGAACAGCCGCACATTGCCAACCGGGCCATGTCGCTGCTTGGCAACAATAACTTCGGCGGTGTTGTAAACCTGGTTCAGGCGATCTTGCCACTGGGAATAGCGTTCGCCAAATTTGTCGGTCGATTCTTCAGGCTTCTGTGCCGGTTCAGCGCGTTCGAGATAATATTGTTCACGATAGATAAACATTACCACGTCGGCGTCCTGCTCGATCGAGCCGGATTCACGCAAGTCCGACAATTGCGGGCGTTTATCGTCACGTTGCTCAACCGCACGCGAAAGCTGTGACAGGGCCAAAACCGGGCAGCCCAGTTCCTTGGCGATCGCTTTGAGTGAACGGGTGATTTCCGAAACTTCCTGAACACGGCCATCGCCGCGAAAGTTGGTTGGCGGGGCCAGCAGTTGAAGGTAATCGACGACGATCATGGCAAGGCCGTGCTGGCGTTTCAGCCGACGACAGCGTGTGCGCAAGGTTGACACCGGTAGTGCTGGTGTATCGTCGATATAAAGCGGGACCGTGTTTAATTCGCGCGAGGCAATGACAAGACGTTCAAAATCATCCTCGTTCAGATCACCACGGCGCATATTATCGCCCGAAACCTCGGCGGCCTGCGAAAGCAGACGCCCGGCAAGCTGTTCGGCCGCCATTTCAAGCGAGAAAACGGCAATCGCGCCGGTGCGAAGTTCGTCAAACTGGTCTTCGCCGCTCGCCCGGGTTTTGTGCGACGAGATGGCCGCGTTAAACGCAACGTTCATGGCAAGGGCGGTTTTACCCATCGACGGGCGCCCGGCCAAAATCAAAAGGTCCGAGGGATGCAGGCCGCCCAGTTTGCGGTCGATATCGCGAAGGCCGGTGGTAACACCAACCACCTTGCCGGCATTTTTATAGGCGTGTTCGACATTTTCAACGGCCCGGGTCAGGGCCGCGCCAAAGCCGATAAAACCTGATTCAGCCGCGCCAGCTGTGGCCAGTGAAAACAGGCGTTGTTCGGCATTTTCAATCTGGTTGCCCGCATCGGCTTCAAGTTCGTACTGATAGGCTTCGTTGACAACGGACTCGCCAATGTCAATCAGTTCGCGGCGCAAATACAGGTCATAGACCAGCTTGCCATAGTCCCCGGCATTAATGACCGAAACCATGTTGTTGGAAAGTTCGGCCAGATATTGCGCGCCGCCAATTTCGGCCAGGTGTTCATCCTGACGAAAAAAAGCCGACAGGGTGACCGGGTTGGCTAATTGTCCGCGTTCGATCAGCTTGCCACAGGCTTCAAAGATGCGTCCGTGACGGGCATCGGCAAAATGTTCGGGGCGCAGGATATCCGAAACGCGCTCATAGGCGGCGTTATTGTTGAGAATGGCGCCCAAAAGCGCAGCCTCCGCCTCGAAATTGTGAGGCGGCATACGTTCAAGCGGAAGATGATGGTTGGAACCGTCGTCTGCATCCATCGGCGCAAACAGGGCATCAAGCTGGGGATCATTCATGATGGCGGAGCGTACCAGTCATCCTGTTGAGCTGAAAGTGTAAAACCATCGTGGTCATAGCGGGTATACCGTAACCGCAATGGTTGGGATACAGGGTGTTTTTTACATGGACGCATTAAAGTGTTGATCGGGCAAAAAGAAAACGGCGCATCCGCAAGGACGCGCCGTTTTCACAAAACAGGTTCGGCAACACCAATCAGGCGTTGGCTTCTGCTGCTTCTTCTTCGCCTTGAGCTTCCAGTTCTTCTTCGGATGCTTCTTCTTCAGCGAGGGCTTCTTCTTCTTCCATCTCTTCGATGGTGCCAAGAACAGCCGCACCTTTACGAATCTGCTCGGCGGCATCTTCTTCGGTACGGGCGACGTTGGCGGTAACCGTGATCAGGACTTCCGGGTGCAGTGCGACGGCAACGTCATGCAGGCCCAAAGACTTGATCGGGGTTTCCAGGCGAACCTGGCTACGTGAAACGGTGCAACCTGATGCGGTAACGGCAGCCGCGATATCGCGTGCGGTAACCGAGCCGTACAGATGACCAACGTCAGAAGCCTGGCGAACCAGGGTCACAGCCAGATTGCCAAGCTTGTCAGCAACGGCCTGGGCTTCCGAACGGCGTTCCAGGTTGTCAGCTTCAAGCTGTGCTTTCTGTGCTTCGAAAACAGCAAGATTTGCCTTGTTTGCACGCAGGGCCATGCCCTGGGGCAGCAGGCGGTTGCGGGCGTGGCCCGGCTTTACGGTGACAACGTCACCCATCTGGCCGAGTTTTTCTACCCGCTGGAGCAGAATAACTTCCATCACCGATCCTCCTCATTGCCACGGGTCATCGGTTGGTTCCCCCGCAGCCTGATTAAATGCTCAACAATTCCAAGTCCGCAGATCGCGATAAACGACCAGCTAGACAGAACCGTGACGATATAAAACACCGTCAATATCATACGCTTTTGCGGCCATCGGGCTGCCTGCCCGTGCACCAGCGCCAATCCCTGAAACAGGAACGGCACCGCCAGTACAACCGCGACGTTGCGTGCCATATAGGCCAGGTTGCCATCGCTAAACGCGATGGATGCCCCGGCCAGGGCAAACACAAACATTGACCAGCCAGGCAAACTCAGTGACGCCAAGCTGGGCGTCGGGCGCAGGTTTTTCCCTGCGCGCACCAGAATTGCCTGTGCAATCATGACATTGACCAGCACCATCAGATACCAGGACAACGCCGCAATCGCCGGGAAGTATGTCTGGAACATCACAATGATCTGCTGAACATCCGGCGTTAGCGGAACGCCCATCTCAGTATACATTGTCGAGAGGAAGTGAGCGATCACTCCCTGAATATCCAGACCATCCGCCGCAACAGTTGCCAGGATGACAATCATCATCACAGAAACGGCCAGGGCCATGGCGGCCAAAATGATACCAGGCTGAATAAACGCCGGTTTCCCGGAGTCGTCAGCCCGCATTATAAGCGCCACGCGGGTCAACATCGTCGCTGGTCCGGCGATCACGACCAAAAAGACCGTGAACGGCAGAACGCCCCCTAAAAGAAGAAGGGCGACACATGCCGCAATTGCCGCAACCAGCAGGCTTTTGGGTCCACGCCACAATCCGATAACGAAAAGGGGCAGGTGCCCGAAATAGGAAAGCAGCAGCGCTAGCGGATTTCCGGTCAACACCAGCAAAAACAAAAGCGCACTGCCCAGTCCTGCTCCGATTGACGTTAGGGTATCACGCGAAGACATCAGCTACTCCGTTGGCCGAGACCACAAAACAAAGTCTCTTGCCGACTGCCTCAGACCTGGTCTGAGTAGGGCAGCAGCGCCAGGAAACGAGCGCGTTTGATGGCTTTTGAAAGCTCACGCTGTTTCTTGGCCGAAACGGCCGTGATACGGCTCGGAACGATCTTGCCGCGTTCGGAAACGAAACGCTGCAACAGTTTGACATCTTTGTAGTCGATCTTCGGCGCATCCGCACCCGAGAACGGGCAGGTTTTGCGGCGACGGAAAAACAGACGACGTCCAGCCATAGTATATCCTCCTCGTTACTCGATTACTGACGCGGGCCGCTGCGGCGCGGGCCACGGCTGCCGCGCTCGTCGCGGTTACGCAGAATAGCTGACTGTTCTTCTTCGAACGCGTCAACTTTTACGGTCATCTGACGCAGCACGTCTTCATTGAAGCGCATCTGACGTTCATATTCCGCAATCGCGTCCTTGTCGGCGTCGATCTGGAAGAGGGTATAGTGACCCTTGCGGTTTTTCTTGACCCGGTAGGTCAGGGAACGCAAGCCCCAGTATTCGGTCTTGGCAACAGTAGCGCCGAGGCCGACGAGGATTTCGTTCAGTTTTTCGTTCAGGGCTTCGACCTGTGCGGTCGAGAAGTCCTGACGTGCAATATACACGCTTTCGTACTTGCTCATAATTCTCCTAATCACCCCTTGTGGCTTATCTCTTCCTGGGCGACCTCGTGTCGCACAGGCATAGCCGGGCATTCCCGGCAAGGAGCCGTGAGCGGGCGAATATACACTTTTCGTCATCGGGTGCAACGGCAAATGCCGCAATATTCAAAGGATTCGAGGTGCCCGTTTTTGCAAGGCAGGTTTGCACAATTGTTTGCTGGCGCGCGCGGCAGCATTTTTGTCATAAAAGCGTTGCGCTTTTTTAGGAGCCGCTATGCAAAACCTGATATTCCCTTGATTTGCAAAGGGGCTGCGGGTAGTTGTTAGGGCCATCCGTTGAACCGGTCGACCTCTCTTTATTGCACATTTTCCCGGCCCCCCCCACTGACAATAAAAATAGCGGGGCAGGGATTTCATGTTATTGGGCGCTAGACCGGGTTATACTCAGAATTAACATGGTTTGGTGATGGTTAAATCCCAGGTTGACGGCGTGCCTTCCCGGCGCGTGACACTTCTTACTTTATGTTTCTTTTCGTTGATTGTCGGCATCGTGACCGGCTATGGCGCGGTTGCGTTTCGCGCCCTTGTCGCGATTATTCATAATTTGGCGTTTTATGGCACTTTTACGCTGAACTATGATGCCAACATGCTGACCGAGCCCTCGGCGTGGGGACCTTTTTTTATTCTTGTCCCTGTGATTGGCGGAATGCTGGTTGTTTTTCTGGTCAATAATTTTGCGCCCGAGGCCAAGGGCCATGGCGTGCCGGAAGTGATGAATGCCATCTATTTTAATCAGGGTCGTATTCGGCCCCTGGTGGCAGTGATCAAGTCCGTTGCATCCGCCCTGTCGATCGGGACGGGGGCTGCGGTTGGTCGTGAAGGGCCGATTATTCAGATCGGCTCGTCGCTGGGCTCCAGTATTGCGCAGCTTCGCAACCTGCCGACCGGGCAGCGTATTACGTTGCTGGCCGCAGGGGCGGGGGCCGGTATTGCCGCAACATTCAACACCCCGCTGGGGGCTGTGTTGTTTGCCATCGAACTGATGATGCCCGAAGTATCGACCCGCACATTTTTGCCGGTTGTGATTGCAACCGGTGCGGCCACCTATATCGGACGGATCTCGTTTGGTCTGGCACCGGCATTTGAAGTGCCGCTGGCTTCCATTCCCCAGGTTTCTGCGATCGACCTTGAAGCCTTGGTCATTTATGTGGCCCTGGGTGTTTTTTGTGGTATCGCCGCATGGATGCTGATCCGGTCGATGTTGATTGCCGACAAGTTTTTCAAGAAAATGCCGGGCAATGATTACACCCGCCATGCCGTTGGCATGTTGTCGGTTGGCTTGCTGATGTATGTGTTGTTCCTGACGGCAGGCAACTATTATGTCGACGGTGTTGGCTATGGGACCATTCAGGCCATTCTGCGGGGAGGGATGACATCGCTTCCGTTGCTGGTTATCCTGTTTTTCGCCAAGATGTATGCAACATCGGTCAGTATTGGTTCGGGGGCATCGGGCGGTGTGTTTTCGCCCTCGCTGTTTGTCGGGGCGACCATGGGCGGTGCTGTTGGTGTTATCGGCACCATGATTTTCCCGGATGCGGGCATTAACCCGGCCGAATTTGCCCTTGTGGGCATGGGCGGTGTTGTTGCGGCCGGTACCGGTGCCGCCATGACCGCGATCATCATGATTTTCGAAATGACCCGCGATTATAATATTGTCGTGCCGCTGGTGGTGGCCGTGGCCATTGCGCTGGGTGTGCGTCGTATGCTGATCAGCGAAACCATCTATACGTCGAAACTGGTGTTGCGGGGTTTGCATATTCCCAAGGAACGTCATAGCAACATGTTCATGGTGCATCCTGCCCATGAAGTGATGGATCGGGCGCCGATCTTTCTTGATGCTGCGATGCGGGTTTCCGAAGCCGTTGAAAAAATCACGCCCAAGCCCAAGGTGGCTTCGATTGTGGTGGTTGCTGGCGACAGGATTGTTGGCGTGTTGCCCGATATTGATCAGCTGTTTGCCATTGCGCGCGATCAGGGGGCTGCAACGCTTGGCGATGTTGTCGACGAGGACTTTGTTGTCGTTGTGGACAAAACTACCCTGTTTGATGTGATCAAGCGGATGCATCGCCGTAATGCGCGGGCCGCGGTTGTGGTCCAGCCCTGTCGCGGGTTGCCGCGCCAGTCCGATGTGCGTGGTGTGATTACGAAATCGCATATCGCCGACAGCGTGGTTTCAAGTATGCAAAACTATCTTGAATAGCGCGGAATTTTAGGCCGTAGGAAACCCTTGTTATTTAGCCGACCGCGATTTAACGATTAAAAGGCAGCAGCCCAACTCATAGGGTCTGCTGCCTTTTTTCTTGCAATCATTTATTTCTGCGCCACCTTTGAGGGCAATATCGCTTTTTTTGAGCGACGTCGCAGTTGTGTCCGGTCTTGACAGGGCTGGCGGGGGCGTTATCAAGGGGCCTTTATAAATGTTGGGTCCGGGTGATCGGACGGCATAAACGCAGACAAAGGTGTTTTATCAATAATGACACGCGCATTTGTATTTCCCGGTCAGGGATCGCAAGCCGTTGGTATGGGCAAGGAATTGGCCGAGGCCTATCCTTTGGCACGTGAAGTGTTTCAGGAAGTGGATGAAGCACTGTCTCAGAAGCTCAGCACATTGATGTTTGAGGGCCCGGAAGGCGATTTGACGCTGACGGAAAATGCGCAGCCCGCCCTGATGGCGGTTAGTCTTGCGGTAACCCGTGTGCTCGAGCAGCAAGGGGGTTTTACCCTGACCGATAAATGCGCCCTGGTTGCCGGTCATTCGTTGGGCGAATATTCGGCCCTGGCTGCCGCAGGCACGTTCAGCATCCCTGATGCCGCCCGGCTGCTTAAAATTCGCGGTCAGGCCATGCAGGCTGCTGTGCCAGTAGGGGTTGGTGCCATGGCGGCCCTGTTAGGGCTTGATTACGCCGAAGCCGCTGCTGTGGCCGAATTGGCCGCCCAGGGCGATGTTTGCGCGGCTGCCAACGATAATGCCAATGGGCAGGTTGTTGTGTCGGGTCACAAGGCCGCGGTGGAGCGCGCGATTGAAATTGCCAGGGAAAAAGGGGCCAAGCGCGCGGTGTTGCTGCCGGTATCCGCCCCGTTTCATTGCGCATTGATGCAGCCTGCCGCGGCGCGCATGGCCGAAGCCCTTGGCGACGTTGCGATGCATCCGCCTCGTGTGCCGCTGGTCGCCAATGTGACGGCACAACAGGTTCAGGACGCCGATGCGATCCGTGATTTGCTGGTCAAGCAGGTTTGCGGCACCGTGCGCTGGCGCGAGTCTGTTTTGTATATGAAGGAACAGGGTGTTGATACTCTGGTGGAACTTGGCGCTGGAAAAGTTTTAAGCGGGATGGTGCGCCGTATTGACCGTGACATGACAGGGACCGCGATTAATGGTCCTGCCGATATTGAAGCCTTTCTGGGGACGCTGTGAAGCGGCACCGGTTTAAATTGCGACAGGGAAGAAACAAATGTTTGATCTGACAGGTAAAACAGCACTGGTAACCGGTGCGACCGGTGGCATCGGTGGTGAAATTGCCAAAATGTTGGCAAAGGCCGGTGCAAAGGTTGCCCTTTCGGGGACCCGTGCCGAACGCCTTGAAGCCGTTGCCGCCGAAATTGGCGAAAATGCCGTTGTTGTGCCGGGTAATCTTTCTGACAGCGCATCGGTTGATGGTCTGATCAAGCAGGCCGAAGAAGCCCTTGGCGGGCAGCTGGACATTCTGGTTAATAATGCCGGGATCACGCGCGATCAGCTGGCGGTGCGCTTGAAAGACGAAGACTGGCAGGCCGTGCTTGATGTGAACCTGACCGCCGCGTTCAAGCTGGCGCGCAATTCGTTGCGCGGCATGATGAAACGCCGTTTTGGTCGGATTATCAACATTACCTCGATCGTCGGGGTGACAGGGAATCCGGGCCAAACCAACTATGCGGCCGCAAAAGCAGGCATGATTGGCTGGTCAAAATCACTGGCACAGGAAGTTGCTGTGCGCGGCATTACGGTAAACTGCGTGGCCCCTGGTTTTATCACCACGGCAATGACCGATGAACTGACAGATGCCCAGAAAGAAAAGCTTTTGGGCGGCATTCCGGCAGGGCGTATGGGTGATAGTGCGGAAATCGCTGCGGCGGTTTTGTACCTTGCCAGCACCGAGGCTGGATATGTGACCGGTCAGACTTTGCATGTAAATGGCGGAATGGCGATGATTTAACCCGTTGCGGGTTTCCTGCTTTTCTGTTTAAAAGGGGCCGTTATACCAAATCACCGGAACCGGCAATTGCGGTCGCCGGTTCCATGGTCCCGGTTCGCACCTTGAAAAGGCGAACGTCAGGGGCAAGCTAAACTAACTGACAAAGAACCTATTGAAGGATTTAAGCTATGAGTGATGTCGCAGATCGCGTGAAGAAGATCGTTGTCGAGCACCTCGGTGTTGAAGAAGACAAGGTCACGGAAAACGCCAGCTTCATCGACGATCTGGGCGCTGACAGCCTGGACACCGTCGAGCTGGTTATGGCGTTTGAAGAAGAGTTCGGCGTTGAAATTCCTGACGATGCTGCTGAAAAGATTCTGACCGTCAAAGACGCGATTGACTTCATCGAAAAGGCAAACGGCTGATTTTGCTGTTTGACGCGGGCGCCAGAGGCATTCTCGGGCGCCCTTTTCGTCTTTGCAATTTTCATAAAATAAAGGCGTAAAGCGGGATGAGACGCGTAGTAGTAACCGGTATTGGCGCAGTCACGCCTGTCGCAAACGGTGCCCAGGCCACCTGGCAGGGGTTGCTGGACGGAAAATCGGGCATCAGGGCCATCGATAACTTTGATGTGTCTGATATCCCCGCGAAAATTGCGGGTATGGTTCCGCGTGGAACTGGCGCAGGCCAGTTCAATGCCGAAGACCATGTTTCTGTCAAAGACATGAAAAAGATGGACGAGTTCATCATCTTTGGCATCGCTGCGGCTGATCAGGCGCTGGCAGATTCTGGCTGGGTTCCGGAAACGGAAGAAGACCAGGAGGCGACCGGGGTGATGATTGGTTCGGGGATTGGCGGTCTTCCGCGTATTGCTGAATCAGCACAGCTGCTTGCCGACGGCAAAATTCGCCGTATCAGTCCTTTCTTTATTCCATCCTGTCTGATCAATCTGGTTTCTGGCCAGGTGTCGATCAAGCATGGCCTTAAAGGGCCGAACCATGCTGTCGTTACCGCATGTTCAACCGGTGCGCACGCCATTGGCGATGCCTCGCGCATGATCATGCTGGGGGATGCCGACGTGATGGTTGCCGGTGGTGCCGAAGCCGCCGTTTGCCGTTTGGGCATGGCTGGTTTTGCCGCTGCGCGTGCATTGTCGACAGGGTATAACGATACACCGACCGAAGCATCCCGCCCGTGGGATCAGGGCCGTGACGGCTTTGTGATGGGGGAAGGTGCCGGTTGTGTCGTTCTTGAAGAATATGAACATGCCAAGGCGCGCGGTGCGCGTATTTACGCCGAAGTTGTTGGCTATGGCATGTCGGGCGACGCTTATCACATCACCGCACCTGCGGCCGATGGCAATGGCGGGTTCCGGTCCATGCGCAATGCCTTGCGCAACGCCGGTGTTACGCCCGGGCAGGTTGACTATGTCAACGCGCATGGCACATCGACCCCGTTGGGGGACGAAATTGAACTGGGTGCGGTCAAGCGCCTGTTTGGTGACGCCATCAACGATGTGTCGATGTCTTCGACCAAGTCGGCGACCGGGCACCTTTTGGGGGCTGCTGGCGCGATTGAGGCTGTGTTCTCGGTTTTAGCCATCCACGAAAGCGTCGTGCCGCCGACCTTGAACCTTAACAATCCGTCCGAGGCGTGCCTCGGGATTGATCTGGTTCCGCTGGAAGCCAAACAGCGCAAGGTCAATTACGCATTGTCGAACTCGTTCGGCTTCGGGGGCACCAACGCATCGCTGGTGTTCAAATCGGTATAACAAGTCAGTAGGAGAACGCATTGCGGCGTTTTCTGCTCTTACTTGGTACTTTATGCATCACCGCTGCGGTCGTTATTGGGGGCGCGGCGGTGTATGTATATGCTGCCTATACATCACCTAGTCGCCTGGCCCAGGGGATTGACCTTGTCATTCCTCAGGGCACTGGTGTGCGTCAGATCGGCGCCATTTTGGCCCGGCAGAAAATCGTGTCTGATCCGCTGATCTTTCTTGCTGGTGTGCGGGTTGCCCGGCTGGATCATGCATTGCAGGCCGGGGAATATCATTTTCCCGCCCGGGTGAGCCCGCGTCAGGCGGCTGAAATTCTGGCGTCGGGGGAAACCGTTAAACGGTTTGTGACTATTCCCGAAGGGTTGCGCAGTGTTGAAATCGTCAAGCGGCTTGACCGTGTTGACGGGTTGGTTGGCACGATTGCTGCCGTTCCCGATGACGGTACGTTATTGCCCGAAACCTATCAGTTTTCTTATGGCGACAGCAAACAGGGCGTTCTGGATCGTATGCGCCAGGCGCAAACCGATCTTGTGGAAAAATTGTGGCCGGATCGCGCGGCGGATTTGCCGTATGATACCCGGTTGCAAGCCTTGACCCTGGCATCCATTGTCGAGCGTGAAACCGGCATTGCTGCCGAACGTGCCCGTGTGGCCGGGGTTTTCGTTAATCGTTTGCGCCAGAATATGCGGTTGCAGTCTGATCCGACGGTGGCCTATGCCGTTAGCCCTGATCTGCCGCTGGATCGGCCGTTAAGCCGCGCCGATCTTAAATTCGAAAGCCCGTATAACACCTATGTTGTCACCGGGCTTCCGCCAGCCCCCATTACCAATCCGGGGCGCGAGGCGATTTACGCTGTGTTGCACCCTGCATTGACTGACGAAGTTTATTTTGTGGCCGATGGTACCGGCGGCCACGCTTTTGCCCGCACGTTGGACGAGCATAACCGCAATGTTGCCCGGTGGCGTAAATTGCGCGCTGCGACCAACGACAATTAAGGGCTTCGTCGAGCCCGCTTGCCGTTTGCGGGGCTCGTTGACCGCTTGCCGTCAATATAAGTGTTCCGTCCTTTTTTCGGCCTTCAGCGGTTTTATGCATCGCGCCTTAAGGATGTATCCCTTTACGGCCCTGAGCGCCGATATCCCGTTTTAATACGTTGAAAGATGATACCTGTCGTCGCTGTTTTACAGTGCCGATTTTTTGGGGAGTTTGCGCGCCAAACGGTCGAATAGTGCGCTGGGCAAATGTTTTAACAGGCTGGTCGCCATGTTCATTTGCCAGGGAAAGGCAATAATCGCCTTGTTGCGGATCAGGCCACGGTCAATGATTTTTGCGGCTTTGCCGGCTTCCATCAAAAAGGGCATGCGGAATGTGTTGGCATCGGTGATGCGGCTTTTGACAAAGCCCGGACAAATCACATTCACCTTTATTCCGTCCTGTGCCAGGTTGCCGCGCAGGGCCTCGCCGTAAATGCGCACAGCTGCCTTGCTGGCGCAATAGGCCGGGGCCGAAGGCAGCCCCCGCCAGGATGCCTGCGATGACATGATGGCGATTTGACCGCGGCGTTGTTGTTTCATAACGGCAATTGCCGGGTCGATGGTGTTAAGGACACCATCGATGTTGGTTGCCAGAATATGGCGGGCCTGATCCGGCGTTTCGCCGTCATCGCCGCTGCCCGCTGAAATACCGGCATTGGCAATGACCAGGCTTAACGGCATAATGCTGTGGCATTTGCTGACATATTCAACCATCACGCTTTTGTCTGTCACATCCAGAATATCGGCAAAAACATTGGCACCGGCCTTGCGACAGTCATTTTCAACCAGTTTAAGGCGCGTCTGGTTCCGACCACTGATAAACAGTGTCACGCCCGAGCAAGCATAATATCGGGCCAGGGCCGCACCTATGCCCGAACTGGCACCAGTGATCAAAATTGCGTTATATTGCAAAGACATGCGTGGATGTGTTCCATTTTATCGGGATGGTATGATCAGGTTGTTTTACCCGGTGGCAACACTGCCTGAGGATTGGGGCATCAATATGAATGACCGTTATATTCATGAATTTGTAAATGCGGCGAGTATTCCTTGGCGGGATCGCTGCGCAACGTTATAAAACCCCACATATTATAACAGAATGGACAGCAACATGACCGTTTCAAGCATGACCGGCTTTGGCCGCGCCGAAGAGGCGGGCAATGGATTTTCCTGGGTCTGGGAACTTCGCAGTGTAAATGGCAAGGGACTTGACGTGCGGGCGCGCCTTAATGGTGCTGAACGCCTGGAAGCACCGGTGCGCGATGCTGTTTCCAAAACCTTCAAGCGGGGCAATATTGGTGTTACGCTGACCGTTACCCGGCCAGGTGAAGACTCCAGCTATCGTATCAATCGTGAATTGCTGGCTGATCTTATCGGGTTGGCCGAGGAGTTTCACGGGACGAGTCAGCTTGATGTTGGCAGTATTGCCGATTTGCTAAATGTTCGCGGCGTTCTTGAAGCCGTTGAGCATACCGAAGACGACACCAGCCGCGAGGCCCGCGAAAGCAAGATGATGGGTACGCTGGACGTGGCAATTGCCCAGTTGGCCGAAAATCGCGATGCCGAAGGTGTCAAACTGCATGAAATGATGGTTGGCCATATTGACCGGATCGACCAGACGGTAGTTAAGGCCGAAAGCTGTGCCGGGGTACGGGCGGAAGCCATTCGGGCGCGGTTGCAGCGCCAGATTGGCGAATTGATGGATGCCGGACAATTTGATGCGGATCGTTTGCATCAGGAAGCGGCATTGTTGGCGACCAAAGTTGACGTGCGTGAAGAAATTGACCGCCTGAAAGCCCATATTGCGGCAGCACGCAGCATGATGACAAAAGGTGGCGCCATTGGTCGCAAGCTGGATTTTCTGTGCCAGGAATTTAACCGCGAAGCCAATACATTGTGCTCGAAAGCCAATGACATTGAATTGACCAGCTGCGGCATGGATTTGAAAGTGATTATCGACCAGTTGCGCGAGCAGGTGCAAAACGTCGAATAACTGTGTGTCGTAAAGGACGGAACCATGATTGATTCACATAAACGTCGCGGCGTGATGCTGGTATTTTGTGCGCCGTCCGGGGCCGGAAAAACCACTATCACCCGGCAGTTGCTGGAAAAAGACAGTCAAATATCATTGTCCGTTTCGGCAACGACGCGCGAAGCCCGGCCCGGCGAAGATGAAGCCGTTCACTATTTTTTCAAATCGGTGGACGGGTTCAAACACATGATCGCCGATGACGAGTTGCTCGAATGGGCGGAAGTTTTTGGCAATTATTACGGCACGCCGCGCCAGCCTGTGGAACAGGCGCTGTCTGACGGGCGCGATGTTTTGTTCGACATTGACTGGCAAGGGGCCCGCCAGTTGCGCGAAAAGGGCGGTGATGATGTGGTGTCGATTTTTGTCTTGCCACCGTCTTCAGCCGAGCTTGAACGCCGGTTGCGCGATCGTGGGCAGGATGCCGACGATGTTATTATGAAACGAATGGCCAAGGCAGGGGCTGAAATCAGCCACTGGGAAGAGTTTGACTATGTTCTGGTCAATGATGACCTGCAACAGTGCCTTGCCTCTGTTGAGCATATTATCGGTGCTGAGCGTGTCAAACGCGAGCGGCAGTTGGAGCTGAGTGCTTTTGTCAAAAAGCTGCTGACGGACTAAAAATGCAAATCCCCCTGTGCATTAAGTTGCATCAGGGGGATTTTATATGCCGATGCCTGCTGCTTACAGGGCGTCGTAAAGCTGTGTGAGGCGGACGAAATCGGCAACACTTAGTTCTTCGGCCCGAGATGTTTCGGCGATGCCAGCCTTTTCCAAAAGTTCCAGCACGTTTATATCCAGACTTTTCAGGCTGGCGCGCAGCATTTTGCGGCGTTGCCCAAAAGCGGCCTGTGTCACCTTCGCCAGACTTTTGATGTTTATGTCGGTGCCGCGATCTGCCTTGGGGATAAGTTGCACAACGGCCGATGTTACCTTGGGCGGTGGGGTAAAGGCGCTACGATGAACGTCAAACAGAATATCGCAGTGGCAAAGATACTGGCACAGAACAGAGAGCCGACCATACGCCTTGGTTTTGGGCTTTGCAACAACCCGTTCGGCCACTTCTTTTTGAAACATCAGGGTCAGGCTGGCAAATTCGTCAATTTTTTCCAGCCAGCCGATCAATAATAATGTGCCGATATTATAGGGAAGATTGGCGACAATCTTGCGCGGGGCGGCACCCAGTGTCGTGACATCTACTTCCAGCGCATCACCGTCAATAACGTGCAGACAACCAGGATAATGGTCGCTGATCTGGCGAAGAACGGGTTGGCAGCGCGGGTCGCGTTCGATCACGGACAGGTTTTTCGCACCATGAAACAGCAAGGCGCGGGTAAGGCCCCCGGGGCCGGGACCGATCTCGACAACCGTGGCGTCCTCAAGCGGCGCTGCAGCACGGGCAATGCGGCCCGTCAGGTTCAGGTCGAACAGAAAGTTCTGACCAAATTTCTTTTTGGCCGACAGATCGTTCTGAGCAATGACATCACGCAGAGGTGGCAGGCCATCATTGGCCATTTTGCCTGCATCCTGTTCTGCGGCCCGGGGGTGATCACTCATGCGATGGGGTTTCCGGTGAAAGTCGGTTAAAGGCCATTTGACCCGCCATGTTAAGGGCGGCCAGCAAGCTGTCGATCCGGGCAACACCCTGACCGGCAATGTTTAAGGCCGTGCCGTGGTCTGGCGATGTGCGAATAAAGGGCAGGCCCAGCGTGACATTGACGCCGCCGTGAAAATCCAGTGTCTTGACCGGGATCAGGGCCTGATCGTGATAGGGGCACAAGGCAACATCATAGGTCGAACGGGCTTCTTCGTGAAACATGGTATCGGCAGGCAAAGGGCCTGCCACGTCATAGCCTTCGGCGCGTAACCGGGCAATAGCCGGTGCAATAATGGTTTGTTCTTCGGTGCCCATTGCCCCGTCTTCACCGGCATGGGGGTTAAGCCCGGCAATTGCCAGTCGCGGGTGGGGCAGGCCAAAATCGCGTGTCAGTGCCGCTGCGGTAATTTTGGACAAGGTCACAATCAGGTCGGGTGTCAGGTCGTGCGGGACCTGCGACAGGGCGATGTGAATGGTCATGGGGACCACGCGCAGCTTGCTGTTGGCCAACATCATTACAGGAACGGTGCCGAGGCCTGCCAGCTCTGCCAGGAATTCGGTATGGCCCGGATGGGAAAAACCGGCCTGATAAAGCGCACTTTTCTGGATCGGATTGGTGACAACAGCCGATGTGATGCCCTGCCGTGTCAGGTTAACGGCGGTTTCAATGCTGTTGATGACCATGGGGGCGGTTGCCGCTGAGGCCACGCCAGGTATCACGGGGGCGTTGTTGTCGGCAATTTCATAAACGGGCAGGGCGCGGGCGAAAACATCTGCTGCCCTGGCGGCATTATCAATGCTGACAATGGGAACAGGCAGGTCAAGCAGCTCTGCGTATTGGCGCAGAATGCGCGACGGCCCGATCAGGCAAAAGGGCAGCATGGTGCTGCCCTGTTTGCTCGTGGCGATGTGTTCGGTGGTTTGGGCCAGCCAGGCCTTTAAGACCAGTTCCGGCCCAATGCCGCCAGGGTCCCCGATTGTCATTGCCAGCGGGTGTGGCTGTTGGTTTGCCATCGGCAATCTCACATGCTGTTAGGGGCGCTTTATCAGATACGAATATCGATAAAGGCTTCGCGGCGCAGTTCGCGCAATTTCCGACGGGCGGTGATTTCCAGCCGGTCCATCATCAGACGGTTGCGAATAGTTTCACGGTCGGGAAGGGTGCTTTTTACAGTTTGACCACACAGCATGACGACCAATGCGCCACCATCCACTTTAAGGACATTTGTCGTTTCGCCTTCTTTAAGCTGGCTAACGGCACTTGCAACTGTCGAAGACAGTTCTTGCGGGGAAATACCCTTGGTTCGTCCGCTCAGGTCTGATCCCAGATCGACCGCAATGTTTGCCATGTCCTCGCAGCTTTTCGCTGTGGCGCGCGCATTTTGCAAAATGCCGACCTTGGTCTTGATTTCGTCATCCGTGGCATTTTGCGCAATCGGAATAAAAAGCTGATAAAGATCCAGCTTCACTTCGCGATCTGCGTTGGTATCACCCTGTGCACGGTCCAGCAGTTTTAAAATATAAAACCCGCGAATAGTGCGGACCGGCGCGCTGATTTGCCCCGGTGACATATTGCTAAGCGCATCTTCCAGGGTTTTATCCATTTCGCCTGACGACATCCAACCCAGATCACCACCATTGGCCGCACTGGCATTGGCTGAAAACTGGCGGGCGAGGCCCTCGAAGCTGGCGCCATTACGCAAAGCACTTATGATTTTGCGTGCATTATCAAGGACTTTCCCTTCTTCCTGCGGATTGTCGATAGGAAGAAAAATTTCCTGGGCTTTGGTGCGCGGCTTGTCCTGGTTGCGTTTGATGCGATCGAGAACATCGTCAATTTCGCTGTCGGAAATCTCGATATCACGGCGCATGGACCCCAGTATTTTTTGCCATGCAATTTGCGGGCGAAGCTGATCCTGAAGGCTTTCAAGCGGAATTTTGTTTTGCTGTAAATACCGTTCCAGGCCGCCTGGCTGCATACCTGAATTTTGTTCGATGGCGGCAGTTGCCCGTTCCATATCGTTGTCAGAAACGGTGAATCCACGACGTTTGGCCTCCTGCATTTGCAGGGTTTCATCGATCAACTGGCGCAAAATCTGCGGAATCATTTCGCGGCGACGATCGTCGGTTAACTGAATATTGGATGTTGCAGCGACAAGGTTCAGCCGGTCGATCACGTCAACCACGGAAATGGGCTGATCGTTGACGACGGCAGCCAGTCCGATGGTGGTCGATTGGGCGCGTGCGGGACCACCGGGCAAGGTCAACAGAACAATGCCAAAAAGCATTATGCAAAGCCGAAGGGGTCTGGAAATGTAAGGTCTCATATTCTGTTAAAGTCCTGCTTGCGAGGCAAATTCGCCCAATGTCTTAAAGACAAGACGGAAGATGATTTCGTCGGACTGCCCAAGGTCTTCGTCCTGGTAAAATGTCCGGCGGACACGTCCGTCAAAGAGAAAGCACTCGTCTTCGTACTCAAAGCCGATGCCGTATTCAAGAGGGGTGTTGTTTCGATCCATATCGAAACGGCCATAACCGCTACCCGACCAATTGTCGTTAAAGCGGTGTCGCGCCCTGAAATATAGCTCTTCGCGGTCGTTAAATTCATCCGATCCGGCATTTTCCGACAACTGCAAATAACTTAGATCAAGCTGAAGGGTCCGTTCTTCACCCAATCCGGCGGCCAATTGATTTCTGCGCGGCGAAAAGTCGTTGTTATCCAGTCGGAACCGATATGTCAGGTCAACAAACTGGTTCGGGGAAACTGTTATGCGACCGACATAGTCGGAAAGATGTTTGTCAAGGCCAGAGCCTTCGGCGAAAGTACCGTTGTCGGCAAGGCGGTAGCTTTGACCAAACAGCGCATTGGTATAGCCGCCATTCTGACCATAGACGCCCCATTCCAGACCATAACTGGCGCGAAGCCCGTCTTCGGTTTTGTCCAGCCCGCCATACCGGTCATGGGAAAACAGGTTGATGTCATCAAATTCAAATGACTGGGCGTCCTCGTTGGGAATCTCGTCGGGATTGCCGCCATTAGGCGACCAGGCAACCATCGCGATGGGTTTGATAACCTGATGATAGCCACCTTCGTCGCGCACAAACGGCATGTTCCAATCGACAGCAACCACCGGAACGGTTCGGCCCACATAACCGGTATAATCAGATTGCCCCGAGCGGCTGACATTGTTGACCATGTAGCTGTCACCACGCATGGAAAGTGTAAGCTTGGTGACATCGCCATAGGTGCCAATATGTGGCAGTTCCCAACCAACCTTACCCGACAAACGATTGGAATCAGCCCCGGTCCGCCGCGAAAGTGACAGTGCGTCGAGATCAAAGGTTGTATAGGAGCCGTTCGGGTTGGTGGCGCTGCGACCATGATACTGGGCGTGTGGTAAAACAAGCGGACTGGTTGCGCGACTGTCTTCTTCTTTTAGTCCCTGGAAATAATACCCCTCAATGCGGCCATAGCTCTGATCGGTAAAACGTTCACCAAAGACATCCGAGGTCAGAACGGACGGGGAACCAAAGCCGTAACGCGACATGTAGGTTTTGCTTGTTGCCTGTTCGGCATCAAAACCCCAGCGCCATTTGTCATTGATGTCAAATTTGCCGGTGGCATCAATATGCCCCTGCCAGCCGTTATCTCCGCCGTCGGTAAAGCTATCGAGAATTTCGAGATTACCCGTGTCAAATTTCTGCCGGTACTGCGACGCCAGAACCGGGCCTTTGTTGGCGGTTACAATGGGACGGAGCGTTAAGTCGCTGGATTTATCGATGGCCCAGTAATAGGGCAGTTCAAATCGGCTGCCGACATAGCTGGTGCTGCCAAAGGTCGGTGCCAGGATACCTGACCGGCGCTTGACTGTCGGGTCGGGGTGACTGAAATAGGGGCTGTACAAAATCGGGATGCCTTCAAATTCAAGGCGCGCATCCTTATATTCAACGCTTTGGTTTTTTTGGTCATGAATGACCCGCGCGGCACGAATGCGCCAAAGGGGCGGTTCTTCAGGGTCGTCAACACAGACATTACACGGGGAATAAACCGCTTTTGCCAGCTCGGTAAAGTTCCCTTCACTGCGGCGCGCGCCAACACCGGCCAAACGGGTGTGATCATCTAGCAGGATATAGATATCCTTGATGATACCGTCTTTGAAATCACCGGTCAGTTCGAGATAGTTGGCGAACATGACTTCGCCCGTCGGTTCAAGCAGCTTGACATTTCCGGTGGCCGAAAGCACGTCGTTTGTCATGTCATAGCTGACGGTATCAGCCATTAAAACCCGGTTGTCGCGCGATATTTCAACATTGCCGCGCGCGGTAACTGTTTTCATATCATCACTGTAATCAACCTCGTCGGCAGAAAAAAGCAATTGGTTTTCCTTTTTCTCTGCCGGGTTGGTCTTTTCACCATTGCTACCGTTCTGGGCGCTGGTTTTTACGGTTGGCTTCGCTGTGTCTGTGCCTTGCGCATGTGCGATAACAGGAGCGGTCATTGAAACAATGCCCCCGATCATGCCCCATACAGCCAGTGCTTTCAGACTTCCCCCTGACAAGTCCGCCATCTAGTTAGCCATCCTCCAGATGTAACAATGTTGATATTCCCAATAGTGCGGAAATACCCGCTGGTGCCCAAGCTGCCAATGCCGGGGGTAATCCACCCGAAACACCCAGTGCAGAGGCTACGTCGGTAAAGAAATACAACAGAAATCCCGTGGCAACACCACCACCGATAACAAGAGATACCCTGCGCCGTCGAGAGAATTTAAGACAAAACGCTGCTGCAATCAAAACCATTGCACATAACAGGAGCGGTCGGGACAGCAGGCTGTTAAAATGGATGCGATGCCGTTTGGCGTTGAAACCCGCGCGTTCAAGCAAGTTGATGAAGGGTTTCAAATCCCAGAAAGACATGGTGTCTGGCGAGGCAAAGCTATCCTGGATTTTCCGCGCCGTTAAGTTTGTCGGCAGGTCCATATTCTTGGTAAAGGTGCTTTTCTGGCCGGGAACGAAGCTCCAGGCATCGTAAAAATGCCAAAGGCCGGGTTCCAGAACCGCCCGGGCGGCATCAATACGCGATGTAAAATCGTCAAGATTCTCAAACCGGAAAATCGTTACGTCGCGCAAGTCAATGCGCTCTTCTTCCTGCGACTGAACGGTGCGGGCATAAATAACGGCTTGGCCGTTTTGCGTCCCTTGCCGTAACCACAATCCGCTTGACGACAGGTTCATGACGCTCGATACGCCTTTAAGATAGCGTGCATCCAGTTTTTCGTATTTTTGCAACAAGATAGACGAAAGCGGGTTTAAGGCAGTGATCTGGAGGGTGCCAAGCAGGAAGGCACACATAAGGGGCGGGAGCAAAAACTGCCATACAGACACCCCGGCGGCCCGGGTTACAACCAGTTCCTGATTGCCGGTCAGTTTCCAGAACGAATACATCGAACCAAACAGCACCCCGAACGGCAAAACCTTTTCGGTCATATAGGGAATGCGGGCCATCGCCATTTGCAAAATGATGCTCATGGTGGCATCGGGGCGGCTGCTGGCACGGCGTAGCAGTTCAATCACATCGCCAATAAAAATCAACCCGACCAGCAGCAGCAGAATGGCCAGAATGGCAAACAGCACATGGCGGCCGAAATACCATGTCAGAATTGGCGAGATCCTCATGCGCGGGACCCTTCTTCACGGTCTTCGCTGTCTTTGCGCGCCAGTGTGATTTTCGGGCCGCGGAATGTCCAGTAAAGGCCACCAACAATCGGCAGCAATACGTTCAGGTACATCAGGATAATGAGGGCCGGGTTTTTTGCGGCAATATTTTTAAGCGCAATCGACATGGCTTCACACCCGATCATCAGGGCAATGGCGATCAGCAACCGGGAATGCTGGGTCCGGCGTGAAAAGCTTCCCGATACCAGAACGGCCAATGCAAGAGAGGCAAAACCCACCGCATAAAGCGGTGAAATCAGCCGATCATGGCCCTCGGCCCGGTATTTGTTAATATCCTGTGGCTGAATATCAGGCGGATCGGCGGTAAGTAAATTGCCAACGCTGCGTTCGCGCGCTTCAAGATAGCGTAAGGACGGATCCGTAACATCTTCGGCAATATCGACGGCATAACGATCAAAATACAGAATCGACATCGTGCCGTCGACGGTATTGACCTCCTGCCGGTTCCCATCAAGCAGCACAATGCGCGGGCCTTTATCGGTCCGGACCAGTGCGCCATTTTTGGCCATCATTGTGCTTTGCGATTTGGGATTGCGCGCATCATGAACAAGAATGCCCATCAGTTCGTTATCCTGCCCGACTTCACGCACATAAATCGTCAATCCGTCAATATCGGTGAAGCTGCCTTCCTGCAACAGGACCGAGGAATAGTCATTCCGGATCGTATATTGCAGTTCCTTGAATTGACGATAACTGTAGGGAAGATAATAGAGCGTTAAAAAATAACCCGTGGCTGCCACGGCCACCGACAGAATGATGGCCGGTTTCGCCAGCGCCCACTGACTAAGCCCGGCAGACCGCATGACGATCAATTCCCGGTCCTGAATGAGCTTGTTGTAAGTAAAAACCACCACAAAAAACAAGGCGATCGGCAGGATGATGGTCAGGAAACTGGGGAGCAAAAGCGCGGTCAAATGCAAAAAGACCGAAATCGACAGACCCCGGTTTACAATCATTTCAACAAAACGCAGGCTTTGCGACAGCCAAATGACACAGAGCAAACCCAGTGTCACAAAAACCATCATGATAAGCTGCTGTTTGAGCATATATCGGGTTAAGCGATTCATCGGGCGGATTATAGACAAGCCGATAAAAACAGAAACAGGAAATTGGCCGAAAATTTCCGTATTTTTTCGTATTTGTGCAATTGAAGGCTTGCCTCGTGGTTTCGGGCTGGTTTGCAAGCCGACATAATTTGATTTTACCGGCAAAACCATGATTGCCCGCCACGAATAAGCCATGATCAAAGGATGTCACAGTTGTCGTGGTGGGCAACAGGTCGTCGGGCGGGCATTATTCGGCAAAGCTGTGCCGGGATGCCATTATGGCGCTACGAAATGCCGCAGGTAGTGTCGGATCGAGGCAGTTTTCAACCTGTGTTGCCAGCATCGCGCATTCTGGAATGATCTGCGTCAGGTAAAAAGCGGTTGATGCCGTTTTGCGCGCCAGAAATGCTTCGGAAAAACCCTGTGGTGCATCCTGGGCTGCCACATGTGACTTGCACATCAGCCAGCCGCCGCAAACAGTTGCAAAAAGGCGCAGATAGGGGCTGGCAACGGCCTGTGCGCTGTCGGGGTCGGATGTGCACTGATCCAGAATGTTTCCGGTGCAGGTCGCAAGCCGGGTGATTGCCTGTTGAAAGCCCGACAGGGCAGGTGCCAGATCTGCGTTGTTTTTGGCAATGACCGCACCTTCGGTTTTGATCTCTTCAATTAGTTGCAGGGCGGCATTCCCCTGATCGCGCAGCACTTTTCGACCGATCAGGTCCAATGCCTGAATGCCATTGGTGCCTTCGTAAATCGGGGCGATCCGGGCGTCGCGCAAATGTTGGGCGGCACCTGTTTCCTCGATAAAACCCATACCGCCATGCACCTGAATGCCAAGAGAGGCATTTTCAACACCAAGATCAGTTGACCATGCCTTGACCATCGGGATCAGCAAATCGGCACGATCCTGGGCGTTTCGCCGGTGGTCGGCGTTGCTGTGATGATGGGCGATGTCCATCTGACTGGCGGTATAAAGGGCCAGGACCCGTGCAGCCTCGGTGCCAGAGCGCATACGCAAAAGCATTCTGGCAATGTCGGGGTGATGCAGGATGGGGCAGGGCGCACCTGTTGCGGCATCCCGGCCCTGAATGCGGCTTCTGGCATAATCCAGTGCTTGCTGATAGGCGCGCTCGCCAATGGCAATGCCCTGTTGCCCCACGGCAAGGCGGGCATTGTTCATCATTGTAAACATCGCTGACAGGCCCTTGCCTTCTTCGCCGACCCGATAGCCAAGCGCACCGCCATCATCCCCGAATGACAAGACCGCCGTTGGGCTGGCATGAATGCCCAGTTTATGTTCGAGAGACACGGTATTCACATCATTGCGCGCACCGATGGTGCCCTGATCGTCGGTCAGAAATTTAGGCACGATAAACAGCGAGATGCCGCGCACGCCAGCAGGGGCATCGGGTGTACGGGCCAACACCAGATGAACGATATTTTCGGTCAGGTCATGCTCGCCATAGGTGATGAAAATTTTTTGTCCGTGAATGCGCCAGTTGCCATTGCCATCGGGTACCGCCCGGGTGCGTATCTGGGCAAGGTCGGACCCGGCTTGTGGTTCGGTCAGGTTCATTGTCCCTGTCCATTCGCCGGAAATCATCCGGGTCAGATACAGGTCTTTCTGGGCGTCCGACCCGTGCGCGCCAAGCAGTTCGATGGCACCTGCCGTTAACATTGGGCACAGGGCAAAAGCCATATTGGCGGAATGCCAGAATTCGGCCACGCAAGCGCCAACCAGCAAGGGCAACCCCATACCGCCATGTTCGGCATCGGCGGCAATGCCCTGCCAGCCGCCTTCCTGAAACTGGCGATAGGCTTCCTTCCAGCCATCGGCGGTTTTTACTGTGCCGTCGCCTAAAAGCTGTGCGCCCTGCATGTCGCCGCTGCGATTAAGCGGGGCAAGGTGACTGGCGGCCAGTTTGCCTGCCTCGTCAAGAATGGCATCGACTGTATCGGGCGTGGCATCGGCAAAGCCCGGTAACGCGGAAACAGTTTCAAGGTCGACAATATGGCGAAGGATAAAGCGGATATCGTCGATTGGCGGCGAATAGTCAGTCATGAATAATGACGTCTCCTGAGTAAGTGAGCCGCCCGCTCGGATGTGCTGTGGTCTGTTTTGCCGCAGCATCAATTGTTGGACCCAGCATAATCAAGCTGCAACCGGATTTCGAGTCCATATTGCAGGCGCGTGTGTAACGGGGTGAAAAAACCGGCAGATGCCATGCATTATCGGTTTTACGCTCCTATATATCATCTCTGTGTATTGCCATGCGGCAATTAGGGTATATTTGTCTTTAAAATGTCAGGTTCCGGGTCGCGTTTAGGCGGTCAGGGATATAATGTCTGATCATATTTGAATTTAAGAGCAAGGAGCAGGCGGTGCTGCGAAAGGGAATTTTGCCAATCGTTTTCGGGATTATCATTGCTTTTGCCGGAACGCGATTGGTGGCCTGTGCCGGCCCGGTATGGGCTAATCAGGATGAGCAACGTTTCCTTGATGCCTATCGTGAATATGTTGACGAAAACGCGACGGAAGACCAGTTGGACCGGGCCGATAATCTGTTTGTCGAAACGGTGCAGGTTTTGCGCGAAACATATGTTTTCGATGTCGATACGGCAAAATTCGTTGACGATGCCATCGCGGCATTGCCCAAACTTGAAACCAAAGACCATTCCCCTACCAATATTGTGGGCGAGGCCCTTGATCAAAGCCTGCACGATCTGGACCCGCACAGCGCATATATGTCGGAAGACATGTTCAAACGCCTGCAGGAAAGTACCGAAGGCAGCTTTGCCGGGGTTGGTATTGTTATCGCACAGGACGAGAACAAACAGATCCGCATTGTCTCACCGATTGATGATACCCCGGCCGCCCGTGCCGGTTTACAACCCAACGACCGCATTACCCGGATCGATGATCACGATATGAAAGATCAGCCGATTGCGGAAGCCGTGCGGCTGATGCGAGGGCGCGTTGGTGAGCCGGTGACGTTGGGTATTCTGCGCAAGGAAAAGAACTTCGATGTCACGATCAAGCGTGCCAAGATCGAGGTGCCGTCTGTTACCGCATCGATTATTGACCACGATATTCCTTATGTGCGGGTGTCGCGGTTTGATGCCAATACGCTGGAACAAACCCGGGAATATTTGCAGGAATTAAAACAGAAAATACGCAACCCGCGCGGAATTATCGTTGATTTGCGCCGTAATCCCGGCGGCTTGCTGGATTCCGCTGCCGATATGGCCGATCAGTTCCTGACCAAGGGCCTGATTGTTGCCACAGAAGGGCGCGGCGAACGCAAAATGCGGACCTATGAGGCGGACCGCAGCAGCTATTTTGAGGGCACGCCCATGGTCATCCTGCTTGATCGCGGGTCGGCGTCGGGGGCGGAGCTGATGGCGGCTGCCCTGCGTGAAAACGGGCGTGGGATCATTATTGGCGAACGGTCGTTTGGCAAAGGCTCGATGCAGCGGATCATGCCGCTTTCGGGCGGTGGGGGGGTGAAAATCACCACCGGTTATTACACCACCCCTGAAAACCACATTGTGCAAGGCAATGGCGTGGTGCCTGATATTGACATCAAGTTAAAAGATGCCGAAGAGTTTGATCGCGAAATTGATCTGGCCCATGCCTTGCCACCCCGGCGCCGCGATCCACGCAAAACAATTGCCACCGTTGATGCCGACAAGTGTGCGGCCAATATCGACATTGAACGGTTGGGCAGTGGCGGTTTTCATACCGAAGACCAGGCCCCGAACCCGCAGACGGATGAAGCCGAACCGCAAAATGGCGACAAAACGGCTGATGGTGCCAAGGCTGACAAAGGTGAAACGCCGCGTGACGAGGTCCTTGAATGTGCAGTTGGCTATTTTGATAATGGTATGTTGGCCCAGTATCGCCCGCAGGTAGAACCCTTGTTGCGCGCGGGTTTATAAGGATTGATTGTCGGGTGAAAGCCCGGCAAAGACCCCTTGAAAAAGGCGGCATTTTCGAACGCCGCCTTTTTCATTATCAAATTATTTTAAGGTGTTATCACCTTGCCCGCTTCGTCAGGGGCGGGTGCAGCAAAGGGCGTGATCAGTCCTTGGCCAGAAGGTCAATCAGGCTTGATGTATCCCAGCGGTTGCCGCCACGGCCCTGAATTTGGGCATAAAACTGGTCAATAAGGGCGGTAACGGGCAAACGCGCACCGTTGCGACCGGCTTCGTCGAGGCAAATTCCCAGATCCTTGCGCATCCAGTCAACGGCAAAACCAAAATCAAATTTGCCATCCACCATGGTCTGACCGCGATTTTCCATTTGCCAGCTTCCTGCGGCCCCTTTGGAAATCACATCGATCACTTTGGTCATATCCAGACCGGCCTTGTTGCCAAAATTCATGGCTTCCGCCAGGCCCTGAACCAGACCGGCGATGCAAATCTGATTGACCATTTTGGTCAATTGTCCGCTGCCGCTGTCGCCCATTAGTTTACAGGACCGGGCAAAGGCATCAATGATCGGGGCTGCCTTGTCAAAGGCGGCCTGTTCGCCGCCGCACATCACGGTTAAAACACCGTTCTCGGCTCCGGCCTGTCCGCCAGAAACCGGCGCGTCGATCAGCGATACGCCCTGTTTGGCCGCCAGTTCATAAAGTTCGCGTGCGACATCGGCCGACGCCGTGGTGTGGTCAATCAGAAGGGTGCCAGCAGCCATGCTGGCCAAGGCGCCATCCGGCCCGGTAATGACACTGCGCAAATCGTCATCATTGCCAACACAGCAAAAAACAAATTCCGCACCCTTGGCGGCTTTCGCAGGTGTTGGGGCAAACGCGCCGCCAAATTCAGCCGCCCATTTTTCTGCCTTGGCGGTGGTGCGGTTATAGACCGTAACGCTGTGACCCGATTTTTGAAGATGGCCGGCCATCGGATATCCCATCACACCCAGACCGATAAATGTACATTTGGCCATGCTGCGACCTCCCGTTTTTTAAGGTTTTTCCTGTTCCTTATAAAGGCCGGGGGGCGGGGGCTTGTCAATCCGTGCTGTTTTGAATGTGCAACTGTTGATGCGAGCCAATTGTGTACTTGGCAATATGAGATGCCGGGCCATGCGTGGTTTTAATCCGTCTAGACCCGGCACAAGGCAGGTTCTAGTCGTCGATGCCAAGTTCCTGATCGACATTACGCACAATACGCCGGTCATATTGCAGCAGGTCGGGCAGTTTTCCCTGATAATCGAATTGCGACAGGAAATAGCGGATGGCATTGATCCGGGCGCGTTTTTTATCATCTGATTTAATGATCACCCACGGGCAGGCCTGGGTCGATGTTGCATAGAACATTTCTTCCTTGGCCTGGGTATATTCATCCCACAGATTTTGCGATGCCAGATCAACCGGGCTTAGTTTCCACTGTTTTAGCGGGTCTTTCTGGCGTTGGGCAAAGCGGCGCGCCTGTTCATCCTTGCTGACCGAAAAATAGAACTTGATCATCGATGTGTGCGAGCGCAGCAACATGCGTTCAAGCTCTGGCACCGATTGTAAAAATTCGCTGACTTCAAACCGGGTGCAAAAACCCATTACCCGTTCAACCATTGCCCGGTTGTACCAGGAACGGTCAAACAGAACAATTTCGCCGCCGGACGGCAGATGCTGCATATAACGCTGAAAATACCATTGGGTGACTTCGCGATCGTTGGGCTTGTCAAGTGCGACGACACGGGCACCGCGCGGGTTTAAATGTTCGGTAAAGCGTTTGATGGTGCCGCCTTTACCCGCCGCATCGCGGCCCTCAAAAATGACCAGGGCTTTGACCTTTTCACTTTTGACCCAGTTCTGGAATTTCAGAAGCTCGATATGCAGCGGCGCGATCAATTCCAGATATTGTTTGGTTTTAATGTTTTTGAGAGACTCATCGGGGGATTTTGGCAGGTCCGGAGGCGTTCCAGACCCTTTCTGGACGGTATGTGTCACACGTTTCGCGACGGTGGTAACTTCTTTTTCGTGTTTTTTGGTGTCTTTACGGGCCATTTCTACGTCGTTCTTGCGTTGTTCTTTGGTATTTTTGGCTGTTTCGGCCACGTCGGATTTTGCCGGGTGATGATCATTACCCTCTCCATCGTCCAGACGTTCCATGGTCAGGCTCTCGGCATCCAAGAGCATATGGTCGCGGGTTTCGCTGTCCAGTTCAGATAATTCGGGGTTCTTATTGGCATGGCTGCGGCTGTGCTGCGTTTTATGAAGCGCCTTTTTCATCAGGGACTCACCATTTTCCTTGTTTTTTGGTGTATTTTCCGGCGTCGGTTTCTGCTTTTTAGCCATGTTCAATCCCTTTCCCATAGACAAGACGCAGGCGGGCGCCAACGTTGCCCTGCCGGATGTGAATTTAAGATGACAAGATACGGACTCTTTTCACGTAACCGCAAGGAGACAGATCAATTCCTCCAGTTAATGTGCCAATGATATGATTTTTCATTGCTGATATGGATGTCGGCCCGGCGCAAACCGATGTCGACCAACTGGCGGTCGGTCATGTATTTAACAGGTAGGGAACGGTTTTTCCTTGGCTGTTGCCCTGTCAGCCGCTGCGACAGGCGATCGAAAAAGCTGTTCACAGCGTCAAGAAGCCGGTCCAGTCTTTGTTTGAGGTTGATGGTTGCGGCCGCGGCCGGTGCACTATTATTGGCAGTGTGGGTAATCGAGGTGCGACTGGTCATGTTGTGGTTCTCCGGGAAAACTGTTTACCACGTTGAAATGGCTTGTTTGCTGGATAGTTTTTCGACCAGAAAACAGCAGATGACAAATCATACATTCTCTGCTTAGATATTAGCTGAGCTAATGACGGCAGCAGCGGGCTGCAGCGATCGCATTGCAGGTTCGTTTGGGCGTGTTGCGCGCCCGATGGCGTTTTAACCGGAGAGTCCGAGAGTGAGATTACCCCCGTTGCAGGCCCTGCGGGCCTTTGATGCCGCCGCCCGGCATTTGAATTTCACCCGTGCCGCCGAGGAGCTTTTTGTGACCCAGGGGGCGGTTAGTCAGCAAATTCGCCAGCTTGAGGAATATCTGGGGTTTCGGTTGTTTTTCCGGTTGCCGCGCCGTTTGGTGCTGACCGATGAGGGGGAGCGGCTGGCACGGGCCACCAGCGAAGGTTTCACCCGCATTGCCGGTGAAATTGAAAGCCTGCTGGCAGTGGAAGAGGCCGGGGTGGTGACGGTTAGTGTATTGCAATCCTTTGCGGTAAAGTGGCTGATCCCGCGTTTGGGGCATTTTCGCACCGAACATCCCGAAATTGATGTCCGCATTCATGCCGACGACCGCCTGGTTGATTTTCGCACCGAAGGCATTGATCTGGCTGTGCGGTTTGGTCGCGGGCATTATCCCAACCTGCATACCGAACGCTTGATGCGCGACGAGGTTTTTCCGGTTTGCAGCCCGGATTATCTGGCGGCAAACCCGCCCTTGCGCGTGCCGCAAGATATTGCAGGGCACCAGTTATTGCATGATGCGACGTCAGATGCCGGGATGCCCCGCGCAGCCGACTGGCAATTCTGGCTTGATGGAGTCGGGGTTGACGGCATCGATCTGCGTCGGGGGTTGCGGTTTAACAGTGGCGATATGGTGATTCAGGCGGCCTTGATGGGGCAGGGCATTGGGGTGGCGCGCACATCGCTGGCCGCACAGGATTTAAAGGCCGGGTTGCTGGTGCGCCCGTTTTCGCAAAAGGTGGTATCAAGTTATGCCTATTATGTGACCTGCCCGGAAGAGAACCTGAACCGGCCCCGCGTGACCGCCTTTATTCGCTGGCTTAAAAAGGAAGTCGCCGCCACCCTGAAAGACATTGAGGAAAACCAGCCCGGTCTTTCCGGCACGCAAAAAACAGTTGGGTAACTGGTTCGTCGCAATAAGGGCCATTTCGCTGACATGGCCGCCGATTGTGAATTCAGATCAGGCCAAGGTCGCGCAGTTCCATTGCCATGTCTTCGGGCAGGGCATCACTGTTACCGCCGGTTTTGGCATCGGGCGGGGTTTTGTCAGCAGCCAGGTAACGCCAGCCCTGAAAGGCGCGATGCGGATAGGCGGCAGTTTCGATCAGGTTGTCATCGAGCACGATGGCGCAATGCTTGATACCGGCTTCGTCGGTAAATTCTTCGAGATCGATTACACGCTGGCGACAGCGGATGGCCCCTTTGATTACCCAATAGATGGAGCCGCCATCGATCACCTCGTCCCGGCGTTTGGGGGACATGCGGGTGGTGTGATAAATGCGGCCATAGGTCTGGCGCATATATTCCTGCCACTGGCGCAATGTTTCGGGGCTTTCGGTGCCGACACTTAACTTGATCAGGTTCTGGGGCATGGTTCGATCTGTTGTAATTTGTAACTGATGACCTAGCCGAGGGGACGGAGAACGTCAAGTTTCACAAAATAACACATAAAATAAATGTTATTTAAGGTATTTCACAAAAAAACTTGACCAATAACGCGTTATCGGCCAAATTCTACATAACAAAAGCCCGGTTCAATGCGGGCACCCATGAGAGATTTACTGTCTGAGAGAACTCAATGTCCTTGCAAGTTGTTACGGCAAACCGGCTTGATGATGGTCTGGCGGTGTTTATGACCGCTGATGACGGATGGAGTACCGACATCGGCGATGCTGTTTGCGCAACAGATGCGACGCAAGCAGAAGTCTTGCTGGCACGCGCGAACACGGCGGCACAGCAGGTTACTGTTGTTGGTGCGTATCTGATTGATGTTGCAAAGGTCGACGGTGCGCTGGTGCCCACCAAATACCGCGAAGTCCTGCGCACGTTGGGGCCAAGTGTCCGAACCGATCTTGGTTATCAGGCGGGATAAGGAGGATACAATATGTATCGTTATGACGATTTTGACCGCCAGCTTCTTGCTGAACGTACCGAACAGTTTCGCGATCAGGTTGCCCGGCGTATTTCGGGCGAGTTGACCGAAGACCAGTTCAAGCCGCTGCGCCTGATGAATGGTGTCTATTTGCAGTTGCATGCCTATATGCTGCGCGTTGCCGTGCCCTATGGCACGATGAACGGCGAACAGATGCGCAAGCTGGGATATATTGCGCGCAAGTATGACAAGGGTTATGGCCATTTCACCACGCGCCAGAATATTCAGTATAACTGGCCCAAACTGAACGAAATTCCCGATGCGCTGAAAGATTTGGCGCAGGTTGAGATGCATGCCATTCAGACATCGGGCAACTGCATTCGCAATACCACGACCGACCAGTATGCCGGTGCGGCTGCCGACGAAATTGAAGATCCGCGTCCTTATTGCGAACTGATCCGCCAATGGTCGACCTTCCACCCGGAATTCACCTATTTGCCGCGCAAGTTCAAAATTGCGGTTACCGGGTCGCCCAATGACCGTGCGGCGGTGCGCGTGCATGATATTGGCCTGCGGATGCACAAAAACGATGCGGGCGAAACCGGGTTCGAGGTGATTGTCGGCGGTGGTTTGGGCCGCACCCCTTTTGTCGGCAAAACCGTGCGCGATTTTATCGGCAAGAACGACCTGTTCTCGTATCTGGAAGCCATTTTGCGGGTTTATAACCGGTTTGGCCGCCGCGATAACAAATACAAGGCGCGGATCAAAATTCTGGTGCATGAAGTTGGCATTGATGACATCCGCGTGCAGGTCGAAGAAGAATGGGCTAAAATCAAAGACGGGTCATTGCGCGTTCGGGATGAAGAAATTGCGCAATATATTACGCAATTTGCCCCGCCTGCGTTTGAACAGGTGCCCGATAACGACCCTGAATTTGAACGCCGCAAGCAGGCCCATCCTGATTTTTCCGCCTGGGTGCGATCCAACGTGATTGCGCACAAACAGCCCGGCTATGCCATTGCCAATATTTCATTAAAGCCGATTGGCGGTATTCCGGGCGATGCCACGGCCGAACAGATGGAACTGGTGGGCGATCTTGCCGATCAATACAGTTTTGGCGATGTGCGTGTTACCCACGAGCAAAACCTTGTTCTGCCGCATGTTAAAAAGGCCGATCTGTTTGCCCTGTGGGCCGAATTGAACAGTGCCCTTCTGGCAACCGCCAATCTGGGGTTTGTCACCGACATTATTGCTTGCCCGGGGCTGGATTATTGCGCCCTGGCAACCGCGCGATCAATTCCGCTGTCGCAGCGCATTTCCGAACGGTTTGGCGATCTGGAACGCCAATATGATATTGGCGAACTGAAAATCAAAATTTCGGGCTGCATCAATGCCTGTGGTCATCATCATGTGGGCCATATTGGTATTCTGGGACTTGATAAGCGCGGCAAGGAATTTTATCAGATCACGCTTGGCGGCGATGCCAGCCAGGATGCTGCGATAGGCAAAATTGCCGGTGCCGGTTTTTCCGAGGTCGAAGTGGTCGACGCGATTGAAGCATTGATTACCCGCTATATTGACATTCGCACAGTGGGCGAACGTTTCATCGATACCTATCGCCGCGTTGGCATGGACCCGTTCAAGGAGGTGCTTTATGGCGATCGTTAAGAATGATTGCGTGATCGACAATGAATGGGTCACGCTCGATGATGAAAGCCCCATTCCGGAAAGCGATGCCAACATACTGGTCAGTCTGGCCCGGTTCAAAGCCGAGCGCGACAGCCTGATCGCCCGCAATGGCGGGCTGGGTGTGTTGCTGGTGCCTGGCGATGCCCCGGAAGATCTGGCCGACGACATTAACCGTTTTTCCCTGATCGCCGTTAAGTTTCCGGCTTATACCGATGGGCGCGGGTATTCCTATGGTCGTGTTTTGCGCGAGAGATACGGGTATCAGGGCGAAATGCGGGCCGTTGGTGATGTGCTGCGCGACCAGATTTTATATATGCATCGTTGCGGCTTTGATGCCTATGAACTGGCCGACGATGGCGATATCGCGCTGGCAAAGGTGCGTGCAGCTTTAGGCGACATGACGGTTTATTACCAGCCCACGGGTGATGGCCGCGTAACGGCCGGGTCTTTGCGCGATCGTCGGCGGGCTGCCCTTGATAGTTCCGCGTCCTGAGATTTCAATATCAATTGCTGACTGAATTTTGAATGGGCACCTTTGGGTGCCCATTTTTTTGGGTGACTGTGGCAGAAATATTGGCGAATGCCGCAGTCGGATTCGCCTCCAATGCGCCGCAGCGCGCGCCTTTTTTGCTGTTTCTGTGCCCGAACCGGCGGAACTTTTGTGGAACTGAAACCTGTAACTGATCGCTTCAGGGGAAAAGCATGATTACGACCAGGTGAGCCTATTCAAAGGTCGTGTCTCTCCATCACAGAAATTCAGGACAAAAAATAATACGCTAAATACGTGCAACAGGCATCGTCTGGTACTCGCGAGGTTTCGCAGAATATTTCTGGTGTTCCCGAGGCGGCATTCTCGACAGGGGCTGCTGCGGCTGAGCCGGTTCTTACAGGCCGTCAGAGCAGCCTGGCGAAAGCGCGTAACGCAATCAGGTGAACAATCAATCCCCGCAAATTAAGCTATGCTGCGGGGTTTTTCTGCCTTTTTTTCGGTGTTTAGTCACCTTTCTCGCAAGGTAAATGTTAGGGTAGCATAGAGTGGGCGATGGTGGATGCGTTCTTTGACAGGGAAGCGGGCAAGGAGGCGGCTTTTGCTGCTCGGTATTTCTTGTGCTGTCCTAAAAAGTTCG
>TARA_R110001583_G_scaffold112917_3_pt1 | contig 53615 bp, 44 predicted proteins | sample TARA_R110001583 | Tara Oceans TARA_R110001583 (sample SAMEA4398432) | marine metagenome | biome: Polar Biome; feature: [MES] marine water layer (ENVO:01000295) within the mesopelagic zone...; material: water (ENVO:00002006), including particulate matter (ENVO:01000060) such... | reverse complement strand
ATTTAATATAATATCGATTCCATTATCCAGAACTGAGGTTAAATACTCATTGTCTTCAAGCCCATCTTTTTACTTATAAATGTTTATCTATTGAACAATATCGAGGCAAGCTAAGGAAGCAAATGATGTAGATCAAGCTAGATATAAAAAACCACACTAGTTGTGTGGTTTGATAGGGGGATCATGTTTTTCTAACTAAGTATTATTCTGGTAAAACGGCATTATGATAAACGTTTTGCACGTCATCACAGTCGTCAAGCATTTCCATGAATTTATTGAATTTATCCATGTTTTCTGGTGCAATATCAGCATCAGTCTGCGGGACAAACGTCACTTCTTCTACTTCAAGTTCAATTTCTGGGTAGCTTTCAAGAATGGCAGTTTTAGCTTTGAAGAATTCAGTATGAGGACAGAAAACCGTAATTTTACCTTCTTCAGCTTCAACATCAGTGACATCAACATCAGCCATAATCAGGTCTTCTAACACAGCTTCATCATCTTCACCGGCAAAGACAAACACTGCTTGTTGTTCAAACATATGTGCAGCTGAACCAGGAGAACCAATTTTAGCATCGGTTTTAACAAAACAATTGCGCACTTCGGTCCAAGTACGGCGGTTATTATCTGTCAAACAATCAACAATAACACTGCAACCACCAGGGCCAAAACCTTCGTAAGTAGCTCGCTCGTAATCTTCGCCTGCACCACTTTGTGCCTTTTCTATTGCACGATCAATAACGTGACTTGGTACTTGGTCTTTTTTAGCACTATCGATTAATCGACGTAATGCAAGGTTACCATCAGGATCAAATCCACCTGTTTTTGCACTTACGTAAATTTCTTTTGAATATTTAGAATAAACTTTTGTTTTTGCGCCCGCAGTTTTAGCCATTGACTCTTTACGGTTTTGATATGCTCTTCCCATCGGATCAAACTCTTTTTGTAAGTTAATTAAAATTTTATCTTTAAATTCTACCCCTAAGCACCGTTGTACGCTAGTGTGAGAGCAATAAATATTGAACTAGATAAAAAATAATAAGCGATAATGACTAACTTATTGCTTATTTTTGCTAAAAGGATAAAAAATGCACAGTAAAGTTGAGAAAATATTGGCGCAATTAAACAGCGTTTTACTTGGTAAAGCAGAACAAACTAAATTAGCATTGGTCTGTTTATTAGCAGATGGACATTTATTAATTGAAGATTTACCAGGAATGGGGAAAACAACTTTAGCATCAACCCTTGCAAAAACATTAGGACTTAACTATCAACGTGTTCAATTCACCAGTGATATGTTGCCTGCAGATATTATAGGCGTTTCTATTTTTGATCCAACAAAACAACGTTTTAGTTTTCATCAAGGGCCGGTATTTAACCAAGTATTATTAGCGGATGAAATCAATCGTGCCAGTCCCAAAACACAAAGTGCATTGTTAGAGGCGATGGAGGAAAAGCAAGTTTCAGTTGATGGAGAAACTTATTCGCTACCCAAACCCTTTTTTGTTATTGCGACTCAAAATCCACTGGATCAAGTGGGGACCTTTCCTTTACCTGAATCTCAATTAGACCGTTTTATGATACGTATAAAGCTAGGCTTTCCGAGTAAAGAGGCTGAAATGCAAATGCTAAAAAGTATTCCGCAAATAACATCCATCAATGAAGTTGTTACTGTTGAAGAGTTACAAGTCATGCAAGCCTCAGTGCAAAAGATTGAAGCCAATGATGCTTTATTAGATTATTTAATTAGGTTAATTGCTGAAAGTCGCAAAGGTGGATTGGCCGTTCATCCCTTATCGCCACGTTGTAGTAAGATTTTATTGCAAGCGGCTAAGGCGATGGCATATATCAATAAACGCAATTTTGTCATTCCGGAAGATGTGCAAGCAGTATTTGTTGCGGTAACAGAACATCGCTTGATAGGTAGCCATGGGGAAAAACAAGACAATGATGTATTCAGTGAAACCATACTTAAACGTATAGATCCTGTTATTTAATGATGAAGAATTATATTAGTAAGCGTTTTGATAAATGGTTAATTAAACGTATGCCTGCCGGGGGGGAGTTTACCCTAAATAGTGGTAATACCTTTATTTTTCCTTCAAAAACGGGTCTACACTTTTTAGTCAGTTGCTTCATTCTATTTCTATTAGGAACGAATTATCAGAATAACTTAATTTTGTTTTTAGTGTTTTTTTTGTGTAGTTTTATGTTCACCTGTTTATTGCTCAGTTATCAAAACTTAGCTGGGCTTACACTGGTTGCCGTGGCGCCTGATTCGCAGTTTGCCTGCAAAGACTGTTGCTTCAAATTGACAATAAAACATCCTAAAACGATGGCCCAGGGGCTTAGCTTTTCTTTCAAAAATCAGCGCTCACAACTTCAAAGTATGATTAAAAATAACAGTGTCGTTCTTTATAGTTATTCTTCCCAGCGCGGCTATTTTAATCCTGGTCGCATCACAGTGAAGTCAACGTTTCCCTTTGGTTTGTTTAATGTTTGGACTCATTTAGATTTTGATTTCAAAGTGCTTTTGTTTCCCTCCCCCATAGAAAATACATTAAAAGAAAGTCGTACACTAGAGGATAATATTCATCAACATAGTGTTTATCAAACGATCGCTGGCGTAGAGCAGTTTTCTACTTTAAAAAACTATCAAGTAGGGGAGTCATTGAAGTCGGTTGCATGGAAACAAGTTGCTCAGGGAAGAGGTTGGCTGAGTAAACAGTTTGAGCAATCAGCGGGTGGTGATTTGTTATTGGATTTAGGTGACTTGAATCATTTACCTTTAGAAATGCGCTTAAGCTTTTTGAGTTATCACATTATTAGACTAGAAAAAATGAAGCAACGTTACTCATTAACACTTAATCAGCAGCGTATTGATATTGGTTTGGGACAATCACATAAAAACAAGTGCCTTCAAGCGTTAGCGCTTTTTGATTTGCCTTTAGAGAATGAACTAACAACATCAACAGTATCTGAAACACCTTTATCTAAAAGAGAAGGGCATCAAAAATGAAAGAGCGTCAAAAATGAAAGAGTTTTTGAGTCGTTTTAATCTCGCTTTAATTATTGTCACTTATAGTGCCATCGTATTAACGCTATTCCAACAATTGAACATTTTTATCGTGGTATTTGGCTTGACATGCGTTGTTTGGCGAGCTGCTCATTTCTATGCTTGGGTGAGTGTGTTACCACGTTTATGGTTAACTATTGTCTCTATTTTAGCGACAGCACTTACAGTGGCTTTAGTCTTCCAGCAGGGTGTATTTAACATCATGCTACATATTATTTTTCTTGGTTTTAGCTTGAAGTTTTTGGAACTTAGATCCGTCCGCGACGTATATTTTTTTGTCAATACCGGTTTTATTCTAATTGCATTGTTCTTTATTTTTAATACTTCAATCGTGGCGACCTTTGTGGTCAGTTTTTTAGCCTTGATGTTATTGGCTGTTTTATTAAGTTTACATGCCCAGGCGATGCGCAAAAGTGCTTACATACCGATGTTATTGAAAAGTAGTTTATTAAGCTTACCCTTGGCTTTATTGTTATTTGTTGTTATGCCTCGTTTACCGACCTTATGGCAAGTACCTCTTCAAAAACAAGCAACGACTGGTTTAAGTGATACTGTGACGCCTGGTGACATTGCTAATTTAAGTCGTTCAAGTGCATTAGCATTCCGTGCTACTTTTAATGGTCCTGTCGCAAGCGTAAATGAACGATATTGGCGTGCCATGACACTTGATTTTTTTGATGGTAAAACCTGGTCACAAAGCCAAGCCCTAAAACGTGAAGAGTTCCAAGTAAAACGGAGAAGGTCAAGACAATTGTTAGCCGTCAATAATCTAGAAAATTTGGATGATGATATAAAAACGCAATATGAGTTAATTATCGAACCTCATTACAATTATTGGGTTCCTGCTTTAGATTACGCATCAACTAGCAAAGATTTAGTGTCTCTAAGTGATTATTCATTACGTAGTCAACAACCTATTGTGACCAGAAAAGCAATCACCATTGCTCAAATTAGTACGATAAAACAAACGCCATTAACGTCAATTCAAAGAGATCAATTTACACAACTTCCTCGCCAATCCTCTTTGACAGAAAATAATCAGACGGATGCTTGGATTAATGAAAATTTAGAAAAAGGTCTCAGTAAAGAAGCAATATTAAATAAATTATTGAATAATTTTTCGACGGGATTTAGTTATACTTTGTCACCTCCCTTATTAGGTGAAGACCAAATTGATGATTTTCTGTTTAATTCTAAGGCTGGTTTTTGTGTGCATTTTGCCAGTAGTTATCTCTATGTGGCAAGGCGACTGGGCTTTCCTGCTCGTATGGTGACGGGGTATTTAGGTGGAGAATGGCAAGCAACAGAAGGATTTTTTATTATTCGTCAATATGACGCGCATGCCTGGGTGGAAATCTGGCGTAATGATGCTTGGCAACGAGTCGACCCGACTGCTTATGTTGCAGCAGAGCGAGTTGAATCAGGTTTAGAAGCAGGATTGACTGATAGTAAAGAATTTTTACAGGGACAGTATTTTTCGTTACAGAGATGGCGTACGGTTGCTTTTATTAATCAGTTACGTGCTCGACTTGCTCAGGCTGATTATCTTTGGGCGCGTTATGTGGTTAATTTTGATAATAACTCTCAAATAAAGTTAATGCAAAAATGGGTAGAGAGTTTACCTTGGCTAAAATTGACTTATGGCATCATATTATTGATGGTGATGATATTTTTACTGTTGTTATTATTGATATTTAAACCTTGGAAAGTGAAACAATATTCCCGTGAAGATAAAATTTATTTACAGTTACAATCTTATTTTTCAAAACGAGGCTTTAAGCGCGAGACCGGGCAATTGGTGAGTGAGTATTGTGATAGTTTAAGTCGAGAATTCAGTCTGCAAGACGCGCTCTGTAAACACTTTGCTAATAAATACAATAAAATAAAATATCAATCAAATCAGTCTCGTATGACGTATCAGAAACGGATTAAACAATTAATTTTTATTAGTAAGCAAATTCAGCATCAGAGTAAAATAAAACAATAAAGGGTCGTTTATTTAGTAAAAGGCTTGGCAGTTAATTTGTGATCTATTAGGCTTATTGTTGTTGGTCCATATTTTCGGTTAGAACTAAATGTTTGTTTGCCGATATCAATATTGACACTATTAAACATCTCTTTTTGAGCAACGACTTTAGCATCCTTAAGGTATTCTTTTATCATATTAATTTTATCTTCAAGATTTTTATTGAGTTCTACTAGGTGATGTTCAACTTCTTCAATGGTTAAGGTTAAACGTATATCCAAGGTTTGTTTTTTCTCTGAGTTTGGCAGTAATTTTACTTTTGCTTGCGCTTCAATCAAACTTTCTAGTTTTTCTTTTTCTGCTTGTATTGTCTGTCGTATCTGTGCTTTATTTTCCATTAAATGAGCATAATCCCCAGCTAAATGAATGCAGGTTTTTGAACCTGAAATGGCGCCTATTGAGGCAGTAAAAACACCTGCGGTTGTTTCTAATGAACCACCTAATATGGTCCCTCTCATGCCAGAGGTATCAAGAACGATAATGTCATCTTTGCAAGATACATTACAGTGAAGTAACTGCGTTTTTATATGCACACCACCTCCAGCAATAATTTTTGAATATTGACTGAAATTAGCTGAAACATTGCCCTTACTGTTTACTATGCAGGAGTAATTGTTTCCTCCTTCTTCAATTTGGTGGCCAATGATGCCCTTGCTAACGATTAAATTTCCCTCGCACTCAATATGAGCAGATTCAACAAAACCTGAAATGGAAATATCACCACTGGCTTTGACCTTCATACCTGAGCAAACATCTCCTTCAATAACGATATCTCCTTCGTATTCAACATGTCCTGAACCCACATCTACATTTTTAACTACCAGCACGTCATCTACTTTCATGCCGTTATTTAGCATTTTAGGAATGCCTGGTAATGTCGCTACCAGCAGGTTTTCATCCTGTTCACTGATTTTTGTATTCTCTCCTACTTCCAGTGAGAAATCTTTACCAGATGTATGAGGCAGTACTTCGCCGAGGATATTGATGCCATCTGAACCTTCAGAGCAGGGTGTTTTTCTCATTAGTGGGGTATCAATTTTGACCGTATTGAGTTGACCTAAATCCCGCATGTCCACCGTACCATCTTCATTAATTTTGGGTCTAAGCTGACGTTGTTTGGGGGTCTCAACAAGGCATTCAAATAAAGCATCTGTACCATGTATGGCAGCAGTGCCTTGTGCAACCACGACTTGATGAGTGCTACCAGGGCTGACTTGTTTTGAGGTTTTCACCAGTAAGAGTAGGTTTTTAGTGATGATGCCCTCTGTGATATCGAGTTCATCCATTTTGTTTTTTAGCGCATCTAAAGTAATCGGCAAACCACCGTAAGCATTAGTGAGCAATGCTTTCGCGGTCATTTTAAGGGGGTCAATAGTAATACTGAATTTTGCATGTATACGATCTGCAATAGCAATAGAATCAAGCTCTGGCGTTGCTGATTTTGATGATTTTAAATTGTTAAACCCTTGAATTGCCTCTTTTACACCCTTAGGATTTATCTTTAAATTAACATATTCAGAATGTTGAATTAAATCAGTAATATGTTGTATTGTTACTTCTTCTTGAACAGGAGTAATCAATAACAGAAGCTGTTTTTTGTCGGCGGATAAACGCAATGAGTTAACACTGAGAGGCTGTTTATTATTCATACTATCCTAGCTAAATTCATGTTATTCATTAATAATAGTCAGAGAATTATTTAATGACAGGCTAATATTGCATTTATTACCCTGTTTATTTAAATTTTGTTATGAACTGCACGAAAGCATTGAACAACCTACTTTATCTCTTGCCCAATCGGGACGCTTCTGTGCATAGGTTTGTTGCTCTGATTGCTCATCATAGGGATTAGTTAATAGTCTTTTTAACTTTTCAATTTCACTATAGTCGCCTTGTTCTGCTAATTCAATTGCTTGTTGGGTCAAATAGTTACGTAAAACATATTTTGGATTAACAGCGTTCATGCTTTTTTGTCTCGCTAAGTCTGTCAAACCATCAAAATTGAGGCGTGCCTGATAACGTTGTAACCACTCAACTAACTGTTGCTGGTATGCTTTAGTTAATTGTTCTGGGCGGTAATAACAATCTGAAAAGTGTGTTATTGCATCGTCACCTGCTTGGTAATGCGCAAGGTTTCGGTAAAATAAGGTCATATCAGTTTCAACAGATTCAAGTAATGTGTGTAATGCTTTAAAAATGTGTTGATCACTGATTCCTTGATAATCTTTAAAACCAAGTTTACTGGCCATCATTGTTTGCCACTTGTTATCGTAATCAATGGCGTAATCACTCATCATACTTTGCAGTGGTTCTGCTTCACCGATTAATGGAAAAATCGCATTGGCTAATTGGAACAAATTCCATTGGCTAACTTGAAATTGCCCACCGAAACGGTAACGTTTTTGACTTTCATCTGTGGTATTAGGGGTCCAGCCTAAATCAAAATCATCAATCCATCCATAGGGACCATAATCGATTGTCTCACCGATTAATGACATATTATCGGTATTCATGACGCCATGTACAAAACCGACTCTCATCCAATGCACAATCATGGTTGAGGTTTTGTCACAAATCGCTTTAAACCAATTTAAATAAGTTTCTTTTTGAAATTCATTATTTTCGGGTTTTAGCTCAGGGTAATCATTATTGATGCTAAATTCGACCAATTGCCTTACTAATGTTTCATCTCCCCGAGAGGCGGGTAATTGTATTGAGCCAAAACGAAGAAAAGATGAGGAAACTCGGCACACAACAGCACAAGGCTCCAATGCAGCATTGCCATCGTACATTTTGTCGCGAATGACTTGATCGCCGGTTAAACATAGACTCAATGCTCGTGTCGTTGGGATTCCAAGATTAAACATTGCCTCGGAACACAGGTATTCACGTATAGAAGATCGTAAAACTGCCAATCCATCACCACGGCGCGAGTAGGGGGTTTTGCCTGCGCCTTTAAGTTGTAATGTTTGAAATCCTAATTGTGCTGTTTTGAGTTCAACTAGGTTAATGGCACGACCATCACCGAGTTGTCCTGCCCATTGTCCAAATTGATGGCCTCCATAGCAAAATGCATAGGGTTTCATTTGTTCAAGAAGTGCATTACCGGTCATTAATTTTGTAAATAATGATGATGCACAGTCTTCTTCTGAAAATCCTAAGGATGAGGCTAAATTTTCATTTAAATTAAGTAAACTAGGGTTTGAAGTTGGCGTTGGATTAACCCATGAATAGACTGCATTTTCAACACTTCGACAGCTGTTTTCTAATTGCGGATCAGCGGGGAGTTGATCGATAACACGGTGACTAAAATCAAGCTGTTGTAATGACATAATGAATACTCAAGTAAAATGGTAAAGTTAATAGTCTACTATTTTACTCAAGTATTGGCTAGAGGCTCGGTATGTGATTTTATTGTTCAGCAGCGATGACAGATATTTCTACTAGCAGTGCTTCACGTGCCATGCTCGCTTCAACACATGCACGAGCGGGCGCAAATCCTTCAGGTATCCAAGCATCCCAAACAGCATTCATAGGTGCAAAATGTTCAATCATACTTTTTACGTAGATAGTCGCGGATAATATCGATTCGCGAGAACTTCCCGCTTCGATTAATAATTCATCGACCTTAGCGAGCATGGTTTCAGTTTGTTCTGTGATATCTTTACTCGCATCAGCACAAACTTGGCCACATAAATAAATCGTGCCATTATGTTTTACTATTCGGCTCATGCGTTGTTTTTTTTGTAAACGTTCGATCATCTTGATTCCTAGATTGAAAAATGGGTAGTATAACATTCTAATTAAGAAGGACATTAATGAAAAATTTACAAGCAATTAACAATTTACAAGCTATTAATCATTATCCTGCGCAGATAAAAGTACAGGTGCAACAATTAATAGAAACCGACAAACTCGCTGATTACCTATTAAGCCGCTATCCAGAAGCGCATACTATTATCAGTGAAAAAGCGCTTTATGATTATGTTCAAGAGATTAAAAAACGTCATATAAAACAATCTTCTCCTATTAGCAAGGTCAGTTACGATGCTAAAATTCAATTGGTTAAGCATGCCTTAGGTACACACAGTTATGTTTCACGTGTTCAAGGTAACAAGCTTAAAGCGAAGCAGGAAATTCGCATTGCAACCTTATTCAAACAAGCGCCTCAGGGGATGTTAGATATGATAGTTGTTCATGAGCTTGCGCATTTGAAGGAGAAAGAACATAACAAAGCATTTTATCAATTATGTTGTCATATGTTACCGGATTATCATCAATTGGAATTGGATACGCGTCTATTTTTGATAAATAGTACACTCAATGGAAACCTTTATGAAAAAGCAAACAAATAAAAATAACAAATCGGTTTCTTTAGTTCTGGGAAGTGGTGGTGCGCGAGGGTTATGCCACATAGGTATTATTAAGTGGTTAGTAGAAAATGATTATCAGATTAAATCAATTTCTGGTTGTTCAATCGGCGCTTTAGTAGGAGGCGTTTATGCAGCTGGAAAATTAACTGAATTTGAAAATTGGATACGTGAAATAGATAAAATCGAAATGTTCTCGTTACTTGATATCGCTTGGAAGTCTAATGGTTTAGTACAGGGCGATAAAGTGATTAATACCTTAAAGCAACTGTTAGGTAATCAACAAATAGAAGATCTGCCTTTAAATTATACCGCGGTTGCTTCAGATATTGAAAATGAAAAAGAGGTTTGGATTAATAGTGGTTGTCTTTTTGAGGCCATTCGCGCCTCTATCTCATTACCTTTGTTCTTTACACCAATATATCGCCATGGCGTTTTATTAATCGATGGTGGTGTGCTAAATCCAGTGCCTATTGCACCAACATTTAGAGATGCCACGGATTTAACCATAGCTGTCAATTTAGGGGGAGCGAGGATCAAGAATAAACCCATCACTATTGAGCCTAAATCGACCCCTTCAAATGCAACGACGCATGGCAAAATTATCAATTTCATTAATAGCTTTAGCAAGGAAGATATTGTTAATACTAGCCAAGATTGGGGAGCTTATGATATTGCTAACCAAGCCTTTGATGCGATGCAAAGCACCATCGCGAGACAAAAGTTAGCAGCTTATCCTGCGGATATTGTCATTGAAATAGCTCGAAATGCATGTGGTATGTTAGAGTTTAATCGCGCAGATGAAATGATAGAACTTGGTTATCAATCTGCTAAAAGAAGCTTTGAACCTATGACTAGTTAAGTGACTTTTTAAGGGTTTGCATACCTTCTGTGATACTTACAAGGGGAGTGTAATTTAAATCAATTTTAGCGGCGCTGATATTATAATAATGAGATGTTGAAAGTTGTTTAGCAACAAATCGAGTCATAATCGGTTCTTCTTGTTTTCTTAGGGCAAGATAGGTCCATTCTAATAAGCTACCAGCAAAATAAGCTAACGGTGCTGGAACGCGTTTATTCACCGCGGGCAAGTTTTGGCAAGCAAGAATTTTATTGAGCATATCAGCCATAAAAATCGGCTCATCATTACTCAGAAAATACGCTTTACCTGCACATTTTGACTGTTCACTAGTAAGCTCTAGTGCTGCTAATAAATGTGCATAGACGGCATTATCAATATAAATGGTATCTACTAATTTATCTGTTTTTCCCACTAGCTTTAATTTGTTTGCCTTAGCGCGTGCCAGTACTCGAGGTACTAAGTGACGGTCGCCTGGCCCCCAAATAAGATGCGGACGAAGTGCCACTGTTTTCAGTGCTTCACTATTACTGCTAAGTACTTTTTGCTCTGCTAACGCTTTACTTAAGCCGTAAAAATTTAAAAATTGGCTCGCGTAAGGAGTCGATTCATCGATACCTGCTTCATCGTTGCCCGTAAAAGTGACACTAGGGGTACTAGTATAAATAAGGTGTGCAATATTATGCGCAATACAAGCTTGAATGATATTTTCGGTGCCTTCTACATTGGCTTTGAAATAACTTTCTTTATCTCCCCAAACGCCCGCTTTAGAAGCCACATGAAAAATGACATCACACTCTTTCATCGCATCAAAAAGTGCTTCTTTATCGCAAATGTCGCCTTTTATCATGGAGACACCTAATGCGGTTAATTCTGGGTAGTCACCTCTTGCATAACCAACCACTTCAATATCAGCACTGCGTAAAGCAAGACAGATTGCTTTGCCTAAAAAGCCTCCTGCACCAGTGACAAACACTCGATTTGTCTTTGATTTAAGCGCAGATAAAACCCCCTGCATGTTTTTATCAAGCTGTTCAAAAGGGGGGATGTCATTAAATTCATTTTGTTGACAGGTCATGTTAATGATCGGGCTCTTTTTTTATTTCTAGTTGGGCCCAAAGTGCTAACTGTTCACGGTAAATTTTAGCATTGTGGCGTATATCCATTGGAAAACCTGAATGGATTAAAAAATGCTTTATGCCTCGGGTATGTTCATGTTTGTCGGCATTAAATCGCAATTCATTAAATAATTTTAAACTGCTTTCAGTTGGTTTAGTCAATAGCTCAACACAAATTACTGGGGTTAGTTGATCTTCATATTGAACGCCAACTAACGCACTGCGTTTTATCGCAGGATGAGTATTAAAGATACGTTCACAACAGATAGAGAAATAGATTTTTATTTGGCCAAGGTATAAAGCTTCTATGCGATGCGTTTTACGGCCACACATCCATAATTTACCATGTTCATCAAGGTAGCCTAAATCACCCATTCGATGATGAGTTATTGCGCCATCTTTAATTTTTGCTGCTGTAGTGGCTTCGTCTCTTGCGTAATATTGTTGGCTAACTTGTGGCCCTGCAACAACGATTTCGCCAATCTCATAGGGGGCAATCGTTAAGCTATCATGCCAATCAGAAATAGGATCTTCTTTAATGGCAATAATGTTTATCTTTGTATTTTCAACAGGATAACCGACACAAATACCACCACCCGTATCAGTGATTGCTTCTGTTTTTAACAGAACAGAACTAGCAATTTTACTAATTGGTAATGACTCTGTTGCTCCGTATGAATTGATGATTTCAACGCCTTTATTAAGGAGTTTTGAAAAACGTTTTAAAGACGGAAGAGTTGCCGGTGCACCAGCTGAAATAACGCGCTGTAAACTTTTTAATTTCACACCTTTACGGTTACCTGCTTCACCCAGTAATTCGATGAGTGCAGGATTAGCAAAAAGATTTGAACACTGGTACTTTTCAATCGCAGCAAATAGATATTCAGGATTTGCTGTGATTGGCTTGCTAGCATCCATCTCTGGTACAATAGAGGCCATACCAAGTGCGGGGCCAAATAATGAAAACAGCGGGAAAGTAGCAAGATCTCGTTCACCATGTTGTATTTTATAATCGTTTTTTAAGACAGAAATTTGTGCTTCAAACATACCATGATTATAAACAACCCCTTTTGGCGAACCCGTACTGCCGCTGGTAAAAAGAATCGCGGCTAATTGAGAAGGATCTGATTTAACCATTGAATAGCTATTTTGAGTTGGATATTTTTTAAGTAAACGTTTTAAGTTTATGCCACCCCATACACTTGAACCTGCCACGGTAATGTTAGTTCGAATGGTTGCTTTACCCCAGCCAAATAAACGACGTGCAATGTGCGCTTTGGGAATACCGATGAATGCATCTGGTTTTGCTTCTGCGAAACATTGTTTTAGGTTTTTTGTCCCCATGCCGGGGTCAACAAGAATAGGGATGATGCCGGCTTTAAAGAGTGCAAAGGTGATACTAAAAAAATCTAAACTAGGGGTGACCATCAATACCGCTTTATCGCCAGCTTTTAATCCATATTCATTTAATGCAAAAGCAAGCTGGTCACTGCGTTGATGTAACTGCGCAAAATTCATTTCCTGGTAAATTAATTTACTAATGTGTTTTTTTTGGACGGCAACAGCAAGAGAAGTCGGAAAGTTAGTTGCCGCATCAATAAGATGTCGGCAAAGGTTGGCTTGATTTTCTGCGTTCATTTTTATTTGTGAGTTTCCATAAACTGTTCAATAAGAGGAATAACCTCATCACTGGCATCTTCGAGAATGTAATGGCCACAATCTTCAAAGGCATGCACCTGTGCCTGTGGTAGTTTTTCTTTCCAAATTTCTAAAAAGTGTTTATCAAAAACAAAGTCTTTTAAGCCCCAGCAAATGATAGTGGGTAGTTGTTTGAACTGCTCTAAACTTTGACTGATATCTGAGACTAATTGATAGCTTTTATCACCTTCATAGAGAGGAATATCCTGCACAAAACGTAATGTTGAAATACGATTTTTCCAAGAGTTGAAGGGCATTACATAAGCGGCTCTAACATCGCGGGGCATTGCTTTTCTTTTTACGCCAACATAGGAAGCCGCCGAAGAAAATGCATTTAAACCGCGTACCAGTAGGGTACCAATTAAGGTATTACGACAAATCCAAATACCGAGGGGAAGTGGTTTACTTTCAGGTAAATGAAATGCACCAGTATTTAAAATCACTAAACGCTTAATACGTTCAGGATAACGTGCTGCATAACCCATGCCTATCATGCCACCCCAGTCATGAACGACAAGCGTAATGTTTTCAGTAATATTTAATGATTCCAGTAACGCTTCAAGGTCATCAATACGACTTTTAAGGGTATATTCATAATCAGCATCATCGGGTTTATCTGACAAACCACAACCAATATGATCGGGAACGATACATTGATGATTTTTACTTAACGCTTGCACTAAGTTACGGTAATAAAAAGACCAGCTTGGGTTGCCATGGACCATGACAACAGGTTCACCTTCACCTTCATTTAGGTAATGGTATTTTTGACCATTTCTATCTAAGAAATTACGTTTGAATGGAAATAAGGTGTCTAAATTCATCATCATTACCACTCAAGTCCTAACATCATACAATTGAGGCCACTACCGATGCCTAAGAAACTTACCTTATCACCACGTTTTAAGAAACCTTGATCATGTGCCATGGCGGCGGTAACAGGTAAAGAAACTGTACCCATATTGCCTAATGTCTGAAAAGTAGGGAATTCTTTATAAGCTGGGATATTTAAAGCACTCAGTACTTGCTTCTGATTTGCAGAGCCAACCTGATGACAAATGACTTTATCAACTTGTTCAACAACCCAATCACGCTGCTCTAAAAAGTGTTTCCAGGTATCATGTGCCAAAGCAACGCCTTCTTTTAAAAGGGGTACTGCATCTGTACGCATAAATTCACGATGTAGTTTAAGTCCAACTTCCTGCAAACCCCATTTACAAAGATCATGGTGTTCAGGTGCACTTAAGTGGCTTGCTCCGAGCAGTTTATGCTGACGCTCATTTTTAAGTGTCAGACTACCATCTGTGAGTAATACTGCAACTGCACCAGAACCACCCGTTAAGGTTGCTAATGATTGAGAAAAATTCTGGATGTTTTGATTTTCGAGCATATTATCGATAGTGATATCAACGATATGGCGTGCCGATTCACATGAAACGACTAAACCTGCTTTGATTTGGCCTAATTCAATGCGATTAGCGACATCTAAAATACCAGACAACACACCTAAACAAGCATTACTGATATCATAAATTGCGGTGCTTTTATTAACGCCTAATTCGGCTGCAATACGGCATGCAGTAGCCGGTTCATGTTGATCACGGCAAACACCGGTGTACACAACAGCGCCAATATCATCAATACTGATGTCCGTTTCTGCGATGCTTTTTTTAGCCGCTTCGATAGCGCCATCGGATAAACGGTGATCTTTAGGCCACCACCGGCGCTCTTCGATCCCCGTTAAGGCGGCAAGTTGGCCCATCGGGATTCTTAATTTTTGATATAACGGAGCGAGTCGAGATTCTAAATCATGACTTGATACGACTTCAGGAGCTAATTCATAAGCAAAGCTATTGATAAAAACGCGGGAATATTTCATTAAGTAGTTCTGTATCTCATTAATAAATTCAAAGGGTCTTAAAAAGGTTAAAAAATAAACAGCTTAAAAAACCCATAAATCGAGCGCGTAGATTAACTTATATTCTCTATTTTAACAAAGGGGTAAGTATAAAGAATATTGGATTTACTATACTTTGCTACGCTTTTGCCGCGCTTGTTGCAATAATGACGATAAATTTTACAAAACAGTTGAGCTCATATTTTTAGTTTTTTACCTTTCTTAAGATAATTGACCCATTGACGATTACCTTGAAGGGCATTCAACATGGGCATATTTAACGGTAATGGTTCATGATTAATTTGACTTGCAAGCGTTTCGGCTAACAACGGTGCTGTATTTAAACCGCGTGAACCTAATCCGGTTAAAATAAATACATTTTTATAAAAAGGGGCATTATCGCAAGGAAAATGTTTATCTGCATGTTGATATAGTATTTTTGTGGCTTGGTAATTTGGTAGTGCACCCATATAGGGAAAGTGATCTCGAGTGGTACAACGAATACCAATATTAGCATGGCTTTGTTGATCATCTATTACGTCGATCCACTGCTTGTTTTTAATACATTTCGACAGTTTATTTTTATTATCTGTCTGTTCTTGTTGTGAAAATGCTTCATTCATATCATGACGTTTAAAAGTAGCACCCATACAATGAAAACCATTATTTAATGGTGTTAAGTAACCTTCATGACAAAGTGTCATTTTTAATTCTTTAAGGGCCTCATTAGACTCTATATGAGAGACTTGTCCTCTTGCTGCTGAGAGTGGAAGAGCTTCACATTGCTTAAAATCGAGGGTGTTCATTGCGGTTGTTAAAACTAACAATTCATGTGTGTTTGTTTGTTGCTCAAAATGACATGTCCAACCTGATTTAGTTTCTTCGAAATGCTTAAGGTGATAATTAAGTTTGATCTCTAACTGCCCACTTTGTTGTGCTTTGTTGAAAATAGCCTGCACCATTTGAACAGGGCTTAACCAACCACCTAAAGAATAATAAAGTGCAAATTGACCTATATCTAGATTGGCCAATTGGTCTGTTTGTGAAGGTGTGACTTTTTTAACTAGAGATAATGGCAGTTTTGCTTCGAGAATTTTATCTAATTTTATACTGGCACTTTGATCATAATAAAGTTGCAATAAGCCGGATAAATCATGATCAAAAGGATGACTTTGGTTTATGTGCTCAACATATTGACGCGCATATAAAAAGCTATTAGTAAATAATTCGCTTAATGCATCATGTTGTTTATTTAACAAAGGATAAAGTGCGCCTTGGTGATTACCCGATGCGCCGGTACCAAGTTTGTTATCTTTGCAATATAACGTAACTTTATAACCACGCTTGATTAAGGCTAAACTTAGACATGCACTGCTAATACCGCCTCCAATAATAGCGATGTCTTTGCTTTGTGTTTCTTTGCTAGGGCGATAATGTTGACCATAGCGCTTGGCGTAAATAGATTGTTTTTCTGCTTTGTTGAATTGAGCGATTAACACTGGTTGAATGTTTTTATGCGGCTTATTTTTATGTGAACTGCTTTTTTGAACGCAAAATCCAGTGCGCTGTAGGTCTTCAATACTACTCTCATTGTTCATATTGCTGAATAACATTGCCCCATGCTTGCTGGCAGGAGATAATAATTTAATGAGAGAAGTTGGTAATATTGTTGCTTGTTTGTATGACGCTTTGTTAATTAACCAGCAATCAAAAAGTCCATTTTGGTACTTATAAATATTAGCGAGTGATTGATGAACATCACCAAACCAAAGATCTAAGGTTATGTTGTTAAAATGTAAGCGATGGCAACCAGAAACTAATAAAGGATATTGTGCTAAAAGAGAAGTAAGTAATAAGCGTATTTTCGATGAAGCATTACATGTGGAATAATTATTAAGTAAATATTTATTGAGTAAGTGTTCAATATCCTTTTTACAGATAGGGGCACTTTCGAAAACTGTAAAATAACACCTCTTTAGTACTTTATTGTTGCTGTTGTTTAAAAACTCTTCAAATTTCAGGCAAGTTAATAAAAAATTTATACCCGCATCAAAGCCGATTTCTGCGATACAAAAGTACTCTAATTGACAAGATTCCCATTGTTCTGCGATCGTCGAATTTATGAGACTGTCTGCTATCAGGCTTTGTCGGATCGCATTATTGGCTTTATTGTTTGTAAAATGCGACAGATCAAATCTCCCTTGAAAACTGTCTGACTGATCAGACCTGTTGTTTTGATGAGATAAAATTTGGTTGTTTTTGTCTTCAGACAAGATATATTCCCTATTATATGCGAAACTATTTTGGTTTAAATCAATTGGAGTCATCTGTTAGCATTTGATTACCATTGTATGATTAGTCCTCCCAGCAATAAAGGCTTTATAATGAAAAGAGCAGTAATTACAGGTATTGGTATTGTTTCTAGTATTGGTAACAATCAAGAAGAAGTGTTAGCGTCACTGAAAAGTGGTAAGTCTGGTATCACATTTTCAGAGCAGTTTGCTGAAGTGAAAATGCGTAGTCATGTTTGGGGTGATTTAAAAATTGTTCCTAAAGACCTTATTGATCGTAAAATAATGCGTTTCATGGGTGATGCTGCTGCTTACACTTATATTTCAATGGAACAAGCAATTGCCGACGCAGGACTAACAGAAGATGATGTTTCTAATGTTCGCACTGGTATTGTTACTGGCTCTGGCGGTGGTTCTTCAATTAATCAAGTATTAGCTGCTGAAACAATGAAAACCAAAGGTGTACGTCGTGTTGGTCCTTATATGGTACCACGTACCATGGCGAGTACTACTTCAGCATGTTTAGCGACTCCTTTTAAAATTAAAGGTGTTAACTATTCAATGAGCAGTGCTTGTGCGACAAGTGCGCATTGTATTGGTCATGCTTGGGAACAAATCCAACTTGGAAAACAAGATATTGTTTTTGCCGGTGGTGGTGAAGAACTTGATTGGACAACGGCTTGTACATTTGATGCTATGGGCGCACTTTCAAGTAAATATAATGAAACGCCTGAACTTGCATCACGTACTTACGATGCTAACCGTGATGGATTTGTTATCTCTGGTGGTGGTGGTATTGTTGTTGTTGAAGAACTGGAACATGCACTTGCTCGTGGCGCAAAAATTTATGCTGAAATTGTAGGTTACGGCGCAACATCAGACGGATACGATATGGTAGCTCCTTCTGGTGAAGGTGCTGTGCGTTGTATGCAACAAGCGCTTGCAACAGTTGACGGTGAAGTTGATTATTTAAATACACATGGCACATCAACACCTGTCGGTGATACCAAAGAACTTGGTGCAATTAACGAAGTATTTAATGGTAAAAAAGCACCTAAAATCAGTGCAACTAAATCTCAAACTGGTCATGCATTAGGCGCGGCTGGTGTGCACGAAGCTATTTACAGTATGATTATGATGGAAAATGATTTTATTTCTCCGTCTATCAATATTAATGATATTGATGAATTAGCGAAAGATCTTCCTATTGTGGCTAATACTGCACAAGACGCAAAACTCAATATTGTTATGTCAAATAGTTTTGGTTTTGGTGGTACGAATGCAACGCTAGTTTTCAAGCGTTTCACTAAGTAAAGTATTTTCTATCTCAATAGTAAAAAGGAGCCTTGGCTCCTTTTTTGTTTTTAAAGAGATGTTTTTAATCCGATGTTTTCTTATGTGAAAAAATAAAATAAAATAAATTTTAGAAAATTATTTTGGGTAAAGCGATTTCGTCAGTTTAAAAGTTTAATATTAAAATTGATTATTTAGTTCATGGACTTTGTATAGTCCATTCACTATAACGACAAATGATTGATCAAGGTGATGGTTTTGATATCATGCGCAAAACTAACATTGAGCGACGATAAATCATCGAAGCTAAAACCCATCCTAGCCAAAAAATTACTGAAGTTGTTGCGATTTAACTGCAACGAACGACAAGAGAGATAAAATGAAATCAGAATATAATATTGCCATTATCGGTGACTTAAAAGGTTGTATCGAAGCAACACTAGAAGTATTAGTGGCGCGTGGTTTTCCGGTCGGCAAAATTTTTCCTTTACAAAATGAGTCTCAGGATGAGGACGAAGAAGAAGCAAAAAGTGTTATGTTTTCGGGCAAACCTATTCATGTCAAAGCGATTAATGGCTTTGACTGGGAGCAAGTGGATATTGCTTTTTTCTTAACAGATGTTGAAACAACAAAGCAATGGGCAAATATTGCCAGTGAACATTGTGTTGTTATTGATAATAGTGGTACTTTTTTAGAGGATGAAAATGTTCCTTTAGTCCAGATTGATGTGAATGAAGAAAAGCTCGCGTCGTTCACTCAAACTAATAAAATTGCAATCCCTAGTAGTGAAACGGCACAATTAGCGCTCGCAGTCATACAATTACATCAAGAAGTGGGTTTAGTGCGTATCAATGTCTCTAGTTATCAATCGGTATCTATTGCAGGCAAAGCAGGTGTTACCACGCTTGCAGGTGAAACGGCACGTTTATTAAACGCTAAAGAGGTTAAAACAGATATATTTGCACAGCAAACCGCGTTTAATGTTTTTCCTCAAATTGGTGAGTTTAATGAAGAGGGCAATAGTTTTGGTGAATTACGTTTAGTGAATGAAATGCGTCGTTTACTTAATGACCCAGCGATTGTTATTTCATCTACGCAAGTTGTTGTGCCAATGTTTTATGGCTGTGCGCAATCAGTGCATTTGCAAACACATTATCCGGTTGATATGGACGAAGTGGCACAATCCCTGCATCATAGTGAAGGTATTAAATTAGCAAAATCAGTGTGTGATTATCCAAACATAATCAGTGATGTTATAAATCATTCTGAAGTACAAGTCGGGCGTTTACGAAAAGATCTTTGTGATGAAAGTGGCGTGAATATGTGGGTCTGTGCTGATAATTATCATTTTGGTGTTGCTACAACGGCTATCAAGGTGGCAGAAAAATTGATATCCGTTTACCTTTAATAAGGTAAATTTTTGATATTCACATGTTATAGTGGGCTAGATTTAATTTTTAGCCCTAATATATTTATTTTATAGATTTAATTGGCCTAGTTTATACCAAACCCGTTAATTAAGTGATCAAATATTACGCAGAGAAAATGAACTAGTTTAAGACGAAAATTGCCGTAAATAGTTGTTCCCTTTACAAAATTTTCAACGCAGAAATAGTTTATTTTAACCAGTAAGATTGATCAACTACTTAACGAAATTGGTATTATTATTCATTGAATAACTATTAATACTAACTTCCAAGGATTGAATATGAAGCGTCTCCTACTTTCTCTCATCTGTTGCTCTCCGTTATTGTTTGTTTCTTCGATGAGTTTAAGTGTCGACCTGACAGGGCCAAGTGGTGAATCCGCTTTAAATTTCGATAATGATCAATATGGACCAATCTCTCGATCTGAAACCTTATGGGCGATTTCCTCTAAATTAAAACCTGATAACTCCGTCAGTGTTCACCAAACCATGGTGGCTCTCTATAAACTTAATCCTGATGCATTTGATAATGGCAATATTAATAAAATTATCGCCAATTCAACGCTTGAAATCCCATCATATGAATTTGTTGCACAGCAAACCAATGCTGAAGCTGCTGCATTAATACGCAAATATAGCGCTCAAAAAGCAGTTGTTGTCAAAAAAGAAACACCTAAGGCAATTGAAAAACCCGTTGAGAGCATAATAGAAAATGTTAAAGAGCTCTCTGTTAAGGAGACAAAAGCCCCGGAAGTTGAAGCTAAAGATAGTGTTGATAAAGAAAAGTTTGATGCAACAGAAGACAAACTATTATCACTCCAAGAGGAGATGCGACTTTTAAATGAGCAGTTTATTGTTGCAACCGAAGCGACGCAGGTATTGAAATTAAAGCTGCAACCTTTATCTGATGAAATTAATATTTTATCGGAGCAACTTGCAGAAGAAACTGTTATTAATGAAAAATTACAAAAAATAATTGATGAATATCGTGCTCAGTTAGATGCAGTAGAATTACCTCCTTATAGCGGAGAAGGTTTTTTTAACGAGATGTTGCGCCTTATCACTTCATCGCTGACTAACCTACTGATCGTGATACTGTCACCGCTTTTATTATTCGCGCTTGTTTTTGTACTTATTTCTCGTATTCGTACTAAACGTTTATTAGCTGAACAAGAACAAGAGATGGCGGAGTCAACGGCCATATTAATGGAAGAAGCTGGTCAGTTTGACATGCTATTGACGGACGATGTTTCTGATGAGGATGATTTAGAAGGACCTGATAGTCTTTCTATGGACGCAAGCGATAGTGTAGAAGAAATTAACCTCGACGATGATGAGGAGGATGAGCAAGAGCTTGATGTTGTTGATCTTACCGAAGATGATGATGAATTAATAACCAGTGATGATGACCCTTTCGGTATTAATGCTCTTTCTGATGATGAAGAATTAATTTCATCTGTTGAGTTGGATGATATTGATGAAGACGAGCTTTTATCCATCAATTTAGATGATGATGATTTTGAAGATCCCTTCGGTACTGATGAAGTAAAAGAAGACATTATCGACTTAGATGAGGTCGATTCAGATGAAGTCGATTTAGATGAAGTCGATTTAGATAAAGTCGATTTAGATAAAATCGATTTAGATGAAGTCGATTTAGATGAAATCGATTTAGATGAAATCGATTTAGATGAAGTCGATTTAGATGAAGTCGATTTAGATGAAGTCGATTTAGATGAAAGTATTGATTCAGTTGATACGAAAGAGATTTCTGCATCGGACCAAGCTGATTTAGACCTAGCGGCAGAATGGGAGGCTCAATTATCTGCAGATTCGGCTACTGAAACTGACGAGATTGTTGAAAAGACTGATGAAGACTCTGAATCGAATACTAAAGATATTGATGACCAAGAATCTACATTAGACTCAAAAAATGATGTACAAGAAAATGAGTTAGAAACAGAAGAAAAAACCAGTGAAACACTCTCTGATGAAGAACTGATTGATTTAGAGACCTTAGAAGACTCTGATGTCATTGACTTAGATGAGCTTGAAAACATTGACGATGAAGATCTTGATGATATAGATGCAGATCTTTTTGATAATATCGATTTCGACGATATAAAAGAAACTTCTGATTTAGATCTTGATGCAATCGATTTAACAGACGTTGATGCGCAGGAAGGCTTGGATGAATTAGATATTGATGAAACAGAATCAATCCATAATGAAGAAGTTGATATTGATCTTAGTGAATTTGAATCAGAAGATACTGCTGAGGATAAAAAGAACGACAAACAAGATAATTTAGCACAACAGCTTAGTGATGTTGCTTTTAATGAAGAAGTGCCATTGCCAAAAGTAGATAAGGCATCAAAGGATGACTTTATTGATATTGAAACATTACTTGAAAATAGTGGCATGAATGATGATGAACCTTATTCTGAACTTGATTTGGATCTTGGATTAGAAGAGTTTCCTGATGTGGTGGACCTGCAAGAAAGCGTTGACATTGATGATGATGAAAACGGCATTGGCGCACAATTAGATCTTGCTCGCGCATATCTTGAAATAGATGACCAAGCTGGTGCAAAAGAAATATTAATGTCGGTTGTTGATAATAGTAATGGTGCTCAACGTATCGAAATAGATAAATTATTAAGTCGTTTAAAATAATCTACAAACGATAAATATATAAGCCAGCCTTTGAATTTCAAAAGTGCTGGCTTTTTTGTCGGTGATGAAAAATTAATTAAGAAGAGGCAAAAATGAGACCTGTCATATTAGATGTCCTTGGCTATGAATTAAATGCACAAGAAAAAGAAGTATTAGCACACCCGTTAGTTGCTGGCGTTATCTTATTCACTCGAAATTTTTATAATATTAAGCAATTAAAAGAACTTGTTGCGCAAATTCGCTTATACGCTAAGCAAGACATTGTTATTGCCGTTGATCATGAAGGCGGACGCGTACAGCGCTTTAAAGAAGGTTTTACTTTATTACCTGCTGCAGGTGATTTATTAACATGTAATACCTTTGAGGAAGCAAAGGAATTAGCTTATTGCAGTGCTTGGGTAATGGCGAGTGAATTAATTGCTTGTGATATTGATTTTAGTTTTGCGCCTGTCGTTGATATTAATGGCATTTCAGATGTTATTGGTAAGCGTGCTTTTTCAGAGTCTCCGTTACAAGTAGCAGAATTAGCAAGTGTTTATATTGAAGGTATGAAAGCGATGGGCATGGCTTCAACGGGCAAACATTTTCCAGGGCATGGCAGTGTTAAAGCAGATTCACACATTGCTTTACCCATCGATTCTCGACCACAAGCAGAAATATTTGCCACAGATTTATTACCCTTTAAATTACTTATTGAAAAAAATCTATTAACCGCAGTGATGCCTTCACATGTTGTGTATGAACAGTGCGATCAACAGCCTGCTGGATTCTCTCCATATTGGCTACAAAAGGTCTTAAAACAGCAACTAGGGTTTACTGGTATTGTCATTAGTGATGATTTATCGATGCATGGGGCAAGTTTTGTCGGTAACCATGTCTCTCGTGCACACCGAGCCTTAGAAGCTGGTTGTGATTTGATTCTCGCTTGTAATGATAGTGATGCTGCTATCTCTATTTTAGATGCGCTTGAAATCCCTAAGATACAAAATAGCGATGCGGTTAATCGCATGCGCCATCAAGGTAATAAGTGTTCAATGCCACTGAATATGAATCCTAACTGGATAAAAAATCATCAAAAACTCATGCAGTTTGCTGAGCGGCTCTAATTAGTTCATTGCAGCGCTTGCACTCAGCGGTTATTTCCATAAAATAGGAAGTGCTTATTTGAGCAATGATAAAATCGCTAAGTGTCGATTATAAGAATAAAGGCGGAATAATTAATGATCATTTATCTACACGGTTTTGATGCAACAAGTCCGGGTAACCATGAAAAAGTGATGCAATTAAAATTTATTGATGATGATGTACGCTTTGTACATTACAGCACGATTCATCCTAAACATGATATGAGCCATATATTAAAAGAAGTGCATAAACATATTCAAAGTAGCACGGATAAAACACCACTTATATGCGGTGTTGGTTTAGGTGGTTTTTGGAGTGAGCGTATTGGGTTTCTGTGTGGTATTAAACAAGTTATTTTTAATCCCAACCTGCATCCAGAAGACAATATGGTTGGCAAAATTGAATGGCCTGAAGAGTATTTTGATATAGATACAAAGTGTGTCAGTGATTTTCGATCTAAAAACAGCAACAACTGTTTATGTATTCTCTCAAAAAGTGATGATACGATAGATTCATCAAAAAGTGACCACGAGTTATCCGGTTATTATGAAATTATTTTTGATGATAAACAAGGACATAAGTTTCAAGATATTTCTCATCATTTACAAACTATCAAACAATTCAAAACACAATCCTAATTGTTTAAGTTTTAAACTTCTAATAAGGCAACATTTAGTTGCCTTGTCATACAAATACTTACCTTATTCAACTTCAATTTATAACGTATAAAATGGTTGCATTTAACATAGCATTACATTATTTTGTGACCAATGTAACATATAATACCAAATCCAATAAATAACTGGTCATTTTTATTGGTTAAAAGAAGCTATCTCTGCGTTGAAAGTTTTGCAAATGGAATAACCATTTACTGACACTTTCGCCTTGTGCTACCTCCTTTTTCCTAGGTAAAACTTGAACACTGTCATTAGTGGAATTGGTATAAGTGTTTTGTTTCATTATTATTTTTGCCATTAAAAATAATAATGAAACTAAATATTGAAGGAAAAAACCATGAAAAATATCGTTATCGTAGGTGGAGGCGCAGGTGGATTAGAGCTTGCCACTAAGCTTGGTAATAAACTAGGTAGAAAGGGTAAAGCAAATGTTACTTTGATCGATAAAAACTCTACCCATCTCTGGAAACCCCTTTTACATGAAGTCGCGGCCGGCTCTTTAGATGATGGTATCGACGCTGTCAGTTATCGTGCTCATGCTAAAAATCATGGTTTTAACTTCAAGTTGGCTGCATTAAAAGATATAGACCGAGAAAACAAATCAGTGTTGTTGGATAAACTGTTTGATAATGATGGCACTGAAATTTTACCAGAAAGTACACTTAACTATGACATATTAGTGATGGCACTCGGCAGCGTGAGTAATGATTTTAATACTAAAGGGGTGAGTGAGCATTGCATCTTTTTAGATAGCCCACAGCAAGCGAAAAAATTTCATCATTTGATGCTTAATAAATATTTACAGTTAGGTGTTAAAGAAACTAATCAAGTAAGTGTTGCTATCGTTGGTGCAGGCGCAACGGGTGTTGAGTTATCAGCAGAACTTTATAACTCCTTAGAGCAAGTTTCAAGCTATGGCTTTGAACATATAAATAATAGTGATCTGAAAGTTAGTTTAGTGGAAGCGGGTGAGAAAATTTTACCTGCATTACCGGGCCGTATTTCAGCATCTGCGCATCAAGAACTATTAAAATTAGGCGTAGATGTACGTACTAAAACAATGGTAACGGAAGCAACAGAAAAAGGTTTAATGACAAAAGAAGGTGAGCTAATTGAAGCGGATCTGATTGTTTGGGCTGCTGGTATTAAAGCGCCTAATTTCTTAAAAGATATCGCGGGATTAGAAACAAATAGAATTAATCAGTTAGTGGTTAAACAGACGCTACAGACAACCCTTGACGACGCTATCTATGCAATCGGTGATTGTGCAAGTTGTGCACTTCCTAACGGTGGTTTTGTGCCTCCTCGTGCTCAATCAGCACACCAAATGGCATCACTTGTTGCTAAAAACATTTTAGCGACGCTAAAAGACAAGCCATTAACTGATTATAAATATACGGATTACGGCTCATTAGTCTCATTAAGTAACTACAGTACAGTCGGCAGCTTAATGGGTAACTTGATGAAAGGTTCGATGAAAATCGAAGGGCGTCTAGCACGTATGGTTTATATCTCTTTGTACCGTATGCACCAAGTTGCGTTACATGGTTATATCAAAACCGCATTGATGACTGTCGTAGAACGAATAAACCGCATTTTACGCCCACGTTTAAAATTACATTAATGTGTAAGTGTTTTTGAAAATATTTATTAAATAGTTTTTAGAAGACATTAGTCAACCTAAATTCTGGATAATGAAACGGTTTTATCATTAAAGCGACTAAAGAATAATAACTTCTTTAGTCGCTTTTTTGTTGCCTATGTCTGATGAAACTTGCCTTGAGGTGTTTACTGCGCATGCAGAAGAGTAGTATCCAGATGATAAATACTAACTGGATAGACGCTTGTAAGGAATATTGAAACTTGTCTAAATAAAGGAAGTATAACTGTAAGGCAAGATCGACAAAGGCGCTAATTAACAATAATGGGTAACTCTGTTGCCATATTTTACAAATTCTTGGATGCTTATCATGATCTCTTCCTGCTAAAAAAAGCAATATTATCGCGATTAACCCTGAGGCTAACCCTAAATAAAAATGTGTTTTATCTGGGTAGAATATTGATAACAGTTTATTTCCTGTTTCGCGAGAAGCCAATGAGATAATAAGTAATGCCCATGTTCGAGCAAGAAAGATTAGTCCGTAATTGAAATAGCGTGGCGGGTTAAGATCACCTGATTGTGTATAAAATTGTAATGGGAATATTTTAACTAAGGCCATAAATAGAACATTTTCCTGGTATTAAAAAAAATGAAGACTGATAATGATGTATCAGCCTTCATTTCATGCATTCATTTAATTATTAATAAAACACATCGGGCAATAAAGGTAATGTCCTTTAGGATCATTAAAACTTGTCAGCAACGAAGTTTGCGCTTTAATAGCAAAGAAGCTTTCAATCATGCTTGAATTAAATGATAAGCCGGCTGGCAGCATTTTCACACCTTCACTTAATATTTCATTTAAGAATTGTTGTTTGGCTGAAATAGTTGCTGTGATAGGGAGAACATCATAGTTTTCAATGCTAGCTAAGGACGCGGCCGTGCTGATAGCATCTTGTAAATCACCTAACTCATCAACTAAGCCTAATGATTCTGCATCTACACCCGTCCAGACTCTTCCCTGAGCAATCGCATCAACTTCTTTTACACTCATTTTTCTGCCTTCACTGACGACGCTTAAAAACTGTTGATAACCGCGTTCAATTCCAATCTGCATAATATCTGCAAGCTGTGGATCGAGTGAACGAGCGGGATTAATAGTTGAAAGGGGACTTGTGCCAACGCCATCGTTATATATACCAATTTTATTAAGGGCTTTTTCTGCACTGGCAAATAAACCGAAAATACCGATTGATCCTGTCAATGTAGAAGGGGATGCAACAATGTGGTCCGCTGCTGACGCTATCCAATATCCGCCGGAGGCACTCGTGCTAGCCATTGATACAATCACTTTTTTACCTGCATTTTTTAAATCTAAAATATGCTGGCGTATTTTCTCTGATGCGAAGGCGCTACCCCCTGGTGTATCTAAACGAAGCACAACCGCTTCGACACGCGGGTTTTTTAATGCTTTATCGAGTAATAAAGAAAAACTATCACCACCAATCGCATGACTATTTTGTGTTCCGTTTAATATTTCACCCTGACCATGTATGAGTGCAATTAAAGGACGATTTTCACTTTGTTGATAAAGGACAGGCAAAGTGCTTTGATATCTTTGATAACTTACCCAGTGATATTTTTCACTTTCTAATGAAGCCAGTAGTTTATAGCGTGGCAATAACTGATCAATTAAGCCTGCTTTTAATGCATATTCTGCCGTATCACCATTACTTTCTTTTAAGGCTTTTTTTAACTGATCAAGTGTTGGCGAAATGGATTGTTTGCTAATTTGTGCATGTTGGCGTTGTTCAAGCACGGTATCGATATATCCCTGCCAGAGTTGATTGAGCCAATGTGAATTAGCAAGTTTACTGGCTGCTGACATTTCTTTTTCAGTGAAAGGTTCAACAAATGATTTAAAGGTACCCACTTTAAAGATATGTGGAGTGATTAATAAATTATCGAGTAGTTCCTTGAAATATAAGCGGTAAACGGAAAAACCTTGCAGATAAACCAACCCTTGAGGGTCCAGATAAATTTTATTTGCATAACTAGCGAGTAGGTATTGCATCTGTGAGTAGTTATCTGCAGTGGCAATAACTTCTTTATCTGCTTCTTTAAATTGATTAAGTGCCTTACCTATACTATTGATTTGATTCAAGCTAGCCGCTTGCAATCCTGATAGGTCTAATAGAATTTTGTCAATATTTGCATCATTTTTTGCATGCTGAATCAGTTGAATGATTTCATCAATTGGGTATTCAGTGGCCTGTTCTTCATCACTTAACATTTGCTTAGATAATTGACTTGAGAAATCTATCGGTTGTTTTTGCTCAACGATGATGCCGTTAAAATTGAGTTGTAAAATGGAGTGATTGGCTATTTTGACTTCAGCATCTTCACTATTAAATGCAAACAATAAAATAATGACGATACCCAAAAAGAGTACATTAATAACCAACAAGCGGGTTGCATTGAGTAATTGAGCAAACAGTTTAAATAATTTAAAAAGTCCTTTCATGAAAATTCCTTAATATCACAAATATTTACAGCAGATAAAAATAAAGCACCATCCACTGTTAGTAGAGAGTGCTTTTTAGGAGAGAATATTTTAAGAACTAGAAGCTTGCAGTATCAACAAATAAACCTACTTTAAGGTCTTCTGCAGTGTAGATAACTTTACCGTCTACTTCTACAACACCGTCAGCAATACCCATCACTAAGCGACGCATAATTAAACGTTTCATGGTAATACGGTATGTTACTTTTTTAGCCGTTGGTAAAACTTGACCAGTAAATTTAACATTACCTACGCCTAGTGCTCGTCCTTTACCAGGACCGCCACTCCAACCTAGGAAGAAACCGACTAATTGCCACATGGCATCAAGACCTAAACAACCAGGCATTACTGGGTCTCCAGGGAAATGACATTCAAAGAACCAAAGTGCTTTATCGATATCAAGTTCAGCAACTAACTCGCCTTTACCATGTTCACCACCATCTTCTGTGATAGTGATAATACGATCAAGCATGAGCATTTTATCAACAGGTAATTGGCAATTTCCTTCACCAAATAGTTCACCGTTACCACATTGAATCAGTTCTTCTTTAGTGTAAGAGTTTTTACCCAACTCTTTTTGGGATACAGTTTTTGTCATAATCACTTTCTTATTTGAATGGAATTGCTGTTATTGCTTACATAATACAGGCAAATATTGCCCGTACTTTAGCTAACTATGCGTTTTATCGCAACAAATTTAGACATTTTGTAACAAAGCTTAGTGGTTCATCATCATCTTCTTTATGTAAAAACAGTATACGTTTATTAATCATTTCAAAGACGGTTTCAAAACTCTGAGACATTGCAATAGGAAATGCTTCTAAGCAATGTTGAATAGCATAAATATTTATTTTTCCGTCTTTTATCAGGGCTAAGGTTTCATCACTTAACATCAAATTAATTTGATTTGCCTTAGGGATTATTACCGAGACAGAATCGCTTAATAATCCTAATGTGAAGAGGCGAGTAATAGATTCAATTTTTTGATTGATGCCTCCAATTGCAAGCACATTCCCATGTTGGTCTAATGCGCCGGTAACAAATAAATTTTGAGAAATAGCTTTTTGAGAGTAGCAAGAAGTCACCGCTAATAAAATAGCCAGTGATGCACTGTCACCATCACTTTCTTGATAGGATTGTTCAAAAACAACATTACAAGAAAGCGGAAAATTAGCAATATGCGTGAAAAAATGGTTTAGATAACCTTGCACAATTAATGTGCTTTTAGCGTGAACATTACCTGCAAGTTCTACTTTGCGTTCTATATCAATAATTTCACCGTCACCCACCATATCACTGGCAGATATTCTAAAAATCTCCCCAAATTCAGTTGGATAACCCATTAATTCAACGACAGACAACCCATTAATTTGGCCAATCATTTCACCGTGTAGTTGAATTTTTAACTGTTTCTCCAGCAACGCTTGATCACTGAAATCTTGCGCATTAGATTGTGCTTTATCCTGAATATCAAGGGATTTTTTAATGTGTATCTCATCAATGCAATCATCTAAAGGTGAATTTTCTGTTTTTAATAATTGTGCATACAACAATGTTGATTCGATTAATTTTGGAGAAAATAATAACTTATTCTGATGATCGCATAAGTGAGACAAGTATTTGAATAAAGTATTAAATGCGCCTTTCGAAAGAGGAGATAATGATTTGTGTGCAATGATACTTTGACAGTATCGATGCAGATGCTGAATATTTTTGTCTGAGCGTTTAATATCGCCACTTATTTCTGCAAACAATGTGTTGATTTGCGAAAAATCAGGATCAATTTGTGTTAATTCATCGAGTTGATAGCGATTTGCAACCAGAATAATTTTTGTGTTTAAACTTTGATTGTTATCGGTTGTGACTTCACCACGTAACTTATCACTATTAACCGGTCCTTGAGAGGGGATTCTATGATTCAATAAAAAAGATTTTAGTAAGAACCAAAGATTTGGACTCACTAGTAATGAGCTGATATGTAAAACAACAATACCATCTTTGAATTTACTAATTGCACCTAATTGAGCTGATACTTGCTCACCGTTGGATAAATTCACTCGCCCAAACAAGGTTTCTTGGTCGAAATTTTGCAATGCAACAAAAGGGCGTTTTTGGTCGTTACACGCTTCAGTGATTTCTTTTGCCGCATGCCAGTATTGTGCGTTTAGCAGTAATAATGGTTGTGGCAAATGGAAAAAATGTCTTAATCGCTCGGAGGTAATTGGAAACATAGAAGTCCAATTATCATTAGTTACCGTTGACGTCGAAAGTTGTGATGAAAAATCGGTAGTGCACTGCTGAGGAGTTAAACAAGCTTGATTTTGTGCTGTTGAAACTGAATTATTATTTGCCAAAGTGCAGACTCTAAGTTATTTAATTGAAGGTGAAAAATACCTTCAATTATACACTTTAACCTAGTGGAAAAATAGAGTCCTTATAATCGATAATTGTTATAACTTTGTTTTTGATATCTTACTTCACAATGTGGGCATCTTTGTGTGGTCGGTTTTTCATTCAAAACATCAATAGAAAGCTCCATTTCACAATCAGAACACAAACCATACATGCCTTGCTCCAAAATATTCAAAGAGGCATCTATCTTTTTTAAGTTATCGATGTTTCTTTTTAGCTCTCTATCATCTATTTGTTGGGTGAATTCAATTAACTCATCGGTAGATAAATTGGCGAGCTTGCTCACTGCAAGACGATGGCTGGCGTGATCAGATGCTTGAAAAATGGCATCAATCGCGGATCGGGTTTGAGTCTGCTTTGTATCTAAAAGCGATTTAAAGTGAGCTAATTGTTGTGTGTTTAAATATGACATACTGTCCCGTTCTCATTTTAATAATTCAAAGAGTCATTAAAGATCTATTGAAGTGATAATTTATCTTAATGAGAAGGAGGCTTGTTCGTTATGATATAAGTCAATAATGTTAATAAGTTTAGAGGTTAATGCTATTCAATTGATGTGGATCAGTTACAACTTGTTACTTAACCTCAATTTCGGATAATCAAGACGATATAAGAAAGTCGAATATAAATCTTGATATTTAATAATTTGCCACTCCATTTTTTAGAACTGAGGTTACTTACCATTTTTTCTTATCTTGGAACAACACATCTAAATCATTTTTCTTTTCATCATCTTTCGCTTTTATGGCCGCTAATTCTTGGTCATTGTGTTGAATCAGGTAAGTTTTTATTTCACTTTTCGTTTCATTGAGTTCATTTAATTTTTTATCTAAGTAACTATCTTTATCAGTAATATTACTGAGAATCTTAATGAGCTTATTTATCATTTGATTAGCACTACCGAATTGCTTTGCGTTTTTTGCATCGTTAATGCGTTTAACACCATTTTCGAGATTAATTTTGAGCTGCATTATCTCAAGGCGGTGATCTTCTGCGACAAATATTTCAGTGCTAATTTTTCCTTTGGCATGTTCTGAGCGTAATACAGCACGTATTTTTTTAGTTACCTGTAATAATGCCAATGCTTCTCTATCATTTTCAGGGGTACGAAAGATGCTTTCATCTGGCGGTGTATAGTTGCTACGAATTTGCTGTATTTGTGAGTCTGTATTTTGTAAATGCTCGCGCATCGTTGTATTGTTGGTGGCATTTTTTATCATCATTAACAATGCATTACGAATTCTATTTTGTAATATAAGCAATAATGATTTACTAAATGGCATTCGCGTAGCATTCAATAATAGCTCATCTACCTCAGAAATAACGGCACGTTGTTTACTGATTGCCATTCGATGTTCCGCTTCAAGTTTTTGCTTGTATTGCTGTACGACATTGTAACCAATAGTGACAATTAACAGTAAACCAACAAGTGACAAAATAATGGGAAAAAGCATAAATCCTCATTTAAAAGGTTAGGGATGATATAAATAGCAATATATTTTGCATTATGGCAAACGTAAGGTAAATACGCCTCCTTTGGATTGTAGTTTATTTTCACATAAAATGTGACCTTGTATTTGTTTGTTTTTGTGTTCCGCTGCTATTCTTTTAGCAAATAGTAAGCCAAGTCCGCTTCTTCCTTTATTCGCATTGAAATCTGTTTGATTATTTTGGCTCGCGGCTAACATATGCTCAGGGTAACCTTCACCATCATCCTCTACTTGAATATTTAAAAGGCCGTCCTTTGAAAAAGCCCGTAAATGGATGGTTTTTTGAGCATGACGCAGGGCATTTACAAAAATATCGCCAATTAAATAGGTAATTAAATCAATATCAAAATAGCCCATTAAATCGTCGTCAACATCTACATTAATTTCTATATCGTGGCAATTAAGGTAGGTTTGATTTTTATCGATTACCTCGGTAAATACATCTACGACACAGTGCTCATCGATGTAAATAGGTAACTCCTTTTTATCAGAACGATATAAAGCGAGTAATTGCATTAATGTACTGTTAACACGGGATGTTTGATAATGTAAGTCGGCAAAACTTTTATGTTGTTGATCTGTTAAATTATCTGCACTACCCAATACTTCAATGGATTGCAAAAGCATAAAAAGAGAGTTTTTCATATCATGGACACTGGTTGCCAAAATAGTACTAAAGTCTAGTTTTTCTTGATCTGACATGGATGTATTTAGCCCCGTTTATATAAATTTGTTAGAATTGGTTTTTATACCTCAGCTTTGTAAACTAGCACTGTGTATTTTTTATAACTCTGATAAACTTAAAAATATAATTCTATTTAACATAGCATAACTATTGGCAAATATATGAAATTACAGCAATTACGTTATATCGTTGAAGTATTAAACCATAATCTAAATGTCTCAGCGACTGCTGAAAGCTTATTTACTTCACAACCTGGCATTAGTAAGCAGGTTCGTATGTTAGAAGATGAGTTAGGCATTCAAGTATTTGAACGTAGTGGCAAACACTTAACCAAGGTGACGCCGGCTGGTGAAGACATTATTCGTTATGCTTCTGAAATATTAGGTAAAGTTGAGAGTATTAAATCGGTAGCAAGGCAATATACCCAACCCGATCAAGGGACTTTGAATATTGCTACCACTCACACACAGGCGCGTTATGCTTTGCCTGATGTTATTCAAGGTTTTATAAAAAAATACCCTGATGTTTCTTTACACATGCATCAAGGTACACCAACGCAAATTAGTGAATCTGTGGTAAAAGGAAAAACAGATTTTGCTATCGCAACGGAGGCGATGCACCTCTACCAAGATTTAATCATGTTGCCTTGTTATCACTGGAACCGAAGTGTTATTGTTCCAAAGGACCATGCGCTAGCAAAATTAAAGAATATTACTGTTGCTGATATTGCTAAGCATCCTATCGTGACATATATCTTTGGATTTACCGGCCGTTCTGAGTTAGATGAAGCTTTTAATGCAGCGGGATTTACCCCTAATGTGGTCTTTACTGCCACCGATGCTGATGTTATAAAAACCTATGTCAGATTAGGACTAGGGGTTGGCGTTGTCGCCACAATGGCAATGAATGATGATGATGATTTTTGTGTGATTGATGCAAGCCATATCTTTAAATCGAGCACCACAAGCATTGGATTTAGAAAGGGCTCTTTTTTACGTGATTATATGTATGAATTTATGGTGCGTTTTGCACCACATTTAACACGCCCATTAGTTGAAAAAGCGATTCAGTTAAAATATACCGATGAAGTCAATAAACTCTTTGCAGATATTGAATTGCCTACTCGTTAACGTCTAAATTAATTAGACAAGGCAGTATTTTACTGACCTTGTCGAAACACTCTTGATATTCTGCATCAACTTGAGAGTCTGCTACTAAGCCTCCTCCTGCCCAACAATATATATTGCCTTGCACGCAAATAAGGGTGCGAATGGCAATGTTCATATCCATTTTCCCGTTTGCACTAATATAACCAATGCTGCCACAATAACTTTGTCGGCGATCGGGTTCCAACTCTGCAATGATTTCCATTGCGCGAATTTTTGGTGCACCAGTAATTGAACCACCAGGGAAGCATGCGCGCAGTAAATCTTCTACTTGAACATCTGGCGCTAATTTACCTTGTACGGTACTTACCAGGTGATGCACTGCAGGGAAGCTTTCAATGTCAAAAAGGCTAGGAACTTTAACGCTACCTGGTTGGCAAACTCGGCCGATATCATTACGTAATAAATCTACAATCATTAAGTTTTCACTACGATCCTTTTCTGATTGTTGTAAGGCATGTTTACTTTGCTTATCTAACGTTGGATCTTGAAAACGAGGACGCGTTCCTTTTATTGGTTTTGTTTCTACGCTGTGACCGTCTAACTTTAAAAAACGCTCTGGGGAGAGTGATAAAATCACCTGTTCAGGTAAACGTAAAAAAGCAGCAAAAGGAGGACGGTTTTCTGCTAATAATGCTTGATAGGCTTTATATTCATCTCCGTTGTATTTCGCTTTAAATCGTTGTGCAAGATTAACTTGGTAACAGTCACCACTAAGAATATAAGCTTGTATTTGGTTAAATTTTTCGCTGTATTGTGACTTGTTCATATTTGATTGCCACTCGTTTAATAACTTAAATGAGCTTTGTAACGGTTTTGTATTTATCAATGCCATTAACCAATCAAAACGCTGTTGCCAAGTTAATTGAGTCTCACTTTGGATACATTGATTAATTTGACAAGTGACAAGCGAAAATTCAGCCTGTTGATGGTTGTATAATAACGCCCAATCATAAAACCCTAGGCTTAATTCGGGTAACTTAAGTGTTTCAGGTTTATTGGCATTTTTAATCTTTTCAAATTGATAACCTAATTCATAATTTATTGAACCAAGCACGCCACCAACAAAAGGAAACTGTTGGTTATTGTTTGTTTGGCCAAAAATAGCGAGTCGTTTTTCATTTAAGGTAATAAAAGGGTCAAGAGAGCTTTCTTCAAGAAAATCTCCCTGTTTAAAAAGCGTTTTGCCTGAAAAGGATTGCAATGTTGCAATAGGGTGAGCACTTAGCATTGACCATTGACTATCGACATGATCTCCATCCGAAGAATCAAGAAAAATACTCCAATCTAGGTGACTAAGATTGATTTTTAATTGTTCAAATTCTAACAGTGTCAATGAAATCGGTTGAGATTGTATATTTGTAGTGCAATTAGTCATATATATTCGAATTTAGGCAACATTTTTATAACAAATGGGTTGTAGTTTTTGAAGGGGAGATTACCATTGTAAGCAATATATATCAGCTACTTTTTGGAGTTTTACATGACGGTTATTAAACAGCAAGATTTTGTTAATAGCATTGCAAATGCTTTACAGTTTATCTCTTATTACCATCCGCTTGATTTTATTCAGGCGATGGATAAAGCCTATCAAAAGGAAGAAAACCCGGCAGCCAAAGATGCAATGGCACAAATACTCATTAATTCGCGCATGTCTGCCGAAGGTAAAAGACCCATTTGTCAGGATACTGGTATCGTGACAACCTTTGTAAAAATCGGTATGGATGTCCGATTTGAATCTGAATTAACGGTACAAGAATTAGTTGATGCTGGCGTGCGCAAAGCCTACTTAGATCCTAGTAACCCATTACGAGCTTCTATTGTCAGCGATCCAGCCGGTGCGCGAAAAAATACCAAAGACAATACTCCTTCTGTCGTTCATGTTGAGATGGTGCGCGGTAATAAAGTTGAAGTTATGATTGCCGCAAAAGGCGGTGGCTCTGAAAACAAATCAAAAATGGCAATGTTAAACCCTTCTGATTCAATTGCAGATTGGGTAGAAAAAACCGTACCAAGTATGGGAGCGGGTTGGTGTCCTCCTGGTATGCTAGGAATAGGCATTGGTGGTACAGCCGAAAAAGCAGCAGTGATGGCCAAAGAGTCGTTAATGGAGCCGGTTGATATTTCTGACTTACATTTAAAAGTACAACAAGGTGAACCCTTAAGTACTGACGAAGCACTGCGACTAGAAATTATGGAGCGTGTTAATAATTTAGGTATCGGTGCTCAGGGATTAGGGGGATTAACAACTGTCTTAGACATTAAAATTAAAAGTTGTCCGACCCATGCTGCCTCTAAACCTGTGGTGATGATTCCAAACTGTGCCGCAACTCGCCATACCCATTTTACGCTTGATGGCAGCGGAGAAGCTGAATTGCACACGCCGAAATTAAGTGACTGGCCTGAAATAACTAGAGAAGCGAGTGAAAATACTCACCATGTTAATGTAGATGGCATCAGTAAAGCTGATATGTCTTCTTGGAAAAGTGGCGATACTTTATTACTGTCGGGTAAAATTCTAACGGGACGCGACGCTGCCCATAAACGCATTCAGGAATTAATTAGCTCTGGAGAAGGTTTGCCTGAAGGTGTTGATTTCAAAGGAAGGTTTATTTACTATGTTGGCCCTGTTGATGCAGTAGGTGATGAAGTCGTTGGTCCTGCAGGCCCTACAACAGCAACACGTATGGATAAATTTACTGACTTCATGTTAGAAGAAACAGGACTTATCGGGATGATTGGTAAATCTGAACGTGGTCAAGCAACGGTCGATTCAATTGCTAAGCACAAATCAGTTTATTTAATGGCTGTTGGTGGGGCTGCATACCTTGTTTCTAAAGCAATTAAAAAAGCACGAGTGGTTGCTTTTGAAGATCTAGGTATGGAAGCCATTTACGAATTTGAAGTTGAAGATATGCCGGTGACAGTCGCCGTTGATAGCAATGGTAATAATGTTCATTCGCAGGGACCTGCTATCTGGAAAGCTAAAATTGCCGATTTAGACAATAAACTGTCAGAAAAAATTGATTGATAAAGTATTGGGATGGTATAACAGCACTTGAATCATATGTTTAACTAAAATGAACAAAATATTCAGTGTTTCTATACCCATTTATGCAAATAAAAGCATATAAAACCATTGCGAGTTAATAAAGGAAGAATTATGTTTGAACAAGTAAGTATGGCGCCTGCGGATCCAATTCTTGGGTTAACAGATGCATTTAAGAAAGACCCCCGTAGCGAAAAAATAAATTTAGGTGTTGGCATTTACAAAAATGAAAGTGGCCAAACTCCTATTTTAGCCACGGTAAAAGAAGCTGAAAAACGCCTACTTGCAACAGAACAAACAAAAAGCTACTTAACAATCGAAGGTATTGCGGCTTACGGTGTTGCAGTACAGAAATTATTATTCGGCGCTGATTCTGAAATTATTGCTAGCCATCGTGCACGTACAGCACAAGTACCAGGTGGTACAGGTGCTTTACGCACAGGCGCTGACTTTGCGCTTAAAAAATTAGGCATTAGAAAAATTTGGGTAAGTAATCCAACTTGGGCTAATCATGGTAATGTATTTACGACTTCAGGTTTGAAAGTAGCAAGTTACGATTATTATGACGCAGAAACTAAAGATCTAGATTTTGATGCGATGGTTGCTTCATTACAGAATGTTGAAGCGGGTGATTTAGTCCTTTTCCACGGTTGTTGTCATAACCCAACGGGTATTGATCCAACCAATGAACAATGGGAAGTTTTAGCGAAATTAATGGCTGATTTAGGCGCGATTCCGTTCTTTGATTTTGCATACCAAGGGTTTGCAAAAGGCATTGAAGAAGATGCACAAGGTCTGCGTATTTTCGCTAAATATAACAAAGAGCTTTTAGTAGCAAACTCATTCTCTAAAAACTTTGGTTTATACAATGAGCGCGTTGGTGGTATTACCTTAGTGGCTGAAGATAGTGACATTGCTGAATCTGCATTTAGTCAAATTAAAGCTGGTATCCGTTCTAACTATTCAAACCCGCCAGCACATGGTGCTGCAATTGTAACAACAATTTTAGAAGATGCTGAACTTTACGCTCAATGGGATGCCGAAGTAGCAGACATGCGTGTTCGAATTCAAGAAATGCGAGATCTGTTTGTTGCGACATTAAAAGAAAAAGGTGTTGCGGGCGACTACAGCTTTATTAGTCGTCAAAATGGTATGTTCTCTTTCTCTGGTCTTTCTGTTGAACAAGTTAACCGTCTTAAAGATGAATTTGCTGTTTATATTGTAGGCTCAGGCCGCATTTCTGTTGCAGGTATGACCAAAGATAATATGCAACCATTATGTGATGCGATTGCTAAAGTCATTTAATACCAATAATATAAATAGGGTTAACTTGTTATATCAAGTTAACCCTATTTTATAAAAAGAGTGTCATGAGTAGTCGAATTAAACCAAGTTTAGCTTTTTTAAATAGCCTCAGTAAAATTCCACTTACTGAACAATCTGTTGATTGTCTCTTTTCATCCAAATCATTTAAAACTGAGTTATTAACGCAGATAAAAGCGGCTAAATATCGTATATATTTAACCGCGTTGTACCTTGAAGCAGATGAAGCTGGGACTGAGATTTTAATGGCTTTGTATGCTGCTAAAAGAGAAAATCCAGATTTAAATATCGTTGTTTGTATTGATTTTCATCGTGCACAGCGTGGCCTTATTGGCCATAAAAAATCCGACGGAACCAATGCAAGTTGGTATCAGCAAGTTGAAAAATCTGAAGCCTTAGGTATTAAAATAATTGGTGTTCCTGTTAAACGTAGAGAACTTTTTGGTGTACAACATTTAAAAGGTTTTATTTTCGATGAACAGGTCCTTTATTCTGGTGCAAGCTTCAATAATATTTATCTTCATCAGCATGAACGATATCGTTATGACCGTTATTGGCTAATTAAAAATGTTAAATTAGCAGATTCAATGGTGTCTTTCTTAAATAAAGAAATTATTAATAATAGTGCTGTTGCTAGTTTAAATGGTGATGTTATTCCACCTATGAATGAATTAAAAGTTGCCAATAAAAAATTAATTCGAAGCTTAAGAATAGCGAAATTTGAATATCATGGTGAACCTTCAACTGATTGTTTAGCAGTGACTCCACTTTCTGGTTTAGGCATAAGAAATAATAATTTAAATAAAACCATACGAAAGTTACTGCAGTGTGCAGAAAAACAAGTAATTATTTTCACTCCTTATTTCAACTTACCCACTGCGATTGAACGAGATATCAGTGCCTTATTAAAACGTGGTGTACGATTAACCATTGTTGTAGGGGATAAAACAGCGAATGATTTTTATATTCCAGAAGATAAACCTTATCGTACTATCGGCGCGCTTCCTTATCTTTATGAAACAAACTTAAAACGCTTTGCTAAGAAACATCAAAAAAGATTAGCAACAAAACAATTGACGCTGAAGTTATGGCGCCATGAGCAAAATAGTTTCCATTTAAAAGGTGTTTATATTGATGATCGCTTTATGATGTTAACAGGGCATAACTTAAATCCGCGAGCATGGCGTTTAGATGTTGAAAATGGCTTACTGCTTGATGACCCAAAACAGCAGTTAAAACCATTAATAGACAAAGAAACGTCGCAAATATTCGCTAATACAAAAGATGTTTTAACGCCTGATCAAATTGAAGATATCAGTGATTATCCGAGTTACGTTAAAAAAACATTAGTCAGACTGCGTCGTATTAAAGTGGATAAATTGGTTAAACGCATTATCTAATTATTTTTATAAGAAAGAGATTAATGAAGTGCTCAAGTATATTGATCACTTCTATTCATAAGTAAGACCAATCTGCATAAGTATCTCATCTATCTTGTTGGTTAAAATAATAGTTAGCGTCGTTGTATTCAATCCCAATATTTTTACTCCTATTAGGACGATTTTCCTACTTTATGTTGTTTAATTAAGCATTCAACTTATAAAGCGAAAATAGCAGTTGATCTCGTCATTGAGATACGTATAATTCACCGCATCAAGACGTTCTTGAACAACTTGATAACAGTGACAATGGTAGGCTTCTTGGTTCCTCGCATTGATAACTTATTAACCTGGTCAGAGCCGGAAGGCAGCAGCCATAGTAGGTGATTCAAGTGCCGAGGGTTTGCTGGGGAGTCTGCCACCCACACCTTCATTCTTAGCTTTTGTTAGGCCTAAAAATGACTGCTTATAAATCCAATTTTGATACATCCCTTAAGTTAAAACATTGTCATCCCAAATATTGGGGAACATGGTTTCTGCTATTATTACTTTTCTTATTTACTTATTGCCCCGTGCGCTTACGTGATCGATTTGCCGCTTCTGTTGCTAAATTCATTTACTCCAAAAAATTTTTAAGTAAACGCAAAAAAATTGCATTTACTAATATTAGTTTATGTTTTCCCGAATATAGCGAACAAGATAAAGACGTGTTAATGCAAAAAAATGTCAAAGCCATTGCTCAAATTGCATTATCTTTAGGGGAATTGTTTTTTCGTAGTCGCCAACATATTATCAACCGAAGCCATATTACTGGCGAAGAACATATTATTGAGGCTGAAAAAGCCGGTAAATCGATTATCTTTTTAGGCCCGCATTGTTATGGCTTAGATTTTGGTGGTATTTCGGCTATCAATGCACGTGGTTACGCGTTATCGAGTATGTTTAAGGATTATAATAACCCCATCTTTGATTGGTTTGTGACGCGTTATAGAACACGTTTTACACATTTAACGGGTAAAGGCACGTTATATCATCGAAGTGAAGGATTGAAACCTGCGATTAAAAGCTTGCGTGATAAAACACATTTCTATTATTTACCCGACGAAGATCATGGTAGGGACAATAGTCTATTTTGTGACTTTTACAGTACCCAAAAAGCAACATTACCCATGATTGGGCGCTTAGCTAAGCTAGGCAGAGCGGTAGTGATTCCGTTTTATACCTCTTATAACGATAAAACGGCAAAATTTGATGTGTTTTTCCATGCACCATTAACAGATATTCCCACGGGTGATGATCTTAAAGATACGATGATAATGAATAAAGCCATCGAAAAACTGATTGATGAAGATAGAAGCCAATATATGTGGGCGTTGAAATTATTAAAAACCCGACCGGAAGTAGGGCAAAAGATTTATTAAAAAAACTCAGCATCTGCTGAGTTTTTTATTTCCATGATGTTATTGCGCGTTTAAACGCTGTCCATTCACCTCTGTACTATCATCACTTAATAAATAAAGATAGGTCGGCATAATATCTTCAGGTGTTTTAAGTAAAGAAATATCTTCTGCAGGGAAGGCACTTGCTCTCATACCTGTGCGTGTTGCACCTGGATTAATCGCATTAAAGCGTAATGTGCTCTTTTCAAACTCATCAGCTAAGGTTTGCATCATACCTTCTGTAGCAAATTTAGAGATACTGTAGGCACCCCAGTATGCTCTGCCTTGATTACCAACCCCCGATGTAGTGAAAATAGTTGATGCGTTTTTGGCAAGCGATAAGACCGGAATTAACGCTTTTGTCAGCATGAATTGTGAGGTTAAATTTACTTGGATCACATCATCCCAGGTAGATTTTTCAATTTGAGCAAAAGGACCTAATACACCTAATACGCTTGCATTATGGACTAATGCATCGAGTTTTCCATATTCTCGTTTAATGGTATCTGCTAAGTCTTCGTAATGAGATTCAGTGGCTCCTTTTAGATCAACGGGTAAAATCGACGCTTGTTGTTGACCTAAAAGTGCAATTTCATCATAAACAGCTTCTAATTTTTTGACTGTTTTACCTAATAAAATCACGCTTGCACCTTGTTGTGCGCAATGAATTGCCAGTGTTTTACCGATGCCATCACCGGCCCCGGTAATTAAAATTGTTTTGCCGGCTAAACAAGCTAATTTTGGTTGATATTGTTTCATAAACTTTCTCATTGAACTTAAATTAAGCGAATAGTAACTTTTTTTAGTGAAAAGACTCAAACTCTTTTGTACCTGAGCGAAGTTTTTGTCATGATATGCCACATTACACTCAATCTTAGGAATAACACTGTGGAATTTTTATTTGAATATGGCTTGTTTCTTGCCAAATCTATTACGTTTGTTTTAACAGTCGCAGCACTTATTATTATCGTCATAGCGTTAAGTAGTAAACAAAAAAGCAAAAAAGGTGAGATTGAATTAACCGATCTTTCTAAGCAGCTAAAAGAAACTCAAACGTCAATTGAAGAACAATTGTTGACCGCTCCACAGTTAAAAGTACGCCATAAATTAGAGAAAAAAGAACAAAAAGAAAAAGATAAACTCGCCAAAAAAATGGCCAAAAAGGGTAATGAAACACCTTCTCTTGCACAATTATACGTGATTGATTTCAAGGGGAGCATTGATGCAAAAGAAGTTACTTCGTTACGTGAAGAAATAACGGCTATTTTATCTGTTGCAAATGAAAACGATGAAGTGTTTGTTCGCCTTGAAAGTGGTGGAGGTATGGTGCATGGTTATGGATTAGCTGCCTCACAATTACAACGCATAAAAGATAAAAAAATCCCGTTAACCATTGCCGTTGATAAAGTGGCGGCTAGCGGTGGTTACATGATGACCTGTATTGCCGATAAAATCATTTCTGCGCCTTTTGCAATTCTCGGTTCAATCGGTGTGATTGCACAAATTCCTAACTTTAATAAAGTATTGAAGAAACACGATATTGAATTTGAACAATTAACGGCGGGTGATTACAAACGAACTCTCACCATGTTTGGTGAAAATGATGATAAAGGTAGAGAAAAGTTCAAACAAGAATTACAGGAAACACATGACTTATTTAAACATTTTGTGAGTGAGCACCGTCCTTCAATTGACATCGAAAAAGTAGCAACAGGTGAGCACTGGTATGGATTACAGGCTATCAAACTAAACTTAGTTGATAGTATTTCAACCAGTGATGATTATCTGATCTCTCAGTTAGAAAATCGCCATATTGTACAAATAAAATATGCACAACGTAAAAAACTTGCTGATAAACTGGGTCATGGCGTATCCCTCGCGATAGAAAATAGTTTATTAAAATTGATGCAATTAAATGTCAGTCGTCTTTTTAGATAAAATGTTTAATTATTGAACAAAATGATTGCTAACCTTCATTTAGTTAGCTTTTTTAATGCATTTTATCCCCTTAATGAAAATATAAGTTGCTATTTTCGAAGAGTTTGGCTTATATAAAAAGGGAATTCAGTGGATGAATCATCAAATAATGCCGTACCAACCCATCATGACTACTTAGGGCTAGAAGAATTATGAGTAAATCTCTTGTTATTGTGGAATCACCTGCAAAAGCAAAAACTATCAATAAATACCTGGGTAAGGACTACATTGTTAAATCAAGTATTGGTCATATCCGCGATCTTCCTACCAGTGGTAGTGCGAAGCAAAAGATTGATGCGAAAAAGAAAAAATCACTTGCAGGGATGACGCCAGCTAAAAAAGAAAAAGAAAAAGCAAAAAGAGCACAAGAAGCGCTTGTTACTCGTATGGGGATCGATCCAAATAATGATTGGAAAGCACATTACGAAATTCTACCCGGCAAAGAAAAAGTAGTTAGTGAATTACAAAAACTAGCCAAAGATGCGCCAACTATCTATCTCGCGGCCGATTTGGATAGAGAAGGGGAAGCAATTGCATGGCACTTAAAAGAGATTTTAGGTGGCGATGAAAGTAAATATCAACGTGTTGTTTTTAACGAAATAACGGAATCTGCTATTCAAGAAGCCTTTAAAAATCCAACTGAACTTAATCTTAACAGTGTTAAAGCGCAGCAAACGCGTCGATTTTTAGATCGTGTGGTTGGTTTTATGGTCTCGCCATTATTATGGAAGAAAGTTGCGCGTGGTTTATCTGCAGGTCGAGTGCAATCAGTGGCAGTTCGTTTATTAGTAGAGCGAGAGCGATTAATTAAAGCATTTAATCCTGATGAATATTGGGATTTGCATGCCGAAACGCAAAGCGAAGATAAAACATCTCTGCGTTTAGAAGTATTTAAAGAAGATGGCAATAGTTTTAAACCAACAACAGAGTCACAAACAACAAATGCCGTTAATGTTTTAAAAACAGCACAGTTCAAATTATTGTCCCGCGAAGATAAACCGACTCAAAGTAAAGCGAGTGCGCCTTTCATTACTTCTACGCTACAACAAGCCGCTAGTACGCGTTTAAGTTTTGGTGTGAAAAAGACCATGATGTTAGCGCAACGTTTGTATGAAGCGGGTTACATTACTTACATGCGTACCGATTCAACCAATTTGAGTAAAGATGCGGTTGCGTCTGCTCGAGATTATATTGCTAATGAGTTCGGTAAAAATTATTTACCTGAAGCGCCTGTTGTCTTTAGTAGTAAAGCTGGGGCACAAGAAGCCCATGAAGCGATTCGTCCTTCAGATGTTACTCAATTGGCCGCGCTGTTAAATGGCGTTGACCGTGATGCTATGCGCTTATATGAGCTTATTTGGCGACAGTTCCTTGCATGTCAAATGCTGCCAGCACTTTATGATGCGTCAACCTTAGTAGTAGGCGCTGATAATTACCTGTTACGTGCTAAAGGTCGGACCATGCGTTTTGCTGGTTGGACAAAAGCACAGCCTGTCGCAAAAAACAAAGTAGATGATGTGCAATTGCCTGATCTTAAAATAGGTGAAATTCTTACACTTATTGAGCTTCAGCCGAAACAGCACTTTACCAAACCGCCTGCTCGTTTCACTGAGGCTGCGTTAGTCAAAGAGTTAGAGAAAAAAGGCATTGGTCGACCATCAACGTATGCCAGTATTATTTCTACTATCCAAGATCGTGGTTATGTAAAAGTGGACAAACGTCGTTTTTATGCCGTTAAAATGGGCGAGATTGTCAGCGATCGTCTTTCTGAAAATTTCGTTGAATTAATGAGTTACGATTTTACAGCTGAAATGGAAGCGAAACTTGATGCTATTGCAGAAGGTAATGCAGATTGGATCTCTGAATTAGATCACTTTTATAAAGACCTTACGACACTATTGGAAAAAGCAGATTTACCGGAAGAAGAAGGTGGTATGCGCCTTAATGAGCCGGTTATTATTAAAGAAGTTAAATGCCCAACCTGTGATCGCGAAATGGGAATACGTACTGCATCAACAGGTGTTTTCTTAGGTTGTTCTGGTTATGCTTTACCACCTAAAGAGCGCTGTAAAACAACCATTAATCTTGTTGATGGTGAAGAAGTTGAAGATATTCTTAGCAATGAAGATCTTGAAACCGCTGCCTTGATGGCTAAAAAGCGTTGCCCGAAATGTGACATGGCAATGGACAGTTATCTTATTGATGAAAAGCGTAAGTTACATGTCTGTGGTAATAACCCTATTTGTGATGGTCATGAAGTCGAAGAGGGTGAGTTCAAAATAAAAGGTTACGATGGTCCATTGGTTGAGTGTGATAAATGTGGCCATGATATGCAGCTTAAGGACGGCCGTTTTGGTAAGTACATGGGTTGTACTAATGAAGAATGTAAAAATACACGTAAAATTTTACGTAACGGAGAAGTCGCTCCCCCTAAAGAAGATCCAGTTCATTTAGAAGAATTAGGCTGTGAGCAAAGTGATGCTTACTTTATTCTTCGTGATGGCGCTTCTGGTATTTTCTTAGCGGCTAGCACTTTCCCGCGTTCACGTGAAACCCGTGCACCACAGGTCAGTGAATTGAAACATTTTAAAGACCGTATTTCTGAAAAATTCTATTATCTTGCTGAAGCACCTGAGACAGATCCTGCTGGCAACCCTGCAATTATCCGCTATAGCCGTAAAAACAAAGAGCAATATGTGATGACGGAAGTGGATAAAAAAGCAACGGGATGGACAGCTAAATATGTCGGTGGAGAACTTGTTGATAAAGTACTATCAGGTGGTAAGTGGGTAGAAGAACAAACTAAAAAACGAGCTGTTAAGAAAAAAGAAGAATAAATTTTTTACTATTTGTTTTAAACGTTTAACAAGGTAGCTAAGGCTACCTTTTTTTAATCTTAAAATATGAGCTGTGAGCTGAAGCATAGAAAAAATAATCAGTATTAATAATCTTTGACCAAATTCAAATTTTTAAACTTACTTTAAATAATTTTTCATTTTTTAATCTAATTTTATATTAATTATATTAAATTGAGAAAAACATGCTAACCTATTCTTTATTGAGTGAATTAGATCGAAAGGTCATATTATTTACTTATGAACAAAGATATTTTCATCAAAATCATCATAAAAAACGTTTATTCGGAGAAGTATTAGAGGAAGTTTTAAATGAAGAATATCGTGCTTTTATTATTACTGAGGGGGAATATATTCTTTGGGAATTAGCCAAACGAAAATTACTTGCAGCAGAAATAATTTCTCATGCATGGCTAGTTACATCAATAAAAAACAAGCCATTCATTTTTAATTTTCAAGAAAATAACCGTTTAACAGTAGATAGTTTATTCGATGAAGGACAATGTGAAGGACTTTGGACACTTGACCGAGGTATATTAACGGTTGTCTTTAAATATCATCAACATAATTATGATATTAATATTATTGGTAATAATAACGGTTTGATACATTCAGCCCTTCAAATTGTAGATAATGAAAAGGCTGATTTACTGAAAGTTGCACCGATTAGCCATGCTAAGTATGGTCAAGCGCTGTTAGATTAACGGGAGTTATATGTCTCAATATGTTGGTTCTTTTTCTCGAGATACTATCGCTTTAATTCTCGCAGGGGGCAAAGGCAGCCGCCTTAAGCACTTGACAGAAGAGAGGGCTAAACCTGGCCTACCTTTTGGTGGTAACTTTAAGATTATAGACTTTACATTATCTAACTGTATGAATTCAGGCATTAGACGTATTGATGTATTAACCCAGTATAAATCTGCTGAATTATTAAGCCATATTCAAAAAGCGTGGAGCCATATGCCATGGGAGTTAGGAGAATATGTCAATATTGTGCCAGCTCAACAACAAATTGGCGACCTTTGGTATCGAGGAACCGCAGATGCTGTATATCAAAATCTCAGACAATTACGCAAACAGCATTGTAAATATATTCTTATTTTAGGCGGTGACCATATTTACAAAATGGATTACAACCGTATGTTACGCCATCATGCTGATAATAATGCTGATATCACCATTGCCTCCATTCCTGTTAACAGTGAAGCGGCAAGTGCTTTTGGGGTTTTAAATGTTGATCCTCATTTACGCGTTACCGACTTCATTGAAAAACCTAAACACCCACCTGAAATTCCTGGCGACCCGGGTAAATCATTAGTGTCGATGGGAGTGTATGTTTTTAACTTTGAGATCCTCGAAAAATTACTGCTTGCAGATGCCTCTATTGATGCCTCAAAACATGACTTCGGTTATAATATTATTCCTAAATCGATTAATGAACAAAAGGTTTATTCTTACATCTTTGATAATGAGGGCTGTGCTGATGTGCAAGCATATTGGAAAGATGTTGGCACTGTGGATCAATATTTTCGTGCTAATTTAGATTTGGTTCAACTTGAGCCTGAACTTAACCTTTATGATAAGCATTGGCCCATTTATTCTTTTCAAGAACAATTGCCTGGTGCAAAGTTTATTTTTGACCAAGATGACTGTCGAGGTCATGCTGTTGATAGTGTGGTGAGTGCGGGCTGTATTATTTCGGGAGCAACAATTAAGAACTCACTATTATCCACTTGTGTCACTGTTGAGCGTCATAGTGTTTTAGATCACTGTGTGGTTTTACCTCATGTCACGATTGGAAAGAACTGCCATTTATACAATGTATTGGTGGTTGAAGATTGTCATATTCCTGATGGGGTAAGTATTGGTTTTGATTATGAATGGGATAAAGCTTATTTTGAAATATCAGAAGGTGGTGTGATTTTAGTCACTCAAACCATGATCGATGATTTTTTGAAAATTGAGCATGGAGGTTAAAGGTAAAAAAGGTATACTGCATTTTTTGAATTGTTATGGTGAATAAAGATGCGCATTGCGTTAGGTATAGAATATGATGGGGCCGCTTATTATGGTTGGCAGCGCCAGAAAGAAGTTATATCAGTACAGCAAAAATTAGAAGAAGCGCTCTCCATTATTGCCAATCATCCTATTACGGTGAACTGCGCAGGCCGCACCGATGCAGGTGTGCACGGAACAGGTCAAGTGGTTCATTTTGATACCGATGCTAATCGCAAAGAGGTGGCTTGGACACTTGGCACCAATGCAAATTTACCCGATGATATTGCAGTCCGTTGGGTGAAACAGGTCGATGATACATTCCATGCTCGTTTTAGCGCTACAGCTCGTCGTTATCGTTATATTATCTATAATGCTCCTTTTCGTCCTGGTATCTTACGCAGTGGCTTAAGTCACTATCATGCCTCTTTAGATGAATCTCTGATGCAAACAGCAGGGCAGCATTTGCTGGGTGAACAAGATTTCACTTCATTTCGAGCTTTACATTGTCAAGCTAATAGCCCAATACGAAGCATTGAATTCCTAAATATTACCCGTCGTGCCGATTTCATTATTATCGATATTAAAGCGAATGCTTTCTTACATCATATGGTGCGTAATATTGCAGGCAGTTTGATTGAAATCGGACGAGGCAATCAACCCGTTGATTGGTTATCGACATTATTGAAACTTAAAGACAGATCAAAAGCGGCTGCCACCGCTAAGCCTGGAGGTCTTTATTTAGTAGAAGTCGATTATCCTGAACAGTTCGCGCTACCTAAACCTTCGATTGGCCCTTTATTCTTAGATTTATAATTTATAAAATGCAAAACACAGTAAATCAATTATCACTTTGAGCACACAATGAACACAAAAAATTTAAATGAATGGTTAACGTATCTTGAGCAATTGCATCCTACTGAAATTGAACTTGGTTTAACTCGCATTGGTAAAGTTGCTAAAGAACTTGAAGTGACGCATTTTGACGCCAAAGTAATTACTGTGGCAGGCACCAATGGTAAAGGGACAACTTGTGCTTTTTTAGAAGAAATTTTGATTCAAGCAGGGTATAAGGTAGGTGTGTATAGCTCTCCGCATATCCAACGCTATACTGAGCGTTTACGTATTAATAAACAAGAGATGCCAGCTGCGTTGCATTGTCAGGCTTTTTCGGAAATCGAAGCCATGAGGGGAGAGACATCACTGAGTTATTTTGAGTATGTTACCTTAGGTTGTTTATTAATACTCAAAGCACAGCAATGTGATTTTATTCTACTTGAAGTTGGTTTAGGTGGGCGTTTAGATGCGACAAATGTGGTTGAATCCGATGTCAGTGTAGTGACCACGATTAGCATTGATCATGTTGCTTGGTTAGGCAATGACAGAGAAAAAATCGGCTTTGAAAAAGCAGGCGTATTTCGTGCTAACAAACCTGTTATTTGTGGTGAGCTTGATGCGCCTGAATCATTAAAAGCACATGCACAGAATATTAATGCAGATATCCGTTATGCAGGAAAAGACTTTAACAGCATCATGGGTGAGAACAATTGGTCTTGGCAAGGTAAAACAAGCATTAAAAACTTACCATTAACTTTAATGCCAATGCAAAATGCATCAACGGCATTAGCGGTAATCGAAGCGTTGCAATTAAATTTGTCTAGCGATTTATTAATCAATGCAATAGGTCATGCTCAGTTAGCAGGGCGCTTACAAAAAATTAAAATGGCGGGTGAATTTACACAAGCAGATCAATTGGATACTTATTTAGACGTTGCGCATAATCCTGAGTCTGCAACTTATTTAGCGAGCCAATTAACACTGTTACGTCAATCTGGTGCTAAGATATTTGCGATTGTGGGTATGCTTGAAGATAAAGACATTTCTGGCACATTTTCGACTATCAATAAACAGATAGATCAGTACAATTTAATACCACTTAATTGTTATCGAGGCGCATCACAGCAAACCTTGTTAAAACATTATCAAACTAGTAATGATCAAGGCGCTGATGTACATTGTTTCGACACAATTAAAGATGCTTATAAAAATATCTTAACGGTGGCGCAAAAATCTGACATTATTATTGTTTTTGGTTCGTTTTATACGGTTTCTGACTTTCTAACTTTATCACAAGGGTAAATTGTGGCTTCTCAGTTTCAAAATAGATTAGTAGGTATTAGCATTTTAGTTGCCTGTGTGGTGCTTTTTTTACCAACCATCATTGATGGTAAAAAAACAGCTTATGAAGATGAATTTATTGCGACTCCTCTTCATCCTGACGTTAAGCCACATACGCAAGTACTAACAGAGCATGAGAGTCTGGAAAAACAACCCATTGCTATTTCCAGCGATATTGAACCTGCAAGAGAAGCACAACCTAGCGAAGAAAAATGGCAAGTAGAAGAAGTTGCTAGCACCGTGACCATAGAAAAAAATCAAAGTAGCGTAGCGCCATCAGAGACAAAAAAACCAGTAATGAAAGACATTGCCGCCACAACAAAAACAGCTCAAGCTCCTGAAAGCAATAAAAAATCCGTACCTGATAATGCTTGGACGATTCAATTAGGGGCATTCCAAAATGCCGCTAATATTAATGCATTATTAAAAACATTACACAAAGCTGGCTTCCAAGCACACACTGTCCCTAAAGAAGTCATTGATGGGGAGTTAACCCGTGTATTTGTTGGCCCTGATGTTTCGAAAAGTAAACTTGAAAAACAACTGGCTCGTTTGAAACAGTTAACCCAACTCGAAGGAAAGCTTTACCCATTTGATGCAGTTAATCCTTAAATTAATGAAAGCAATAACGTTAATTTCCTGATAGACTTCGCACGCTTTAAACGTTCATAAATTGAGGGTCACAATGAGTTGGTTTGATTTAGTTATATTAGGTACGATTGCTTTTTCAGCATTAATTAGTTTAATCCGAGGCTTCACAAAAGAAGCAATATCTTTAATAACTTGGTTTGCCGCGTTTTTCCTAGCAAGTAATTTTTACCCTGAAGTGGCTTCTTATCTTACCCAGATTAATGACACTTTAGTGCGCAACTCAGCCTCTATTGCTATTCTATTTATCTCCGTTTTACTGCTTGGCGCATTGATTAATTATATCGTCAATCGCTTGGTTGCAGCCACTGGACTCTCTGGTACTGACCGCTTTTTAGGCATGCTCTTTGGTGCCATCCGTGGTGTTTTGATAGTCAGTGCGATCCTATTTTTTATCGATTCTTTTACAAACTTTAATGAAGCAGTTTGGTGGAAAGAATCTACTCTTATTCCTGAGTTTGGTATTATCATCGAATGGTTTTTCAGTCACCTGGAAAACTCTTCGAGTTTCTTAGAAAACCTTGCAACTTAAAAATTTTATATAAGCATCATCAACCACTCAGTACACTGTATTCAGTATTGAGTGAAAAATATTAATTATTAATTCAAAATAAAGGCGTGAATTTATGTGTGGAATCATTGGCATCGTTGGCGAAACTCCTGTTAATCAAAGTATCTATGATGCTTTAACAGTTTTACAACACCGTGGACAAGATGCAGCTGGTATTATCACAATCTCTGATGATAATTTTAAACAAAGAAAAGCAAATGGTTTAGTAAAAGACGTTTTTGAATCTAAGCATATGCAACGTTTAAAAGGCAATATTGGTATTGGACATGTACGTTACCCTACCGCAGGAAGTTCAAGTGCCGCAGAAGCGCAGCCATTTTATGTTAATTCACCTTGGGGCATGGCGCTTGCACATAACGGTAATTTAACCAATGCGACCCAGTTACAAAAAATAGTAGCGAGATCGCGTCGCCATATTAATACCACTTCTGATTCAGAAGTATTATTGAATGTATTTGCGGCTGAATTAGATAAAGTAGATGGTGACTCATTAACGCCTGAAGATATTTTTGCGGCTGTTGGCGAAGTTCACAATAAAGTGAATGGTGCCTACGGCGTCGTTTCTTTGATTATTGGTCATGGAATGGTGGCATTTCGCGACCCTGATGGTATTCGTCCATTAGTATTAGGTTCTCGTAAAACAGAATCTGGTGCAATGGAATACATCGTCGCTTCTGAAAGTGTTGGTTTAGACACCATTGGTTTTAAAGTAATGCGTGATGTTGAACCTGGTGAAGCAATTTACGTAACAGAAGACCGTCAACTATTCACAAAACAATGTGCTGCCAAAACAACACTACATCCATGTATTTTTGAGTATGTTTACTTAGCACGTCCAGACTCTACATTAAGTGGTATTTCAGTTTACGAAGCTCGTCTTGAAATGGGGCGTAAATTAGGGGCTAAAATCAAACGTGAATGGGCTGATATCGAAATCGATGCGGTTATCCCAATTCCAGAAACATCAAATGATATTGCTTTAGAAATTTCCGTTGAATTAGGTATTCCTTACCGCCAAGGTTTTGTAAAAAATCGTTATATTGGCCGTACGTTTATCATGCCTGGTCAAACACAACGTCGTAAATCGGTACGTCGTAAACTGAATGCGATTACAGCAGAGTTTAAAGGTAAATCGGTATTGTTAGTGGATGACTCTATCGTGCGTGGAACCACTTCAGAGCAAATCGTAGAAATGGTCAGAGAAGCGGGTGCAAAACATGTTTACTTTGCATCAGCAGCACCGCAGGTCTGTCATCCAAATGTTTATGGTATTGATATGCCTACTGCAGAAGAATTAATTGCTTATAACCGTACGGTTGAGCAAATAAGCGATGCAATTGGTACTGATAAATTAATTTACCAAGACCTTCAAGATTTGAAAGATGCTGTTGGAAAACAAAATCCTAAAGTAGATGGTTTTGAATGTTCAGTTTTTGACGGTATCTACGTTACTGGCGATATTGACCAAAATTATTTTGATTATTTAGCGAGTCTGCGTAATGAAGATGCAAAAGTGATTCAAGAACAGAAAGAAGAAATTGCAAGTTTAGAGATGTATAACGAGTCTTAATTAGTCTCTATTTGTAGAACTTACGATAAAACCAGATCCTCTGATCTGGTTTTTTTATACCTTTAAAACCATAGTATTACCCTACCTAATAATACCTTGAATTAAGCCATTATTATTGTGCAGAATTTAGATTACTGATTTAATCGGATAGGTATTATGTGTGTTGTGGGGATGTGTATTATGACG